>OBLW0100002293.1_pt1 | contig 15503 bp, 13 predicted proteins | sample 1520161 | NCBI WGS metagenome assembly OBLW01 (sample SAMEA3539309, study PRJEB22396) | soil metagenome | biome: tundra; feature: field; material: soil | place: USA | collected 2010-05 | depth 0.15 m
TACCACCATCATGAACAGCAGATAGATTCGAAGAGACCACATCACGAACTTCTCAGGCCCTTTCAGGTGGCGCCGGGGAATCAGGTGCTTTTTCAGTCGGGCGAGTTGCTCCGGCTCGAGCGAAGACAGAACCAGTTGCTGATCGGAAGAGGTGATCGCACTGTGTACTTTGTCTTTTGAAGGCATTCTTCGGTCCTCCTACTTCCCGCCAAGAAACGCGAAGACATTTGGGGCAATCACACTAATGCCAAAGAGCAGGCCAGCCAGTGTCAGGAAAACAACGACGCTCGTGGCGAGCACGTTCGCCCACCGGGGACTCACAAGATCGCCCATGACTTCGCGGTCGTTCGCAAGCATGAAGAGGAACACGAGGGCGGGTGGCATCGCCAGCACGGCCACCACGTTAACCAACAGGACTACATACACAAGCGGAAGCCCAGGGATTAAGACGATCGCGCCGGCGGTCGCTGCGCAAAGAAACAACACCGAGTAGAAAGCCTTTCCTTGCGTGACAGGCAGGTTCAGGCTGTGCGGCCTGCGAGCTACTTCTCCGAACGCATAGGCGGAAGAAATAGAAATCGTCACAGACGCAACCATTCCCGCTTCGACGATGCCAAGTGCAAACAAGGCCGCGCCGAATCGCCCGATCAACGGTTGGAGTGCCTGTGCGAATTCGGCTCCCTGAAAGTTCTCGGCAGTCATGTGGTGAGCGAACAATGGGGCGGCGGCAAGAATGGTTGCGACTGCGGCTATTGCGGCCAGCGCAGCCCCAACAATCGTATCGATGCGACCAAGATAGATATCTTTTCTTGTGAGTCCCTTGTCCACCGTTGCGCTCTGTTGAAAGAACAGCATCCAAGGCGTCACCGTTGCGCCAATGTCCGCAAGCACGATGATCAGAGTGTCTTGGCTCAATCCGCCGGGGAGCGGCTTCCAGGTGATGAGAGCACTGCCGACAGAATGCCAATTCGGGCCCGTAAGCAGGGCCACGGGAACGAAAACGAGATTGAATACGGCAATGGCAAGAAGGGTTCGCTCCCACGTCCAATAACGGTGCATCATCACGGCCAAACATAGGAATACGAGTGCGCTTCCCACCGCAGCCCACGGGGGCACGCCAAAAAAGCCCAGGCCAGCGCGGATGGCAATAAACTCGGTGATAAGCGTCAGGAAGTTACCAATACCCAGGTCGATCATGGAGAACCAGCCCCAAAACGGCCCAAATCGGTCAAAGATCAACTCAGCATGACCGCGATGTGTGGCGGAGCCCAGCCGCATGGTCATTTCTTGTACGACGATAGCCATGCCAAACGTGAGAACGACGAAAGGAAGAAAGAATCCAATGCCAAATCGCGCGCCGGTCGCGGCGTAGGAAATCATACTGGGGCCGTCGTTCTCTCCCAGCATGACCAGAATTCCCGGTCCGACGAGCAGCCACAGGAGACGAAATCTGGAGAAGAAACCCCGCTGGGCACGTGCCGCAGACACACGCACCCGATCATGCGCACGATCCACGTCTTCGTGGGTAATAACGACGTCTTCTTGGGGGACGGCTTGCGGCGTTACTCTAGACAGAGGTCCTAAGTTCACCGGCGATTCCTCATAGTCCCCTCGATTCCCCGGCACGCCTTTAATCGCCAGGGACGAGATATACTGATATACTCAGGCACATTAACCGCAGTATATCAGACTGTATTAACTGAGATTAATGAAGATCCTGCTGATGTCCTTGCGCTACCCAGACCTTCTTGGCCACCGGAGAACCCAGCGCCATTCGCTTTTTTTCAACCCTTAGAATGGATGTCCCATCGTAGTTCCGAGACTCGACTTTCACATGAGTGCCCGGACGGATTCCGTTTTCTTGTAGAAATTCCAGCAGTTTGCGGTCTCTTTCGTATACGCTGCACACTCGGTATCTTGATCCCGCCTCGGCTTCACTGAGCAAGCGCTGACCCTTCTTGCGCCGTTGCTCAGGACTCATCACGGCCAGACCATTTCCGTGAGGGCATGTTCCTTTGTGCCCGAGCACTTTGACGAGTCTCTTTTCAAATGCGGGGGAAACGGCATGCTCCAAACGCTCTGCTTCGTCGTGAACGTCAACCCATTCCATCCCGAAAATCTCGGAGAGCATGCGCTCAATCAGGTGATGGCGAAGAATGGTTCGTTCCGCGACGTTCCGTCCTTCGCAAGTGAGTTGAATCCGGCCGCCTTTAGTAACGGTGACCGTCTCTTCGCAGCCGCTTAAGGGCGGCGGTTATTGCTGGTGGCGTTACGCAAAGCCAATGAGCAAGAAGCGCGGAGATCACGGTATTGCCTTCAGCCTCGGCCTCTGAAATGGCCTTGAGATAGTTTTCCTTGGAAATGGTGATCATCATGATCCTGCCTATACTCTAGCACCACTCGATCACGTTGTGAGACCAATGGCATCTGCGAGGGAACTGACAAAGGATAGTTGGCCGATTCCTTTGGAAGCGCGGTTATCCGCCTGAATTAAACCATGCTTTACTTTTACACTTAACCATGCTTAATGTATAGCCTCGCTCGCGGCTGTTGCATGAGGCTGCGGCGCTGGCCTGCGACCGATTGCTCTCAGACCAGGGCAAGTCCAGAAAGTAGGCATCTCGCTCATGCCGCGCCATATCCTCGCAAGTCTTCTTCTGATAAGTGTTGTGCTATTTTGGGCGGCGACAGCACTGCCACAAGGTGAGACGACCAGTGCCATCGTGGGACAAGTCAGCGATGCCAGCGGCGGGGCCGTGCCGGATGCGAACGTGGCGGTCACGAATAAGGAAACTGGATTAAGGCGAACCGCGCGCACGGACACCGGGGGCCGGTTCAGTTTTCCCCAACTGATGCCGGGCATTTACTCGATCAAGGTGGAGTCGGAAGGCTTTGAGCCAGCGCAAAATGACTTTATTTCCGCTTCGCTCGGCCAGAGGCAAAATGTCGAGTTCACGCTCGGCGTCGCGCATACGAAGGAGACGGTTGAAATTAGCAGCGAAGCGCCGATTCTCAATCCGGAGAACGCGAATACCTCGACTTCCCTGGCTGCGGCTGCGCTGGAAGACCTTCCTAATCCGGGCGGTGATTTAACCTACCCGCTACAATTTGCCGCGGGTGCGCTCATCAACACGGCAGGCAGCGGGAATGATTTCGTCGGCGGCACGAACGGGTATGGCAACGTGGAGTTCAACGGGCTCCCTGCTCTTTCCAACGGGTACATTGTGGATGGATTGGAAACCAACGATCCCCTGACGAATCTGAACAGCGGATTGTCAACCAATCTCGTGCTCGGGTTGAATTCCATCGCGGAGGTCACCGTCAACACCCTTTCCTACGCAGTGGACCAGGGGCGGTACGGCGCGTCGCAGGTCAACTACGTCACGAAATCCGGCGCGAATCAGTTTCATGGGAATCTATATGAGCTTTGGAACGGCTCAAAGTTCAACGCCGCCGACTATTTCACGAATGCCACTCCTGGAAATCACAAACCGCGCTCTACTGTGAACCACTTTGGAGGCAGCGTGGGCGGCCCGGTCATCCACGACAAGTTGTTTTTCTTCTTCGATAGCGAATGGGTGCGCATCGCTTTGCCGATTGTTACGCCTACGACGGTTCCAACCGTTGCGTTTCAAAACTACGTCCTTCAGCAACTCCCACTGGGACTGAAGGACCCCGCTACGGGGGGAATCGTATATCAACCGTCTCCGCAGTCGGTGCCGTTCTATCGGCAGTTGTTTTCGCTTTACGGAAACACCCACGGAACGCCTCTCGCGGTTCTTGGCTGTCCGTTCGATGTTGGGGGAGCTACGCCTGCCATTCCCAATGATGGAAACGGCTGCGCCAATCGCCAGAGCATTTCGCATTCCAGCGACGACCACGAACAGGTCCAGACCGTTCGTTTCGATTACAACATCAACGAGAGAAACACCACCTGGTATCGCTTTCAAGCGGACACCGGGCTGCAAGCCGCCTGGACCGATCCCATCAATCCACTGTTCAACGCGCTTTCCCCGCAGCCCCTTTACTCTTTTGCCTCGGGCTATACGCACGTGTTTTCGCAAAATCTGGTGAACTATTTCAACCCGGCATTTTCCTGGTACGAGAGCCTTTTCGGCCCCACGGACTTTCCGAAAACGCTGGCCGCCTTTCCCATGGTTTTGCAGGGGAGCGGCGCGAACGCCCCGTTCACCACGCTCGGCGGTCTCGACAATACCTGGGTTCAGGGAAGGCGCGCCTCCCGGTTTTTTGTCAATGACAATCTCGCCTGGAGCCATGGCGCGCACGAGTTGCGCTTTGGAATCAATACGCGGATCCTGCGGCTGAATGATTATGATTTCGGCGAAGGAGCAGTCCCCACGGTAATCTACACCACCTTGCCGCAATTCATTTACGGGGTGGCCTCGACGGCCACGGAAACCTTTCCCACTTCTTCAAATCAACCGTTCAATTTCCTCAATTTGGACCTCTATGCCCAGGACACCTGGAAATTGACAAGGAATTTGACGTGGACCTTTGGCATTCGAGATACCTTCAATTCCAACCCGTTAGATCCGCACAAGGAGGTTGCTCGTCTTACTGGTTCCTTCGATTTCATTTCGCATGATGTGAATCAGCCTTTGAACGCCGTTATTCGCACTGGTCTCGGCAACGTATTTTCCTCAACGCCGCTAGCAATATTGCAACCGCGCACGGCGCTGGCGTGGCAGTTTGCTTCCAATTCGGTGCTTCGCGCTGGATTCGGCCTGTTCAGCGATATCTTGCCCGGCAGCATCGCCGATGTGATTGGCTTCAACCCGCCTTACGTCAAGACTTTCCAGGGCGGACTGCTGGGAACCGTTGGAGGCACGTCGATTGCGCCTGGAGTTCCCACCAGCGCGGTGGACGCCGCGGTGGCGGCGAATCAAGCATTCGGTTCGGGGTTCACGCAGGGCGAGCTTTCTTGCGCTTCCGCACCGGCAAATCCCGCGGGGTGCCTGCCTCCGGTGGCCATTACTGCAGTACCCGATGGGAAACTTCACGCACCATATTTCATGGAGTGGAGTCTAGGCCTCGAACAGCAGTTGGGATCGACGGGAAGCATTCACGCGCAATATGTAGGCACCCGCGCCGTGAACCAGCCGTACATGACCCAAGTGAATGGCTATCAAACGGTCTGCGACGGCTGTTTTGCGCCGTTTCCCTATGCGCAACCCACCGATGCACGATTTGGCGCCGTCACGCAATTGTCCACCGGAGCAAATAGCCACTATAACGGGCTACAACTTTCGGCGAGCAAGCGCATGGGACACGGTTTGATGGGACAAATCAATTACACCTGGAGCCGTTGCATGGACACCGTATCCAACGGTGGCTTCTTGCAGTTCTCAGCCGGGGGAATTCTCGCGCCGCTTCCGGGAGACTTGGCGCGCGACTACGGCCCCTGCGACTATGACATTCGCAGCAATCTCAGCGCCCAATACGTTTATCAATTGCCGATGAAGGTGCGCAGCCAGGCGCTGGGCTACGCGCTAAACGGCTGGCAAGTGTCGGGATCCGTGTTTTGGCACACCGGAATTCCGTTCTCGGTACTGAGCACGCCATATTCTGCCAACGGCAATGGCATTGTGAACGGCAGTGGGCCGCAATTCGCCAGCGCGATTCCCGGTGTCCCGCTCTATGAGCACAAACCGATTCCCGGCGTCACCCAACCGGGCACCGTGCAATGGCTCAATCCAAATGCGTTCGTTTCCACCGTGGATCCAGCCACGGGTGCGTGCTATGGCGGCAATAATCCGAGGACTTGTCAATTCGGCAATCTTGGCCGTAACGCTCTCCGCGGTCCAGATTTTGCCTGGAGCGATTTTTATCTCACGAAATGGTTTCCCTTAACCGAGCGTGTAAAGCTCCGTTTCGACACTCAGTTCTTCAATGTCTCCAACCATCCGAATTTCGCACTTCCGAGCATGGTTCTTGCTGGGATTCCGGGAAAGCCTTCTACCCAGACCGGCTTTGGGGCGCTGACGAACGCGACTTCTCCGCCGACGGGCCTGCTTGGCGTTGGGTTGGGCGGTGACAGCACGCCACGCATGATCGCGTTTCAATTGCGGCTTGAATTCTAAACCCTAAACCTCTGGTCCTCGCGTAATTCCGTGACGGGTAGACTCTCGGCTCAGCTTTGGTGACGACAAAACATCTTCGGACATGATCGACGCCGAGCAGTAAAATGCGAGATCAAGTGTCGATCGCAGCGGCCGCCCCGGCTCCAGAGTTACTCCGTCGTGCAGCCCGTCTGCAGGTGCTAACCATTGTCTGGATGAGTGTCGAAGCCATCGTGGCTTCTACAGCGGCTTGGACGGCGCGAAGCCCCCGCTCTTCTAGGATTCAGCGGGGACAGCGCCGTTGAGCTGTTCTCGGCGATTATTGTCCTGTGGCGATTTCGTTCCAAATCTGATTTGGTAGCGGCGGAACAATTGGCTGCTCGGGTGGCCGGAGGCTTGCTGTTCACTGTCGCCGCTTCGTCATCGTAAGTTCTGGATTGTCTCTCCTGGGGGACCGCGAAGCGCAACCCAGCATCATCGGCATCATCGTGTTAATTGTGGCGGCCATCGCTATGCCGTGGCTGGCAAGTCAGAAACGGAAAGTGGCAATTCAGGTTGCGAGCGCGGCGTTGAGAGCAGACGCTACGGAATCCGCTGTGCGTGGCTACTTGTCGCTGATCGCTCTAGCCGGACTGTTGGCAAACGCCATCTTTCACGTTCCGTGGGCAGACCCCCTAGCGGCCCTGGTCCTTCAACATGCCTCAGACAAGCGCCGGGCCATTCGCGAAATTTTGCAAATGGACGATCCAAAGGCGTTTTTGGCCAAGAGCGGCTGGTTTCCTGCCATTCAGTTTCAACAGAGTGCGTGCTGCCTTCCATAACGATTCCTACGGAGCTCAGTCTGTCGGCGAAGTAAGAGAGTGATGCCTGCTTTTCGATTCGCTACTTCATCGTGCTTCCGCACCGGAAACCGAACTTGGGATCGCGGTTGGGACACCAGTTGACCTGACGCTCTCCGCACGGATCCACACGGGCAGAATTGCTGCATGCGACTCTTACCTCGGATCTTTGGCGTCAAAGCGCAAATTGGGACAAGAATGAGGGAGCTAGGTTTTGGGAAGCCTGCGCACTCACTTGCAAAGCCTGCGCCGTTGCCAGCCAGAGCCTCGTTGCGGTCAGGAAAACCAGCTTAACAGGCCAGCTTACAAGTTTAACTTGCAAGTTTGCCTGTTCTTGTTTACAATGGAGCGATTATGCCGCGGAAGAGTTTCGAAGCCTCCATTGTCGATTTTACTCAGGCTATTGGACTACTGGTGCGCCGGGTGCGCGCGGCGGCCGGTTCGCAGGAGCTTTCCCTGACCGAAGCTGCGGTCATGAGGCGCATCGATACCGACGGGCCCGCAACAACCGCAGATCTGGCCCGTGCAGAAGGAATGAAACCGCAGTCCATGGGGGCTACCGTCGCCGCCCTGGAAGAAATGGGCATGGTGGAGCGCAAGCCCCATCCAACCGACGGCCGCCAGGTACATATTGAGCTCACCTCCAAAGGCGCCGCGGTGCGTAGGCGTGCTCGCGATGCCAAGCGAACGTGGCTTGCACAGGCCGTCGCCCAGCTCGACGAAGAGAAACGGGAAATCCTGTTCAAGGCTGGCGAAATCATCAAGCACTTGGCGGAAAAGTGAGCAGCAATGACGCACAAACGCGCCACCTGCACGGGGCTGTAATCCGTTCGGAACCACAGGAGACATCTCGCGCCGGAAGTTCGGTGTCCCACGCGTGGCGGGCGCTGCAACACCGCAACTTCAAGCTCTTCTTTTTTGGCCAGAGCATTTCGGTAGTTGGCACCTGGATGACCCGGGTAGCAACCAGTTGGCTCGTTTATCAACTAACGCATTCGGCGCTGTTGCTTGGCCTTGTCAGCTTTTCGGGGCAAATTGTCTCGTTTGCGCTGGGCCCGCTTGCAGGCGTGTGGGTGGAGCGCCTCAATCGCCGCAAGCTGCTGGTGTGGACGCAAGCCGCTGCAGCCGTGCAGTCGCTCGCCCTGGCGGCATTGGCCCTCGCACATGTCATCACCCTTTCGGAAATCATCGCTCTCACCGCTTTCCAGGGCCTCATCAATGCATTTGACATGCCTGGACGCCAATCCTTCCTCGTCCAGATGGTCGACGATCGCAACGACCTCAGTAATGCCATCGCCATCAACTCCTCGATGGCCAACGGCGCGAGGCTGATCGGCCCGGCCATTGCCGGCTTAGTGATCGGAGCGACAAGCGAAGGCTGGTGCTTCCTGATCGATGGCGTCAGCTACCTTGCGGTGATCGCATCCTTGCTAATGATGCGCATCGAGCCTTTGGATATCCAGCGCAATGCGACCAGCATGCTCGAGCAAATGCGCGAAGGTTGGGACTACGTCCGCACCGTTCGTCCTATTCGCACCATTCTCCTACTGTTTGCACTGCTCAGCCTGATGGGCTATTCGTATGCCGTGCTGTTGCCGATTTTTGCAGCACAGGTGCTGCACGGCGGCGCGTACACCCTAGGCTGGCTAACGACCGCGTCGGGAATCGGCGCGCTTACCTCCGGGCTTTCGCTGGCGGTCCGTAAATCGGTGGTTGGCCTAACCCGCATGTTGCAAATCGCGGCGGCGACGCTCGGAGGAGCGCTTATGCTCTTTGGCTTGTCGCACGTGCTGTGGCTCTCGCTGGCGCTGATGGTTTTGGTCGGCTTTGGCTTGATGCAGGGGGCGGCCATCAGTAACACGATCATTCAGTCATTGGTGCCGGAAGACAAACGCGCTCGGGCGATGAGCTATTACACCATGGCGTTCTTCGGGGCGGCGCCGTTTGGCAGTTTGCTGGCCGGCGCGCTAGCTCACCGCATCGGAGCGCCTTACACGGTCATATTGACCGGGGCGTTTTGCATTGTTGGCTCGCTGTGGTTCACGTTGGAACTGCCGAAAGTCAGGGCGGTCATGCGGCCGATCTATCAGCAGAAGGGTTTGCTGCCAATTCGTGGGGTAACTTGATTTGTGGCCCGCGCCAACTGGCCGTCTAAACCGTGAAGGAAATGACATCCGTGAGCTGGTATCAATACATCGCTGGTTTTTTCGCCGGATTTTTTTGACAAATGTGGTGCCGCCGCATTTCGTGTGCGGCGTCTCTGGGGAACGTTTTCCTACACCCGTCGCGCACCCTCCATGAAAAGGATGTCGTCGCCTACAGTAAATCACGCCTGGGCCCTGTTCAATCTGATCGTCGGGTACCTCCTGTTTCGGTTGGGAAACGTGCGGAGCGGAGATGACTCGGCGCTGCTTATCTTTTTCGCAGATATCGCCACCATCAGCATCATGATGAGTGAGGAATTTGCTAAGAAACATCGCAAGTGATCGCGGACGCCAAATTTGCGCGCTATGCGCCTCAAAATCGTAAAGCAAATATATGCCGCTCACAAAACTCGATAGCAACGCTGCCTTGATCGTCATTGACCTGCAAAAAGGCATCGTTGCTTCGCCGACCGTGCACCCCAGCGGCGAGATTGTCGGCCGCGCTGCGCAACTAGCGCGCGCTTTTCGCCAGCGGGGACTGCCGGTTGTACTCGTCAACGTGACGGCTCCGCCCCCAGGCCGCACCGACGCCGGGCCTCGCAATTTTTCGTTTCCGGCCGATTGGATGGACCTGGTTCCGGAATTGGAGCAGCACCCCAACGATCACCTAGTCAGCAAGCGGGGCCCTGGCGCGTTTATTGGTACATCGCTGGATGACTACTTGCGGAAGCGCGAAGTAACCCAAGTTTTCGTGATAGGCGTCGCGACCAGCCTCGGCGTGGAGTCGACGGCGCGCAGCGCTTACGATCATGGCTACCACGTGGTGCTGGTCGTGGATGCAATGACAGACCGAGACGCCGAGGCGCACCGACACAGCATCGAGAAGATTTTTCCACGGATTAGCGAGACGGACACCACCGAGAACGTGCTGAAGCTGTTGAGGGAGACGCCGTCGCAGTGAGGCTGTCTAAACTCTAAACGATGGAATTGGATCGGACGGCGGCTTAAAGTCCGCCGCCTACATTGGCTGGAGCTTTGCTAGCCGTTGTTCGGCGGCGGCTAGCGTCTCTTCTTTCTTGCAGAAGGTGAAGCGAATTTGGGTGGCGCCGTCTTGTGGGTCGTTATAGAAGCTGGAGCCCGGGACGGTGGCTACGCCAATTTCTTCGACCAGATATTTGGAGAAGCGGACGTCTCTAGTGGCTGCGGGAAAACGGGCTGGATCAGGATCCGCGAAGCGGGAGATGTCCGTCATGATGTAGTAGGCGCCGCGGGGCTTGAAGACGGTGAATCCGGCTTGGGTGAGGATTTTCAGTAGGCGGGCGCGCTTCTGACTGTAGGTGGCGGCTAGTTTTTCGTAGTAGGACTGCGGTTGTTTCAAAGCGGTTGCGCCGGCTTGTTGCAGCGGGGCGGCTGCGCCAACCGTGAGGAAGTCGTGTACTTTCCGGATAGCGGCGGTGGCTTCGGGCGGAGCGATGGCCCAGCCGACGCGCCAGCCCGTCACGCTATAGGTTTTGGACATGCCGTTAATGACGATCGTGCGGTCGCGCATGCCTTCGATGCGAGCCATGGTGATGTGTTCGGTATTGTCGTAGAGGATATGCTCGTAAATTTCGTCAGTGATGCAGTAGGCGTTCCAGCGTAGGCAGAGGTCGCGGATGAATTCCAATTCCTGGCGAGTAAAAACTTTTCCGGTGGGATTGTTGGGCGTGTTTAAGATGATGGCTTTTGTTTTGGGACCGAAGGCTGCGGCTAGTTCCCCTTCATCATAAGTCCAGACTGAATTTTCATCTTTCGGCGGACGCATCTTCACGAACCGCGGGGTCGCGCCGCTCAGGATTGCATCTGGGCCATAGTTTTCGTAGTAGGGCTCGAACACCACGATTTCGTCGCCGGGGTTGATGATAGCCATCATGGCGGACATCATGGCTTCGGTGCTGCCGCAGCAGATCGTGATTTCACGTTCAGGGTCGATGCACATGCCTTGGGTGCGCTCGAATTTGTCTACTATCGCGTCGCGTAGAGATTTTGCGCCCCAGGTTATGGCGTATTGATTGATGTCGTCGGAGATGGCCTGGCGGGCAGCTTCTTTTATTTCGGCTGGGGCGGCGAAGTCGGGGAATCCTTGGGAGAGGTTTACGGCGTTGTGTTTTATAGCCAGCCGGGTCATCTCGCGAATTACGGATTCGGTGAATTGTTCCGCTTTGGCGGAAAGCATGCGGCGGCCGATTTGCGCTAGCGTGGTTTCGGGAGTGGTCATATTGAACTGGAAAGTTTAGCGTTGAACGCGGCAAACGGCAAAAACTTAAAGATGACGCGAACACACCAAGATCGCCGCAAACAAGAGTTGGGCCGTCTGACGACCGGCCGGGTACGCAAAGATCACGATTCAGGTTCCTGCAGCCAACCTCGTATGAGGGCGGGTTTAGACAAGGCATCGCCCAGCTCACGACGTCAAGTTACCTCGAGCTCCTTCACCGATTGGGATTTGTGGAAGCGTCGGCGGTAGCCGGAGTGGCCGCCGCAGGTACGGCCGTTACCTCTGGAGTCGCGGCAGTGGTTGCCGCGGTAGACGCCGGAGTCGCCCCCGCTCCGTAGACCGTGCGATAGATTTCGGCGTTGCGCAAGACGATCTGGACGTAGTCGCGGGTTTCGGTGAAGGGGATGGATTCGACCAGCTCCGGGATTTCTTCGTAGTTGCGTTCGGCGCGCCAAGCAGCGATGCGGTCTTCGCCGGCGTTGAACGCAGCCAGGGCGTATTCGGGAGCGCCAGTGGCCCTTTGTAGCTCCGCGACATACAGCATGCCTAGTTCAAGATTGTATTCGGGGTCGAAGAGCTTGGTTTTTACGTATCGGACTTTCAGCTGCTTCGCTAACAATTTTCCCGTTTTCGGCAGCACCTGCATCAGACCAATAGCGTTGGCGTGAGATACGGCGTCGGCCTGAAATGTCGACTCCTGCCGGATCAAACCTGCGGCGATCATGGGATCGAAATTATTTCTCGCCGCTTCGCGGCGCAGCGAACCTTCGTATGGAAGCGGGTAGAGGGTTTTCCAGACGTTAACAGGAACGTCTGAGAATTTGCGCGAATCAAAATTCGGGACGATCAAGCGGCCATAGGACATTCCGGCGGCAAAGTGGCCTTGGTCGAACGCGGCCTGAGCAGCTTCGAAGAGAAGTCGTGGGGACCCCGTGGCGTAGAAGGCCGATTTCAGCTCCAGTTCGGCGCTGGCGTCGAAGGCGATGATGCGCAGGGCTTGCGCTCGCACCCACCGATCTTGCGCGGCGGCAGGAATCGGTTCGTCGAAGGGACGGAGCGCAGGCGCCGGGGGAATTGCGGCGAGGAAATCAGGAGCGTCTTCATCACCGGGCGACATTTTGTCGAGACGGGCGGCGGCAGTGCGGCCGAAATAAGTCTGCGGAAAGCGATCCACGGCGGCGCGGAAATAGGCCCGGGCGTGGCCGGGGTTGCCGCTGCGCTCGGCGTTGCGACCCAGCCAGTAGAGGGCGTCAGGCGCGTCCGCAGAGGTAGGATATTTGCGCAAAAACGCGATGAGTTTGTCGTCGGCGAAGGGTTGATGGTCAAGATACGCGATCCAGGCGGTGCGCCACTCGCAGAAAAATGTGTACTTCCCGGCCGGAAAATTATCGACAACCCGCTGGTAATAGCTGACGGCCTTAGCGCGATCAAGTTCCACCCAATAATAATTGCCCACCATCATCAGCGCTTCTTCCGACCATTTGCTGGCGGAATATTTCTGGACCAACTGCTCGGAGTCCGCCAGCATGTCCGATTCTTTTTTGGCAGAGCGCTCGAGCTGTGCGTAGACGAACATCCGCTCGGCATCGACTTCAGGATCGGTGATAGCCAGCGAAGAAACCAACGAGGGCGAGCCCTTTAATTGGACGCGGGCCTGCGCGGCCCGCAACTGAGCGTGCTGGCGATGCGCGGGATCTTTCAGTGACGCGCCAAGCTTCTCAAACTCGCTGCGAGCCTCTTTCCATTTGTGCTGGTTGTAGAAAATCTGAGCACGTTCTTCCTGCAGCTCCACGCTGGGAACGGGATACTCGCCGCCCAGAGTGGACTTCATCTGCGGCAGCGCACTGGCCGCCGTCTTGCCTTCGTCCGAGAGCGGATTCTTATAGTAGAGCAGCTGATAGTCTTTTGCCGCGCGAGAAAATTGGCGAGCAGCCTTGTACGCTTGGGCGCGCAGCAAAAGGAGCGCCGGCTTAGCGGTGGTGGCCGGGTAGGCTTCGAGTGCCTCGACGGCCACTCGCGGGCGTCCGGCTTCCATTGCGGATGGCGCTAGAGCTTCAAGAAATTGTTCTTTTATCGCCGTATTGGGATCGTCGCGCTGGATGGTTTGCAGCGCGGTGAAAGCCTCCGCGTTATGCTTCAGCACACGCTGCGTCTGCGCGTTCCAGAAGAGAACGTAGTCGCCCAGCAGCGCGTCACTTTTCGCTTTCGTGAACCAAGCCAAAGCCTGCTGCGCATGATTCTTGCTGTAATCGTCGTAGCCAAGAGCCAGAGCGGCTCGCGCTCCCCAAATGTTACCGGCATTTTTTCCCGCGAACGCAGAAAGCTTTTCGTACGCGCCAAGCCCCGCATTGTGCAGGCTGCGAGCCAGGCTCGACAGCTCCCGTTGTGCGGCTTCGTCTTCCGGAGTAGCGGCGGTGATTTCGGGTGCCGAAGTACTTGGCGTGCAGCCCGTGCGGCAGGGTGAGGGTTTAGGCTTATTCGATTTTTTCTTCTTGGAGTGGACGGTCTGTGCCGGAACATCCAGCGGCACGGCGGACAGCAGCGCGGCGGACAGAAGGATCGCCAAAGCACGGGACAAATAAATGGCCCGAGGCTTCGCTACGCCATCCCGCCGCAGCAAAGATGGGCGAGTGCCAACTTCGCGCGAAATCCGCGACGCAGCCGCAGCCAACTCAGCGGTGTTGCGAGGTCGTGGCGTAAGGATAATCGCCGAGGGCATGCGCATCACCCTCCGCGAGGATCTCCACCATCCAGCGATAAAAGTAATCCACCGGGTGGTCCATGATAGGTTTGAATCTACGGTCGTATTCTCGATGAGCTTTCTCAATGTCATCACGCAATCGGACGCAGATATCTTTGTGCTGCCGGCCGAGGCGCACCTGCTCCGGTCGTAACATCTTAATATCCTGCATCGAAACTTTCGCGACTCTATTTGCGCGGCGGTGTAGTTCCTGTTCCTCGGCTGACAAACGCCCGACATCAAACGCGCTGGCATCCTCAGACTCGCCCAGGACCGCCGGAGCGGTCTCCACCTCGTGCATTTCGGCGCCATGTGCGCCGATGTTGCCATCAATCTGCGCAGTCCCGTTTGGATCGAGGTCCGCGGTTACCCGCGGTTGCACGACCGGCTGGTAAGGTTCTTGGGCGGCAGGTCGCTCCATGACCACGGGCGGGGCGGCTTGCGCAGGGACATGTGCTACCGGCGCCGGGCGCAGGTCTGCCTGCACCAGCACAGGCGCAACAGGGTGCTGCACCACAGCCGCAGGCTCAGCCGCAGCCAGCGTTCCGGCGATGCGCGCAATCTCGGACTCAAACGGTGAGCGCGGCCCAGGCTGCAACGACACGGTCACAAGTCGCGACAATACCTCTAAAGATGCCGCCAACGATGCCGCCGAGGTTTGCGCCCGCAACATCGGCGGCAGCGCATTGACCGGCTTGCTGCTACCGCAAGCCGCGACAACATCGGCGATGTCCTCATGCAACTCGTCGGACGTGCGCTGGATGCGCTCCAAATTATCCCGCAAAGCTCGCGAGACAGCTTGTTCGACCGCGTTCGGCGTATTGGACTCTGATGGCATACCGTTTTTGCGAGCTATCGCGCCCAAAATCTCCCGTTTCGTGATTCTGGAAGGTAGGATGCGCCCCGTCAACCGCCTAACCGTACTCTTGTGCCTAGAAGTACCCCTTTTGTCACCTTCCACCCGGGCCGCGCCGCCGCTGACCCGCACGAATACGAGTTTTACCCTATGGCTTATAAGTCTGCGCTCGCCTAGCCTGGGCGAGTTTACGAAACTGAGCCCCGAAATGACCCAGCATCCCGGTCCCTCCTCGATTCGCATCCTCGTCGCAGACGACCACGCCGTCGTTCGGCAGGGGCTGAAGGCCATCCTCAACGGCCAAGAAGGCTGGAGCGTTTGCGCCGAGGCCACTTGCGGCGAAGAGGCTGTGGCCCTGGCCAATCAACTCCGGCCCGATGTGGTCGTGATGGATCTGAGCATGCCCGGAATGAGTGGGCTGGACGCCCTGCGCGCCATCAAGTCCCGCCTGCCAACCGCGGGCATCGTGATTTTGACGCTCCACGTCTCCGACCAACTGGTTCACCAAATCATTAAGTTGGGCGCCCGCGCCTACGTAATGAAGTCCGACGCCGACCGTAGATCGGAAGAGCACACGTCTGAACTCC
>OBLW0100002294.1_pt1 | contig 15494 bp, 11 predicted proteins | sample 1520161 | NCBI WGS metagenome assembly OBLW01 (sample SAMEA3539309, study PRJEB22396) | soil metagenome | biome: tundra; feature: field; material: soil | place: USA | collected 2010-05 | depth 0.15 m
CAGCGCCTCGGTGGAGGTCTACAACTACATGTGGTCGGGCCACAACGACACCGAGCCCCAGCGGCTCGGCGTGCTTCACGGCCCGTACGCGCTGATGGTCAGCGGCACGTCTACGCCGGCCGCGCCCGACATGAGCTTCATGTACAACTTCGGCTTCGTCGGCTCGGTCGCTCCGTCAGGGCGCGGCCTGGTGGCCGGCGCCACTTCCGGCGTGACGGCCGGGGCCATCGCCACGGTCGGCTGGGCGAACAGCACCGCGCAGTACTGGGCCGCCGTCGAGTCCAATGGCGATTTCTCCAGTCCGGAGATGAAGCCTGGCACCTACACCCAGACCCTTTACCAGGGCGAACTGGGCGTCGCCACCCGCACTGTGACAGTGACGGCGGGCGCGACAACCACCGGCCAGAACATCGACTCGGCCTGGGTCACGCCGGCCTCGCCGATATTCCGGATCGGCACCTGGGACGGCGCTCCATCCGGATTCCTGAACTATGCGAACCTGACCTCGATGCACCCGTCCGACGCGCGGATGGCCAACTGGGGGCCGATCACCTACACCGTCGGCAGCAGCTCGGCCGGGAACTTCCCCGCCTACCAGTTCAAGGAGGTGAACAACCCGACCACGGTGAAGTTCACCCTCACCTCCGCCCAGATCGCCGCCCGGACGGTGCGGATCGGGATCACTGCCGCCTACGCTGGCGGCCGGCCGCAGATCACGGTGAATAGCTGGACGTCGGCCGCGCCCGCGGCCTCCAGCCAGCCCAGCTCGCGCAGCCTGACCATCGGCACCTACCGGGGCAACAACGCGCTCTACACCTACGCCGTCCCGGCCAGCGCCTTCGTCACCGGCACCAACACCATGACGATCACCGTCATCAGCGGCTCCGGGGCCTTGAGCGACTGGCTGAGCCCGGCCTTCAGCTACGACTGTGTCGAACTGTACTGAGCCGTCCGCGCGGGCGGGCCCACCCCGCCCCGGGTCTGCCCGCGCGGGCCTTGTCACCGCTGGCCACGGCGTGCGGAACCCGGGCGTGGCGGTGTGCGGACGGTAAGGGCTGCCCCCTGTGGCAGGGGCAATTTTCAGCTGATTTCATTCGCGACTGCGCGGCGGCTGCGCCTTGTCCAGCGCAAATCTTGACTCAACGAGCTTCGCCGCGACTCGGTCTTGCGGACGCTCTGACGTCGATCTTAGGCTGCGCATCGCGACACGTCGGGAGCCCGGCGTGTTCGCCCCGCGGCGCGTTTGCAACGCGGCCGGGTGAGGGTGACGGTTCAGCATGCCCTGAGTCACCCCCCTGGCCCGAGGAGGACCGCACGTGAGACTCCGAGTGCGTGACATGACGGCGGCGATCTCCGGCCGCAGGTTCGTGCATTCCCCGGTGACGTGATGTGTCCCGGGATGCCGCGGGCACCCCCTTGAAGGCCGTTGCGGCGCAGTCGGCTGAGGGTGACGGCTGCGCAGGTGCAGATCCATCCCGTCCACTCAAGGAGGAAGATTCCGTGATAGCGCGAAAGACCGGGCATGTGAAGGCTCTGACAGGCGCACTCGCCGCACTCGCCCTCATCCTCGGAGCGGGAGCCGCCGTCGTCCCGGCAGTCTTGGCATCGTCAGCGAGTGCAGCCACCGCGCTGACGCTGGCTACCGGCGATAGCCGCTCGGTCAGCCAGCCGTCCGTGCCGTCGGCGTGCACCACCCTGAGCGCCACGCTCGCCACCAGCAATGAGCAGTTCAGCAGCAGCGCTGAGTCGTCACCGCCCGATACGTCGAGAATCCAGTCAGCACTCAACGGTTGCAGCGGCACCGGCAAGGCCGTGGTGCTCGCACCAAGCGGCAGTAACAATGCCTTCCTCAGCGGCCCGTTGTCGCTCCCGGCCAGCGTCGTCCTCGTGGTCGACGACGGTGCCACGCTGTACGCGTCCCGTAACCCCGCCAGCTACCAGGTCTCCGGCCAGGCGACCTGCGGGACCGTCGCGTCCTCCGGCAACGGCTGCAAGCCCTTCATCAATGTGACCGGGTCAAATGCCGGGATCATGGGCACGCAGGGCTCGGGCGGCGGCCAGGGCGCCATCAACGGCCGCGGCGACCAGGACATCCTGGGCACCAGCGGAAGCTGGTGGACGCTCTCGAATACCGCGAAGACCGACGGCAACAAGCAGAACAACCCGCGGCTGATCGAGGCGCACGGCGTCAACAGCTTCACGGTCTATGACGTGGACCTGATCAACGCGCCGCTGTTCCACATCTACTTCGAGGGCGGTAACGGGCTCACCGTGTGGGGAGCCCGGATCAAGACCCCGGCCACCGCGCGGAACACCGACGGCATCGACCCGGACAGCGCCACCAACGTCACCGTCAACGACTCCTACATCCAGGCCGGCGATGACGGCATCGCGATCAAGACGAATTCAGGCGCAGCCTCGAACATGACAGTCGAGAACAGCCACTTCTACGGCACGCACGGGATAGGGATCGGCAGCGAGACCCAGTACGGCGTCACCAACATCCTGGTCGAGAACAACACCGTCAGCGGGGTGGACAGCTCCGGGAACGTAAGTACCGACAACAACGGCATCCGGATCAAGACCAGCTCAAGCGAGGGCGGCACGGTCAACAAGGTGACCTACGACAACACCTGCCTGACGGGTGTCAAGCACGCGATGGAGTTCAACCCGTTCTACTCGAGCGGTAATGGCTCGACCACGCCCTACTACGAGAACATCGTGGTCAACGGCCTGAAGTCAGTGAGCTCGGCATCCAGTGCCCAGTCCGTGCTCGAGGGCTATGACTCATCGCACCTGCTCGGCCTGACGCTGGAGAACGTCAGCCTGGACGCGACGAGCACCAGCGCCGAGTACGCGAGCATCGGGAAGTACAACACGAACATCACCCCGTCCGGCACGGACGTGACGGTCAGCAGCATCTCCGGCAGCGGGAGCGTGCCATCCTGCAGCTTCCCCGGCTACCCCGGGCTCTGACTCAGGGCCGCCGATCCGGGGGCGGGGTGGCAGGCCAGCCCACCCGCCCCCGTTTCGCCGGATTCGGAGGATTTACCGGACTCGTTGACAGCCGATTTACCCGACTGTAACGTCGTCATACGTCATATATGAGATGCCATACGATCGTTGGGCTGGCGGGACGGGCATGACCGAGCACGGGCTAGGCCGCGGCGATGCCGCGGTGATGGGCGACGCGACCGCGGGGGCCAGGCGGACTTTCCTGGAGGGGTCCGTCGGGGCCATCCCACCGCGCACGCTGGTCGTGCTCGACGCCATCAAGCACGCGATCCTCACCGGCGAGCTGCAGCCCGGCCAGGGCCTGGTCGAGACGGAGCTCGCGCAGACGCTCGGTGTTTCCAAGACACCTGTGCGTGAGGCGCTCAAGACGCTGGCCGGCTCGGGCCTGGTGACGATGAGCCCGTACAAGGGCGCCATGGTGCGCAGTGTCGACGACGACCTGGCCCAGTCCGTTTACGACATGCGCCTGCTGCTCGAGCCCGAGGCACTGCGCCGGTCGATCCCCCGGACCAGCAACTGGGAGGCGGCCCGCCGGGCCCTGGCCCGCTCGGACGCTGCGACGGACCGGGCCGGCCGGTCCCTCGCGAACCGGGATTTCCACCGCGCGCTCTATCTCGGCTGCGGCAACGTCCTGCTCGTTGAGGTACTTGATGACCTGCGGGATCAGACCGCACTGGTGTCCGCGGCAGCCTGGCAGCAGACCCCCTCCTGGGAGCGGGAGGCCGCCGAGCACCGGGCCATACTCGCCGCCGCCGAGGCGGGCGACGCATCCCAGGCCTGCGGATTGCTCAGCGCGCACATCGAGTCATTCGTCACGCGGAACTTCGGCTACGTGCCCCAGGTTTCCGGGCCGGCGCGGGAAGCAGCGCTGCCCGGGGGTCCGGGGGTTGTCCCCCGGGAAGGCACGGCAGGAGCATGCCGATGAAGCTGGATTCTGTTACCGCGGACGCCCTGCGCGCCGCACTGGCCACGGTGGTCGCGATCCCGGTCACGCCGTTCGGCCCGGACGGCCGCGTGGACTGGGACACCTACCCGAAGCTGCTGCACCGCCTGGTGGACAGCGGGGTGACCGTCGTCACGCCGAACGGCAACACGGGGGAGTTCTACACGCTCAGCCCGGCCGAGGCGCGGCGTGGCACCGAGGCCGCGACCGCGGCGATCGGCCAGCCGGCCGAGGTGCTGGTCGGCGTCGGGCTGGACACCGCGACCGCGATCGAGGCGGCGCGGCACGCCCGGGACGCCGGGGCCAGGATGGTGATGGTGCACCAGCCGGTGCATCCTTACCTGTCCGCGGATGGCTGGCTGGAATACAACCGGGCTATCGCCGACGCGGTACCGGACATGGGCATCGTGCTGTATCTCCGTGACCCGCACATCGGCGGCGCCCAGATCGGCCGCCTCGGCGAGAGCTGCCAGAACGTGATCGGGATCAAGTACGCGGTGCCCGACCCGGTCAGGTTCGCTTCGGTGGCCAGGGACGCGGGGCTGGACAGGTTCACCTGGATCGCAGGCCTGGCCGAGCTGTACGCGCCGGCGTACTGGGCGGTCGGTGCCACCGGCCTGACCTCCGGGCTGGTCAACGTCGCCCCCGCGCTGTCGATCGGCATGCTCGACGCGCTTCGCGCGGGTGACTTCAGCATGGCCATGAAGGTGTGGGAATCGGTCCGGCCATTCGAGGAGTTGCGCGCGGCCGACTCGTCGGCCGACAACGTGAGCGTGGTCAAGGAGGCACTGGCCCAGCTCGGCCTGTGCCGCGCCGACGTCCGCCCGCCCAGCCGGTCCCTTCCCGGCGAGGTGCGCACGCGGATCACGGCCATTCTCGACGCGTGGGGGCTGCGCCCAGGTCAGGCCGACACCGCGCAGGCCGACACCGCGCAGGCCAACACCGCGCAGGCCAACACCGCGCAGGCCAACACCGCGCAGGCCAACACCGCGGCGGCGCAGCCGTGACGAAGCAGCCCGGGGAACTGCGCAGCGACCGGTGGTTCGGCGGCGAGGGGCTGCGCTCGTTCAGCCACCGCTCCCGGATGCGCCAGCTCGGTTTCGGCGCGGCCGAGCACCGTGGCAAGCCGTTCATCGCCATCCTCAACACCTGGTCCGACATCAACCCCTGCCACATGCACCTGCGGGAGCGGGCTGAGCAGGTCAAGCGGGGCGTGTGGGAGGCGGGCGGCTTCCCGCTGGAGTTCCCCGTCTCCACGCTGTCCGAGACGTTCCAGAAGCCCACCCCGATGATGTACCGCAACCTGCTGGCCATGGAGACCGAGGAACTGCTCCGGTCCTACCCGGTGGACGGCGCCGTGCTGATGGGCGGCTGCGACAAGACCACGCCCGCGTTGCTGATGGGGGCGGCCAGCGCCGGACTCCCGGCCATCTTCGTGCCCGCCGGGCCGATGCTCCGCGGCAACTACCGGGGCCAGCCCCTGGGCAGCGGCACCGACATGTGGAAGTACTGGGACGACAAGCGAGCCGGGCTGATCGGCGACTGCGAGCTGGCCGAGCTTGAATGCGGCCTGGCCCGGTCGCCCGGTCACTGCATGACGATGGGCACCGCCTCGACCATGACCTCGGCGGCTGAAGCGCTGGGCATGACCATGCCGGGCGCCGCGTCCATCCCGGCGGTGGATTCCGCGCACTACCGGATGGCCGCGGCCAGTGGCAGCCGGATCGTCGGGATGGTGTGGGAAGACCTGGCTATTGGCCAGATCCTGACCGCGGAGGCGTTCGAGGACGCCGTCGCCACCGTGCTCGCCCTGGGTGGCTCGACCAACGCGGTGATTCACCTCATCGCCATGGCCGGGCGCTGCGGGGTGCCGCTCAGCCTCGAAGACTTCGACGAGATCTCCCGGCGGGTGCCGGTGCTGGCCAACATCCGGCCGAGCGGCGCCTACCTAATGGAGGACTTCTACTATGCGGGCGGCCTGCCCGGACTGCTCGGCCGCCTGGCTCAGGTCCCCGGCGCGCTGCATCCGGACCGGCCGACCGCGTCCGGCGGCACCTTCGGCGAGCAGATAGCAAACGCGCCCGTGCACGACGAGGACGTGATCCGGGCACCGGACAACGCGCTCGCGGCCGAGGGCGGCGTGGCCGTGCTGCGCGGGAACCTGGCCCCGGACGGCGCCGTCATCAAGCACATCGCGGCCGAGCCGAGGCTGCTCAAGCACACCGGGCCGGCCGTGATATTCGACGACTACCACCAGCTTCAGCAACGGATCAACGACCCGTCGCTCGCCATTACCGCCGACTCGATGCTCGTCCTGCGGAACGCGGGACCGCAGGGGGGTCCCGGGATGCCCGAGTACGGCATGCTGCCCATCCCCGACTACCTGCTGGCCCAGGGCGTGCGCGACATGGTGCGGATCTCGGACGCGCGGATGAGCGGGACCAGCTACGGCGCGTGCGTGCTGCACGTCGCGCCCGAGTCGTGGGTCGGCGGCCCGCTCGCGCTTGTCCGCAACGGTGACCTGATCACGCTCGACGTTCCCGCCCGGGAACTGCACCTGGACGTCAGTGACCAGGAACTGGCCAGCCGGCGCGCCCAGTGGCAGCGCCCACCGAAGAAGTTCGAGCGCGGCTACGGCGCGCTGTTCAGCGAGCAGGTCACCCAGGCCGACCAGGGCTGCGACTTCGAGTTCCTGGCCAGGCCCGGCCGCAACCCCCAGCCGGACCCGCAATGAGCCGGGCCCCTGAAGAACCGAGCCCACCATGCCGCCGAGCACCCCGCCGCCGAGCACCCGCCGCCAAGCACCCGCCCGGGCGGTACCGGTAACACCCTCAGCTGAGTTTACCGCCCGGGCGGGCACCACCATGATTCCCCCGGCAGCGCGGGGCGTACCTGTGCGCTAAGCGCGCCCACTTGCCGGACGGTCCTGTCGATCGGAGGTAGTACGAAGATGTCCCACGAGATCGACCGGCGCGCCATGCTGCGCCTGTCCGCTGTCACCGGTGCCGGTGTGCTAGCCACGCCACTGCTCTCCAGCGCCGCGTCAGCGCGTGCATCGACGGCCGCGGCCGCCCCGGGTGCGTCCGGCAGATTAATGCCGGATGCCGCCGCTGACCACATTGTCCGCTCGGTCCGGCGGCCCAGCTTCCCTGACCGGTTCTTTCCCATCACCAGTTTCGGCGCGGTCGGCGATGGCACGACCGACTGCACCGGCGCGTTCCGGGACGCGATCGCCGCGTGCAGCCGCCGCGGCGGCCACGTCATCGTGCCGGCCGGCACGTTCTTCACCGGCGCGATCCACCTGCTCAGCGACGTCGACCTGCATCTGGAGCAGGGCTCGACCATCCTGTTCAGCCAGGATCCCAACGCCTACCTGCCGGTGGTGTTCACCCGGTGGCAGGGCATCGAGCTGATGAACTACTCGCCGCCCATCTACTCCTACGGCCAGCGGAACATCGCGATCACCGGCCAGGGCACGCTGAACGGCAATGCCGACGCGAACCACTGGTGGAACTGGAAGACCCTGGAGACCCCGGACTTCACCCTGCTGGAGACGATGGCCGACGACAACGTCCCCGTGGCGCAGCGCGTGTTCGGCGCCGGTCACTTCCTGCCGCCGCAGATGATCCAGCCCTTCCTCACCGATACCGTTCTCATCCAGGGCGTGACCATCGAGAACTCGCCGTTCTGGCACCTGAACCCGAACCTGTGCCGCAACGTCACGGTCGAGGGCGTCTCGATCAACTCCTCCGGCCCCAACACCGACGGGTGCGACCCCGAGTCGTGCGACGGCGTGGTCATCGACGGAGTCACGTTCAACACCGGCGACGACTGCATCGCCATCAAGTCCGGCCGGGACGCCGACGGGCGCCGGGTGAATGTGCCGTGCCAGAACGTGGTCATCCAGAACTGCAATTTTGCCAACGGGCACGGCGGCATCACCCTCGGCAGCGAGATGACCGGCGGCGTCCAGAACGTGTACGCCCGCGACCTGACCATGAACAGCGCCAACCTGCAGGCCGGCCACCGGATCAAGACCAACACGCTGCGCGGCGGCTTCGTCCTGAACTCCAACGTCTACCGGATCACCGCGGGCACGATCGGCGGCCCGCTGCTGCTGATCCAGGGCACTTACAACGCCCAGACGGGAGATTTCCCACCCGACCTCACCGGCATCACCCTGGCCGACTGGACGGTGGACACCTGCGCGGGCATCTGGTCACTGACCGGCGCGTCCGCGACCGACCCGGTCGGCACCGTCACGCTGACCGATATCACGGTCACCACCTCGACAGCCGCCAACTCCTCAGTGGACGTCTCCAACCTGGTCGTCGACGACGTGACCGTTGGCGGCGTGGCGGTCACGTCGTGAGGCAGGCCATGGCGCGCGTGGGCCGCGCCCGCTCCCTGATCATCGGCGCCGCGGCCCTGGCCTCGGCCACTGCGCTGGCCGTCCCGGTGCTCCCGGCCGCAGCCTCGGCGGCCGGCCCCGGCGTGCCGCACGGCCCGGGGCACCCCGTCCTGGTCGTGGCGCAGGACGGCCGGCCAGGTCATTTCGCCAGCGTGCAGGCGGCCATCGACGCGGTGCCGCCGGGCCGGGGCCCGGTGACCATCCTGATCGAGAAGGGCACCTACTCGGGGCAGGTCTACGCGCCCGCCTCGAAGCCGGATATCACGCTGCTGGGCGCCACCGGCAACCCGCAGGACGTGACCATCACCGACGACATCGCGCACGGCACCATCGCGCCCAACGGCAACCAGTACGGGACGGATTGCAGTGCCACGCTGTCGGTGGCCGGCAACGGATTCTCGGCGTACGGCATCACCGTCCAGAACTCATTCGATCCCACCGCCAACCCGCAGATCACCTCGCCCCAGGCGGTGGCGGTCAAGACCGTCGCCGACCGGGTGGTTTTCGCCCATGACCGGTTCCTCGGCATCCAGGACACGGTGTTCGCCAGCTCGTACGCCGACCCGTTCACCCCGGCCGAGTGCTTCGCGCCCGGCGGTCCCCCGGCCACCTCGCCGCCCGGCAGCACCGCGCCCCCGCCGGCCCGCCAGTTCTACTACGACGACTACATCGACGGATCCGTCGACTTCCTGTGCGGGTCAGCCGATGCCGTGTTCGACCACGACACGATCGATATCCTCGGGCATCCCGGCGGGTCGGTGACCGCCCCGGATACTGGCCTGGAGCAACCGTACGGCTACCTAATCATCGACAGCCGCATCGTCAACAGCAATGGAACCCTCGCCGCGGGCAGCAACTTCCTGGGCCGGCCTTGGCAGCACACCGGCGTCACCAGCCCGGTCGGCCAGATCACCATCAGGAACACCTACCTGACCGCGGCCATCAACGCGCAGCACTGGGAGAACTGGTCCAGCCCGCCGTTCCCCTGGCAGGATGCCCGCTTCTACGAGTACCGGAATACAGGCCCCGGCGCGGCGGACGTCGCCGCCGACGTGCCGCAGCTCACCGCGGCCGAGGCGGCCCACTACACCGTCGCCGGCTACCTGGACGGGTGGCTCCCGCGGCGATCGGAGGTGGGATGATCCTTTCGGCATGGCCTCCGGCGGCGACCGCGTAGTGTCGACTGGCGTGCCGACGATCCTGATTACTGGCGCCTCCGGCCGGATCGGGTCCATGCTGCGGACCCGGCTGGCCCGGCCCGGCCGGACGCTGCGCCTGCTCGATGTGGTCCCCCCGCCCCCCCTGGTCCCGCCCGCCCTGACGCCGCCCCCGGTGGCCGGCCGGCCTCCCGGAGCCAGTGAGGAGGTGGTCTTGGCTTCCGTCACCGATCTCGCCGCCGTGACAGACGCCAGCGCCGGGGCCGATGCCGTGATCCATCTCGTGGGCCTGCCGGGCGAGGCTCCGTGGGAGCGGATCATGGCCATCAACATCAACGGGGCCTATTGCGTGTTCGAGGCCGCTCGCCGCGCCGGTGTGCCCAGGGTGATCTTCGCCTCGTCCAACCACGCGGTCGGATTCACCCCCCGGGCGGCCTTCCCCGTCCCCGACTACGCCTTTCCCGCGCCCGACACCTACTACGGGGTGTCCAAGGTGGCCGCCGAGGGCCTGGCCGGCCTGTACCACCACCGGTATGGTCTGGACACGATCTGCATCAGGATCCTGACCTGCTTCGAGCGGCCGCCAGACGTCCGTGCGCTGTCGACCTGGCTGTCCCCGGACGACGCCGGGCGGCTATTCGAGGCGTGCCTGGTCACGCAGCGGCCCGGCTTCCGGGTGATCTTCGGCGTGTCGGCCAACACCCGCGGCGGCTGGGTGTCGCTGGATGAGGCCCGCGCGCTCGGCTACGAGCCCCGCGATGACGCGGAGGCCTACGCCGCCGAGGTCATCGCCGAGCATGGCGAGCCCGATCCCGCCGACCCGGTGTTCGCCTACCTCGGTGGCGAGTTCACCCGGCCCGATCTCGACGCCGACCACCTGACCTGAACAGCCCGCCACGTAATGACGCCCGCAACGCAATGAGGACTGAGCGATGATCCAGGGATATGACCCGCGCACCGGCAAGCCAGCCGGGGACGCGGTGACGGAAACTACGGACAAGGCCCTCGACCGGATCGCGGCAGCGGCCTGCGCGGCCGCCGCCACCTGGCCGGGCACCAGCCGGGCGGACCGGGCCGCGGCCCTCCGCGCCGTGGCCGACGCCCTGGACGCCCGCGCGGCTGACCTGGTCGAGGTCGCGGACACCGAGACGGCGCTCGGCGTGACCAGGCTCACCGGTGAGGTGGCCCGGACCACCGGGCAGTTGCGCCTGTTCGGCGAGGTCCTGGCGGACGGTGGATACCAGGACGTGATTGTCAGCCCGGCGGCCGACGGCGTGCCTGGCCTGGCCCGGATGAAGCGCCCTACCGGCCCGGTAGCGGTCTTCGCGGCGTCCAACTTCCCGTTCGCGTTCTCCATCGCGGGTGGCGATACTGCCTCGGCGCTGGCCGCCGGGTGCCCGGTGGTGGTGAAGGCGCACGAAGGCCATCCCCAGACGTCGGTGCTGACCGGGCAGATCGTGGCGGAGGCGCTGGCCAGCGCGGGCGCCCCGCCGGGTACCTTCGCGGTCGTGCACGGCGTGCCGGCCGGGATCCGGCTGCTCCGGCATCCGGCCATCAGTGCCGCCGGGTTCACCGGTTCCACCCGGGGTGGTCTCGCACTGGCCAGGATCTGCGCGGAGCGCCCGGTGCCGATCCCGTTTTTCGGCGAGCTCGGCTCGGTGAATCCGGTCGTCATCCTGCCCGGCGCGGCGGCGGCCCGTCCGGCCGCGATCGCCGCCGGGTACGCGGCCTCGCTCACCCTCGGCGCCGGGCAATTCTGCACGAATCCGGGATTGCTCTTCATCCCCGACGGCGACGGCGACGGCGACGACGACCTGCAGGCGGCCATCGCCGAGGCGGTCAGCGCCACCGTGGGCGGCCCGATGCTGTCCGAGCGGATCCACGACTCGTATGAGGAGGCCGTCGCGGACCTGGCCGACAGCGCTTCCGTTGAGCCGCTCGCCGCCGGCCGGCCGGGGGAGGGCCCCTGGGCGGCCACACCGCAGGTGTTCCGGACCGGCCTGGCTGACTTCGCGGCCGGTTTGCCGGCCCTGGCCCAGGAACGGTTTGGCCCGGCCGGCCTGGTGATTACCTACCAGTCGGCCGACGATCTGCCGGCCGTGCTCGCCGAGCTGGGCGGCAATCTGACCGGGGGTATCCATGCCGACGAGGGCTCGAGCGGCGACATGTCGGCCGCCGGGCAGCTCGCCGCCGCGTTCGCCCGCACCGTGGGGCGGGTGATCTTCAACGGCTGGCCGACCGGAGTGGCGGTTACCTGGGCACAGCACCACGGAGGCCCGTGGCCAGCCACTACCGCGCCCGGCTACACCTCCGTCGGCGCGACCGCGATCCGCCGCTGGCTCATCCCGGTCGTCTACCAGGATTTCCCGGCGGCCCTCCTTCCCGAAGCGCTGCGGGACGCGGCCAGCCAGGCCGCGCCGGACGCGGCCGCTTAGCCCGCGATGCGGCTGTCGGCCAACCTCTACCCGTGGGACGTGGACGGGGATCCGGCCGCTGCCGACCGGATCGCCGGGCTGGGCCTGACCGAGGTGACGCTCGCGGCTGCTTATCACTCGGTGCGGGCGGTCACCCCTTACCACCCGCAGCACCGGATCGTGACGCGGGACGCGGGCGCGTATTACCGCACCGACCCCGCTCGCTGGCGGGGCTCGCGGCTGCGGCCAGTGCAAGCCGAACCGTCCGGCTCCTTCGAGCGGGCCGCCGCGCAACTCCGCGCGGCGGGCATCACGGTCACCGCGTGGGCGGTGCTCACGCACAACTCCCGGCTCGGCGCGGCCGACCCGTCCTGCGCCGTCGAGAACGCCTACGGCGACAGCTACCCCTGGGCGCTGTGCGCCGGCTCGCCAGCGGTTCGCGACTACGCCGCGGCGCTGGCCGCCGAGGTCGCGGCGCTGGCCGACGCCGACGCGATCGAACTGGAGGCGTGCGGCTGGTACGGGATCGAGCACGGCAGTGCGCACGACAAGACAGCGTGTGTGGCCGGCTCGGCGGCCGGATGGCTGCTGTCGGTCTGCTTCTGCGCCGCCTGCGGCCAGGCCTACGCCGCGGCCGGAGCGGACCCCGCGGAGTTGCGGGCCGCCACCCGCTCGGCGGTGGACCAGGTCATGGGGGCGGAAGCAGGCGCCCGTTCCGCTGATCATGGAGCGCCCGCCGGCGGCCCGGGCCCGCTTCCCGGCGGCCCGGGCGTGCTCCCCGGTGATATGGCCGCCCTGCTGCTCACGGTCCGGGCCGCCCTGGCCCGGCGGTTCCTGGCCGAGGTGATCACGGCCGTCCGCGGCGCCGCGCCCGGCCAGCCCATCCTGGTGCACGCCCATCCCGATCCGTGGGCGGCGGGCGCCAACCCCGGCCACGACCCAGCGGTGCTGCTCGGGCCGGGCGGCGCGGACGGGATCGTGCTGGCCTGCTGGGACCCAGCCACGGCGGCGGCCCACGTGGCTCGGACCGCGGCGGCCGCCCCGCCCGGGGCCCGGATCGCGGCCTCCCTGCTCGCCGTGGCCGGCCTGGGCGGCACGCCAGGAACACTTCCCGGGCAGGCGAAGGCGGTCCGCGCGGCCGGGGCGGCCGAGTTGCGCCTCTATCACGCCGGGCTCGCGGCGCCGTCCGACCTGACCGCGATCCGCTCCCTCGGCCAGGCCGGCCTATAACGTTTCCGCGGAAACGTTTCCGCGGAAACGCCGGACGGCGGCGCATGCCGATGGCTGGGCCGGTCGTTCCCGGCCTAGCCGGCGGCCGTCCGCACGCCGTAATCGCCCAGCGACGGCTCGAGCAGGTCGAATGCGCGGCTGGCGGCGGCCGCGAGCACGGTGCAGATGTCGTCGCGCCGCTGGCCGGCCAGGCTGCGCCGGCTGGCTTCCGGTTCCGGCGGCTCGAAATGCTGTTCAGCGCGATCTGGGGCCTGGCGCTGCTGGCCGAGTGCATCGCCCGCCTGGTCGGTGACTACACGCTGCCGGTGACCACCATGGTGTGGCTGAGCACGGCGCTGACGCTGGGCGCGGTCGGCGCGGCCATCGTGGTCAGCGGGGCCGATCCAGAAGATGATCGAAACCGAGGTGGCCGGCCGGCCCGGGTTCGCTGCATCAAGGCGGCAGGCACCCTGGTGCGTTGACGAGCAGCGGCACAACAGGTAAGCATCAAGGCTGTGGACTCGTTCGCGGGGAAGCTCGCGGTGGTGACCGGCGGTGGCTCGGGCATGGGCCGGGAGCTTGCCCGCCAGCTGGCGGCGCAGGGATGCTCGGTCGCGGCGTGCGACCTGAACGCGGACGCTGTCGCGGAGACCGCGGCCCTGGCGCGGGCGGCCGCCGTGCCCGAGGTCCGGCTGACCAGCCATGCCTGCGACGTCTCCGATGAGGCGCAGGTCCTGCGGTTCCGCGATGAGCTGCTCGACGCGCACGCCAGCGATCACGTCGACCTGGTCTTCAGCAACGCGGGTATCGGCGGCGGCGAAAGCTTCATCACCGGCCGCCGGGACGTGTGGGAGCGCACGTTCGCCGTTGACTGGTGGGGGGTGTATTACTGCGCCCGCGCGTTCCTGCCGCTGCTCATCGCGAGCGGCGACGGCGTCCTGGTCAATACCAGCAGCGTTAACGGTTTCTGGGCGACGCTGGGCCCCGGCATGCCGAACACCGCCTACAGCGCGGCCAAGTTCGCCGTGAAGGGCTTCTCGGAGGCGCTCATCGAAGACCTGCGCTCCAACGCGCCGCATGTGCGGGTCGCCGTCGTGATGCCAGGGCACGTGGGTACGGACATCGTCGCGAACAGCCTCCGCGCCCGTGGCCTGCCGGAGCCGGAGCAGATGAGCGACGCCCAGCTGGAGGAGCTGATCCCGCTCGATGCGCGGGCCGAGCTGGTCCGCGGCGGCGCGCTGGCCGAGGGCGGGTCAGCTGATGAGCTGCGCCGGATGCTCGTGCGGGCGAACGCCGACTTCCGGGACAATGCGCCGGTCAGCGCGGCTGAGGCGGCGACCATCATCCTCGACGGGGTGCGATCCGGGGCCTGGCGGATCCTCGTCGGCGAGGACGCCAGCATGCTCGACGCGTTTGTGCGCGCGAAGCCTAAGGCCGCCTACGACTGGGCCGAGCTGGCCAAGATGGCAGAAGCCCCGGTGACGAACACCTGAGCGGTAACAGAGTGCCGACCCCGACCCGAGCCCTAGCCTCGTCTCATTGCCCCTGCGTGGGCACTGCCTCACTGCGAGCCTGCTGTGGATATGGGGACGCCCGGGATCATCTGCGGGTGATGAGATGTGGACCGATATACCCAATGAAGATTTTGGATGTTCGCGCCGTGGCGTCATGAAAATACAGGCGGGGGCTAATTTTGCCGCTGGTGCCAATGCGGATGTGCGCGCCCATGAACACGTACCCTGACTGGCTGAGCTCCAGAGGCACTGCGAACTTCCGCTCTCGGCTCCGCCTGGCATTGTTCCTTACGGACTCAGATTCGTCCCGAGCAACTTTGCCAGCCGGGATCGCATACGCGCCAGGCGGTGGAGTTTCACACCACATCTTGAAGTTTCCCGCGAAGTCCTTGGTCACCTTCGCGTCAGCGTATGACTGCAGGGCGCGAAGCGCTCGCTGTGAACTCCGGGCCCATGATGAGGATCCTGAGCTTCGATCCAGGTGCAATAGGTGCTGCCGGTTGCCGGTGAACTCAATCCGGGTTAGCTCATAATCCATCCGGTCACCACTGGCGGTCTCCTGGCACTGGCTGATCTGGCCGGCCGGCTGCGGTCCCTGGCTGCGAGCGGCGAGGCCGTAAAGCAGATTATGCCGTGATCGTCAAGCGGATTACGCCGGGAGTGCTCTCCACTGACCTCGCCAGGATGGACGACGAGCGCAGTTCATGCGGCCTTGCTGTGTGTTTTCGTTGTTATCCGGCGCGCCGCACCTCCGTCGTAGGTGCGGCGGACCGTTTCTGCTACATCGGCAGCAGCTCGAAGATCTCCACCGCGAACTTCCCGTCACTGTTG
>OBLW0100002295.1_pt1 | contig 15493 bp, 11 predicted proteins | sample 1520161 | NCBI WGS metagenome assembly OBLW01 (sample SAMEA3539309, study PRJEB22396) | soil metagenome | biome: tundra; feature: field; material: soil | place: USA | collected 2010-05 | depth 0.15 m
GGGCGCAAACACGTTTCTTCGGTGAACGTATCTCATTGTATTTCTACCACTTCCGGGTGCTGACTGACATGGATTCCCTGCGTAAATGCTGTTGGCGTAGCGATTGCAGGTTACAATCATAATGACTGCAACGCGCGATGCCGAACATCGTGAGTACGAGCGGTTACCCCTGCATTTGCCTTTGCAATTCACGCGGGAAGGCCGTTCGGAGCTAGTCGAATGCATCACCGAGAGTATTAGCGGCGCCGAAGTTTGTTTTGTCTCTCCGGAGCTTCTTCAGCTTGGCGAGCGAATGAATGTCTTTGTACTCCTGCCAACCGCGATACCTGGCAACGGGTTCAAGATACATTTGAAATGTCTTGTGCATGTCGAGCGCGTTGATTCGGCCTGGTCGCCGTCCGGCTTCCGGATTGGTTGCCGAATCAGGGACTATACGATACTGTTTGGAAACACAGATCCCCGTAAGGATTCAGAGTCCTAGTGTAGTGCGTCACGCAGGAACACGATTATGCCGAAGAGTGGGTCGGCCAATCCTGGCTGCCGCCGGCTTTCAGCTGGCGCGCGCTCACCAAAAAAGCCGCCTGAAAAGGCGGCAGCGCGCAGGATTGCCCGCCCACATTGGTGCACCATAATCTTAGGGAATTCGGACGCACTACACCAGAATCGCCCTCATCAATAGAGTCTTTCTGGGCATGCCTCAAGCCGGCAATTCAGCGGCCGCAGGCTCCGACATTCCCCGCGCGCTGGTGTCAGCTGACGTCTTTCTCTTTCTGGCGTAGTATTGGCGGCTCATGCTAAACTCTGTTTCCGGTAATGTTCAGCCGCCACTATAGAAAAGTAAAGGCCATCTTTGGCCTCACCGATTCCCTCCTTACCTCGGTGGCCTTTGTGGCGGCCTATCAGACCCGCTTCCAGCTGAATTCCCAACAGCCGTTTCACTGGGTTTTTTACATTGACTTCCGGGATGCCGTCCTCCTTCTGTTTGTTTCTCTCGTCGCCTGGCTGGCCCTCGGTTACTGGTTCAATATCTATGAAAAGCTCGACTCCGCACACCCGCCCGTTGTTTTGCGCGATACTTTTCGGCAGTGCTTTTTAGGCGTCATTTGTCTAGTGGTGGCGGAGTATTTGTTGCGCCTCGACCTCAGCCGCGTTTTTGTCGCACTATTCGGCATCTACGCGTGGATTCTGTTGTGCCTTTTCCGCATAAACGCCGCGCGCGTGATCGGCGCCGTGCGGAAGCAATTTGGAACAGCACACTTCGTTATGGTGGTGGGATCGAACGAGCGAGCGCGCCATTTAGGGGAAGCTCTCGAGCGATCGTCGGATTATAGCATTCGCTTGGTGGGGTTCTTGGACGAAGAGCCAGGCCAAGTCCACCTGTCGCGAACCTACGAACAGTATCCGCTTTCCGGCCTGCCCGAACTGCTGCGGGCGCAGGTGATCGACGAGATTATTTTTGCCGTGGACAGCCAGCGGTTGGTTGGATTGGAAGATGTTTTCCTGCTTTGCGACGAGGAGGGCGTACGCACGCGCGTAGCGGTGGATTTCTTCCCGCATGTGAACAGCGAGGTCTATCTCGACTCGCTAGGGAACTTTCCGCTGCTGACGTTTTCGGCGGCGCCTCACGATGAAATCCGGCTGCTGGCCAAACGCATCACCGATGTGGTCTTGGCCGGGGCAGCACTGGTCTTGCTGTTGCCGTTCATGCTCCTCATCGTGTTGCTGATCCGGCTCACCTCGCCTGGTCCGGCGATCTTTCGTCAACAACGCTGTGGTCTGAACGGCCGGCGTTTCACGTTCTACAAGTTCCGGTCAATGAGGGACAATGCCGAGGAACTCAAGGCATCGCTCCTGATTCTGAACGACAAATCGACGGCATTTAAGATCGCCAATGACCCGCGTATGACGCCCGTAGGCCGGTTCCTTCGCAAGTTCTCGATCGATGAGTGGCCGCAGTTTTGGAACGTACTCAAGGGCGAAATGTCGCTGGTGGGTCCGCGGCCGGCGGTGCCGGAAGAAGTTGAACGTTACCAGCGCTGGCAGCGCAGGCGGCTCCGAATGCGTCCCGGACTCACTTGTCTGTGGATATTGGCAGGCCGCGATGCGCTGGATTTCGAAACCTGGATGAAGATGGATATGCAATACATCGATAACTGGTCTTTGGCGTTAGACTGGAAAATCATCCTGGGTACGATTCCTCGCATGCTTACAGGCAAGGGAGCGCACTGAAGCGAGTACCTTTCAGAAGATCGGGTTCTTCGCGAGGTACTCTCAGGTCTTCGGAAGCAATAATGTGCAAGAAATTCAATCCGCGCCATCTGCAACGAGCGGAAGCAGATGCCCCGAATCCATGTGACCCTTAGAAAACACCCGCAGCCACGTAGCCGGTGGAAGCGCGCCACGTGCCTGGGGTGCAAGAGGTCCCGGGTTCTAATCCCGGCGGCCCGACCAGCCTTTTAATTTTCAATAACCTACGCTGTTTCGATAATCGTCGAAATAGCGCCAGGACCTCTTTTGCGCTTTGCAAGTGTTTCCCGCGACCATGCTGAGTATAAGTCGCATTGAGTCAACACCAGGAACAGTATGGCCGATGACTCGTGCGGCATTCCGTGCCGGAAACTATGTCGAAACGCAAATTCGAGTTGTGTACTGCGCTCGAAATTCGGCGAAACATTCCCTTTCGGAATGGTTTTGTTGCCGCCATTCCTGCCCCGGCAGTGACGTCACCGGTCTGTGACGTTATTTACGGGAACTTATGTCTCCGGAATGCCGGCTGGACCTTCGTAGATTCGATACGTCTTAGATCGTTCGGCTCCCAGAAACTCGAGACTCCGGATTGCTGCGCGATTGTCTTCCACAATCCAGGAGCACTCCGCTTCCCTGTAGCCGAGTTCGAACGCATTCCGCAGCAGGGTGGCGGACAAGCGGGCGGTGGCTCCCGGATCGCGATATTCCTCCAAGGCTCCTAATACCAGGACGCGCAGCTTGCGAATCTTCGATTTGTAGTAAAGGACCTTGAGGAGGCCCAGAGGAAACAGCGATCCGTTGGCGTGCTTCAGGGCTTGGTTGATGTCCGGTATGACCAGGCCGAATGCCACCGGTTGGCCCGCAGATTCGGCAATGAGCGCCAGCTTGGGAATGAGAATTGGCTTTAGCTGCCGCCCCAGATGGCGAAATTCATCGAGCGTCATGGGTGCGGCTCCCCAGTTCTGACGCCATGCCGCGCCATAGATATTCCAAACGGCCTCGACCTCCACGTCGAAACGCTTTAGCTCCACGGAGCGAATTCGTACAGCCGGAGCTGAACACACTCGCGCGGCCCGGTCAAGCTTCGCCAGCATCATTCCAACTTGGTCCCGAGTGATGCGATAGGCGTAGAGATCGCGCGCCTCTCGAAGGCCGGCGCCTTCAAACAGGCGCTCGTAATACGGCGGGTTGAATGTCGTCATCACCGAAGGCGGCGAATTGAACCCATCCACCAGCACTCCACATTCGTAGTTGATGGATGGGTTCATGGGACCGCGCAGCACGCTTGCACCACGCGCCGCGAGCCACTCTCTTGCGGCTTGAAATAAGGCGTCAGCAACACTTTGGGAATTCACCGATTCGTAGAATCCGAAGGTGCCCACCTTCGGCTCGCGCGCGGCATTGTAATCGCGATCCAGGATGGCGGCAATGCGCCCGCAAACACGGCCATTCAATCGCGCCAGGAAGCATTCCATCTCGGCGTGCTGGTAGAACGGGTGTTTGGTCCGGTCGAGCAACTCTCGCTGATCCAGCCGCAGCGGCGCTACCCAGTTTGGATCGTTGCGGTAGTGTTCGTACGGGAACTCAAGGAAGCGGCGCATGTCGGCGCTGCTTTGAACCGGAGCAACCTGGATGGAAGGGGACAATACCATGACGGGTGGCTCCCGCCGCATTACGATCACAGCAAGCGTCTTCTCAGGTGTAGCGCACCGGCCGAAAGATAAACAACACCCAGCAGCGCCAGCATTCCGAACGAGGGAGCAAGATCCGCCCAGCCAGCCCCCCGTAGCACGATACCCCGCATGATATCGAGCGACCAGGTAGTGGGAATCAGCATGCTGAATGCGGCTACCGCGGCCGGCATCGCTTCGCGCGGGAATACGAATCCGGAGAGCATTATGCACGGCAACAACAGCAGATAGGTGAGTTGCAGGGCTTGCGCTTGGTTCCGCGCCGCGGCCGTGACAAAGAGGCCGAGCCCCAACGCTGGCGGCAAGAACGCCAGCAGAGCCAGGCAATACAACCAAAAATCTCCGCCAATCGCAATCCCGAAAACCAGGCGCATCAGTATGGTGAGCACGCATCCGGTTCCAAGTCCCATGGCCGCGCCGGCCACCAGCTTTCCTGAGATCAAGGCGCCAAGCCGGATGTTGGTAATCCGCAGCTGGTCCAGCGTGCCTCGCTCGCGCTCTTTTACGAGCGATAGAGCCACCAGCAGCAACGTTGTCATTTCAACCAGATTGGCCACCAGTGCGGGCACGAAGTAGTTGGCCGAGCGCCCCGCTGGATTGAAGAGCACCTCCGGCTGCAACTGTAGTGGCAATCGAGCTGCTGGCGTTCCGCCAACTGTCATGGACACGGCCTGTTCCAGGCCAATCGACTGCGCCGCGAAGACTGCCTGGCCGGCCAGCGCTGCATCGGACCCGTCGATCCACACACGCACCGAAACCGGCCGATGATAAAAAGCATTAGCCGAATAATGCGGTGGAATCTGAACCGCGACGCGAACATCGCCGCGTCGCAACATGCCGAGCAGTTCCTCTTCCGAATCGGCGCGATGCGTCAAGCGGAAAACCGCGGAGTTTCGAAATTGATCGACTAAGGTACGGCTGAAGCGCTCGCCATCCAGGTTCTGAATGGCGGTGGGAACATCATGGACACGCGTGTCGAGCGCATACCCGAACAAGAGAAATTGCACCAGCGGCAACGCAACCGTCAGCACCAGCGTGTACGGATCTCGCCGGAGATGCAGCAGTTCCTTCCCGGCCACCAGCAACAGTTGGCGTCCGAACGTCATGCCACCCCCTGGGCGCGCGAGAAGAATTCGTCCAGTGAGGACTCCAGGTCCGAGTAGCGTCCAAAACCGGCCACGCGGCCTTCGTGCAGCCATGCAACCGAATCACACCGCGCGGCCTCGTCCAGGTGGTGCGTGCTGATCAGAATTGCGGCGCCGCGGGCGGCCTCTTCTTGAATTACGCGCCACACCTGACGGCGCGCCGCCGGATCCAAGCCCGCGGTCGCCTCGTCCAACAAAAGCACAGCCGGCCGATGAGCAAGTGCGCACGCGAGCGCCAGCCGTTGCCGCCAGCCGTGCGACAAAGCACCCGTGCGATCGGCGCGGCGCGCGTCCAGATCGAACCGTTGCAGCGCTTCTTGAACACGCTCTACTGTCTCAGCCTCTTCCAACCCATACGCTCGCGTGTAGAAGCGCAGGTTCTCTTCCACTCGCAGATCCTCGTAGAGGCCAAACTGCTGCGCCACGTAGCCGATCGACCCCCGCGCGCGGTCGCGTTCGCGCGGCAACTCATATCCCGCCACACGCACGCTACCTTGTCCGGGCTTAAGCAAGCCGCAAAGAATTCGCAACAGCGTCGATTTGCCTGCGCCGTTTGCGCCCAGCAGTCCCACCACACCCCCCGGCCTTACCGCGAGCGATACGCCATTCAGTGCCGGACGTGACCGGTAGTAATAGCCCAAGCCGTCGATTTCGATACTCATGCATCCCTCAAAAGAAGACCTGCACCTTAGCGCCGGGGGCCGGCGAAATCAGGGAGTTCAGCACACTCGCGCGTAGTTGGTGGTTTTCGAAGGACTCCACCAACGCCGGCACGCGCCCCCCGCCCGGGAGTACGGCCTCGATCCGCCGGCCCGGCTTCGCATCCCTCTCGCGCTGTTCTGGCACGTGCGCCCGCACAATAAATCGACCGCTAACGTCCATCAGAGCGACAGGAGATAGCGGCAGCATAACACTGCCCACCTTGAGATCCAGCAATTCGATGCCGCCTTCGGCCGGTGCGCGCACTTCGAAGAGCTTCCTCTGCGTCTCCAGCCAGCGCAGCGTTTCCAGACCCTCGTCGTGAAGATTGCGAAGCGCCGACAGCCGGTCAAGCCCCACCTCACCAGCGATCTGGTACGCCCGAGCGCGCTGTCCCTCGGCGCGCTTCAGCCGTGCTTGGCAGGCGGCGGACGGGTTACGCTCGCTCTCCGCAAGTGCATCCGCATACTCCTGCTCCGCCGCAAGTATTTGCGGATTGGTTCGCATCAACCGCGCCATGGTGTTGGGCGGAATGCGTTCGAACAGCGAAGCTGTGGCCTCCACAAAGTGGCCGGGAACGGCGCGGAGAGTGGAGCGCACGCGTGTCAGGCGCGCGTCCAGTTCCAGGGCTTCAAAGCGCAGCAGCAGCTGGCCGGCTACCACGCGGTCGCCCTGCCGCACAAAGATCTGCTCGATCCTTCCTCCCGTCGGGCTGACGATCGGGATCGCTTCCGGCTCGATCCAGCCTTCGATTGAAGGAGACCGTCCCGCGTGCGCGGCCAGGCGGGACAATGCCACGGCGCTACACGCCAGCAGCCCAGCCGCCAGCACGGCCCTCTTTCGAAAAATCAAGGCTTCTTCCCCACCGAAATGTTGGGCCCGTTGCTCAGTTGGCCGCCGATGGTGATAACCACCGCATAATCGCCGGGCTTCAGGTCGCCGGGCACGTGGATGTTGGCCTGACCCAGCGCTACCAACCCCGGAGTCATTCCGACAAAATCGACCACCGCCGGCTCGCCCCCGACGGTAACTGAATACGACGCCGCAGGGTGCGAAAGCGGATTGTTAACCGCCGCGGCTCCGGAAGCAACTGGATGATCGAGCAGACCCTCGCCGGTGAGATAAATCACCATCGGTTGCCCTGGGATGACGGCATTCGAGGAAGTGTTCAGCGTTGCGCTGCCGTCCAGGGCCACGTTCTGTGCCACCGCACGGTTGTTGCCGTAAACGAAGATCCCCGGCGATGCCGCTTGCACCTCAAACGTGAACGCCGCCGAGACCACGCTGTTCAACTCCACGGTGACATTCGCAGTCCCCACGCCGATTTCGTACGGCAGTTGAGCATTAATCTGGGTGGATAGCACCACAATGAGCGGGATGAGAATATTGTTGACGCGTACTTTAGTGCCGCCCAGATTGGTGGGTAACGGCACGGTAGAGGCATCCCCGCGTGCAGTAGCCAGGCCAGTGCCGAATAGCGTGATCATGGACCCCGGCGCCACCGCGACACCCTGCAGAAAGCTGGCGGCGTTTACTACGGACCCTACTACCGGCGCCTGCACCGCCGCAGTTACCGTGAGGTTCAGATTGACGGCTGCCAGGCCAGCCACGGCCGCTGTAACTTGGGCCGCCCCGGTTGCATTTCCAAGCGTCACAGTGGTTGAAGCCTGACCGGAGGCGTCGGTCATTGCTGATGTTGGATTCACGGATGCGTTCGTTGCTGCAAATGTGACGCTCACGCCCTCAATCGCGACGCCCGTCGAATCGACGACTTGTACGGTTACAGGTGGCGAAAGTATAGCGCCAGCGGCGCCCGAAGTTGGCGCTCCGGAAAGGAACGAAATCTTGTTGGGGACGGCTTGGAGCTTTCCACCAAAATCGAATTTCGCCACGAAGGCGTCTCCACGCGGACCAAGCATGGTGTTCCCACCGTAGGTTGCCTGGAATGGATTGGACCCCAAAGGCAGATTTTGGGAAACGGTATTTCCCGCGATGTATACATTCATGCCGCTGTCGACAGCCACGGCCATTGCGATGTCATCGCCCGTTCCGCCAAAGAAACTGGAATATAACAGCGTGCCTTGCGGATCCAGTTTGGTGATAAATGCGTCGCCGAAACTGAGGGTCTCTGCGGCGCCGTCGTTATATCCCTGGCCGCCCAGGCCGCCGAATGTCTTCTGCAGCGCATCGCCAGTTACCGGAAAATTAGTAGAGAGAGTGTATCCCACCACGTACGCGTTGCCGGCCGCGTCGACAACGATATCGTTGCCGATTTCGTCGCCCGGTCCGCCGAGATAGGTGGAATAGACCAGCGCGGATCCATCCGGCGTCAATTTCGAAACGAACGCATCGCCCAGCAGAAAGTCTCCCGGCTGGCCGTTGGCGCCAGTGCCGCCGTACTTCGAGTTGTCGGTAACCGGGAAATCCTTCGACATAGTGTGGCCGGTCACGTAGGCACTGCCGGAAGCATCCACGGCGATCCCAAAGGCCGTGTCCATGGAGGAACCACCCAGGTAAGTGCTGTACACGATCGTTCCCTGCGCACTGACCTTCATCACCCAGGCATCGTCGGAGAAGTTGTTGTAATCGGTGGAAGTCTCCAGACCGTGAAAGGTCTTTTGCACCACGCCATCGGTTACCGGGAAATCGGAAGAGAAGGTGCTGCCGCAAAGGTAGACGTTCCCCTGGGCGTCCAAAGCCACGCCGCGCGCGAAATCGTGGCTGCGGCCGCCGATGTAGGTGGAGTAGAGCAACTTTCCCGTAGCATCCAAACGCGTCAGGAACCCATCGCCGGTATCCTGAATGGCGAGGTTGGCGGCGCCACGGAAGGTTGGGAAAATGGCGTCGGCGGTGGTCGGGAAGTTCGTCGATAGCGTCGCTCCCACAACCGCGACGTTGCCGCTCACATCCACCGCGATGCCCAAGGCCATATCGTTCATCGATCCGCCCAGGTAAGTGCCATAGAGAATCTGGCCGCCATCGGGACTCAGCTTGACGACGAAGGCATCGCCGGCTTTAATGAATGGATCCTCCGACGCGCCGCCGAATTTAGTCTGGAACGCGCCGCTCGTCACCGGAAAGTCCACCGAGCGGGTGGCGCCGGCCACATAAGCATTTCCACTCGCATCGATCGCCAGCGCCGCGGCGAGATCATCGTCGCTTCCACCCAGGTAAGTGGAATAGACCAGCGCGCCGCTTGGCGAGAACTTCGCTACGAACGCGTCTCCGAATACCAGGAATTGGCCCGATGCATTTGTGCCTTTGTAGCCCGATTGTACGCCGCCCACAGTCGTAAAGGACGTTGAATTTGTGAAACCCGCCACATAGAGAGCGCCAGTCGCATCCACCTTGATGCTGGCGATCCCGTCATTGCCGGCTCCGCCAAGATAGGTCGCGTAACTCAGCGTAGGGTCGATCACGAGGGGTAACTCGGGATCATAACCGCCAAGCGCTAAGGACGCATCGCCTGAGGGAAGCATGCGATAACGAACTTCCACGCTGGTGCGCGTGCCGTCCCGTTCCTGATAGGCAACCGGTTGATGCTGTCGAAGCGCATCGCCTACGTTCGCAAACACCAGATCACCAGCCTCATCCAACTGTGGCCGTCCCGCCCCTTCAAAACGGAGCCGAATGCGCGAGGGGTCGGCGTGGGGCGCAATCTGAAAATCATATTCCAAACGCCCTTGTTGCCCGTAATAAACCACGTCGATGCCCGGATAGACTGCTTCATACCGAACGTGGCCATAGGTGGGCACATTCCGATGCCAGCCGCGGCTGCGGTTCCCGACTAAGTAGTTGACCTTGCCCTCCAGCCGATCAACTCCCTTTGGCTCGATGCGAGTCCGGCCGCCTGGAAAAGAGATCGCAATCCGGTGCGCGGGCGCTTTGAGTGCCGGCTTCAGCAGCAACACGGGACCGGCATTTTCCAAACGAACCGCGTAGCTGGCGCCGCGCGCCACAAAATGGACGCCGGCAGGAGCCTGGCCAACGTTCGGTTCAAAGTTCATCGGCAAACGCGCATAGTCGATTCGAGCGGGCTTCGCTGTTAGAGCGGAGCCCAGGGACGCAAATCCCACTATTGCCAGGAGAAACGAGGGAAAATCGTGACGGCTGATCATGATGGTTATCTACTTGCCTAAAGCGCAGACAGCGGGTAAATCCCGACATGCCTGGAATCGGGGTCTGATAAAATTAGAGCAGCGCTCAGCCGCTCCCCCACGGAGTTCCAAGAACTGTGCTCACCTCCGACAATGTGACCGCGTGGCTCGTCAGATGGAGCCACGGCGACCAAGCCGCTTTGGAGCAACTCACGCCGCTCGTCTATGGTGAACTGCATCGCCTGGCTGCCGGTTACCTACGCCAGGAACGCGGCAATCACACCTTGCAGGCCACCGCCCTGGTCCACGAGGCCTACCTGCAGATTCGAAAACTGGACAAAGTAGCCTGGCAGAACCGGGCCCAGTTCATCGGAATGGCCGCGCAGATGATGCGGCGCATCCTGGTGGACCACGCCCGCAAACATGGAGCTCAAAAACGCGGAGGGGCCGAACCCAGAACGTCGCTGGCTGATATCCACGGTTCTATTGCCGGGCCGGATCTAGATATCGTGGCCCTGGATCAGGCCCTGGACAAGTTCTCACGCGACTACCCGCGTCAGGCTCAGGTGGTGGAGTTGCGGTTCTTCGGCGGCCTCACCACCGAAGAAACAGTGGAAGTGCTGAACAGTTCCGCCATGAATGTTTCCGCTCGCACGGTGGAGCGCGATTGGAGATTTGCGCGAGCCTGGCTGCACCAAGCGATAATGCTAGGCGATAACGGGCCGCCTGGCTTGCCCGCCTGAACCGATTCTTCCGATGCCCACAAACGAGCGATTAGAAGATTTGTTCCTGCTGGCGCTGGACCAAGACCCGGGGCAGCGCGAGCTGTTTCTGGCCCATCAGTGTGACGGCGATCCTGCACTCTTGGCGCAGATTCGCGCGCTCCTGGCGAGCGATAAGGAAGCCGCATCCGCTGGTTTTTGGACCTCCTCCGCATTAGAAGTCGAGGCCGCCCGCACCGCGCGACAGCCCGATGCTCGAATCGGGCAAGCCCTGGGTTCCTACAAGATTCTGAACGTGATCAGCAGCGGCGGCATGGGTACTGTTTATCTGGCCGCCCGGGACGACGACGAATATCACATGCGCGTGGCCGTCAAGGTCATTAAACGCGGCATGGACACGGACCTGATTGTGCGTCGCTTCCGCACCGAGCGCCAGATCCTGGCCCAACTGGAACATCCGAATATCGCGCGCCTCCTGGACGGCGGCGCCACCGCCGACGGTTCGCCGTATCTGGTGATGGAGTATGTCGAGGGCCAGCCCATCGACCAATACGCTGACGATCACAAGCTTTCCATCTCCGAACGCCTTGGCCTTTTCCGAACTGTCTGCGCGGCAGTGAATTACGCACATCAAAACCTGGTGATCCATCGCGATCTGAAGCCGAGCAATATCTTCGTCACTTCCGGCGGCGTTCCCAAGCTACTGGATTTCGGCATCGCGAAACTGCTCAGCCCCGATCAAACACCTGGTGCGAACGAGCACACCCTGGCGCTGCCTTTCATGACGCCGGAATACGCCAGTCCCGAGCAGGTGCGCGGCGAGCCCATTACCACCGTGTCCGACGTCTACTCGTTGGGAGTGCTGCTCTATCGATTGCTCAGCGGCCATGCACCGTATCGCTTGAAGACTCGCCGTCCGGAGGAAATAGCACAGGCCGTCTGCGATCAACAACCGGGGAAGCCCAGCACCGCGGCGGGACGCGATGAGTCAGGTGGTACGAGTCACACAAAAGACTCCGGGAAGTTGCGGCGGCGCCTCCGGGGCGACCTCGACAACATCGTACTCATGGCCATCCGCAAGGAGCCGGACCGCCGTTACGCATCCGTCGATTTGTTCTCCGAGGACATCCGCCGTCATCTGGACGGTCTGCCCGTGGCCGCGCATCAGGATACCCTGGGTTATCGCGCGGGAAAATTCGTGCGCCGCAATCGAGTGGGCGTGGTGGCTGCGATTCTGCTCCTGCTATCCTTGCTCGGCGGCATCATCGGAACCTCGTGGCAGGCGCATGTCGCAAGTGCCCAACGCGCCCGCGCCGAGCGGCGTTTCAACGATGTGCGAAAACTCGCAAACTCCATCCTGTTCGAGTTCCCCGATGCCATCGCGAACATTCCTGGAACGCTGGCTGCCCGCCAACTCATCCTCAAGCGCGCTCTCGAATACCTGGACAGCCTCGCGCAGGAGGCAGGTGATGACCGGCCACTGAAGAGCGAACTAGCCGTGGCCTACAATCGCGTGGGTACTCTCACCTGGGACGTAGCGGCCAGCCTGGATACACATCGCAAGGCTGTTCGGATCAACGAAAGTCTGGTGAAGGCCGAGCCAGCCAACAGAAAATACCGTGAGCAACTATTTGACAGCTACAACTCTGTAGGCGATTCCCTCAAGGACAAGAACGATTCCGCCGGTGCGCTCGACAGCTATCGCAAGGCGATGTCGGTGATGGAGTCGTTGCTCGGAACTGACTCTAACAGCATCGAGTACCAAAAGAAGCTCGCGGACGCCTTTGAAAGAACGGGCATCATACTGGAGTTGATGGGGCAAACTGACCAGGCGCTGGAGTGCCACTTCAAGGCCGCGGATATGCTGAGAACGGCGCTAAAAGCCGGCCCCAAAGACATTGAAACTCGCCGCGCTGTAGGGAACAATCTGCTTTTTATTGCCCGTGGCCAAGCCGACAACGGCGACTACAAGGCCGCTCTTGAGAACTGCCGCGCTGCCAGGAAGACTGCCGAAGCGTTGAATGCGCAGGACCCATCCAACGTCGTTTACCAACGGGATTTGTGGGTAAACGATTTGCGCGAAGCGAGTTTGTTGCAGAAAGAGGGCAATCCGGCCGGCGCGCTCGCCAAATACAGAAGCGCGTACGCGTATATCGACAAACTCTCGGGCGCCGACCCTGGCGATAAAGGACATCGTCGCGGACTGGCAGTAACCTACCTGGCGATGGGGGACGCGCTTCAGGAATTGAAGCGGAACGGCCAGGCTTTGGAATACTACAGCAAAGCCATCGCCATCAGCCAAGCCCTGTTAGCCGCCGATCCAAACAAAGGCGAAACTCGCGGAGATTTGGCGAACATGAATACCCACATGGGCACATTGTTTCTCAACTCCGGCGACTTCGCCAAGGCCGCCCAATTCCTGGAGAAAGGCCGGCTCTTTTTTGAAGAAACAGCTCAGCGCGATCGGAACGACGCTGGGATGGAACGTGATCAAGCCGAACTCCACGCTCGCCTGGGCGATCTTAACCTCAAGCTCAAGCGGTGGCAGGCAGCGCGCGACTCCTATCAGGACAGCTTGAACATCTGGCTCGCTTTGCGCCGGCGCAATTTGCTCCGAAGGTCTGATCGGGCCAAGCCCGAAGAGATGGCGCGGGCCGTGACTCAATCCGCCGCACACGCCAAGTAGGTGTGTCATGTCATATCTTCCTAAACCCTGCAAGCTGCACGCTGGTAGCAGTAGGCAGTTTGGCTCGTTCAACGACGATCTTGGGCCTGACACTCTTTCCGAACCTCAGAGATTGGGCCCGCCAACTCCCGGTAGCGCGCCAGCGTCGTAGGCCCAACTTTCCGGGTAGCAAATTCTGCGAGCCATTGATCCAGGAACTCAGCACCGAGTGATCTTTATCCTAATCTAACCGGCTGTCTGAGCGAGCCCGCAGTCTGAATCGTTTCGGAACGAACGGAATCTAATGAGCAAGGACAATATGCCCAGCCCTATCGCCGGTCTCCACCACGTTACTGCAATCGCTTCCGATCCTCAAACAAACCTGGACTTTTACACGGAAGTTCTGGGTCTGCGTTTCGTCAAACGGACCGTCAATTTTGACGATCCGGGGACCTATCACTTCTACTTCGGCGATGACGCCGGCTCGCCTGGAACCATCCTCACCTTTTTCCCTTGGCCTGGCGCCGTCCGCGCACATGCCGGTGCCGGCGAAGTCGCCAGGACTGCCTTTAGCGTTCCAGCCGCGTCGCTCGAATACTGGCATCAAAGGCTTACAGATCAAGGTCTCTTGGTCGAGCGGACTGGAAAACGATTCGACGAACAAGTGCTGACTTTTCCGGACCCGGACGGCATGCAGATTGAAATCGTAGCCCACGCCGATGCCGGTCCCGCAAATGCTCCGCGTTTTGCCTCGGTTCCTCCTGAGCATGCTATTCGCGGCTTTTTCGGCGTGACGTTGCTGGAGCAGAACGCCGCCCAAACCGCCTCCATCCTTAACATCATGGGATTTCAGAAAATCGGCGAGGAAGGGAACCGCTTGCGCTTCTCTGCCCCTGGCCGTGCGTTGGGAAACCACATCGATTTACTCATCGATCCCAATGCGAAGTTCGGACGTTCCGGAGCCGGCTCGGTGCATCACATTGCCTTTCGCGCCACCGACGACGCCGCGCAGCATGAGTGGCGCCAGGAGATTGCGAAGCATCTGGACGTCACGCCCGTGCTGGATCGCACGTATTTTCACTCCATTTACTTCCGTGAGCCGGGTGGCGTGCTCTTCGAACTCGCCACCGACCCGCCCGGATTCACTTTTGACGAGCCTATTGAATCCCTTGGTGAGGAGCTTCGCATTCCTCAATGGCTGGAACCGAAGCGTAGCTTTATCGAAAAGAGACTCCCTCCCGTCACGCTGCATAAGAGCCTTCCGCCGATCGAGCTTCAGACCGAGGCGGGCGCCACGGTATGAACAACGATCCCCACAAGGACGCTCCCGTTCGATATTCCGGAAAGCCTCTGAGCGAGGCCGCCGGAGCGGTCATCCTTTTGCACGGACGCGGCGGCTCGGCGGACGATATACTGTCGCTCGCGCGCGAACTTTATCTTCCGGCGCTGGCGTACCTCGCCCCGCAAGCAGCCGGCAACAGTTGGTACCCCAATTCATTTCTGGCGCCGGTCGCCCAAAACGAGCCATGGCTCACATCCGCGCTTCGCAAAGTGGAAGCGACCCTCGAAATGGCCGACGACGCAGGCATCTCCGCGGACCGAATTGTCCTGGCAGGCTTCTCGCAAGGCGCCTGCCTGGCTACCGAGTTCGTAGCCAGACATCCGCGGCGATATGCCGGATTGATTGCGTTTACCGGAGGACTCATCGGCCCGCCGGGAGCGGACTTAACCCATACCGGCGATCTGGCCGGCACGCCCGCGTTTTTTGGCTCCGGCGACCCTGACCCGCACGTTCCCTGGCAGCGGGTGGAGCAGTCTCGAAGAATTTTGGCCGGGATGGGAGCGGCCGTAACATCCCAGCGCTATCCAAACCGCCCTCATACGATTTCCGGTGAGGAGATTGACATCGCCAGAAATCTAATTCTCGACGCGTACGGCAGGAACGCCAAAAACTTGGGTGCTCGCGTCGCTATTTAGCTTCGGTCGCTGCCTCGCGCACTTAGCCCTATTCGAAAGAGACCACTTTCCGTTGGATTTCCGTCGCAATCCGTCACGATCAACATTTTGCCGATGGTGTCGACTTGGTCGAGCAACAATGGCAGGGTACCAGTCATACCTGCTCCAGGATTAAAGATGCTGGAAGACGCGCGGGGGGGTGACAGCGATCCGCAGTGCGTGACTATTCAGCCTTGCGGGCGTAGAATCGTCTGGCTTTCATGCGGTTGCC
>OBLW0100002296.1_pt1 | contig 15491 bp, 9 predicted proteins | sample 1520161 | NCBI WGS metagenome assembly OBLW01 (sample SAMEA3539309, study PRJEB22396) | soil metagenome | biome: tundra; feature: field; material: soil | place: USA | collected 2010-05 | depth 0.15 m
GATCTGATCTTCCCCTTCAAACGTTCTCTCATCATAAGCAGTTTAGTCGAACAGCACCGGGAGACGGACGTCGCCACGACGCAGCTCTTTGTAGAAACCTAGAATCATTTTTGCGTCTGGACATCCTGGCGCTTTGGCATCTCTAGAAAGCAGCGAACAACATGCCAGAATTGGTGGCGATTCAGGCCGAGAGCAATCGAGTGGGAGGCTCCCGGAAGGATCACAAACTCCCGGTCAGGCACTGGGAGCTTCTTAAAGAAGTTGAGTAGATCCTCCTCCGTGGCGATGCCGTCGTATTCCCCGCGCGCAATGAGCACCGGCGCCTGCAATTTCAAAGGATCGACGATCGGCAGTTTCGTGGTCATATCCAAATATGTTCCGGTAGGCGCGCTGTCGCCGAACTTCAATTCCGCATCTGCCATGGCTTCGGCAACCGCTGGGTCCGACGTTCCCGGCTTGTCTCGTGTGAAAATGCTGCGGATCATGTCTCTATCGCGGTGCCGCCGGTTGTGAGTGCGATAGTATTCGATAGATTCGGAGCGTTTCGAAAGAGTGGATGAACCCTGCCCGGTCCAGGTGAATGACACGAGAACCAATCGGTCCACGCGTTCCGGCTCCGCCATCGCAAAGGCGCCGACTCGCAGCGCGCCGCCGGATTCACCGTAGAGGTGAAAGCGCGTTTGCCGAGTCTCGCGAGCAATCACTTCGGAAGCAGCCTTTATGTCTTCCACTCCGGAAGCTATATCGGAATTCCCCGGTCCTGTGGCGGACCGGCCATAGCCCTCGAAATCCATCGTCCAGACATCGAACCCATACTCGGCGAACTTATCCATCAGCGAGTAATCACCGTGACCCGGAACTGTGAGATCGAAACTCGGTCGCGCGGAAACGGAAGAACCGTGCGCCAGAAAAAGGATGGGCTTTGCGGTCTCTCCGGGGCGCGGTTCTCCGAGCCTCTTTCGAAAAATGTAAAGCGCGAGGTCGCCTTTCTTGGCCCAGTATTCTCCGCTCCAAATCTTTTCGTTATCTTTATCATCCTTATCCTTTTCCTTGTCTTTAGCGGGGCCTGCCGGAACGTTGAGCGGGGATTTTTCCTTTGCGAGCGCGAGATGCGTCGAAGAGAGGGCCGCAAAACCTCCGGCAAGCGCCGGAACCGCTCGCTGCAAGAGAACACGACGGGATAAATTTGTCTTCTTCAAACTGAGCGCCTCACTTTACCGAGCTGCTGGCTCGCCCGTCTTGACGCGCGAGGCCGATCACGCGAGATTCCGCTGCAAGGTTTCGCGATCAAGTTCATGCTCCCAACGAGCGACAACTAGCGTGGCAACTCCGTTGCCGATCATGTTGATAAGGGCTCGGAACATGCTCATAAAACGGTCAATGCCAAGAATCAGAGCCATACCAGCCACCGGGATTCCGGGAATCACCATCAGGGTACCTACGAGGGCGATGAAAGCCGCGCCCTGCACGCCGCTTGCGCCCTTTGAAGTCAGAATTGCCACACTTAAAATAGTGAACTGCTGCAACAGCCCCAAGTGGGTGTTGGTGGCTTGAGCAACAAAGAGAGCTGCCAAGGTCATATAGATGCTGGTGCCGTCGGTATTAAAGGTGTAGCCAGTTGGAACCACCAGGCCGACCAGCGACTTCGAACAACCCAGTCTTTCCATTTTTTCCATCAAGGTGGGCAGCGCCGTCTCCGATGAACTGGTCGCCAGAACCAGCAAGATCTCTTCTTTTATATAGAAGAGAAATTTGATAATGCCGAAACCGGCCACCCGGGCCACTCCCCCCATCACAATCAGCACAAACAGAATGCAGGTTAGATAGAAGGTCCCAATGAGCTTGCCCAACGGGCCGAGCGAGGCGATGCCGTATTTCCCTACCGTAAAGGCCATCGCTCCGAATGCGCCAATGGGAGCGAATTTCATGAGGATGCCGACAATTCTGAACACAACCTGGGTCAGGGAATCGACCAGATTCAGCATCGGCTTACCGCGCGGACCCGCGGCGGACAAGGCGAATCCGAACAACAGCGCCACGAACAGAACTTCCAGGATGTCGCCTTTGGCGAACGCGTCCACGATGGTGTTGGGGATGATGTGCATCAGGAAATCGGTGAAACTTTGGGCTTTCGCCTGACCGGCATAGGCAGAAACTTCATGCGCGTCCAGAGTAGCCGGGTTGGCGTTGAAGCCTCGCCCGGTCTGCACGAGATTTCCCACCACCAACCCGACGACCAGCGCCAGAGTAGAAATAATTTCGAAATACAACAGAGCCTTGCCGCCAACTCGGCCAACCTTGCGAATGTCTTCCATGCCGGCGATGCCAGACACGACGGTACAGAAAATCACCAGCGTAATCACCATCGAGATCAGCCGAATGAAAGCATCCCCGAGCGGCTTCATGGCAACCGCTTTGGCAGGGCTGAGATAGCCCAACGCCAACGCCAATGCCATGGCCAACAACACCTGGAACCATAGGCTGGCATAAAACGGCTTCCCGCTGGAGGCGGGCGCAGTGGCCGGCGGAGAAGCGGTAGTCAGCGTGGCGGGATTTTCCGTAATGGGATTTTCCGTTGTCAAAACGCTCCTTCGAATCGGTGCCCGATTGGGGCGCTGATCCCCATAAAGTACGTTCGCATCACTAAAAAAATTGGCGCCATTTGAAAAGGTCGGGCCGGTACGACGCGAGGTCAGCGTACTCCACAAATTCAAGGAAATTTCCTTCTGGATCCTTTGCGAAGATCGCAGTGATTCCCTTGCGAATCTCGACCGGCTCCTTGCTCATCAACTCGACTTCGTATTTTTTTAACCGCACCGTCACCTCCTGAACATCAATAACGACAAAGGTGATATAAGCGATGCCCTGACCCTCAAAAACCCATTCGGGAACCTGGCTTTGTTTGAGAACAATTTTCTTCGGCTGAACAAGCTTGATTCGTTCGCCGTATGGTGTTTGCAGGCGGATGATCCTGAACCCGTTCGGTGAGGTTCCAAACTCCTTGCTCATCTCAGGAGATGCTTCAGCATCTGTCACAAACTTGAGTCCCAAAACTTCCGTATAAAAATCGAGCATTCGATCCATGTCGATGCAGACGATACCCGGTTCTAAGGGCGACACCATCCGCAGGGACCAGGACTCCTTGGCGTGAGTGCTCATATGTATAGGTAAAGGTAATTCGAAAATCGATCAGGTTACATTTTCGTCGAAACTAAGCGGCTTCCGCGTCATCGTGAAGCAGATTAGAGCAGCCCCAAATAGCAAAAGCGCAGCCAAATAGAATGCGAGATCGAAGCTGCCCGTCCATTTCACAATGTATCCGGTGGCAATCGGGACTAACGATCCAAAGATGTTGCCGCCTAACATCAAGAAACCGATTGCGACGCCCAGGGTCTCTGGATTCCACACCAGATCGTTGGTGAGGGCGATGTTTAATGAGAGTGCGCTGGAAATACAAGCCAAAGAGATTGAAATAAGCAACAAGAGCAGATATTCGTTTCCGATCATGTTGGTCAACAAGACGACGCCTGATAACAGGATGAAGACGATCAGGAGTGTCCGGCGTTTCCCCTGTTTTATCTCTTCGCGGGTCAGGACGCTATCGCTGAGTTTCCCGATAAGCAATCCCAACACCACTGCAAAGACGTAAGGCACAGAGGTAAACCAACTGGCCTTCACGAGCGACATGTGACGCGATTGCACCAGATAGGAAGGTAGCCAAAACAGGAACAGCAGCATGGTGTAAGCGCAGCATCCCTGGGTCAAGAACAAACCCCACATAGTCTTGCGACCCATGAGCCGAAGCAACGCGCCCTTGGGTGGACTAGCGGTCTTGGTCTGTGAGTCCGTCTGCGACAAAATATAATTTCGCTCTTCCTCCGGCAGCCAGGAACATTGGGAAGGGGCTCGAAAAAATTTCAGCCACAAAATTACCCAGATAAATCCCAAAGATCCCGTAATCATGAAAGACACCCGCCAACCTTCTTTCAGCAACAGCCACGCTACCAAGGGAGCTGAGAATGCGGGTCCAGCGAAGGTACCGGCATTGAAGATTGCGGTGGCGAGTCCGCGTTCACTCGCCGGGAACCATTGCCTGACGACCTTAGCCGAGGTTGGAAATGAAGCCGCTTCTCCGCCTCCGAGGGCTAATCGAGTCGCCAACATGCCCCCAAAGGTTGTGGCTACCCCGGTTAAAATCCCCGCTATGGACCAGATCGTCACTGACAAACCGTTGACCCAGCGCGTGCCAATTCGATCCGACATCCATCCCCAGAGCAGGAGAAAGAGGCAATAAGTCCACTGGTAAGAAGAAAAGAGCAGGCCCATCTTGCCCGCGTCCCAGCCAAAATCCTTCGCGATCGCGGGTGCGGCGACCGACAAATTAATGCGGTGCATGAAATTGATGAAAAGGTTAAGGAATAACAACGCGGCAATGTAAAAACGTTTCCCTGACCACAGCGAACCGACCTTGACGCTTGCGAATTGCCCGGCTGCTGATGCTGCAAGGCCAGTGATGGGTCCGCTTGTCATAATTCTTGATTCTTGTACGAATGTTCTGGACTCGTCCATTCCTCAAACTGGGAGGGATGAAATGGAAATACCTGGGAACAGGTTGATCCGGATCGCCAATGTGCGCATGGTTGTCATTCGTCTTCGCCCCACCCAAAGTTCGGCATGGGATGAGGGATCGGCGGAAGATCCCAGCTCCCCGTTGCCAGTGGCCGCACCTCGCGATCGATGCGTACGTCCATAACGGTAGGCCGGCCGGACGCAATCGCCGCTTCGAGCTGCGGAGCGAGATCGGCAGGCTTCTCGACAGTTTGACCCTCGGCGCCCATGGATCGGGCCATCATCGCGTAATCAGCAGAAAACAGATTCCCGCTCACATCCGTAAAGCTGGTAGCGATTTCGCGATCTTTGCCGAAGTAGCCGCGCTGTTGATCCCGTATGGCGCAATAACCGAAGTTGTTCCACACGAGCCAAACTACTGGAATCTGGTACTCGACGGCGGTAAGCACGGCGCTCGCGTTCATCATGAAAGCGCCGTCCCCACACAGCGAAACGACGGGCTGATCAGGTGCCGCAAGCTTGGCACCAAGCGCGCCGGCTACGGCGAAACCCATAGACGCAAAGCCCCATGTCTGGAGGAACGTCCGCGTCTTCCAGGCTTCGTACTCGGAGACGAGCCAATTGTGATGGATGCCAACATCCGCGAGCACAATGCCGTCAGCAGGCACTACCTTTCGCAGCTCGGCTACGGCGCGCTCCGGCCGAATCGGAATCGCGTCCGAGGTGCGCGGGGGCAGAGTCGCCGCCTCCCATCGCTTCCGCCATCCGGCGATCCGTTCGAGCCACGCACTCCGGCCGTTATCCGAGTCAGCACCCCGCGCAGCGAGAAGCTGTTGCAAGAAGAGTTTGGCGTCGCTGATGATTCCGATCTCCGGCCTGAAGTTTCGGCCAATTTCGGCCGCATCTATGTCGACGTGAATCAGTTTGCTCGGGGGGATATTGTAAGTAAAGCCGGGAAGCCAGGCACTTGTGGCGCGGTCATCGAATCGCGTCCCCAGCGCGAGGATGACGTCGGCGTTTCGGCATGCCGCATTTGCCATGTACGACCCATTACGACCCGTTGGTCCCAAGCTCAGAGAATGGCGCGGATCGAAGACGCCCTTGCCGAATGGCGTAGTCGCCACGGGGATGCGAAGAGCCTCTGCCAACATGAGCAGTTCTGGCTCGGCGCCGCTTAACTCGACGCCGTGTCCTGCAACGATCACCGGACGCGCCGCATGCTGCAGGAGGCGCATCGCATCATCCACTGCTGCGGGATCTGCTGCGGGTCGTGAATAATCTGAGGCTGCAGCCGGCCAATGATTATGGGCTTGCGCCGCACTCTCCTCGACGGCCTCGACAAACACGTTGAGCGGTACATCGATATTCACCGGACCCGGCCGGCCGTTGGTCATCAACGCGAAAGCTTGACGGAGAGCGAGAGGCAGCATGTCCGCCCGCGTCGGCTGAAAGCTGCGCTTGACGTAGGGACGAACGACGTTAACAAAATCTCCCTGGAAATATTTCCCTGTCTCCTGAAACGGACCGCGATTCCATTGCCCAGTGGGCACGTTTCCGGTGATGTTGAGCATCGCTGAGGAATCGGCGAAGGCGGCTGCGATCGCGAGGATAAGATTCGCCGAGCCCGGACCGCACGAAGTAAACGTGGCCACGGGCTTTTGCGTGATGCGAAAGTATGCCTCAGCCATGAAGCCGGCCGCAGCCTCGTGGTGCACGGAGATGGTTTTGATCTCTTCCTGGCGGTCGAACAATCCATCGAGCAGTCCGAGAATGCCGTGACCACATACTCCGAACACATACGGCACCTTCTGTTGGATCAGGAAGTCCGCAATGTAAGCCGCTCCCTTCGATGCTGGCTTCACGCGAGCCGACTGTACTTCGCTATCAGGCATATGAGTTCCTCTCAAATTATTTCGCGATACTGAAGCCGCCATCGAAGGTATCAGACATGCTCCAAAACATCGTCTTTACCTGCTGATAAGTTCTGATCCCTTGCAACCCCTTCTCGCGGCCAAGTCCACTGTCTTTGAACCCGCCAAAGGGAGCTGCAGTTGAGAACTGCTTATAGGTGTTGATCCAAACCATTCCTGCATCTAGGGCTCGCGCCACTCGCCAGGCGCGTTTGTAATCAGCGGTCCAAATGCCGGAAGCCAGCCCGTAACTAATGTCGTTGGATTGCTGAATGAGGTCGTCCTCGTTATCGAATGGCATGGCGCACAGCACCGGGCCGAAAATCTCCTGCTGCGCGATTTTCGATTTGTTAGTGATGCCGGTGACGATCGTAGGCATATAGAACGCACCCTTTGCCAGACGCGGATCGGATGGCCGTGTGCCTCCAATCAGAATCTCGGCACCTTCTTGGCGCGCGCCTTCAACCATGTTCTCGACGAACTCCCGCTGCGAAAAGCTGGCACTCGGTCCGAGCTGCGCACCCGGGGCGTCCGGCAGATCGACGCGCAATGCGCGAGCTCTTTCGATGATCATTGAGATCACTTCGTCGTAAACCTTGCGCTCCACGAACAGACGCGATCCGGCAGTGCACGATTGGCCAGTCCCTTCGAAGATGGCTACGGTCGCCGCATCCGCGGCTGCCTTCAGGTTCGCGTCGGCGAAGATTATGTGCGGCGACTTTCCCCCGAGCTCCAACACAGCTGGGATTATCTTCCTGCCAGCCATTTCGGAGATCCTTCGCCCAACCTCGGTGCCTCCGGTAAACGAGACCATGCGTACCAGGGGGTGGGTGACGAGCGCGTCGCCAATCTTGCTTCCAGCCCCTGGTACGACGTTCAACACACCTGGGGGAACACCTGCGTCCAGGGCAATCCGTCCAAGTTCGATGCCAGATGTGGGCGTGTAAGAGGCAGGCTTGAGGACAACTCCATTACCCGCAGCCAATGCCGCGGCGATTTTGTTACACGTCAAAGTAATTGGCGAGTTCCAAGGCGTAATCGCCGCCACCACACCCCAAGGTTCGTAAACCGTCATGCTCAGGTAATTTCCACGGGGAGGAGTGATCTCAGACCCGAGAGTCTCGATGGCGGCGGCACAGTACCGGAAAGTCGCTGCGCCGTTGATGACTTGATTCTTGCATTCCTTCCATACTTTGCCGTTCTCGAGCATCTGGCTGCGAGCCAGCAGGTCGGAGCGCTCCATCATCAGATCCGCAATGCGATTCAGAATCTGTGCCCGCTGGTACGGCAACATATTGCGCCATGCAGGCTGCCTGGCAGCTTGGTGAGCAGAGTTCACCGCTAGGTCGATGTCGGTTTCGGTGCCGGCACAGACTTGGTAGTTGACTTCACCTGTGGCTGGATTCACATGCGTGATGTGAGATGACGTGTCCTGTACCCATTCGCCACCGATCAGGAACGGTATTGGCTTCGAACCCGCGGCGGTCGACATTCCAAACTCCTAAATTGTTATTACGGTTTCAAATCGCTAAGAGCGGAGAGCGTCTCGCAAGTGCTCGCCCTTAGCGAGTCCTGCGATCGCTCAGAAAATAAGTTTCAATGCGAACTGAACTTCCCGGCTGCTGGTTGAAGTGGAATCAAGAACGCCTGCTGCGGGGTTCGGGACTCCGCCTTGGTCGAACAACGTGTTGTTGGCTAAAGGCGGGTTAAAATTTGTGCGATTGAAAATATTAAAAATCTCGGCACGAAATTGCACGGTCAAACGTTCAAAAATCTTGGTGTCTTTGATTACGGAAAAGTCGAAGTCAACCAGGCCGGGGCCGTAAACCGAGTTTCTTCCGCTATTTCCGAGCAGGTTCGCACATGTGCCCAAGATAGGATTGCCATCACCGGTAAAGGGCGCACAGTTAGCTGCAATGGCTGGAGTTGCGACCGGCAAAGGAAAGCAATTTACTTTGATGTAGCCGTTCGCGTTACCCGGATTAACCGGAGCTGAACAGCCCGATCCGGTGAGGCGGTCTGGATAGCCGAACGGAGCCGAGTCGAGCAGTCCAAGTGGATCTCCACCGATCAATGGAGTGAAAGGCAGTCCGGTTTTTATTTGCATAATGCCGCCCAACTGCCATCCCTTTGCCGCCCAAGCAAGAGGGCCTTGCAACGAACCGGAGGTAGGGATGCTCCAGAGATAATTGATAGTCAGGTTGTGCGTAATGTTGAAATCGGCGGGGGCGCGGCGGTACTTAGGAAGGAAGTAAAAAAGTCCCGGGATCGAATTCAAGAACGAATCGCTGGCGATGGAGCCATCTCCTCCATCGATGGCTCTGCTCCAGGTATAACTCCCCTGCATCTGGAAGCCATGGCTCATTCTCTTTTCAACTTGCACTTCCATGCCGTCGAAGTAGGAATCGTTGTTCCATTGCAAAGTATCCATGCGACCGATCGCGGGGCTAATCGGTAACGCCGTTCCCGGCAGCGGCCAGAGGTAGGGTGGCGTAGAGCCGTTAATGGGCTGCGTTGAATTGATATCGTCGGCGCGGAATATCATGTGCACGCCGCGCGATCCTACGTAGGCGACGCTTGCCGTGAGATTCGGGACTAGTTCGCGCTGTATATTCAAGTTCCACTGCATCAAGTAATTACGCTTGGGATTAGGCTGAATATACGGGATACGCAGGCCCAGATTGCTGGCCGCATTGGTTGCAAGAATGTCGAAGGCGCCGGTAGGAAACGAACCAGCAGGCAGATTGCTCGCTGTGCCATTTTCGGTGAAAGGGGCAGTATTGGTTGCGAACTGCCCTAACAAATAAGGAAGCGGAAGGACGTCGAAAATGGCGAAGCCGCCGCGGACCGAAGTCTTGCCATTGCCGAAAGGATCCCAGGCAAAACCCACTCGTGGCTCGAAGTTTCGATATGTCGGGTTTTGAAAGACTGATTTACCGACAATAGTATCCGCAAAAGTCTGGTTAAACGGGCTGTGTAGGGCCGACAAGTGGCCCTGGACTTCCGAAGGAACCGTTGACATCTCGTAGCGCAATCCCAGGTTCAACGTCAGAGTTGGCTTTAAGCGCAGGTCATCTTGGATGTAGCCGCCGAAAATGCTGGAGCGAAAATTAAAATGAATGAACGGTGCGCTGGGAAGCGGAGCAGTAAGAACGATTGGATTATTCGTTAGAAATCCGTTGCTCGTGGGATCTGCCAGCGAGCCGAATACAATTTCACCGGCCGGAGCAGGATCGAAAGCGTTCAGTTGGACTCGCTCCACGGCAAAGCCCATTTTCAGGCCGTGAATTCCTCGCGTCCAGAAGAGGTCATCATAACCCTGATACGAATTCTCGAAGAAGTCGAGACGCTCGATCTGGTTCAGGCCCGGCTGGGCGGATACGAAGCCCGACACGTCGATTTGCGGGTTGTCAGCGCCGGGACTTTCGCCCAAAGCTGGATTTGCAGCCAGAGGATTAATCGCGTTCTGGCCCTGCGCGGTATGAAGCGACCGGTTTAACCCGAAACGAGCAGAATTTATTAACTGAGAACTGAAGATGTGGGTTTCTTCGAGCGCAACGTAGGCCCTCCCTGTTGAGTTTCCAACGAGCACGTCGTTCGCCGGGTCAGGCTGGGTAGCTGTGGCAAAGTCATACTGGTAGCTTCCGAACATACTGTCCTTATCCGAAAACTTGTGGTCCAGCCGGGCCGTGCCGAAATTTTCGGACGTAATATGCGGTGCCGTAAATGAATAAGTGCCTTGATCTCCGTTGCCGATAAGACCCGCGTTCGGCAGGCCCCACAAACCGAGGTAAGGCAGGACTGACTTATCAATTCCGGTCGCGGGATCGGGGTTGAAAGCCCCGGAAACCTGGTGCGTCGTGCAACCGCCGGGTCCAGGTTGCGGGATTGAACAGAGCATCCCTTGGCGGACTGCAGCCGAAGGAACAATAGCCTGGGACGTGATTCCTTGATTCTCGCGCAGTCCCTCGTAATCCGCGAAGAAAAAAGTGCGGTCCTTCACGATTGGACCGCCCAGGGCAGCTCCAAATTGATTGCGCCGGAAGGCCGGGATTTGCGCCGGATCAAAAAAATTCCTGGCGTCCAGCGCGCTGTTTCGCAGATATTCGTAGACATCGCCGTGGTAACTATTAGTCCCTGATTTGGTCAGGGCGTTGACTACGCCGCCGGAGGTGCGTCCATATTCCGCTGAATAGTTGCTGGTGAGGACAGAAAACTCCTGAACTGCGTCCACGCCCAATGTGGAGCCTTCCACGCTTCCGGGGCCACCGTTGGTGTAGTCGTTCACGCTGATACCGTCGATGCGGTAATTGTTCTGGGTGGGGCGCGTACCGGAGATCGTCATTTGTACCCCGTAGCCCCTGCGAGCCCGGTCCGGCCCACCGGTATTCGCTTGGATTGAACCGACCGAGTCCACTCCCGGTTGCAGCGTTGCCAGGGACGTCCAATCGCGGCCGTTCAACGGTAGTTGTGCAACAGCTTCCTGGCCGACAAAACCGCCGACGGTGGAGGTCGCCAGGTCCACCGAAGGGGCCAGGTCTTGCACTTCAATTGTTTGAGTGACTTGGCCAACTAGCATCTTCACATTGAGCAATTGCTGCGCACCGACCGTCAATGTCACGCCCTTCTGCACGGTGGTAGCGAATCCTGGAGCGGTCACCTTGACGTCATACTGGCCCGGCAACAAATTGGGCGCGGAATAAAAGCCCGCCGAGTCGACGGTAACGGACCGAACCTCACCGGTGCCTTCGTTCTTAATCGAGACCTGGACGTTGGGTATGACCGCGCCCGAGGAATCACTCACTGTGCCCGTGAGGGTTGCTCCCGAGACTTGGGCGCGGGCACGCAGGGGTAACATCACAAAGAGGACGACTGCTAATGTAACAAGCGCGCCAGCATGTTTTTCCGCATTTCGATTGCGCACGGTGATACCCCCTCATGTCTCTTCCGATCATTATGCATCAGATCACACCCAAAGGTCGGTGCCCAAACCCGTCTACCCCGGCAATGTCCAGTCCGACTAGCAAATTTTTACTTCGGTCCAAGTGAGATATAATCTCACCGCCAGGGGAACTTAAAGTTTTCCACGACCGCGGCAGGAACCCTAGATGGTTCGGCAATGGAAATCTTGTGGAATCGCCAAAAGAAATCTTAAGAATTTATTTATTCCATGGTAATGAGCACTCCTGTCAAGCATTTGTATGAGTTCGGGCCCTTTCAACTGGACCCCCCAGAGCGTCTGCTCCTCTGTGAGGGACTGCCTGTCCCAATGCCCCCCAAGGCGTTTGACCTGCTGGTTGTGCTGGTGGAGAGGGGTGGACATCTAGTCGACAAAGACGAATTGCTGAAGATTGTCTGGCGCGGCTCGATCGTCGAGGAAGGCAATCTTTCGGTCACCGTTTCGTTCCTCCGGAAAGCCCTGAACGATGATCGCGGCCTGCATAAATACATCGAGACGGTGTCCAAACGGGGATATCGTTTTGTAGCCGATGTCAGGGAGGTAGGTGAGCCGAGAAGCGTTCCGGCTCTTCCGCGGCCGGGCGAGACCGGAGAGCAGACCCTGGTGCCGGTGAAGCTCTCGGCGGCTGTGCCGGAGGCTGCGACCATCTCTCCCAGAAGAATTCCCCGCTGGAGTATTCTGGCGGCTGCGCTGGGCCTGGGTGCATTATTGATCGTTATCAAGTTGGTTCCTCACCGAGAGGGAGGCGCCGCCCAAGTTCCAGTCCAAGTGGAAGGCGCGGCAGCAATTCGTTCGCTTGCCGTCCTACCGTTCCAAACCTTGGGGGCGAAACGTGGCGACGAATACCTCGGGCTGGGGATGGCTGATGCTTTGATCACCCGGCTTGGAAACACGGGGAAGATCATCGTAAGACCGACCAGCGCCATTCAGAAGTATGCTGCGGAGGATCTGAGTCCGCAGGCAGTGGGCCAGGAGCAAGGCGTCGACGCCGTTCTCGACGGACGCATTCAACAGGAAGCTGATCGCGTTCGTCTGACCGTGCAACTCATCCGCGTGCGCGATGGGGTACAGCTCTGGGGCGAAAGCTTCGACAAGGAATTCACCAATATCTTTGCCCTGGAGGACGCGCTCTCGGAGCGCGTTGCCCAGTCCATTCGCTTGAAATTAACCGGGGACGAAACACGACGCTTCACCAAGCGCGCCACCGAGAGACCCGATGCCTATGAGGCGTACGTCAAGGGCCGCTATTTCTGGAATAAGCGAACCGACAAGGGGATGAAGAAAGGCCTGGAATACTTCCGCCAGGCGATTACTCTCGATCCAACGTTTACGGAAGCCTACGTCGGCGTTGCGGATTCCTACGCCACACTCGGTCTTTACGCTGTGCTCCCGCCGAAAGAGGCTTTCCCAGCCGCCAAGGAGGCTGTGAAGCGAGCCCTGGAAATGGACGACGGACTTGCGGAAGCCCATGCCACGTTGGGTTTTATCAACTTTTATTACGACTGGAACGGAGTCGAGGGCGCCAACGAATTCCGCCGGGCCCTGGCCGACAATCCCAATTACGCCATGGCACACTCCTGGTATGGCGAGGACCTTGCGGCCATGGGCCGCTATCCGGAAGCGATTGAGGAGGCTCAACGAGCCCTGGAGGACGATCCACTTTCTCTGATCATCGGCAGCAATGCGGGATGGACCTTATCCCTTGCAGGCAAAGGCGATCAGGCCATCAAAATTCTAAAAAAGGCGATTGAGATCGATCCCAGCTTTCCGCGCACGCACTATCGGCTGGGAAGAGCCTATGCGCAAAAAAAATTGTACGAAATGGCGATCTCTGAACTAGAGCAGGCTGTCAGCCTCTCTGGTGGCGATCCGTGTTACAAGGGCTCGCTCGGTTATGTCTACGCCGTTTCTGGAAACACGAACCAGGCGCGCAACGTACTGCAGGACCTGGAAGGGCGCACCGGGCAACAGTATGTGCCCGCGTATGCGATTGCGCTGATCTATGCCGGACTTGGCGATAATGATAACGCCATCGTCTGGCTGGAGAAAGCTTATGAGGATCGATCCACGTCGATGGTCTTTCTGAAATTGGATCCCGAGCTTAGCACTCTTCATTCCGATCCAAGATTCGAACAGCTTTCCCGCCGCATCAATTTCTGACGCCGCTGCATCTCTCCCGCGCGCGCTTTGGGACTCCTGGGCGTGGAGCTCAAACGCCTGAAGTGGGCCGAGAGGCCGAACGTTCCTCCTTGCTCAGCGTACGTTCTTATCGAGCCAGCTCATGAAGAACTTCGCAATGTCAGCGCTGTTCCTTTCTGACATCATTTGGTGGCCATTCCCGGGCAGTCCGACGTCTTCCAAGTTGACGAACGTGGTCTTCACTCCTGCCTGATTGAGCCATTTGGCCACGCAGTGCGCGTATGGGCGATGATAGCTTGCCTCTCCGGACACGTTGAGGACGGGGATACCTTCGAGGTTAACGAGTTTTCGCGCGGGCTCCTTCTGGACCCAACAAGGAATAAGGTCTGGACCATCGGCCTTATCCTGGCGGACGGTCTGCAATTCAGATGCCTCTTTAATTGGGGGATCATAGTGAATGGGAAAATTGGTGAGGCCCCACACGTGTCCCGGGCCTTTTGCGTCCAATTCCGCATTCTCAATGGGTGGGCCCCACGGTTCGGCTGCGATAATCCCTTTGACGAGTTTCGGCCGGGCATCTGCGAGCAGCCAGCCAGAAGTTGCTAACCTCGAGTGCAAAAGCAGAATGACCGGTTGGCCGATTAAATCTACCAACTGCACGAGGTCATCCGCAGAAAGCTGCTCCATGTCGTCCGCCGACGGAAATCCCAGTTCAGTCTTCGCAAAATAATCAAATACCGGATCGCCTATTTTGCCTTTGTTCGGTGCATCGCTTGGCCATTGCGAATATTTCTTGGCTTGAGGCCAACTGCGCCGCGGATTCGTCGGAGGGTGTCCACCAGTCCAAACTTCCTCCATGTGCTCGGCTGTTCGAGGAGGAGTCAGGTCGCCATCTAGTCCCGAAATGTAGGCTGAACGCCCTCGACCCGGGAAATCCATCATGTAAACGGTGTAACCCCGGTTAACGAAGTCATAAGCCCACCCCGGTCGCCCGTCTGGTGTCTGCAGCAAGGCTATGTTAGTTTGCCCACCGCCCGCCTGTATGAACAAGATTGGATACGGATGCCGGATCTTCTTCGGTACCCACACCTCCACATACATAGCACCGCGCATCCGCTCCTTGCCGGGCTCTCCCACCCACTTCCCACCCACATAGAAATGGCCTTGGCGCGCAATCCCTTCTGTAGAAAAAGTTGGGATCGATGTAAGAGGAACAGAGGCAGCAGGCTCGTTAGCACTCACGATGAAACAGTTGGGGAGAACAAGGCAGGCCAGTCCCACAAATAGTGCAATCGATATTCTTATCTTCATGAAATTTTATTGTTCTCAAGATTTCCAGATTTGGGACTGCGCTCTTTGCACTCAGACCCCGTACGACGATGCAGGTTAGCTTGTTAATTATCGTATCGCCGGGATCGATGTCAATGATGGCACGCCAACCGCCGCGCAGGCGAGGCTGTGGAGATCCATGCTTGTGTTAAGGTGCGATCGAATTTCGGATTCCGTAACAAAGGGTGTTTTCTTGTTAGCCTGACTCGAGACTATTACAATGTGCATCCGGTATTGATATGTGGCGGCCAGCCGTGCCGGCGGCTGACTAGACTCTCGACTCAGCTTTGAATTACCTGATTGCAAGATTCTGAGTGGAGATGCTCATTAACGGCCACGTTCCCCTGCTTCAGCCTGAAGAGGGGAGCCCGAGACGACTTTGTGAGAATTTCCGCTTCCCCCAAGAACCGCCGAACCAGATAGCAATCCATACACGACTAGACTGTTTTGGGTGCCAATAAAGACTCTTCCATCAGCGGCGATTGGATTCGCAAAATGAGCCAGGGGCGGTACCGTGTCTCTGCCGTTTGCCTGGTTGCTGGTGTAGAGCAAATTGAGTGTGCCGGCATCCATGGCCCACAGGC
>OBLW0100002297.1_pt1 | contig 15490 bp, 8 predicted proteins | sample 1520161 | NCBI WGS metagenome assembly OBLW01 (sample SAMEA3539309, study PRJEB22396) | soil metagenome | biome: tundra; feature: field; material: soil | place: USA | collected 2010-05 | depth 0.15 m
GGTAACCCAAGATCGCGGAAATGTCCAGCGAATAGCGCCCAGTTGCCGCTAATCAATTACAGAGCAACTTATTGATTCTAAAGTCCTTCATTCCGTCAAATCATACTGAACACACCAGGCCGAGGGCCTGCCCCACAAATGAAAGCAGCACCTTACTGCTCGAAGCGCAGGCACGCCCTTCCGACGTAGATCTCGTCGCTCGGGCACAGGCGCTCGCCGCGGCGGTTGCCAGCGGGCACTTCGATGGAGCGGCCTTCGCGAAAGATGCGCGTGCCGAATTCGCTTTCGTCGTCGCAGATTCGATATTGGCCCGACGGCCGGTCGAAGCGGATGTGGGCGTGGGCGCGGGAGACGGTGGCGTTGGCGTCGTCGCCGCCCTCTTCGAAGACTATGTCGTTGCGGCGCACGATGCGATGCTGGCCGTCGGTGAGCTCCTGCATGCGTCCGATGTTGGTGCGCGTTTTGTCGATGGTGTAGGTGTCCTTTACGGCCTTGCCGCGCACGACCACCAGGCGCGCCGGGGCGGGCGGCGGGGCCGGTTCCGGTTCCAGCGCGGGCGCCGGCGCGGGCGCTGGAATGGATGGGGTCTCGCGGATGGCGTAGGCGATCTCGAAGCCCTTGGGGCCTTCCTCGGCCGTCTCCACATCCACCGCGAAACCGGGGGGCAGCGCGCATCCGGCGCCCTGCAGGGATTCGCGGATATCGTTTTCCAAACGGCGATCCTGGGCGAAGGCCGCCTGAAACAACGCGCGCCGGTCCGGCTCCGGGGACACCAGCCGCACGCGCAGATGGTTGTAAGGGAACAAGCGCTGGCCGCGCTGTATGACCTGGATCTTCGCTTCGATTTCTTCGAGGATGGCGCGCCGCACCAGCAGCAGTTCGTCCGACTGGGCGGGTCCGAACGCGCGCTCGGTCCATTTGCGGAAGGCACGCTCGATGGTTTTTTCCACTTCCGAGAAGAAGCTCATGGCTGTTTTCCCGCTCCGATGAGGCCCAGATTTTGGGCCGCCGTTACCAGCGCGGCGGCTGCCGGAGCTGCGTATGTGCCGCCATACTGGCCGTTCTCGATCAATACCGCGAAGGCAATGCGCTTGCCGGACGGATAGGGTGCGAACCCGATGAACCAAGCGTGCGAAGGCGCATCGGCGAGCTCCGCGGTGCCGGTCTTGCCCGCGATTTCGACGGGCGCGCCGGCGGCACTCCGGCCGGTGCCCTGCGTCACCACTTCGCGCATGAAGCGGGATATCGTGGCGGCGACATCCGGGCCGATCACGGGCTGCGGCGCCTGGGTGCGATCGTTGCTTTCGTCGGCGATCCAGCGGCCCTGCGGCAGTTGGCCGCCGTTGGCGATGGCCGCCGCCACGCGCGCCATTTGGAATGGCGAAGCGACTACCTGGCCCTGCCCGTAAGACGATTGGGGCAGCGACTTGCGCAGTTGCTGCGAGGTGGCCGGCGCCGCCATGGAAATGCCCAGCAGGGTGCCGGTATCGAATAAGTGCTGCGCGCCTACGTTGTAAGTGCCCAACTGCGCGAAGTAAGCATTGCAGGAGACAATCACGGCACGCTCCATGTCGATGGTGCCGTGCGGCGTCTTATCCTCAATGTCGTCGCGGATGGGGCGGTTGGAGCCGCGTATATAGTTGCCCACGCGGCCATCAGGCAGGCGAATGCAGGAGTAAGTCTGCTTGGCTAACTGCGGGTCGTTGCGCAGGGCAGCCATCGCAGTGACCACCTTGAATGTGGAGCCGGGCGGATAGAGGCCGTAGCGCGCGCGATCGAGATAAGGATTCGCCGTATCGTCGGAGGGTTCCACGGGCACGGCGTCGCCCGGCCCGATGGGAGGCAGCGGATAGCTGACCGCCGCCAGCAGATCTCCGGTTGCCGGATCAAGTGCGACGATCGATCCCTTGTCCTGGCCGGCCTTTTGCAGCGCGGCTTTCAGGATCTCGCCGGCGCGCACCTCGAGCCGCGCGTCGAGCGACATGCGCACGTCGCGCTTGCGGTCCAGCACGCGCCGGACGGCCGGGTTGTTCGGATCGTAGCGATGCCGCAGCAGCGGAACCAGCTCACGCAAGTCGTAGTGCACGACGCGCTCCATCTTGCCCGTTTTGGGATTCTCGACATCCACCAGCGTGGGACGGTCGTCGTAGCCCCGCAGACGGGTGGCCGAGTCGCGCTCGACATATGAAGTGTTACCGGCGCCCCAGCGGATGCGCGTGCGCAGATCTCCCAGCAGGTGGAACGTCAGGCCTGCGAAGGGATAGTGGCGGCTCTCGGTGCGCGAGCAGGCCCGATCGATATTGATGCCAAGCTGCTGGTACTGCGCGCGGTGTTTCTCCAGTTCGTCCCAATTGCTGGTCGCCAGCGGCAGGCCGTTGCGGTCGTAGATGCCGCCCTTGGGAATGTCGCGCGTGATTTCCTGGAAGCGCGGATTGTATTGATATCGGCGCGCGCCATCGGCTTGCACTACGAGCGTGCCTTCGCCCATGATGGCGCTGCTGCGCAGCACCTGCACGTATGCCGCTTTGCAGACTATGATCAAGGCCAACAGTCCCAGCGTCAGGCCCGCGGCTTCGACTGGCGCGCGGAACGGCGCGTTGCGCTCGGGATCGGCGGCGGGCCGGCTGGAGATCGAGAGCAACATGGAGAACATCAGGAAATTCGCCAGCATGGACGACCGGCCGTAGCTGAGGAAGGGCGTCACGACTCCGGAAAGCGGCAGCACGCCCAGCGACCCGCCGGCGATCAGCAGGATTTGCAGGGCCATGGCCACGCCCAGGCCCGCGGCCAGGAAGAATTCGTAGTCGCTGCGCGCGCGCAGGGCGATGCGCGCCGAGCGGTACAGGATAAATGCGTAGAGTGCGAATACGGCCGCCACGCCGAGGAAGCCCCATTCCTCGCCCAGCGCTGCAAGGATCAAGTCGGTGTGGGCGGCCGGGACCAGCGCCGGATCGCCCAAGCCCGGCCCGGTGCCCGAGAAGCCGCCCGTGGCGTAGGCCCAGAGCGATTGCGCCAATTGATCGCCGCCGTGGATGACGTTGTTCCAGGGCGACGCCCACATGGAGACGCGCTCGTAAACCGTGTGGGGGACGCGCACCAGATAGCCGCCCACGAATCCGGCGAGCAGAAACAGGAGGCCGGCGGCGGCGATCAGCATGTCTTTACGCGCGATGGAGTAGAGCGCCAGGAACAGGCAGGTGAACACCATGGCCGGTCCCATATCTTTCTGCAAAAAGAAAAACAGCAGCGAAAGCGCCACGGACGCGAATGCGGGAATGGTGTATTCGAGCGGGGGAATGCCGCCCAGCCGGTTGAAAAGCGCCAACCGCGGGCGCTGCTCGCGGGCGTGCCGCAGGATATCCCAGCGCTGCGCGAAGTAGCCGGCCAGAAACAGAATCAGCAGAATGCGGATCAGCTCGACGGGCTGAAATCCGAACAGGTTGACCTTGGCGTCGCTCGTGCCGGGGCCGTATCCGAACACGATCAGCAGGACCGAAAGCGCGAAGCTGGCAAGCAGCGGCACGAAGCTGAGTTTGCCCAGCAGGCGCTCATAGTCGAGCGCGCTGGCGATGGCCAGCAGGACGCATCCGGCGGCGACGCCTTGCGCGAAATCCACGAAGAGCAGGCTGTCGCGGACGGGATCGCGCAGGCTGATCATCAGGTTGAGGCCGAGGCCGGTGAGCATCAGAATGGCGGGCAGCAGCAAGCTGTCGCCGGGGAAAGCGCGCACGCTCCACCAGAAGTGGGCGGCCCAGAACGCCGCGAAAAACACCGCGACCCAAATGAAGAATGCGCGCCGGAACTGCGCCGGGCGCCGCACTACGAAAGAGGGCTTCAACTGGCGGAACTGCTCGCTGGCCAAGAGGGCATGGCGGCCGCGGAACGACTTCAAGCCGCGCGCCGCCTCAACTTCCGCTTCCGAGACGCGCAAACGGGCTATGGCGCCCACGTTCCGCAGGCTGCCCGAGGCGTCGTAGATCCGGCGCGCCACGAATTGCCGTTGGGGTGCTTCGGTGAAGATGGCCAGATAGGGCAGCAGGTCCTCTCGCGCGGCGAGATCGTTGAGGTTCAGCAGTTGCTTGGCGGCAAGGCCGTTCTCGATTTCGGCGAACGACCGCGTTTTGGCGCGGTAGACCAGGAAGAAGGCGAAGAGCAGCGCGAGCGAGCCAGCCAACATCCAGATGGCTTCCTGGCGGCGCCAGACGACGCCCTTCCAGAGGATCGCGCCGCGTCCGCGGCCGGAAGGCTGCGCTCTTTCCGCGGCCCTGCTGCGTGTTACTGCCATAGCCGGTCCAACTTAGATTCTAAGCTGTGGCGCGAGGCGCCGCACGCATCGATCTTGCGCCAGGCCCTACAGGCGCGAGGAGGGTTGTTGCATCCGGCACTGCATCGGCCGGTGCGCAAGGGCTGGATCAAGGCGTGAGATCCGCCCCGCCTTTACCACCACACGGTGGTCACGCTATATGGCGCCAGTTGGATGGGGTTGCTGGAGGTCGTAGTTTGGATCTGGACGTTGTTGGGTGTTTGCGCGGCGTTCGCCGCCGAAGGACTTGAACTCGACACAAAGATCAAATTCAGCGTGCCCTGCACGGCGGAGGCGCCGAGATAAATCGTGGCCGTTTGAGACAGGGAGGATTTGTTGGTGATCAGCAGGTAGTGGCGGCCGCTGGCCGCAACGTAGGTCTGCGCATAGACGGCCAACATGCGATTGCCCGAAAACCCTGAGGTGGCGACCGTGGGCCCGCCGGTCACGGTGGTGGGCCAGATCTTGACCCCGCTATTGATGGCGATGTTGGCCACCTGCATGGCCAGTCCCGGCGCCGAAGTGTAAAACTGAAACTGGGTATTCGGGTCGGCGGCGGTGTTCGTCGAAAAGTCCGGGTTGGCGGCTACTTGAGCCAGCAGGTAACTTTCGTAGTCGTTCACGGATTGGATCAGTCCATGATTGTCGTAGTTGTCGGTATACAGGGAGTTCACTCCAACTCCCTTCACATTCGGGACCAAAGATAGCCGCGCGATATATTCGGCCAGGAAGATACCGTTGTATATATAAGTCAAGAAAACGTTGTTATCCTGCGAGCAGCAGTTTAGCTCGGTAATATATATCGGCGTATTAGTGCCGACCAGGGGAACTAAGTACGAATTGATGTAATCCGAGCTGCCACTGGCCAGGACGCCGTTCAGAGCCAGGATGGTGTTCTGGGTGTTTTGATTCTTGACAATCGGATAAATGTGATTCGACGCCGCATTCCAGTACTGGGGGGTGTAGCCTGACAATCCGCTGTCCCAATTCGGGTAACAGGGCTGCGGGGCCGCCGGGCAGCCGGCTGTTCCCGGGTACCACCCCGCCGTGAACAGCCCGACCGTGGCGGCGGGAGCCCCAGCGACGATGTCGTTGAAGTAAGAATTGGACGCCGCGGCGTAAGTGGCGGCTGCCGGGTATATCGACGGGTAGAAGTAGGCCTCGTTGCCAAGTTCCCAATCCACCACCTTCAAGCCGTAGCTTTGGGCCGCGAGCGCCATTTGGGTGGCGCTGCCTGGGTTGGTATCGGTATAGCTGTTGAAGCAAATAATGGCGGCGGCTTTCAGCGCGCTGGCGAACGCAGCGAAGTCGGAAAATGCGTCGCCTCCTTTTGCCTGCGTGAGCTGCTGGGAGACGCTCAAAATGCTCGCCGGCACGCCGGTTACGAGCGGCGGGTTGCCGCCGATCAGAGAGTTCATCCAGGCGATGTTGGTATGACCGGTGGTCCAGTCGAAATCCATGGAGGCCGTGCCGGCGGGATAACGTACCCAGCCCGCTCTGAGCGGTGTTGCCGCCGCGACAAACTTAGGATCGTAAAACTCCACACCGTTTCGCGGTTGTGGCACATTGAAACCGCTGAAACCCGGCGCAATGGCGGATGCCCCTAGCGACTTGATCTTAATGACTAGTGGATTCTGGGCATGGACCAGGTGCGGGAGGCCCACCGCTAACAACGCAGTTACGGCCGCCAGGCGAATTGTGCGATGAAGATGCGCGACGGAATGGCGCGACAAAGCGCCACTGGTGCGGTGTAGTGTGAATTCGCGCACAACCTCTCCTTCGTCAGATACCTTGCGACCTTCGATAATACCACAAGTGCTACGTCACGGTCTAGAATAAGAGGGTCTTAGAGTAAGATCTGGTTGCCTGGCTCCCTAAGTCAATAGTACCAATCGATAGGCCAGTAGGGATGGCTTCGAGGCGTGGAGCGGCCATGCCACTCTTCGACCACTCGGCGGGTACGCGACCCCAAACTTCCGCCCCTGCGACAGAAGAGAACGAGTGCTCCTCTACGGGGCTGGTCCCGGGCGCGCAAGCGGCGCCTCGAGGAATGCGGTTCACGCGCAAACTGACGTTCCCCTTATGAAGGATATAGTGCCACCACCGCAAAGTGGTTGCACTAATAAATCATCCGGCGCCAGGAAACGCGAGCTGAGCGAAACTGGCGGGACGGCTTACCATTTTTGCAGTACCAGTACCCGGGAAAACATAGTCACAATGAGGGCACGTGGTGTATACTGATTCACATCGGGGACCGCGAAATGGAAACTCCGAAGCGCGGCGGCACGAGGTTGGTCCGCTTGAATCACACGGATTGTCACGAAGGAGAAGTTATGAAAAATAGGTGGAGCGTCTACGCGATCTTTGTGAGTGGCCTTTTGCTCCCCAGCGTGGCACACGCCCAGTATTGTGGGCCGACCTCGTTCACCGGGAACCAGTTCCCTAAAGGAAACTTTTTCAGCAATTTCGATAATTCCTGCTACCTCATCCCTTTCACCACGGGCAGTGGAGGGTCCTCGGGGGGCGACTTGAATAGCATCTATTCCAAGATTTTCTACAAGGTCAACCCCAGCTACCAGATCATTATTGTGGGAGATTTCCCGCAGGCGCGATACTTCTCGATCACAAATTACGATGCCCATTCCGCTCCGGCGCAATTCATTTTGGATCAGGACATCGTGCCCTTGACCTCCAGCTACATCAATCCATACGAGCCGGGAGCCGCTTGGGTGGCTGGGCAGAAGTACGCGGTGCCGATCGATTTTGGAGGCACGCCAGGCAGGCTGCAAACGGGCTGCATGATGACCGGGTTCAACACCGACGTGAACGCGCTGGATGCCACCGAGCGGCATGCGGGGATGGACTGGAATAGCGATCCATACGTCTGGAATGTGAATCCATCCTTCGGGCTCCACGTAGTCGATACGCCAGCGCACACGAATCCAAATACTGCTGGCGTGGTGATGCTCCGGAACTATGTCGACATTACACCGGCCGGCTCCCAGCCCGCCCCGTACGTGATTGTGCGCGACGTGGCCTCGGGTTGCGCGTATCCCGCCGCTTACGCAGTACAAGTCCTGCAGGTGGTTGCCACCAACCAGAACGCGGGGGGGGCATGGCTGGATAGCACGCAGGCCGACCTGCATCGCGTTTATGCGAACGATTATCTCAGCCAGCTTTGCTTTGCCAAACCGACGAACATGGCTATATGGGTCCGCCAGGCCGAGTATGTGCCCGGCGCAATTCCGGATGGCAGTTACATGACCGCGCCGTTAAAGGCCGGCTTGCCGGCGTCGCTGGCCGCGGCTGGGAACGTGCTGCGGTTCCGCTTTCAAATGCCGACCACGCCCCCAACGCCCTGCACAAACGGCTGTTCCCGTTCGGGGAACGAGCAACTGCGATACATGAGCCTCTCTTTTGAGAATGGCTCAACGACACTCGCCAGCCTGGCGGATAACTTCTTCGTCCCGAACTCGAATGGCTATGTCACGCTGATCGTGGGAACCGGGGCGACCATTCCTTCGTGGGTCACGGCGGCTAATGGCTACACGTTTTTCGATCTGACGACCGTTTCCGGGTATCAGACGCTCACTGAGCTGAATTTGCGGAACCTCATCCCGGGAAGCACGTTCAACTGTGCCGGTGAGACGGTACCCTGGAGCGTTGGGGAATATACCGCCGGCGGTGGACTCATGGGTCAGTATGCCCCGTACCTGGACTACCCGCCGGCCGCGAAGCTGACAACGACCGCGGGCCCACCGCCGGCGACGGGCCCCTGCGCGGTCTTTCCGAATGGCGCCCCGGGCCGCCCGCCGGCCTGCGGGGTGGTTACTCCTAACCCGATCGCCATTACCACGCTGACGACGCAATGCTCCACGCAATCCGGGACGCCGGGTTGCAATCAAGTGGTCGCGCAGCCCCAGCCGCCGATGAGCATCATCGGCAAGGGCTTTGGGGACTTCCCGAACGGCCTTCCTTTTACGGGCACTTCGGGCTATCTTCAAATCACGGACACCACGCAAAACTGGTCCGCGGGTTATACCGGGAACGCTTGTACCGTATCGATCTACAGTTGGGCCGCCAACCTGATCGAACTGGTGGCAAACGTGAATCAGAACGGAACCTGTCCGCTAGTGGCCGGAGACCAGATCACTGTGACGGCATGGAATCCCGAGTCGATGACTAGCGCGGCGATGACGGTCACAGTTCAGGTGAATTGATTCTATGCTGCGAATTTTTGAGAGAACGCCGGGAATCATAGTGTGCCATCTTGCAGGGCTGCTGGCGGCGGTGTGTGCGCCGGCGCACGCTCAGGTCAGTATTGTGTCTATGACGCCGTCGGTTAGCGCGCCGCGCGCCATCGGCACAGAGGTCGTGTGGACCGTGACGGCCACAGACAGCGGTCCCGGCCCTTTGACGTTTCAATTCAACGTGGCTCTCCCTGGCGGGTCTCTGGCAATGGAGCGGGACTTCAACGCGGGCACGCTCAGCTCCGGTGTCTGGACCTCCCTGCCATTCGCGTGGAGCCCAACCAGTTTCGAGGGCCGCTACCAAATCCAGGTGGTCGTCAAGGACTTCACCTCCGGCCAAAGCACCTCGCAGACGTCGAGCTTCCAGGTGACGCCGCTGGCCACGCCCGCGGCCGTACCGATCGCCAACCCTCTGGTCGCCTTGTTCGGCGCGCCTTCCTGCGCCAAGGGAAGCTCGATGCGGGTAGTCTTTCAAGAGCAGTCGCTGAGTAAACCGGCGGCTATGACGAATGCGGTAGGCTGTCATCCGCCCACCACCATGAATTTTGAAATAGCTGGGATGTACCCGAGTACCGCGTACAACATGTATGCGCAAACGATCACGGGGGGGACAGCGGTGAACGGACCCACTGTCAGTTTTAAGACCGGCGCGCTGCCCGCCAGTGTTCCCTTTGCCGCGTACAAGAAAGTCGTTCCGCCCGGCGTACACACCGACTCGGCGGAGTCCGTTCTCCTTATCACTCCCCTGCAGTTTGGCAGCGGCGCCAACTATCCGGCGGTGGCGAGTGACTTATCCGGCAATATTATTTGGTACTATTACCCGAACTCCGCGGGCCATTTCGAAGTTTTGACGCGGCCATTGGCAGGCGGCAAGTTTCTCACCATTCAGAACGCCCCGGCCTGGAATCCGGCTTCGGTGTACGGGCAAGTCTTACGCGAGATCGACCTGGCGGGCAACGTCATTAAAGAAACCAACACGGGCATCATCCAGCAGCAACTGCTCGCCATGGGGGTAACCGACGCGGCGGCATGCCCCTCTGTGCCGATTACGGCGCAGGTAGGCGACGCGTGCCTCGGCTTTTTTCACCACGATGCCATTCAGACTCTCCCCAATGGCCAGACCGCGGTCATCGCCGACATTGAAAAGATCTTTCCGGCGGGAACCCAGGGGGACACCAGCGGCCGCCCGGTCGACATCATCGGAGATATGATCATCGTCCTGAATTCCAATTGGCAAGTTGCCTGGTATTTCGACGCTTTTCAACACGCCAGCGGCGCACCACAATTGGATATCAACCGGCCGGCCGTTTTAGGGGAAACCTGTGAATCGGGGATAACGGAATGCGAGACGACGTTCCTGCTCGGCCCTGGCATCGCGCCTCTGGCTCTGGATTGGCTGCACGCCAACACTCTCTATTACGACCCGCAGGACGGCTCGATCATCTGGTCTTCGCGACATCAGGACTGGGTCATGAAGATCGACTATGAAAACGGATCGCCCACGGCAACCGGAAACATCTTATGGCGCATGGGACCGGACGGCGACTTCGTCTTCAATAATATCTATAGCGATCCCTGGCCGTGGTTCTCCCACCAGCACGACGCCGTTATCCAAAACAACGGCCTGGGAGCCCTGACGGTTTTCGACAACGGCAATACGCGGGTTTCCCCGCCGCCGGTTGGGACGGGAAGCGGCGACAGCCGGGGCATGGCACTGACCGTGGCTCAGACTTGTTCGGGGACGCCGGTTACGTGTACGGGGTTGCAGGTTACGCCAGTCCTGAGCGTGGACCTTGGGGCCTTCTCGGAGGCGCTGGGAAGCGCCCAATTGCTACCCAACAATAACTACTTTTTTCTAGCGGCTTTCGTGCCTTTCTCGCAAACGATCGAAGGCAGCGCCTCGATCGAAATCTTTCCCACAGCGGGTACGGACACCGGCACACAGGTTTTCAACCTGAAGGCTACGCAGGCCTACCGCGCATGGCGAATGCCCAATCTGTATCAGGCTCCCATTATTTAGGAGGCCGCGGGTTACGCATCGCAATCCATCAGGTAGAGTCACTACGCTTCGCCTTACTCAAGACCGCGGCGAAGCGGCCATGAGATTTCATGAAAACACCCAAAAATGGAATGTGCCATCTCGCGGGACTGCTGGCGGCGGTGTGCGCCCCGGCACATGCTACGGTCAAAATCTCGTCCCTGACGCCGTCGGTTAATGCGCCGCAAGTACTGGGCACTGCGATCGTCTGGACCGTGACGGCCACAGACAGCAATCCGGGCCCCCTGACTTTTCGTTTCAACGTAACACCGCCGGGCGGTTCGGTTACTTTGGCGCGCGACTACAATGTAGGTACGCTGAGCTCGGGTGTCTGGAGCCCCACGTCATTCGCGTGGACCCCAACCAGTATCGAAGGCGCATATCAAATCCAAGTGGTGGCCAAGGACTTCACGTCGGGCCAGGTAGCCTCACTTACGGCGAGCTTTCAGGTAACGCCGCTGGTGAGCGGCAGCATGCCCGTGGCCGTACGGACCGCCAACCCACTGGTCGCCCTGTTCAGCGCGCCTGCATGCCCGGCGGGAAGCTCCATGCGGGTGGCATTTCAAGAGCAGTCGCTGAACAGGCCGGCGACTGCGACAAATCTGGTGACGTGCCACCCGCCCACCACCATGAATTTCGAAATAGCCGGCATGTACCCCACGACCGCGTACAACATGTTCGCGCAGACGGTTACCGGGGGGCGGGCGGTCAACGGACCCGTGGTGAGTTTTACGACCGGCGCGCTGCCGGCCGACATTCCCTTTCCCGCTTTCAAGACTGTACTCGCGCCTGGTTCGGGGAGTGACTCCGCCGAGTCCGTGCTCCTGTTGAGCGCCGACCAGGTGAACAACAACATGACCAACCGACCTTCTGTAGCGAGTAACTTGTCGGGCCGTATCCTCTGGTACTATTATTCGAGCACCGCGGATCATTTCAACCTGATGACGCGGCCCCTCCCAAACGGCAGGTTTCTCACCATTCAGGATGACACGGCGTGGAATCCGGCTTCGGTGTACGCGCAAGTCTTACGCGAGGTAGACCTGGCGGGTAACACCATACATGAAACCAACACGGGCGTAATCCAGCAGCAACTGATCGCCTTGGGAGCCGCCGACGCAGCGGCGTGCAACTCGTTTACCAGCCTGCAGGTGGGTGACGCGTGTCTCGGCGCTTTTCACCATGAGGCCATCCAGACTCTGCCCAACGGCCAGACTGCGGTGATCACCGACATCGAGAAGATTTACCCGCCCGGAACCCAGGGGGACACCAGCGGCCTCCCGGTCGACATCGTGGGAGACATGATTGTCGTCCTGAATTCCAACTGGCAAGTAGTCTGGTACTTTGACACCTTTGACCACGCCGGCGGCGCCCCCCAGTTGGACATTACCCGGCCGGCCGTGTTAGGGGAAACTTGTATAAACAATCAACCGGGCTGCCCGCCGATATTCCTGTTAGGCAACGGCATCGCGCCTGTGGCGAAGGATTGGCTGCACGCCAACAGTCTCTATTACGACCCACAGGACGGCTCGATCATCTGGTCCTCGCGGCATCAGGACTGGGTGATGAAGATCGATTATGAAAGCGGATCGCCCAAGGCGACGAGGAATATTTTATGGCGCATGGGACCGGGCGGCGACTTTGTCATGAATAACATTTATGGCGATCCGTGGCCGTGGTTCTCGCATCAGCACGACGCCGCCATCCAAAACAACGGCCTGGGGTCCCTTACAGTTTTGGACAACGGCAATACGCGGGTTGCCCCGCCGCCGGCCGGGTTGGGCAGCGGAAACAGCCGCGGCATGGCGCTGACGGTGACTCAGAATTGTTCGGGGACGCCTCCTACATGTACGAATTTACAGGTTACGCCGAGCCTGAGCGTGGACTTGGGGGTCTATTCCGTGGCGATGGGAAGCGCTGAATTGCTGTCCAACAATGACTACTTCTTTCTGGCGGCAATCGTAGCTATCCCCCCCACGTCCCTGGTTGGCTACTCGATCGAAATCCTTCCCACTGCCGGTACGGATACCGGCACACAGGTTTTCAACCTGGAGGGTCCGGAATCCTACCGCGCCTGGCGGATGCCCAATCTGTATCAGCCTCCGCTCATCTAGGGGAGCCCCTGTGGACCCGCATTGCCGGGCTGGGAAGGCCGATCAGTTGTGCCTTTTGATGGCCCGCACCGTTCCCGTGGTAACGCCGCCGGCGCTGGTATTCATTTTGCCGTCCAGAACGCGCGGTGCAAGGGTGCAGCCAAGTGTCCACTCGAAGACCCACGGTTCTGGTGGTCCATACAACCCCTCTAACTGCGGCCATGGGCGCCCACTGGTATGTATTTGCTGCATGCTGTGAACGCGACTTAAGAGCTTAAGCCCACCGTTCCTCTGACACTCGACGCTCTGGAATTCATGTGCCACCTGGAATTCTCCAGAATACGCCTTCTGATTCGAGCCAAGCCCACGTGAGCGATCGTCGGACGCATGGTTGTCGCTTTCCGGACAAACCGAGCCATCGCCATTGAATAGCTTAAAGGCCAGGTGTCCATGAGCATTCCCGGCTCCGCACTCCCCGTCGGCGGAGATCCAGAGGGTGAGGTGTCCATTGACCTGCGCGTAACTTGGAACTCGAACTGAGATTCCTCTCCACGTCTCGAACTGCAACTCGAAATCCCAATTCCCGGTATAGCCATGGACAATTTCGGTCCTGGGCACTCTTTCGGTGGTCGGAAGGATGCGCAAACACCAACGGCGAAGCTGCGCGTTCCCGCCCTGTCGCAGTATTGCTCGTTCGTCTTCAGGAATACAACTGCCGTCCACATCCATTTTGATCACTGTAAGGCCAGCGAGATCGGATGGCAGTTCCGCGGCACCGTACGAGCAGAGCGCGATATTGTGCCGCCCGAGTCGTCCGGCGACAAGCCCGAATTCCAGCATCACGTTGGCTCTGGGCATACGCACTGGTTTCTCGCGAATGACAGCGTCATCGTCTGGCGTCGCGACGAAGACGGCCGCGCAGCACTCCATGAGCATCTCTTCTAGTGCCTCGAATGTCAGCGAGCCTGGCTCGAAGATGTCGGGCCATAAGACACACTGAATGTCCTGCTCCTTGTTAAGGAGCTCGCATATTTCTTTGGCGTACTTCAGCCCTTCTTTCGAGGAGCCTACGAAAACCTGCCGGTTCATACAGTGCACCTCATTCTGTCGTGCGATTATTGGTGAGCCGTCACGCGTGCATCGCCCAATAGCCCTTCTTGAACGATCAGCGGGTAAAGTCCATAAAAAGGGTCACGACCCGACAATCTATTTCCAAAGTGGCGTTCGGGCAGACGGCAGACACGATATCCTTCTGTCAATAGTGACAACAAAGGCCGAATCGTTTCACCGAATTGCGGATTCGATCCGGTTGGGACGTGCAGCCGTGCATTCTCGAGCAGATGCCAGAGAAGGACAGTGGTGGGCCCGTGGCGACTCGAACGCCAGACCTCTACCGTGTCAAGGTAGCGCTCTAACCAACTGAGCTACGGGCCCGTGTGGGTAAGAACTCGATTTTAGCATGGGACGCGCCGCGCCTATGCGTCCTTCGGGAGCGGGGGCGCGAGACTAATCCGGCTCCGTGACAGCCATGATGGTGAGCGGCGAATTCCCTTCCAGCCGGTTGTTGACGAACAGGAACGCCATGGCGCGCTGCTGCCTGGCGCGCTCGACCAGGATGCGCAGCGACTCGCGCGCTTCCGGATGGGGATCTCGGATTTCGCTGTACGGCGAAAACTTCGCGACCGCCTCTTCGTAGGGGCGGCCTTGCCGCAGCAGCGCGCGGCACACCAGGAAGCCAGCGGTGGCCGAGCCCGGGATTTCGATTTGGCGGCGCAGGTCCGGCATGCGCGTCCAGGCGCTGTACACGTGCGCTACGCCGCGCGCGCGCAGGCAATCGAAATAGGACGGTTGTAAGAATTCGGGGTTGCGGACCTCCACGGCGTAGCGGAATTGCGGCGGTAGCGCGGCGAGGAACGGGTCCAGTTGCTCGAAGAAGGCGTCCGGCGCGGCGAGCGCCCGTTTGGAAAACGCGCCGAATTCGAAGATCAGCAGCGCGGTTTTGTGGCGGTGCGGCCACAGAGGCCGCAGGAACATTTCCTTGAGCATCTCCGCGTTCAGGAACGCCTCGTTCTCCCGGCCGGCTTGCGGCCCGTAGCGCGCGTGCGCGGGAAACATCTTGCAGGTGATCTGTTCGGGCACTTTGAAGGCGAACTGGAAGTCTTCGGGCGCCAATGCGAACAGCCTGGCCCAAAACTCCGGTGTAGGGAACTGGTAGAATGCGAAATCGCCGCAGACCGTGGGGAAGGTGCGCGCGTATTCTTTCAGGCAGGTGGAGGCGAAGAGCTGCCGCGAGAAACGGCCGCGCGAAAGATAGTTGGCGCGTGTGTAGATCTGCCCGATCCAGCCTTCATATTTCCAGGAACTGCCGCCGATGTAGATGCCTTCGGCGGCCAGGCGCCGCAGCCGTCCGGCGAGCGCGTCGCGATCGAACGAGGAAGGTTCGTCAAAGAGAGTGTCCGCCATCAACATGGGTCAAAAAGGCCGCCGGCCTTTCATACGGATATAATAGCGTTAAGCCTGTGCCGGAATCCGAGCCGAAGTCCGCCGACGAGGCCACGCAGAGAAATGGAACCACAGATGAACACGGATGAACACAGATGAAAACGGCCTTTATCTGTGTCCATCTGTGGTTCCGATGTTCTTGGAGTTGAGCGATGAGTGAGATTTCAGAGTTGCTGGAACGCTTCCGGCGAGGGCCCGAGTTGCTGGCGATGGTCCTGACGGGCGTGTTCGGCGAGGAGGAAGATTTTGTGGCGGCGCCGGGCAAGTGGAGCATCCGGCAGATTATCGCGCACCTCGCGGATTCCGA
>OBLW0100002298.1_pt1 | contig 15489 bp, 12 predicted proteins | sample 1520161 | NCBI WGS metagenome assembly OBLW01 (sample SAMEA3539309, study PRJEB22396) | soil metagenome | biome: tundra; feature: field; material: soil | place: USA | collected 2010-05 | depth 0.15 m
ACTCTCGACAACGCTTATGTAGGTGAGGTCAACCAACCCGATCCCATGGGCGATCCCGGGTCGATGGCCAAGACGAAAATGCCGCGAATGGTGCTTTTCCTCAAGAAGCAAGATCGCATCAAGCACCTGATGATCGTGCAGCACGGGTTGCTTTACGAAGGCTTTGAGAAGCCCTTGCACACTGGCGGGGGCGGCTTTATAGTCGCCTACGTCATCGACGAATACGGCAACCTGTACTGTAGTACGGAGACGTTCGACAAGACCTATTCGTTCAACCACTCCACGTTCAACGCCGGCAAGGATGTGATTTGCGCGGGCACGTTGTCTGCCGATCAAGGCAGCATCAGGCTGTTGACCAATCTCAGCGGCCACTACAAGCCGACCCGCGACAACCTGCACAACGCCGTGCAGTTCGTCGCCAACGCCGGCGTTAGTCTCGCACAGGCCCGCGTTTGGGTCAATGAACCCGATCCCGCAAGGGCCGGCAAAATGATCTCGTACGAATACAGCCAAGCCCAGACTTTTCTGGCGAACAGGAACGCCCCGCCCAATCAGACCTTCCCGGAGCCCTAGACTAGCAGGATGCTGAAAAAGGCTCTCACAGGCTGAAGCCTGTGCCACCAACTGCCGCTAAGTCATTGATAAACGGTGGCACAGACTTTAGTCTGTGGATTTTTCAGCATCCTGCTAGGTGCTAAAGGGATTCGCTGTGGGGCAGGCCATCGTTTTTCGTGGCCTGCCGGGTTCGAGCACGGTGCGCAGACGACAAACAACGATCGCCTGCGCCACGCCGGGCACCGAATACACGCCTCGAATCGCGCCCGATCGGCCGGGTCGGCCGAACCGATTGCAGAAAATCCAGGCTCGGATTCCACGCCGCAAAATCGGACTTGACGAATTCGCGCGGAAGAAGTATTGTGACAGAGCCGATGTTTTTCGGCTGGAGGGCAGGAGGGTAGATGGCAAGAGAAAGCACACAACACAAGCTTGACCGGGTGCGGTCACCCCGGGTACAAATCACCTACGACGTCGAAATCGGCGGCGCCATTGAGTTGAAGGAACTCCCGTTCGTGGTAGGCGTACTGGGAGACCTGACAGGGCAGCCCGAGCAACCCCTGGCCAAGTTGAAGGACCGCAAGTTCGTCGAAGTCAATCCGGACAATTTCGACACCGTTCTGGAAGGCATGAAGCCGCATTTGTCCTTCGCCGTGGAGAACAAGCTCAGCGAGGAGCCGGACGCAGCCAACCTGAAGGTGGACCTGCACTTCAAGAGCATGGACGATTTCGAGCCGGAAAACGTGGCGCGCCAGGTGAAGCCGCTCAAGGAGTTGCTGGACCTGCGCACCCGGCTGGCAGACCTGCGCGGCAGTTTGCAGGGCAACGACAAGCTCGAGGAGCTGTTGCTGGAAGCCGTGGGGAATACGGAAAAACTGGCGAAGATCAAGGGAGAAATGGGCAAGGAGGAGGGATCCAATGGCTGACACTCAGACCGCGGCGGCGCCGGCCTCTACTACCGAGCAGGTTCTGGAAAAGGGACTGCTGGACCAGATCGTCGAAGAAGGACGTTTCGGCGTCGAACCGGCTTCCAAGGAGCGCGGCAAGAACCTGATTAAGGAATTCGTGGCGCAGGTCCTGGATGGGTCCATGACCATCGCCCGCGACGCGGAGATGATGATCAACGCGCGCATTGCGCAGATCGATCACCTCGTTTCTCTCCAGTTGAACGAAGTCATGCATAACGCGGCCTTCCAGAAGTTGGAAGGCACCTGGCGCGGCATCAAATACCTGATGGACGAAAGCGAAACCGGGACGATGTTGAAGATCAAAGTCCTCAACGTCGGCAAGAAAGAGCTGCTGAAGGATTTGCAGCGCGCCCCGGAATTCGATCAGAGCGCGCTCTTCAAGAAGGTCTACGAAGAAGAGTACGGCGTCTTCGGCGGAGCTCCTTTCGGCGCCATGGTAGGCGATTACGAATTCGGCAAGCACCCCGAAGACATCGAGTTGCTCGAGAAGATCTCCAACGTGGCCGCGGCCGCCCATGCGCCGTTCGCCACGGCCGCGGCGCCGGATCTGTTCAACCTGCAGAGCTACACCACGCTGGACGCCCCGCGCGATCTGGCCAAGATCTTCGATACCACCGAATACGCCAAGTGGAAGAGCTTCCGCCAGACGGAGGACTCCCGCTACGTAGCCATGTGCCTGCCTCGCACGCTGGGCCGGTTGCCCTACGGCAAAGATACCAAGCCGGTGGAAGCTTTCAACTACGAAGAGCATGTGGATGGCAGCGACCACTCCAAGTACCTGTGGATGAATGCAGCATTCGCGCTGGCCAGCCGCATGACCAATTCGTTTTCGCAGTATGGCATGTGCGTGGCCATGCGCGGCGTGGAGGGCGGCGGCCTGGTCACAGGCTTGCCGGTACACAACTTCTACACCGATGAAGGCGACGTGGCCATGAAGTGCCCCACCGAGGTTCCTATCACCGACCGCCGGGAAAAGGAGCTCGCGGATCTGGGTTTCGTTCCCCTGGTACATTGCAAGGGAACCGACTATGCCGCGTTTTTCAGCGTGCAAACGGCCCAGAAGCCCAAACTCTACGATACGGACTCGGCTAACGCCAACGCGCGTCTGTCAGCCCAGTTGCCTTACATCATGGCCGTCTCCCGTTTCGCCCATTATCTGAAAGCCATGATGCGCGACAAGATCGGCAGCTTCATGTCGCGCGCCGATGCCGAAATCTTCCTGAACCGCTGGATCACGAAGTACGTGGTTCCCGACGACACGGCTTCGCCGGCCGTGAAGGCGCGGTGTCCGTTGCGGGAGGCGCGCGTGGACGTCGCGGAAGTACCCGGAAAACCGGGTGTTTACCGTTCCGTGATGTTTCTGCGGCCGCACTTCCAACTCGATGAATTGAGCGTTTCTCTGCGGCTGGTTTCCGAATTGCCGGCGCCCGCAAAATAAACGGCCGTCAGTGGTATAGGCGGCGGTAACGATTTTTCCCAGCAGTAACTACAAGGTAAGGAAGGAGAATCAACGTGGCAGTTAATGCATATTTGTATGTAGACGGCATCACAGGGCCCAGCACCAGCAAGACGGGTTTCATCGACATCCTGTCGTTCAGTTGGGGTGCGAGCCAAACCTCCACTTATGGCGCTGGAGCGTCCGGAAAAGAGGCCAAGGCCGGGAGGGCGGACTTCTCGAACCTGAGCATCATGAAGGTTCTGGATAAGACTACGCCATTGCTTTGCGACCACTGCGCAAGCGGCGACATTCTGAAGAAGGTTTACATCTTGTACGACAAGCCGGTCGGAGACAAGCAGGCCGATTATTTCCGGATCTACCTCCAGGACGCGATGGTCACATCCGTGCAGTTGTCCGGCAGCAACGAGAACCCGACCGAGTCGGTAAGCTTCGCGTTCCAGGCCGTGGAGATCGCTTACAAGGCCGAGAACGATGACGGTACCCTGGCGGGCGCAGTTCCGAAGGGCTACGATCTCGAAAACCTGACCGCCAGTTACGCCGCGCCGGACGCATTCTAATCGCCTGCCTTTCCATGACGGCCAAACAACTGCTCGACGCCGGGAAGGTTCACGACGCGGAGGCCGCCTTGTCGGCGCACCTCCGCGATCGCCCTACCGATCTCGCGAGCCGCACATTTTTGTTCGAGCTCCTCTGCTTCTCCGGGCAGTATGACCGCGCGGAGAAGCAGTTGGGAGTTCTGTCTCAAGGTGGCAAAGAGGCTGAGATGGGTGCCGTGCTCTATTATTCCGCGTTGCACGCGGAAAAGACTCGGCACGACATCTTCCGCAAAGAAGAATATCCCAGCGTGGCCGCCGCCGCCTCCCCGGCAGGCAAGCTCAACGGCAAGCCTTTCCAGTCGATCCGGGATGCCGATCCGGCCATTGGGGCGCGCCTGGAGGTGTACGCCGCCGGCGCCTATCTTTGGATTCCTTTCCAGCACATCGCTTCGCTCCATATGGAACCGCCGAAGCGTCTGCGCGACACCCTCTGGTCTCCGGCGTTCGTATTGACCGGGCCGTCCTTTCAAGGTACCGACATCGGTGAAGTTCTGCTTCCCGCCGTTTATCCGTTTTCCTGGAAATCGGAAGATCAGTCGGTCTGGCTGGGACGGACCACCGAATGGGTTGGCGACGATAAAGGCCATGAGTATCCAGTAGGCCAGAAAATGGTCGTCGTGGACGACGAGGAAGTACCGCTCCTCGAGATCAGGTCGCTGGAGTTCGCTTCCGATGCCTCTTCGTGAAGATATCCTCAACCCCATTCCGGGTGATAACCCCAGTGGCCAGGATCTGCGCTACGCTCCGGTCTACGACAAGATCAAAGAGGCGCGCCGCGAGGACGACAACCTTAATCAGGGCGCGTGGCAGCGGGAACGCAAACTTGCCGATCACGGCGCCGTAGTCAAGCTCGCGCAGGAAGCCATCGCCACCCAATCGAAGGATCTGCAACTGGCCGCCTGGCTCACCGAATCCCTGGTCAAGACCAGAGGATTCGCCGGCCTGTTCGACGGGCTGACTTTGTGCCACGGTCTGGTCGAGAAGTTCTGGGATACGCTCTTTCCGGCCCTGGAGGAGGACGATCTCGAGCTGCGGGCCATGCCCCTGGACTGGATTGGCTCGCGGCTGGATGTGCCGCTCAAGGGCGTCGCGCTGTCGAAGGACGGTTACAATTTCTTCCAGCACAAAGAGTCGCGCGGGATCCTTGCGGAAGATCAGGCCAAGACCAAGGAGCAGAAAGCCGAGCGGGATAAGGCGCTGAAAGAAGGGAAGGTGGCGCCCGAAGTTTTCGACCGCTCGTTTGGGGAAACGCCGAAGGCCTTCTATGCGGAGGCCGAGAAGACCCTGGATGCCTGCCTCGGGACTCTGAAGTCGCTCAACGAGCTGTGCGGGGAAAAATTCGGCGACGCGGCTCCTTCGTTCGGCAAACTGCGAACCGGGCTGGATGACGTTCACCATGTCGTGCACGGCTTTCTGCAGAAGAAGCGCGAGTTCGAGCCAGACCCGGTGGAGGAGGCTCCGCCGGAGCCGGAGGCCGCTGACGAAGCCGCCGAGGGAGCGCCCGCAACCGCGGCAGCGGGTGCGGTTCCCGGTCTGGATCTGACCTACGCCATGAAGGCCAGCGCCGAGCCCCCCGACCGCAGTGCAGCGATCGGCAATGTGGCCGCGGCCGCTCAGTTCCTGCGCAAGCGCGAGCCTTACAGCCCTGCGCCGTATCTGATGCTGCGCGGATTGCGCTGGGGCGAATTGCGTGCGTCCTCCGACCCCGGCGTGCTGGAAGCCCCGCCCACCGAGATCCGCCGTCAAATCAAGCTCCTGGCGCTGAACAACCGCTGGCCGGATCTGCTGGAAGCGGCGGAAAACGTGATGGCCTTGCCGTGCGGCCGGGCCTGGCTCGACTTGCAGCGTTTCGTGGTGGACGCTTGCGTGGCGCTGGGGATCGACTATAACGCCATCGCCATCGCCATCCGCTCTGAGTTGCGGACCTTGCTCCGCGACCTTCCGGAACTGCTCGACGCCGTGCTCACCGACGAAACCCCGGCGGCCAACGCGGAAACCCAAACCTGGCTGCGCGAGCTGATCGCCGAACCAGCCGACGCCAGCCCTCGCCCCAACGCACCCCGCCTGCCGGTGATGGATGGCGTCCAGGCACCCGGCTGGCAAAAGAAGTTCATCGATCCGCACGCCCTGGCGACCGAGGCGATGCGCAAGGGGCAGCCGCAAAAGGCGTTCGAGATCCTCTATAAAGAAGTCGAGCGGCAACGCAGCGGGCGCGGCCGTTTCCAGCGCAAACTCCAGCTCGCGCAGCTCTGCATCGGCGCCGGCAAAGACGCCATCGCCCAGCCTCTGTTGGACGATATCCAGGCGGCCGTCGAGACCTACAAGCTGGAAGAATGGGAAGATCGCGAAATGGTGGCGGGAGTGCTCGCCTTCCTGTTGCAGTCCAGCAAGAAGATCCAGGCCGACGCCAAGGCCAAGCAGGCCATTTTCGAGCGCATCTGCCGCCTGGATCCGGTACAGGCGTTTTCGGTGTAATCTATGGCCCGCTACGCCGACGATTACACTGCCGCCGTTACGCTATCGATTCTCGACCGGCTCATCGACGGAGATCCGGATACTTCCGTGGAGGCAATCCCCACCCGCACGCAATCCGTGCGGCAATTGAAGGATGGCCTGCGCCGCGACCTGGAATGGCTGCTCAACACGCGGCGTATCGCCGTGCCGCCCGATGAATCGTTGAAAGAAGTCAACCGGTCGCTGTACATCTTCGGCCTGCCGGACTTCACCCACTTCGGTCTCAACTCTCCCCAAGACCAGGCCAAGCTGGTGCGCTTCCTGCAAAACACAGTGAAGATCTTCGAGCCCCGGCTGGCGAACGTGCGGATTGTCCCACTCGAAACTATCGCCGGCGCCACGCGCACGCTGCGCTTCCGCATCGAAGGCATGCTGGTCATGGATCCGGCGCCCGAGCACGTCTCCTTCGACACGGTGCTGGAACTGACCAGCGGCGGGTACGAGGTCCGGAATGCGGGATGACCTGCTGCTGTACTACGAGCGCGAGCTGACGTATATGCGCCAACTGGGCGCGCAGTTCGCCGAGAAGTATCCTAAGATCGCCTCGCGGCTGATCCTGGAGCCTACCAAGTGCGACGATCCGCACGTGGAGCGCCTGCTGGAAGGCTTTGCGTTTCTGGCGGCGCGCGTCCACCTGAAGATCGACGACGAGTTTCCGGAGATTACCGAGGCTCTGCTGGGTATCGTCTACCCGCATTTCGTCCGGCCTCTTCCTTCCATGTCGATCGCCCAGTTCCACCTGGATCCCCAGAAAGGCAAGCTCTCCACCGGCTGTCCCATCCCGCGCGAAACCTTGCTGTACTCCCGCCCGGTCGATGGGGTTCCGTGCAAGTTCCGTACATGCTACGACACCACGCTCTGGCCTATTACCGTCACGGCAGCCACCTGGACAACGCCCGACCGCTTGAAACCGCCATTGCGCGCGGCGGACGCGGCCGGAGCGCTGCGCATCGAGCTGGCCTGCAATGCCTCCGACATGGAGTTCGCCAAGCTGGAGTTGGATCGGCTCCGGTTTTACCTGGACGGTGAGAGCGCGCTGGTCCACACCGTTTACGAAATCCTGTGCTGCAATCTGCTGCAGATCGTCGTGCGCGAAACCACGCCCGGTTCCCGCTTGCCGGCTGTCACGCTGCCGGCTGCCTCCCTGCGGCCGATTGGGTTTGAAGAAGACGAGGGCATGCTGCCCTATCCGCGGCGCTCGTTCATCGGTTACCGGCTCTTGCAGGAGTACTTTACGTTCGTGGACAAGTTCTTCTTCGTGGACGTAACCGGTCTGCGTCAGGCTTGCGCGTCGGGATTCAAGCGCAGCATGGAGCTGGTCTTCCTGTTCTCGCGCTTCGAGGGCGAGGAACGCCGCCAACGCCTGGAAACCGGCATCACGCCGTCCACCTTCCGCCTCGGCTGCGCTCCCGTGGTGAACCTCTTCCCGCAGACGGCCGAACCCATCCTGCTCGACCAGCAGAAATACGAATACCCCATCGTTCCGGATGCGCGGCGGCCCATGGCCATGGAAGTCTTCTCGGTGGACCGCGTGGCCAGCCTGAAAGCGCAGCAGCAGGAAGTGGTCGAGTATCAGCCGTTCTATTCGTTCCGGCACTCCACCCAACGCGACAAGCAACAGACGTTCTGGGTCGCCAACCGGCGCCCGTCCGTGCGGGCGAACGACGATGGCACGGAGCTGGATCTGGCGCTGGTGGACCTGTCGTTCCAGCCCACCCGCCCGGCCACCGACGCGCTGACGGTTCGCACCACGTGCACCAATCGCGATCTGCCCTCCCGGCTGCCGTTCGGAAATGAGGCCGGGGATTTCGAACTGGAGACCGGCGCGCCCATCAAGCGCATCGTAGCCTTGCGGAAACCCACGTCGCCGATCCGCCCGCCCCTGGGCAAAGCCATGCAATGGCGCTTGATCTCGCATCTCTCGCTCAACTACCTGTCCCTCGTCTCCGAAGGCCGGGAGGCGCTCCAGGAGGTATTGAAACTCTACGACTTTGCGGCCACCGCATACTCCAGCAAGACCGTGGAGGGAATCGCCGGGCTGAAAAGCAGCCGCCAGTTTTCGCGCGTGGTCTCCGAGGAAGGCATCGCCTTTGCGCGCGGCACCCGGGTGGAGTTGGAGTTGGACGAAGAACAGTTTGTGGGCGGCGGCGTCTACCTGTTCGCCAGTGTGATCGAATCCTTCCTGGGGCTCTATGCGTCGTTGAACAGCTTTAGCCAGTTGTCCGTCAGAGTCCAGCAGAGAAAGGAGGTCTTGCGCGAATGGCCACCACGAGCCGGCCGCAGGATCTTGATGTAAGCCGCTCCTTTCTCGGCGAGGAGTTGCGCGAGCATCCGGGGTGGTTCCATTTCTTTCAGGCGGTGCGCCTGATGCACCGTATGCTCCCCGATCGCGATCCGGTGGGCCGCTTCGCGCCGCCCAGCCGCGAGGTGCTGCGATTCTCCGCCAACAATTTGCTGGCGTTCCCGCCCAGCCAGGTTCAGACGCTGGACTGGCCCGCGGACGGCCCCGCCCGCATGAAGGTCAACTTCATGGGCCTCACCGGACCCATGGGCGTGCTGCCTTATAGCTACACGGAATTGATCCGGGATCGCAACCGCCTCAAAGACTATACTCTTGAGGATTTCTTCGATCTCTTCAATCACCGGATGATCTCGCTGTTTTATCAGGCGTGGGAGAAATATCGCTTCTTCGTCGCTTACGAGCGCGAGGAACAGGATCGTTTTTCGCGCTACCTGATGAGCTTCGTCGGTCTGGGCACGCCGGGTCTGGAAAACCGGCAGGCGGTGGCCGACGAATCGCTGATGTACTATTGCGGCCTCTTCTCCATGCAGCCCCGCTCGGCGGCGGCCTTGCAGCAGGTGCTGGCGGATTACTTTGACGTGCCGGTGGAGATCGAGCAATTTGTAGGCGCGTGGCGGCCTCTGGAACCTTCCAACCAGTGCCGTATGGAAGGCGGCGTTCCGTACTCCGATCAGCTCGGAATGGGAGCCATCGCGGGCGACGAGATCTGGGAACGGCAATCCCGCGGGCGCATCCGGCTCGGCCCGCTCTCGGCGCGCCAGTATCTGTCGTTCCTGCCCGCCGGAGACGCGTGGGAGCCGCTCCGCGCGATCACCACTTTCTTTACCGGGGGAGAGATCGAGTTCGAAGTGGAGTTGGTCCTGAAGCGCGAGGACGTGCCGCCCTGCGAGTTGCGCGGGGATGGGGAAACGGCGCCGCTTCTGGGCTGGTTTAGTTGGATCAAGTCCGGGCCCGCGTTTGCGCGCGACCCGTGCGATACGGTTTTGTTGCTGAATTAAACGCCGGGCAGTCGATCTGCCCTACAAAGGAATAACATGGCAGTCAATCTCAGGGCTTTAATCGGAAAATTGAACGATACCACCCGCAACGCGCTGGAAGCCGCCGCCGGCCTGTGCGTCTCGCGCACGCACTACGACGTTGAGGTGGAACACTACCTCATGAAGCTGCTCGATTCGTCGAGCACCGATCTGTCGGCGATTCTGAAGCACTTCGAGGTGGATAAATCGCGCCTGTCGGCCGAGCTGACGCGCAGTCTCGACAAACTGAAGTCGGGTAACGCGCGCAATCCGGCGCTCAGCCCCACCCTGCGCGATATGCTGGCCGAGGCGTGGACCCTGGGCTCGATCGATTACGGCGCGGGTCAGGTGCGCTCGGGCTTTACCATCCTGGCGCTGGCCGCCGACGAGGACCTGTCGCGCATGATGCGGGAGGTCAGCCGCGAATTCCAAAAGATCAATGCGGACGCATTGAAGAAGGATTTCCAGCAGATCGTAGCCAACTCCGAGGAAGAAGCCGCAGCGGCGGCACCGGCGCCGGATGCCGGTGGCGCTCCCCGCCCAGCCGGCGGCAAAACGCCCAACCTGGATCAATTCACCATCAATCTGACGGGCAATGCCCGCGCCGGCAAAATCGATCCCGTGCTGGCCCGCGATTTCGAGATCCGCCAGGTAGTGGATATTCTGACTCGCCGCCGCCAAAACAACCCCATCCTGGTCGGCGAAGCCGGCGTAGGCAAGACCGCGGTCGTCGAAGGGTTCGCCATTCGCATCGTGCAGGGCGATGTTCCGCCCATACTGAAGAACGTGGAGGTGCGTACGCTGGACCTGGCCCTTCTTCAGGCCGGAGCCGGCGTCAAGGGCGAATTCGAGAATCGCCTCAAGAGCCTCATTGCGGAAGTGAAGAACTCGCCCACGCCCATTATTCTGTTCATCGATGAGGCCCACACCATGATCGGCGCGGGCGGCCAGGCGGGCCAGAACGACGCGGCCAACTTGCTCAAGCCGGCCCTGGCGCGCGGCGAGCTGCGGACTATCGCCGCCACCACCTGGTCCGAATACAAGAAGTATTTCGAGAAGGATCCGGCCCTGGCGCGCCGCTTCCAGTTGGTGAAAGTGGAGGAGCCGACCGAGACCGCCTGCCAGTTGATGATGCGCGGCGTGGTGCCGGCTCTGGAGAAACACCACAACGTGCGCATCCTGGACGAGGGGCTGGCCGCGGCGGTGAAACTCTCCCACCGTTACCTGCCCGATCGCCAGTTGCCCGACAAAGCGGTCAGCGTGCTCGACACCACCTGCGCGCGCTTGTCGCTCGGCCAGAATGCTACGCCGGGTCCCATCGAGGACGCCATGCGCACGCTGGACGATCTGTCGGTGCAGGACCGCATCCTGCAACGGGAGGCAGCCGTGGGCGTAGATCATGCCGAGCGCCTCGCCAACATTGAGAAGCAAAAGGCCGCCATCCAGGCCACGCTGGTGGAATTGAACGCCCGTTGGGAGAAGGAGCGCGGCCTGGTAACGCGCATCCGCGAAATTCGCGGGCAGCTTGAAGCCGCCATGGCGGCGCCCCCCGCAGCCATTGCCTCAGCCGCTGCCGCCGCTCCGGCCGCCGCCGCTCCAGCCGTCGCCGCGCCCGCGCCCGCCTTCGATGGCGCTGCCCTGCGCGCCGAGTTGGACCAACTCAACACGGAGCTGGCATCCCTCCAGGGCGAGTCCCCCTTGATGCGCGTCTGCGTGGATGCGCAGCTTGTCGGCGAAGTCATCTCCGGCTGGACCGGCATCCCAGTAGGCAAAATGTTGAAGGACGAAATCGCTACCGTCCTGAAACTGGAATCCCACCTCGGCGCGCGGGTCATCGGTCAGCCGCACGCGCTGGAGGCCATCAGCCATCGCATCCGCACCGCCCGCGCCGGACTGGACGACCCGATCAAGCCGGTGGGCACATTTCTCCTGGTGGGGCCCAGCGGCGTCGGCAAGACCGAAACCGCGCTGGCGCTCTCGGACCTGTTGTTCGGCGGGGAGCACAATCTCATTACCATCAATATGTCGGAGTTCCAGGAAGCCCATACCGTCTCCACCTTGAAGGGATCGCCCCCCGGCTATGTGGGCTATGGAGAAGGCGGCGTGCTGACCGAGGCCGTGCGGCGCCGGCCCTATGCCGTGGTGCTTCTGGACGAAGTGGAGAAGGCCCATCCCGACGTGCTGGAGCTGTTCTTCCAGGTCTTCGACAAAGGCATGATGGAGGACGGCGAAGGGCGCCAGATCGACTTCAAGAACACCATCATCATTCTTACTTCCAACGCGGGCACCGATACGCTCATGAAGCTGTGCGCCGATCCTGAAACGATGCCCGGATCCACGGGCCTGGTGAACGCCCTCAAGCCCGAGCTGAACAAGATCTTCAAGCCCGCCTTCCTGGGCCGCCTGGTCGTCATTCCCTTCTTCCCCATACGGGATGAGAACCTGAAGAAGATCGTGGTGCTGAAGCTCGCCAAGATCCAACGCCGCTTGAAAGAGACCCACCACATCGATCTGAGTTACGATCCGGCTATGATCGACGAAGTGGCGCACCGCTGCACCGAAGTCGAAAGCGGCGCGCGCAACGTGGATAATATTCTCACGAACACGCTCCTGCCGGATATCTCCCGTCAGTTGTTGGGCCGTATCGCGGAAGGCTTGAGACCCGAAGCGATCCACGTCGGCATCGGCGAAGACGGCTCCTTTGTATACTCGTAGAAGCAGCGGTGTGACTGCGGCGGCCGGAGCGGTCGCCGCTTCTGCCATGGAGACAGCTTGTCGGCACCAACTCAGATTAACCGGCCATTTCGCGTAAAGGTACAGACGCTCGGCGACGACGCCTTGCTGCTGGACAGCTTTGTGGGCGTCGAGCGCGTCTCCGATCCGTTTCGCTTCGTATTGCGGCTGCTCTCCGCCAATCCCAACGTGGACATGCAGAGCATGCTGACCAAGCCGGCCGTGTTGACGCTCAGTTTGCCGGGCGACAAAGAGCGCCACATCCACGGCAACATCTGCCGCATGAAGCTGCTCGAAGAGGGCTCGGATGGAATGGCCGCCTACGAGGCCGAAGTGGTCCCCTGGTTCTGGTTTCTGACCCTGTTTTCCGATTGCCGCATCTTCCAGAACATGACGGTTCCGGACATCGTGGAAAAGGTCTTTAAGGACCGCGGCTATTCCGATTTCAGACCGAACCTGAAAGGCGCCTACAACCCGCGCGAGTACTGCGTGCAGTACCGCGAGACCGACTTCAACTTCGTCTCCCGGCTGCTCGAAGAGGAGGGCATCTTCTACTATTTCGAGCACACCGCGGACAAACACACCTTGGTGCTGGCGGATGATGTGAGGGCTTTCGTCGCGTGCCCCAACCAGGCCGGCCAGGCCTCCGTCGCCTATTCGCCCAGCACGGGCGGGCGCCTCAACAACGATGTAGTCTTCGCCCTGGAAGCCGAGTACCGCGTCCAAACCGGCACGGCATCGCTCACCGACTACGATTTCACCAAGCCCAATGCCAGCCTTTTCGCAACCCTGGCGAGCAAACAGCAAGGCGAAGCCTACGATTATCCCGGAAAGTACCAGACCAAGGACGATGGCGACCACTACGCCCGCGTCCGGCTGGAGGAGATGGAAGTCGGCATCTCCACGGTGCGGGGCGCAAGCAACTGCATGGGCTTTCAGAGCGGCTATAAGTTCACGCTGACGGGCCATTACCGCGTGGCCGCCAACATCGATTACACGCTGCTGATGGTGGAGCATAGCGCTCGCAATACCAGCTACAGGGCTGGCCAGATGGACCCGTTCGAATACCGCAACCGCTTCGAGGCGATTCCCAATTCCGTGCCGTACCATCCGGCGCGCCGCGCCCGCAAGCCGCGCATCGAGGGAACCCAGACCGCCGTGGTGGTGGGCCAGGCGGGCGAAGAGATCTGGACGGATCAATACGGGCGGGTTGTGGTGCAATTCTTCTGGGACCGCGAGGGCCAAGACGACGAAAATAGCTCCTGCTGGATCCGCGTCGCCCACGGTTGGGCCGGCAAGAATTGGGGCTATATTTGTATTCCCCGCATCGGCCAGGAAGTGGTGGTCAGTTTCCTGGAAGGCGATCCGGACAGGCCCCTCATCACCGGCTCGGTCTACAATGCGGACCAGATGCCCCCCTATACCCTGCCCCATTACCAGACCAAGAGCACCTGGAAATCGATGAGCAGCAAGGGCGGCGGCGGCTTCAACGAGCTGCGCTTCGAGGATGACAAGGGCAGTGAGCAGATCTTCCTCCATGCGGAAAAGGATCTGCACCTGCGCACCAAGAACGACCGCTACGAGACTATTCTCAACAACACCAATCTGAACGTCACCAAGGACCAGTTCGAGCAGGTGGGAGGCGATAGTCACGTTCACGTGAAGGGCGACCAGAACATCAAGATCGATGGCACCTACTCGCTGAACTCCGGCCAGGACCACCAGGAGAAAGCCGGAACCAACTTCGCCGTGGAGGCGGGCACGGAGCTTCACCTGAAGGCGGGGACCAACCTGGTGATCGAATCCGGGGCCAGCTTGACGCTGAAGGTCGGTGGCAATTTCATCAACCTCAATCCGGCGGGTGTTTTTATCTCCGGGACGATGGTGTTCATCAACAGCGGCGGGTCGGCCGGATCGGCCGGGCCGGCCAGCCCGACGGCGCCCACAGCTCCCACCGACGCGGTGGATGTGGACCCCGGTGCCGTGACTTCTCCACCGTCATCGCAGGCTCAGACGCCGGCCTCGATGAGCCTGCAAGACATCAGTCCGGCTGCGGGTTCGGCGCCTCCGGCTGCTGCGGGTTCTCCGGCTGCTGCGGCCCCGAGTCCGGCAGTTGCGTCGCTGCAGGAGGCTGCCCGGTCGGGTGCGCCTTTCTGCGAGAGTTGACAGGACGAATAAAGCGGGCCCGTGCGGCCCGCCAGACGAAAGATGAAAGATAAGTTAGAGTCGATCCAGGCAGAGATTTTCCGGGAAGGGGCGGCCACATTCGTGGTTCTCGACGGCGCCTCCGTGCCCGGTTTGCTCGATAAGCTGGCCCAGTGGCAGCCTGAGTTCGTGTGTCTCTACCGCGGTGAGGTAAAGCCGGATCTGGCAGCGGTGGCGCCTTACCTGGTTCTGATGGAGCCGGAGTCGGATTTCGCCAAGTGGGTGCTGTCCGAAGGCTGGGGCAAGCATTGGGGGATTTTCGCCATCGTGGAGGCCGACTTGCGGACCATGCGCCAACACTTTCGGCGGTTTCTTACGGTCCACGACGAGAGCGGCAAGCCCTTGCTGTTCCGTTACTACGATCCGCGCGTCTTGCGCGTATACCTGCCCACCTGCAACGCCGCGGAACTGGCGGAGATCTTCGGGCCTGTCCAGTGTTACGTAGCGGAAGGAGAAGAGCCGGATACAGCGTTGCATTTTGAAGCACGCGGCGGGAAATTGGTGCAACAGGAATCCAAGTGATCGTGCGAAACGAACAAATCGCGGCCATGGAGGAGGCGGCCAATCTGGCCTTCGAGAGGAAGTTGATCAAACAGCTTTCCGCGGACACCGCGGAGATGCAGGAGTTCGTTCACCGCGCCATCGTCCGCGGCCGCCGGCACGGCATCGCTTCCCAATCGGAACTAGCCGAGTTTTGCGCACTTCTCTGGCGGATCGGCGGCCCTTCACCCGAACCGGGTGAGCCTAAATGGCTGCGCCGCATCCTGACGGATCCCAAGTTGGATGGCAGCGCCAAAGTCTTGCAGATTCGCACACGCGCCTCGGAAGCGGCCGGCGGCGGGGCCGCCTGATGAAAGTCCGAACCCAGCAGATCCAGGTTCTAGGCGACTCCACCAGCGCCCGTTTCCTAGACCGCCTGGTCGAACTGGTCTCCGGCGGCGAGCCGCCCAAGGATGAGCCGGCGCTGCGCAAGACCTGCCGGGAATTGGCGAAGCGCGCCGATGCCTACGGCCTGACCACCGAGTTCGAAGTGGCCGCCTTCGTGGCTTGCGGCGTGACGTTCGGCATGGACTTCGACTCTCGCGCCGACTTGCCCTACCAGAAGATTCTCACTGAGGCCGATGTCGAGCCCCGCCTGAAG
>OBLW0100002299.1_pt1 | contig 15486 bp, 12 predicted proteins | sample 1520161 | NCBI WGS metagenome assembly OBLW01 (sample SAMEA3539309, study PRJEB22396) | soil metagenome | biome: tundra; feature: field; material: soil | place: USA | collected 2010-05 | depth 0.15 m
CTTGCGCCTAGTCCCGGATGACGCTCTAACTTACGGCGACCTGGTGATTTCCTATATTTGTCTTAATCGCTTGAAAGAGGCTGTCACCACCGCCGAAGAGGCTCAGGCAAAGAATTTCGATTCCGTCGACCTGCGCCTCTACCTGTACGAGCTGGGTTTTTTGCAACACGATACAGCGCGGATGGCGCAGCAGGTAACGTGGGCAATGGGCAAACCGGGATCAGAGAGCCTCTTGCTGTACTTCGAGGCCAATACGGCAGCCTATTCCGGACAGCTCAACAAGTCTCGAGAGTTCTCGCGGCAGGCAGTAGCGTCCGCCGAACGTGCGGGAGAAAAGGATAGGGCAGTGGGCGCCGAAGCCACCGCAGCTCTGTCCGAAGCCCTCTTCGGGAATGCAGCGGAAGCTCAACGGCACGCCACGGCTGCGACAGCGCAATCGATTGGACAAGATGGTCAATATGCCGCGGCGCTAGCATTGGCAGTGGCCGGCGACTCTTCCAGGGCTGAGGGAATTGTGGATGGGCTGGCTAGGCGGTTTCCTGAGGATACGACTGTGCAGTTCAACTACCTGCCCACAATTCGCGCCCAACTCGCTCTCAACCGAAGCGATGCGGCAAAGGCTATCGAAACACTGCAGGCCGCCGCACCGTATGAACTGGGCGTCGCCGGCAGCACCACATTTTTAACTAACTTGTATCCGGTTTACGTTCGTGGGGAAGCCTACCTGGCGGCAGATCGGGGCAGCGACGCGGCAATCGAGTTCCAAAAAATCCTTGTCTGGCGGGGCGTTGTGGTTAACGAACCTATCGGCGCGTTGGCGCGTCTCGGTCTCGCCAGAGCATATGTATTACAGGGCGATACTGTAAAGGCCCGGACTGCGTATCTGGACTTCCTCACGCTCTGGAAAGACGCCGACCCCGGTATTCCCATTCACAAACAAGCCAAAGCCGAGTACGCGAAGCTACTGTAAGCTCCGCGATCAATTTTTGAAAGCATTGGGCAGCGAAGCATCTAGGGAACCCGAACCCGTCTTGGGAGTGCCCGGGTGTCGTCGAGAGATTAGGTTACTGACCAAGCTGCGCTAGGGCGTTGCGCAGTGGGGCGCTCGAGATCGCAATCAGGCCACCGTAGGGAGCGTACAGTTCCAGAATCAGAAACATCGCGCCAGAAACTGAGAATCCGCAGACCAATAAGGCGCTGGTCACGGTTGCGTTAGCGGGCGCGCTGAGGCCGAAGCTAATGAAAATCACAGTAAGCCAAAAAACCAGGATCGCGAGCATGGGTTTCGAAATCGAGTTGGCGCCCTGTGCATACATCAACCAGCGGATTTCGCCGAGATTGAGCACCAGGCTCGCCGCTTGGGCTTGGAGGGAGCGTTGCGTGTCATCCTTCGGAGACAATGCCTGAACACGTTGATAAAGTACATCCGACCCAGTAACTGGGGCTGGCGGTTCGGAAGTTCCTGAGCGTTCCTGCGGCCACAGCCGATCAAGATTACGGACAATGACGCCTCGCAATACTTCACGCGTTGCTTTCGCCTCGGGGCCATAATTAGCCAACACACGATCCAATAAAACCACCTTGCTAGATATTTCAGCCACATCGGCAGTTTGCGCATCGAACGAATTTTTTGCCGAGGCGATCAGCAGACCAAGAACCAAGGCAGTCAGCGTGGCAAGCAGCCCCATCATCAGCTTCACGACATCCTTTGAGGCATCTTCCAGATGGCTTTTTGGCAGAACACCGCGAAGAAACATGCCAAACAGAGCGCCACCGAATACACACACGAACACGATCAGGCTGATTGCCATGCTACTCATTGGCCGCTCCTAATCTGCGAACTGACAACATTTCAATCACCAGCTGGCAGCGTTATCCTACCGACGATTTTTCTTCCGCCTCCAGGGTTGCCACCTATTGTCTGCCGCCCCAGCCAACCAAAGCTACCTCGAGGTCCGTTTCTGTTCCGCCCTGCTATGGAGCTGGCACCACCGTATAGTGCACGCCATTCGCGCCGTAGGCTGGACTGAACCATGTGTTGCCACACAAGTAGTAGGTCCCTCCACCGGAAACGCTGGGCGTGATGCAACCCCCGGGTAACGCCCCGTGAACCGAGCCCATGGTATAGGCGGCGGCTAAATTTGCGTTGGCAGCTGCGGCATTGGCGTTAGCGGCTGCGGCATTCGCATTGGCGGCAGCAGCGTTGGCATTAGCCGCGCCGGTGTTAGATGCGCCTGCGTTGTAGCCCTGAGCATAGGCGTTTTGAGAGGCGGCGGCATTTTGCGAAGCAGCCGCGGAGGAGGCTATGGCTGCACCTGTAGCCATGCCGACCGCAGCGCCCACGACAGCTGCGCCCGCAGTCGAACCGCAGTTGTAACATCCTGCTCCGTAGTAACCCACGGTTGTGGGCGGATGATACGGATAGTACGGTGCGGGGGGATGGTAGGCGGTTGTGCCATAGGCAGGCGGATGGTAGGCGGTTGCACCATAGGTGTCCGTGTGTGCTGCACCGTAGCCGACCTCACCTGTAGTGGTGCCGCCGTAGGCGTTGGTGTGGCTCGTGCCCCCATAGGCGGAGTGCGAAGTGCTGCCGCCATACTCGTTCGTATGAGACGTGCCCTCGCCGTAGGTGTGTGACGTGCTGGTGCCGTAAGCGCTGCTGTGGCTGGTGGAGCCGTAACTGTGCGAGGTGCTGCCTCCGTACGCATTCGCGTGCGAGTATGCGGCCGCGGTCTCAAACGGCAATAGCGCGATCGCAAGACTGACCAGACTGACAATGATCTTTTTCATGATGTGCCCTATTCTTTATTGTTGCGCTTTGGATGGTTTGGCCTTCGCTGGCGGCTTAGCGCCCGGCGGAGACTGTGGATGTGGATGCGCAAACGGAATACGTTTTGCTCCGGCAACGTTCGTTGGCGCAAAGGCATCGGCCGGAACGGCAAGGTCGAGTTGCCAGTTGGAGAGCAGTAGATTGTGGCGCAGTTGCGCCGGATCGTCCAGGTAAACCGCATGGATCAATCGCGGCAGCTTGTCTTCGACCCCAATCCAAGCCTCTATAAACACCCCGTTGTCGATGTAAGCGACCATGTCCGTCGTGGTTTCGCCCACCACATGAGATTGACCGATGTAATAAGCGAGTTTCAGCCCAGGGGCCATGTCTTTGTAAGGGTCGGCAACAATCAAATCGTCAAAGGGAAAGTAAGTTCCGGAAAGGTGGTAGGCCGCCTCCATGGCAGCGTCGATCGTGGGCGGCGCGTCAGTAACAGCAATCAGGTTCTCGGCCGGCGCGAATGCTGTCATGGTCTTACCGTTGTAGTAGAACTCCGAGACAGGCCCGTCGCCAGGCGTGATGACTCGCAGCTTATCCGGCCGCTGCAGGGTGACTTCGGACTTGTTTACAAAGACGAGCGGGTGGCCCTGGCGGCTCGGGCTTTCATAGCTCTCGACCGCGGTAAATGCCACGGTGTGAGCGGCGCTCAGGCGGTCGCTCGAGGCCTTCAAAATGTCGAGCGCTTTCTGCTCCAACGCGGGCGGAGCCGGCGCGCCCATCACGGGTTTCTTAGCGGAGCCGGCCTTCGTCTTTGTTTCTTGAGGCTGGTTCTGTGCATTGGCACCGATTGCCAGTACCAGCAGTGCGAAAGACAAGCTCCAGCCAACTGACTTTCCTGGGGACATAATTCGACCTCCAATTGCACCACTTCTATTGCGGCAGCACGAAACTCAGGGGATCATGCCGCATTCGAACATCTTGTTTGCGATCGGAGCCGCGATCTTGCCGATAAAGGCGGCACGCATTTGCGGGTCGCCCTTCAGCAACTGGATCGCATTCTGCTCCTGCTGCGTCGGCGGAGCTTTCTTTGCCCTTTGTTGCCACAACTGCTCACAAGTAGACTGCTGGTACTTTGCGATCACTTTGTTAGCGACTGCGTCCATCACCGGATACTGTGCATTCGCGACGGTTATATAGAGCAGCGCCACTACCAGCGCCGATAGCAATGTCCGTGTTCTCATATCTCTTCTCCTAGTTTCAAATAAAGTCGGGTGCCCGGGCGCAACCCAAAGCGACCCCTAGCTACCCTGGTTCTCAACTGCTGATTGCTCCCATGCGCGCTTTTCTGCTAGCAACTTCCCCATGGCAGCGGGCCCGATTAATGCTTCCAACAGGCGTACTGTCCGGCGTCGAGTGTCCCGTGACATCGAAGTAGATTGCTTCCGCAGTGTCCGGATCGAGCTGCGACTTCGGCAAGAGCGTAAGCCGACCGACCGTGTGAAATGGTGCTTGCGCTTCGTTCCACTTGACACTCGCGTTTTCAATCCAAAAGTTGGCGTCGTAATGCTTGCCCCAGTACGTCATCGTGTTGGCATCGAGGAACTGGAGTGAAAAGTCGAAGCTGCTCATCTTGCTGTCTTCGTCAAGATGCCGAATTAGTTCGTCCTTCAATCCATTCGGGTTACTCCGTTGCAGCGGGCGCGCGGGATTCTCCGGGGCCGATGTGGCCGACTGCATCACGACGTCGGCCGGTCCGTGACGAAACGGTACGTTGCTCCAATACCGCAGTTTCTGATACGGCTGGATTTTCTGACGTGACTGCAATTGCGCCAACACTAAAACCCTAAGCACTCTCAACTTGTCCTTGAACGGAAGCTTCCACAGGCCGCTGGCCGGGTTCGAGGCTGTCAATAACTTCATGGTCGCTAGAAATGCCGTTGCATCGTTGATCGGTAGAGGCGGTGCGTTTTGCAGCGAGAAATCTTGTCGGTTAACGCTCGCGTCAGGAACAGCCGCGCCATTTCGAGTGAGGTCGACCGAGAACGACAAAGATCGCACGTCGGGTTTGAAATCAGAATTCACTTTAGGATCGGCATTGCCAAACCTCACGACAGCGGGATATATGCCGGGCTTGGCGAAAATCCCCTTCGCCAGCCGGGCCGCCAGCCCGGGATCGCGCCCGACAGTAACGTCAAACACTTCAAATTGGGCACGGGCGCAGACGCCCTTCGCATGAGTTCCACGAAAGATCGGTCGGTGTTGCTGAGCGGCCGAATTTGCCTGCAACAGAAGAACTTTCTCGACGAGCTCCTCGAGTTCAGCCTGTTCCTGAGCGAGGCTACGCTCACTGTCGCTGCCGGTTACTCCGAACCATCTGGTCACAAACAACATCGGAACTCTCTTTGGCGACGGTCGCCTGTTATTGCAGGTTGGAGATGAACTTGATCGCGGTAATGCTCGGCAAGAAGCAGTAGGCTGCTGCTCTCGTCGTAACAAAGCTTCCGAGCCCGGTGATCTTGATGGGAGGCCCGCCATTCGCCTGCGGAATCACGAAAATGCTTTCCGCCGGGTCCTGAGTGCCGATCATGGGGTCCTTCGACTTAGGGTTCAGCCTGACCGCCCCGGCAAATTCGCTGTCATTCACCCATTGGCTAAGCACGAACTCATACTGATTCTCGATGCTTGAGTTAATGAAGTAGCCCATAAGCCCGCGTTCGACGCCGTCGTAAGGTTGCGCCGGATCATAAACCGGGCCGTATGGCATGCCACGACGGATGAGCCGATGTGTATTATTACTGCCCCCAGGGTGAGCCTGGCCGGCAACTGGCTGGCCTCGTGGGTTGATGCGGCGCATGTGCGCGCCTACTGGACAGCGCAGGCCCCTGGGATCGCCAGACCCGTCAGGATTCACGTATTCGAAGTCATTCAGCTGCTCGGGTGTTATCCCGCCCGGAGGGCTGTCGGTATCGGGCGACAACGCGAGAGGAACTCCGTTGCGCCATCGTCCGCACATTTTGGCGGCTAGCAGTTCGGGATCGATTTTGTCCTTGTTCGATTGCAGGAAATCCTCGAATCCAACAACGTCGGTCTCAGCCATTTTGAAGACAGCAAAGCTGCCGTTTAGGCCGAGTTCTTTCGGCTCCGGCACAAAGTAATTCTCGGCCTCGTCCTGTAGGACAAATAACCAGGGTTCGCAGGGCTGCTGGTGATCCGGCGTATATCGTTCTGGGCCGCCGCGGATCGTGGTCATACTGATGCCGTCGGTGTAACCAAAATGAACCTTGGAGGTGGGAACGGGAGTGCCATCCTTCATCTCCATTAAAGCCATTCCGTCGGCCCGCCAGATCTCTCGAAAAGCGCCGCCTTCGGTAAACAACGCGGAAAGGCGATCGCTGTAGGCCGCCATCGCGTTCGGGCTGATGGCATGCAGCGTTACCAATGCGTGGTCGTTTCCTTTTCCAAAGGAACCAATCCAGTTTTGCGGCGCGCTAGCTCCCGTGTCACCTACCAATTCCGCCCGTGCGGCGGCTCCGGAGGTGAATGCGTTGAACGACTTAAACGCCAGCGTCGGGACGCGGTCTTCGACCTCCAGTGCGACGAGACCTGGCCAGGTAATGCCCACATTGAGGCAGTAGTCCGGCTTGTGTCGCGGTAGATCAGCAGGATTATCTCCCGGTCCCGGCGCGAAACCTACGTGCCAGTCTTCCGCAGTGGTAATCTGCGGCGTGTCAGACTCGTCGCCGCTAACAAGCCGTCCGAGCAACTTGCGCGCCTCCACAGGGACCCCTACCTTGAGTAAGAAATGCCGCACCATCGGCATCCTGTAACCGCGCAGGATGAACCCCTGAATATCGCCAAGGTCGAGTGTGGTCGCCGCACTTGACCCTGAGGAGGAATCACGCTCCGCGGTAACATGCTCTTCCCGGGTGAACAAGCGATGTAAGAATCCCCCGCTCTCTTTTTCCTCGGGCGACTTTGTTTTCGCGTCCTGGCTCACTGTATCTCTCCTGCTCGATCTCGTTCGTGACTCAAGCGGCCCAGTAATCGACGGCCACCAACATCTTGAGGCAGTTGCTAATCAGCCGGGGCTGTTGGTGACTTGCTGTCGGCGATCAAGGCATGGACGTCCTGCACTGTCAGACCGGGATAAGCCTGGTAGAACCCGATTGGAGTGCGGTTCGCACCCGCAGCAAAGTCAATGAACTCCTGGAGGTGTTTTCGGCACGGTGAGGGCGGCGGTCCCTTGGTGAACTTGAAGATAAGATCGAAGACGTGACCGATGTTCTTGGTGAAGTCGGCAATGTATTTCTCGAACGAGCCGTCATAAACCGTAAAGAAACCAATCTGGTTGTCCTCCAGCGGGACGAACTGGGCGAAGTGGGGCGTACCAACCGAATCCAAATCTTTCGTTGTCCCCTTCCCTCTTGCTTTGAGAAGAAGTTGCACCTCGACGAAGGCAAGGCGTGATTTGATGGGCAGGATCACCAGAAACGGGCGCTGTTCTCCGCCGGCACTGACGTCTGCCGCCACCGCCATGGCCTTGATCTGCTTGGCGGTCACGCCTGGGTAGGCGGTGTAAAGATTCAAGGCATGGACGAGATGTTCCACGGCCCATTCGACGAAAGCGTCTGCGTTAGCCGCAACCGGCGCGGGCGGCGGATTGTCCACGTGTTCAAAGATCGCATCGAACACCGGCCCTGCCTGCTTGGCTAGATCGGCCATGAGCTGGCCGAATTCGCCGTCGAAGTCGGCAAGAAACAGCAAAGTTTTCTCGCTCAGAACTGTAAAGCGCGAATAGTGGACCGTGCCGATCTTGTCCTCGGCCTCAAACAGCCCGGGCATCATCGCTGGAAGCTGCTCTGCGACTGCTTTTGCGTCGGCCGGCGACTTCAAAGGAAAGGTAAGGGTAAAGTGGTTCTGGCTGGTCACGTGGTCTCCTTCGAGTAAGTGTTGCCACCTTGGCAGGGCTGCTTGTTTAGCTTTGCTTTCCTTTACCTTTGCTGATAGTTCGAATTCTGCGTCATCACCGTAAGCTGTTTGCTGACGCCATTCACCTGTGTGCTGGCAACATGGTTGGGACCTCCCGGCATCCGCGTAAACTGGGCGGCGATCGTAACCGCATCTTTCGGGTCGTTCAGGTATGTGGCCACCCGCACGCTCTTAATCGCCTTTGTGCTTTGGTTGAAAACAAGCGTCATCGAATCATTTGGCTTGACGTAGTTCTTGATCACCAGGCTCACTGTGCCGGCGGCTCCGCCTAACTGCACCGAAACGTTGCCTTGTTTGTATGCTTCCTGCAGCTTCTGCGGGTCGGGCGGATTGTACTGCGTCGCCAGAGCGGCAATTTGCTGCCCGTACTCCTGATACTCACCCTTTACATGCTCCACCACTCGCTTCTTCACCCGCCCCTGGCGGCCGCTCGGCTGTGCCTGCTGATTGCTGATTTCTGTCTTCTGTGGCTGACCGTCGGGACCCATCTGCACCTGATACACCTTCGTGTCCTTGACCTCGCCCTTGACGCTGATGGTTTGTTGTTCCTGCCAGGTATAGCGCGCAAGGGCCTGCTTGTTGGCGGCGATGGACTGCTTGACCGCGGCCAGTTTCCCCTCGAGTTGCGGGTTCTGCGCCACCGCCGGCGGGACTGCCGTTAGCAGTACTGAGAAGCACACGGCTGTGGTAGGCGCCCTCGCGATTAATCTGGATAAGTGGGTGACTAGGACCTTCATGATTACTCCTCTGCTTCTTGGGTTATATGGGTTATCTTGCCGCCTCGATCACTCGCATTCGAGAAAATCGCCTTGCCTGCGTCCCGGTCGAAACGACAGACGGTCATAGACATCGGGATACGACCGTTCGTGCTGCCAGGCAACCCTGCTCTTAGCTCTTCGGCCACTGCTTGAACATCTTCTGCACGGCTTTCTGGACCAGTTGCTGGTTCTTATTGCCATTGTTGCTGAGCGTATCTTGAGCAATCCCTCGCCATACTAGAGATTGGCTCTTGGCGTCGTACAGGTCGACAATCATGGTCCCCTCTACATTCTGCTGGGGAGTAATGCCGCCCATGCCTCCGCCGATGCCGCGCATGCCCCACGCGGTGTAAGAAGTCTGCTGTTTCATGCCCCCGTTTGCAGTGAGGATCAGGTCAGGATTTTGCGATTCCTGCACCATCGACAGACCCTTGCCCTGCATGGCGGAGTTGATGTCTTGTTGTGCTACTTGCGCCAGGATGGAGTTCTGGATCTGATTGGCATTGTTGGAGGCCCAGGCATAGGTGTGATAATTCGAGAAGCTCGCACCGTGGTTGTAGTTGACTGAGACCTGTTGTCCGAACGCAACCGCGGATGTGACGCACACCAACATCGCGCAAAACGCTAATCTCGTTTTCATAATTCTCATTCCTTTCGTATCTCTATTCCGATTACCGGTGGACGGTGTCACAATTCGCCTTGCGTTCAGCAGCCCAGAACCGCCCCTCTTCGAATGCCCCCACGTTTTCTACGTGCCAGCGATACCCTTGTTCTGCAATATCCGGACGACGACACGGCGGTTCTCGGCCTGTCCTTCGGCAGTTTTGTCAGGTGCTACCTGCTTGCTGGTACCCATGGCGCCCGGAGCCAGCATGTTGGTCAGGGGAATGCCGCCCTTCTGCTCCAGGAAGTCGGTTACGTTGTCGGCGCGCTCGGTGCTGAGTTTCTGGTTCAAGGCCGCCGATCCCACCGCGGATGCATATCCCTTTACCTGAATCACGTAACCGGTTATGCCCTTGGCTTTTTGCGCCAAATCCAGCAGTGGTTGTTTGTACTGCGGGTCAATGGTGACCTTGCCATTGGCGAATAAGACTTCTGCTTCGCCCAATATGTTGTAATCACCCAGTTCGCCGAAGCGCTTGTTCGCTGCCGCGATGGCGGCTTTGTTAGCGTCAATTTTGGCCTGCGCCGCTTTCATTTCCTGCTGCTGTTGCGTCATGGCCTGTTCTTGCTGCTGGATCTGCGCCTCCTGCTGCGCCATCGCTTGCTGTTGCGCCTGTTCCTGCTGCTCCACCGGTGCTACGCCGGCTTGAATGTCGGTAGCGGTTTTGAGATCGGAGCCCTTGAACTTGACGCTGTCCGCCACTAACTGGTTCTGGGCATTGTAGGAACCCTTCACCTGAACCGGGAGGCCGGGTCCCAGAGCGGTCATGCCCATCTGCTTCTTTCGCATGTGGAGTCCACCTTCGACTTCTTCTACCTGCGTCATGTCCGTGAGCAGGACAACTACGTTGCCGGCGTCCTGGGTCTTGACCGTCATGGTGGCGCCGCTACGTCCGTCGATCACTCCCTGGATTTGGTTGCTCTGCGCGACGGCAATGCCACATAGCAGCACAACTGTTGCCAGTGACAAGGTTGCGACAAGTATGATTCTTGCAATCTTTGTTTCCTTCATGAACGTGCGCCTCCTGGGTGGCTATTCCGACCTGATAGCGCTGCCACCTTTTGCTGGCAGCGCTTGTGTTTAGGTTCACGGCGGTTCGGTTCAGCCGACGCGCCTAGTCTTTGGCGGCGGCAAGCATCACCGCAGCCTTCCGTTTGTCCTCGGCGGATAATTGTTCCGGCCCGAGCCGATAGTTCAGCTTGTCAATCGTCCCAGTGAATGCAAATGGCACGTCGTAGGAGAAATCCACCGGCGTGAGAGTGTCGAGCCCAATGTCGAAGGTCTCGTCGACAGTCATGAGCAACGGAATGGTGTGCGCGATGGTCTTACGGTCGACCTCCTTGCCATCCACCGACAGTACACCGGTGCCACCTTTAGCTGGACCGGGACCGTCATACTTGAAGTCGAAGACAATGGTGTGCTTGCCTTCGCCCAACGAATCCAGTCCTCTCCAGCGGAACCGCTCCAGGTCGAGGAAGTTGTAAACAAACACGGGCCTGCCTCGGCCGATGTGGAATATTTCAGTGGCGAAAGACAGAACGAGTCCAATCGCGGCGACCAGCAAGAATGCGTAGCCGAACCGTTTTCTCCATTTGCCGGCGCTACCAATCAGGATCAGAAGCAATCCCAGCACCAACAAACCTAGAACGATGTATTTGACTGGTTTGCTGCTGAGCACCCAACTGGCGCTTGGGCTGAGCATGAGTGCGTAGCCACCGAAGCGGCCGCCCAGGGTCGCGATCACTCCCTCGGCGCCGCCGGAAGGAATCGTGACGTTGGCAGTAATGGTGTAGTCCCTGTCCAGAATGCTGGGAGCATTGCCGACAGGAATGCCGACGTTCACGCCCGTGTAGGTGAAATCGGTTTTTCCCGCGGTTGCGCTCGGTTTCGGCGCCAGCAAGCGCACGAATCCCGAGTTGTCGAGCGGGAAGACCTGGTATTTTCCGGCTTCCGTCAGGAACAGCGCCTGCAGTTCCTTCAGTTTGGCGGGATTGCTGGCTGCCAGGTCGTTGTACTCCGAATAATCCTGGGCAATGTTGTAGAGCTCCCACTTGTAGTCGCCGAGGGCCGTCGACTTGCCTGTTCCCATCTCCCAAGAAGGAGAAGGCGGAGTGGTAGCAGCAATCCAACCGTCATGGTAGATGGCACGGTTGCCGACCATCTCGAAATACTGGGTGTCGCGCTTCGACGGCGCGTTGGCATTCGTCGAGTCGAAGGTGTAGGCCATGCTCACGCCTTCGATCGGCTTCTGCTTGATGCCGTTGACCATGTCGGGCGCGGTGACGCCGGCGGCTTCGAGGATGGTCGGCACAATATCAATGACATGGTGGAATTGGGTGCGAATACCGCCAACGTCCTTAATGTGCCCGGGCCAGGAAATGGCGAGGCCCTGGCGTGTTCCGCCGAAGTGCGAGGCTACCTGCTTGGTCCACTTGAAGGGTGTATCGAACGCCCAGGACCAGGCCACCGACATGTGGGGATAGGTCTTGTCGGAGCCCCAGTTTCCATAGTGCAATATATTCATTGCCTTGACGGGCTTGACCTCCGGTTCGTTAATAATGCCGTTGTAGGCGGTAAATTGGTTGAACGTGCCGTACAAGGAGCCTTCTGCACTGGTGCCGTTGTCGCCGTCAATATAGATAATCAGCGTGTTATCGAGCTTGCCCATGTCCTGGACAGCCTGAATTACGCGGCCAATCTCATAATCGGTGTAGGCGGTATAGGCGGCATAGACCTCCGCTTCGCGGGCATACATCTTCTTTTCCACGTCGCTAAGCGAGTCCCACCTCGGCAGCTTGGCTCCGCCATAAGCCGCTTGTCCGTCCGGCCACGGCGTCAGCGTCGTGTTTGCCGGAATCACCCCTAGCCGCTTCTGGTTTTCGAAGATCTGCTCGCGCAGCTTTTCATACCCCATGTCGAACTTGCCCTTGAATTTGTCGATCCACTCCTGGGTCGGCTGGTGCGGAGAGTGGGATCCACCGGGCACGTAATAGAGGAAGAACGGCTTGTCGGGTGCGGCGGCGTTCAAATCTCGCATGTAGCGGATGGCATCGTCTGCCAGGTCGGTAGTGAGGTTGTAGCCCGGCTTGCCGATCCAGGGATACACCTGGGTCGTGTTGCGGAAAAGATAGGGCGTCCACTGGTCGGTCTCGCCGCCGAGAAAACCATAAAAATACTGAAATCCCATGCCGACTGGCCATTGCTCAAAGGGCCCTGCCGTGGTGCTGTATTGGAAACTTGGCGTGTTGTGGTTCTTGCCGAACCATGACGTGGCGTAGCCGTTTTCCTTCAAAATTTCGGCAACCGTGGCGCTCTGCGGACCGATGACCGAGTCATAGCCCGGGTAGCCCGTGGACAGTTCGCCGATGACGCCGAAGCCGACTGAGTGATGGTTGCGGCCGGTGATCAGCGCCGCCCGCGTCGGCGAGCAAAGAGCCGTGGAGTGAAACTGAATGTAGCGCAGGCCCGACTGGGCGACGCGGTCGAGCGATGGCGTTGGTATGACTCCGCCGAAGGTGCCAGGCACGCCATACCCCTGGTCATCAGTCATGATGAGGAGCACATTGGGCGCGCCTTTGGACGGCACGACGCGCGGCGGCCACCAAGGCGTGGAATCCTTGGCGCTTTCCTTGATCACGCCGCCGAATTTCTGCGGCGGTGGCGGAAGTTGTTTGCCGTCGATGGTCGTGGTGGCGCTAGGCGTACCCAACGTGCCGGTGACCTGCTGCGCGGAGGCTGCACTCCCGCCGAAAAAGCTCGAGACGGCAAGCGTTCCCAGTGCCAGTTTTCGAATACCCGACCCCAAATCCATTCCATTTCTCCTTACAAGTGCTGCCTGGATTAGCCTTCGTCGCGGAGGGTGCTACCGAGTTGATCCCACAATCGACTCAGAGATGAGCGCCTACTGCAATAAATCGGTCCACTTCGACCGGCCGGATCTGAATGACCTCGCCGACGGGAAAACTCCAATGAACTCCCCACATAGTCGCGGCATCTTCGGCATAGGGCTGCCCACGGCTAGAACTGGTACCGCTGGGTCGCTACTTCATCACACAGGTAGGTATGTGGGAACTGTCACTTGCGACAGGTGAGCCAGAATTATTTGCTTGCGGAGCGAAATTCGCATGTAGGGCTTCGGCCGAATAACGGGCTGTCCGGGAGTTAGCCCGTGGTTGACAATAACAGGGCATCGCATGAATTGCCTGTTTGTCGTCAAGAAAAGAAGACCTCCGGAAAGCCGACCAATGATTGTGGATCTGTGGTCTGCCAACACGAAGTTGTCCAGAAACCATCATGTGGGAGATTACTCCCGAGAAGCATCCGGCACCCGCATTGGCACCGCCACTTGGTCGCAGTAGGGACGACCATCGCTGATCGCCCCCTGCGCAGATCCGTACGAGCGCGTTTACGCATACGGCTCTTATGAAGGATGAGTGGCGTAGAAGCGAGCTTGAGGATAAGGGTGCAGGACTTTCGGGCGCGGTATCCACCGTTCGAACAACGGAATAAGAGCCTCCCACCTTTTGCGGGCACGCTGACTGCGGCGTGCGAGTACCTGATACCACAGCCGGTTGATGCGCTGCCTGAAGGTGCTCAGCTGCCGGAGATTTCCGGGCACCGCGTGGTATTGGTAGTAGCCGTTGACGACCTTCCGAAGCCATGCACCGACCTCGCTCGGGCGAGCATGCATCCGGCGGCGAAGCTCGACCTTGATGGCCTTGAGCTTCGCAACCATCCGCTTCTTCGCCGTAATACGCCAGACGGTGAAGGTATCGGTCTTGTGGCGCCGCCCACAGTAGTGGGTGAAGCCCAAGAAGGTGAACGTCTCTGGTTTTCCCGCGCCACGCCGCTGCCGATCTCTGGCAGCATAGCGCCCGAACTCGATCAGCCGGGTCTTCTCCGGATGGAGTTCCAAGCCGAACTTTGCCAGCCGTTCCTTAAACTCCTCAAGAAACCGCATGGCATCGGCTCGTAACTGGAAGCCCAGCGCAAGATCGTCGGCATAACGGACGATGATGACGTCGCCCTTGGCCGCCTTTCTGCGCCAGACATCCGCCCACAGGTCGAAAACGTAATGAAGGTATACATTGGCGATCAGTGGCGAGACCACTGCCCCCTGGGGCGTACCCTTCTCTGTCTCCGACCACTGGCCGTCCTCCGATATACCCGCCTTAAGCCACTTCTGGATCAGGCGGATGATTCTTCGGTCGGCCACCCTGTGCTCGAGGAACTTGACCGTCCATTCGTGGCTCACGTTGTCGAAAAAGCCGCGGATGTCGGCATCGAGCACCCAGTTCACCTTCTTCCGTTCCAGTCCCACAGCAAGCGCATCCAACGCCTGATGCGGGCTGCGGCCCGGGCGGAACCCGTAGGAGAAGCCTTTGAAGTCGACCTCGTAAATCTGGTTGAGGATCGCCACCACGGCCTGCTGGACGATTTTGTCCTCCAGTGCCGCAATGCCCAGCGGGCGTTGCCGTCCGTCGGCCTTCGGTATATAGACTCGCCTTGAAGGTTGTGCCCGGTACGCTCCACGGTGAACCCGGCTGTGAAGATCGGTAAGCCGGTCCTCAAGTCCGGTTTCATACTCCTGCCATGTCACGCCATCGACTCCCGGCGAAGCCTGACGCTTGAGGGCGTAGAAGCTGTCACGAAGAAGATCGATGTTGAGATGGTGGAGCAGAGCGGTGAACCGTTCCTGTTTCCTTTCCCTTGCTGCTTTACGCACACCGTCCAGCCCTTGGGACACGCCTTTCCCTCTCTGTGTCGGGAGCATGTGTGGCTGATCGATGTTCTCCTTCATCTGCGCCCTTCCCTCCCCGGCCTCCGCAGGAAGTTGCCTTCCCTTGTTCGGTCGGTTCACAGGTAGTACGGCGCAGTCCGACTTCTCCAGCGCGTGCGTGTCCGTCGTGCGGCTATGTGCCTTCACGGACCGGCCTTCGTCAATTACCGAAGGCGCGCTGGAGATCTCCCGGTTCTCGTGCATGTTGTTTCCTCAGCGTGCGCGGGCTCTAACGACTACGCAGGACCGGACAACCACTCGCGTCTAACGCGGCTGCCGTGTTGCCTTCCTCCTACTCGTCAGGGAGTCGGCATCCTGATCTGGCGTTTTTCGAAGCTCAATCACCCCGCCCACCGATGCCTCCGGCCTACGCTTCGAAACTCACCTCGCGATGGGTTCCGCAAGACTAGAGGTCAGGATGGAGTCGCTGTCTCCTTTCCTGCAGGGCTCTTTCATCCCCTACAACATGCCGGTTGTTCCGAAAACACTTACCGGCTGATTGTGTCGGGCGGGGTGGACTCGGAAC
>OBLW0100002300.1_pt1 | contig 15484 bp, 2 predicted proteins | sample 1520161 | NCBI WGS metagenome assembly OBLW01 (sample SAMEA3539309, study PRJEB22396) | soil metagenome | biome: tundra; feature: field; material: soil | place: USA | collected 2010-05 | depth 0.15 m
GGCCCCTCCGGCGTGTACTCTGGCACTGGCGAATCGGAGGGGCGGGCGAGCGGCTGGGAGGTCGGCGGCGAGGCGGCGGTCGGTGACATTCGATGGCACGCGAACGGCTGACCCGGCGCGCCGCGTGCATGGCCGGTTGCGGCCATGGCGGGCTCGGGCCGCCGATACCGCACGCGGCGCGTCCGGCCTGGGGACTCGGAGGGTTGGCGCCACGAGCGGTGCTCGTTAATCGCCCGGTTGAGGCTGACCCCTTTTCCCCTTTTCCCGGACCCCTTTTCCCCAAGGTTCCTATACAGCTCCCATTCTGGGGTGACTTCAGCCGATGCGAAGCATGGTCTTTCTCTTCGGAGCTTGGATACCGCCCGGTAACGGTGCGGATTCTCCCACTACGGCACCCTCGAGCGGCCAGCGGCGGCGTGGCGGACCCTATGCTGGAAACTCTCGGAATCCTCCGCCGCCGGCTTCCTACCGGGAGGCTTCGGGCTTGGCAACTGGCGCGGCGACTTCCTTCATGGCGGCGTCGATCAGCTTCTTGAAGTTCGCCAGGTCCACCCCGCCACTGATGGCATGGCCGTTGATGAAGAAGAACGGCGTACCGTCTACTCCCAGGCGATTGCCCTCCTGCCGGTCGGATTCCACGGCCGCTTTGAAACGGTGGCTGTCCAAGTCTTTTGTGAAGCGCGGCACGTTTAGGTTCAGTTGCTTCGCTTTGGCGATGAGGTCGTCATGAGTCAACTTGTCCTGGCCAGCAAAGAGGGCGTCGTGCATCTCCCAAAACTTGCCCTGTTCGCCGGCGGCTAGCGCGGCTTCGTGTGCTAACGGCGATTCCCTGTGCATCGGCAGCGGATAATGCTTGAAGGCAAAACGGACCTGGGTCGGGTAGGCGGCTACCAGTTCCTGCACGACGGGCGCCTCTCGGGCACAGAACGGACACTCGAAGTCGCTGAACTCAACCAGGCTGACGGAGGCGGTCGCGGGTCCCTTGGCTGGAGATTGTTCCAGGTTGATCTGCTGCGCCGGTCCCGAGGCGACTATTTCCTCCTGCACCCGCTGGTTCTTCGGGATACCGGCCAGCAAAGACTCGATGACTGCACCGAGCGGCGCGTAGCCCTGCGGGCCGACCAACCGACGACCGTTGACGAAGAACGTAGGTGTCGTAGTAACGCCGAGCCCTTTGGCCTCGGCCAGGTCGCGCTCGATGATGGGGCGGTAGGTATGATTGTCGAGCGCGTGCTGGAAGGCAGGAAGATTGAGGCCCAGGGTCTTAGCGTATTCGAGCAAGTCGGCACGGCTGAGCATCGTCTGATTGGAAAACAGCAGATTGTGCATTTCCCAAAACTTCCCCTGCGCCCCAGATGCCAACGAAGCCTCATGCGCGAGAAGGGCGTTTTGGTTTGAGGCGGCAGGGGCGTGCTTGAAGATCAGGCGGGCGTCCGGGGTCTGGGCGAGGAGGCCTGCTAGTACGGTGGCGGATCGGGCACATGGGAAGGACTCGAAGTCGGAGAAGACGAGGATGGTGATAGGGGCTTTGTCCGAACCGCGAGAAGTGGCAGGCGTCGGCGGCGCGGCGGTGAACGCAGGCGTTGCTTGGCAGGTCAGTTGGTTGGCCTGCGCCCAGGCGTTTACAGCGGCGAGGCTGGCGAGGGCGGCAACAGCGAGTCGAGTGTATGATCTCAGGTGAATATTAATGCGCATGAAGTAATGTTTCCTAGCTTGTTTTCCTCACGGGAAGGCTTTTCACTATTCTCTTCAGGAGGTGGCGGAGATACACCCCAAGAACGGTCGGCGGGTACACTAACGCCAAATCAGGCCACATCTTTCCCCATTGGGGGCCATCGTTCGCTATGATGTAGCCAACGTACAATAGGTAGAGAGTGTTTATGCGGGCCGCTTTCATCCAGCAATTCCCCGGAGTATAGCCAAACAAGAAACCCGCCACAAAATGCGGAATCGGGAGGGCGAAGAGCCAAGGTTCGGCAAAGTTAAACCCTCCGTAACGGCGTGCCACCTCGAAAGCAACGACCATCGCCAGAAGACCGATGGCGGCGTCCGCCAGGAAGGATTTGAGTACATCTTTGAGCGCCACACCGGCAGGCGGCACTCTCTTTTCCCCGAAACCAGGAACGTAGAAGTCTCGACTGCTCGAATCCAGACCTTCCTCTTGCATCCACCCCGTGTTCTCGAACGAGTCAGCCTTCCTTGCCGGATGTTGGTCGGCACCGCCCGGCATATCGGAACCTGTTCTCGATGAGCCGCCATCCCAAAAGGAGTTCACGTCGTCGTAGGTTTGGCGCTTCCTTGGGTCGCTAAGGACCTCGTAAGCCTCCTGCACGTTTTTGAAACGCTCTTCGGCGGACTTGTCCCCCGGATTAAAATCGGGATGGTACTGACGCGCGAGCCTACGATACGCTTCCCGGATTACGCTCGCCGACGCCGTTGCCGGGATGCCCAACGTCTTGTAATGCATATTCCTGGGAGATGGCATGTTCGGGTCAGGGGCGTGTTGGATGTCGTTAGCCTGCTCCCTTTCTGAATGTGATTGCAGATGTGGCCACCAAAGAGCGATGAAAAACGCACCACCCTTCCGCAGGCACTACCGGAACAGGAACAACAAATATGCTCATGAAGTGCCCAATGCCGGCCAAAAAGGACTGCATACCCACGGTGAAGACCCTCATCGTGGGTGGGGGCCCATCGCCCCCATCCCGAATGTCGACGGTAAGCGACAGCCGAACCAATAGGCGACCCCGAAGAGGTCCCACATTTCCCATTTGCTCTTCGGCGTCATGTTACCGAGGAGGCAACAGAGGTATTGGTCGCACGCATCCTTGCGTGCCTGTTCTTCGGGGGTATTGTTTTTCGGGTAATAATTCCTCTCGCCTAACCCCTCTACCTCGTAGCACAGGTCGTGTTGCCTGCAGGCGGCATCGACTTGGTTCACAGGTATACCACTCCCGCCTGGCCCGCACCAGTGAAGACCACCGAAGGGGGGAAGCCCTCCATACCACTTCATCGGAGCCGGCGTTGGTTCGCGCCCGCCCATCCCCGGCACGACCTTACACTCTGGGACGGCAACATCGGCGTGGACTTCGCACCTGTCCCGAGTTAAGCCAGTCACTTGATCCCCAGCCGGTAACTCGTCTACCCATAGGCCAAGTTTCAACCAGGATGTGGCATTGTCCCAGATGCACCATATCGAGTCCGCCATTCCCTTTACTTTGGGTGACGCGGCACCCCAAAGGGTCAACACGAATGCATCGAGCAGTGTCCCCTCTGTTATGTTGGAACGTCCGCTCGGATCTAGACGATTCACAGGGTCTGCGCTCGCGTAATTGTACCTGTGAAGGGTCGATGGAACTGTAATGTTGCCAGCAAATGGGTCTTTCGTCAGGAACCGGCCGGTAATCGGGTTGAAATAGCGCGCGCGAAGATAGTAGAGGTTCAGGTCAGCATCGTACTGCTCACCCCGGTAGAGATAATTGTTAGGCGTGGCCCCTGTTGAGTTCAGTACGTTACCGTATGCGTCGTAGTCATATGTATCGGTAACTGTTCCAGACGTGTCCGTCAGCAGGCGGACAGTCCCTCCACCCTCCGTGCCATCGTAGCCGTAAAAACTTGGTGTCCAGGTGCTGTTGATGAGTTGGTTCTGGCCGATACGCTCCAATCCGTAGGCATAAGTTCGCTGTAAGGTGCCGTTGACCACCTCCTCAACTACCTGTGCATAGCCGGCGGGGTTCAGGTTGTCCATCAAATAGCGGGTGGTCACGCCGTTGACCGTCTTCATCGCTCGGTTGCCGTCGCCGTCATATTGGATGCTGACGGCGCCCCCGTTCATGCTCTTCAGGCGGTTCTCGAAATCATATGTGAATGTCTTCCCACCGCTCGCCAGTGTATTCCCGTTGGCGTCATAGGTTTCGGTTGAGAGGCGATCATTCGGATCGAAAGTGAATGTGCCGGACGATATCCCAGGAAGCGATGAAGCCTCAGAGAGCCGATTGTCTACAGGATCGAGGCTGTACATCACAGTACCATTTTTCGAGTGCGGATCGAGGCTGATCGTCTCAGTCGTCAATCGGTAATTGTTGTCGTAAGTCCAGTTCAGTACCCGGCCGCTTGATTCGCCCGCACTCACTCGGTTGCCTGCGGGTGCCAGCGTGTAGTTGTAACTTGCTTTGGTAGAATTCCTAGCCTTCAGCCTATTGAGTTCGTCGTAAGTGAAGTTGGAGGATAAACCGTTTGGATACGTCACTGTTGCCAGGTTGTTTGCCGGGTCGTAGCTGTACTGCGTCGTGTTCTGGCCCACTGGTAAACGATTATCTACTACTGTGGCCGGTCGATTCAAGTTGTCGTAGGTGTACGCGACCGATGCTCCGTGGACGGGGTCGTTGTTCGATGCCATCGACGCTACGTTGCCGGCCGCGTCGTAGGTGTACGTCAGCGTGCCTTCTGGCGTCGCCTTGCTGGTCAGGCGGTCCAGGTTGTCATAGCCGTACGTCGTCGTGCCGCTCGCGTCGGTCATCGTCCACCGCTTGCCGGTGGCCGTGTACGTGAAGGTCACCGGGACGTCGCCGGTGGCCAAGTCGGGCGTCTTCGTGGTAAGACGGTTCAGCGCATCGTAGGCGTACGTGGTCGTGTGGCCGTTGTAGTCGGTGAGCGAGGTCAGGTTGCCGGCGGCGTCGTATAGGCGCGTTTGCGTTTGGCCGGCCGGCATTGTTTCCGTCTTCAACTGGCTCAGGACGTCGAAGGCGTTTTGCGTGGTGTGGGTGTTGGCGTCCGTCAGGTTCGACAGGTTGCCTTTCGGATCGTACCCGTACTGCGTGGTATTTTGCGGATTCGGACTTGCCGTCTGGATTACTGATTGCAACTGGTTCGCCGCGTCGTAGGTGTATTGGACTACTTTGCCGGCCTGGTCGGTCACGCTCGCCAGGTTGCCCGGGCCATCGTAGGTGTATTGCGTGGTGGTGGCGTCGTGGTAGGTGGTTTTGGCGAGACGGCGGCGGGCGTCGTATTGCTGCTGCGTCTTGTGTTGGTTCGGGTCGGTCACCGAGGTCTGATTGCCGGCATCGTCATAGGCGTAGGTTGTCGTGTGAGTTTGCGCGTCGACGGTGCTGGTCAGGCGGCCGGCGGCGTCGTAGTTGTAGGTGGTGGTGTGGCCGAGGGGGTCCGTTTCGGTTTGCTTGCGGCCATCGTTGTAGTAGGTGTAGGTGGTGGTGGCGGCGTCGGTTGTGCCGTAGGCCGTGGTGACCGAGGTCAAGCGGCCCGCCGCGTCGCAGATGTTTTGCGTAGTGCGGTTGGCCTGGTCCGTGGTGGCGATTGCGTTGTTGCGCCAGTCGTAGGTGTAGTTTGTACTGGTGGAATCGGGATAGGTCACCGTCTGCAAACGGTTGAGCGTGTCGTACAGGTAGGTGGTGGTTTTGCCGTTGGCGTCGGTCTCCGACGTCTTGTTGCCGTTGGGGTCGTAGACGTAGGTGGTGTTTCGGCCAAGCGGCGCGGCGACGTTGGTGATGTGACCTAGGGCGTCGTAGGTGTTGGTCGTCGTGCCGCCTCCCGGAGCGGTCGTGGTGACAAGACGGCCCAAATTATCGTAGACGTACGTGGTTTGGCGGCCGAGCGCGTCGGTCTGGCTGCTCAGGTTGCCGTAGGTGTCGTAGATGTAGGTGGTCGCTTTGCCGGTGGTCTGCGTAAGGTCGTAGCCCACCGCTTTGGACGTCATGGTGCCGTTAGCGTTGAAAGTGAAGCTGACTACCGGGCCGATGGTGTCACTGGCCAGTTGCGGCCAGAAGTTCGCATCGTAGGTGAAGGTGCGCGCGTTGCCTAACTCGTCGGTGGTGGTGGCCGGCTCGCTGTAGGCGTTGTAGGTAGTGTGGCTCGCCGGCAAAGACGGATTCGTCACGGACGTACGATTGCCGTTGCTGTCGTAGGTGTAGGCGGTGGTATGGCCCAGGGGGTCGGTCACCGACGTCAGATTGTGGTTGGCGTCGTAGGCGTTGGTGGTGGTGTGCCCCAATGGGTCCGTGGAGGTCAGCAGTTTGCCGTAGGCGTCGTATACGAGGGTCGCCGTGCCCAGGTCGGGATACGTGATCTGGGTGGAGCGAGCGGCGGTGTCATACATGTAGCTGGTCTTCTGCCCCTTGGCGTCGGTGACGGATTGCAGACGGCCGACGGCGTCGTAAGTAGTGCTCGGCAGCGCGTTGCCGCGCGGGTCGGTGCCGCCCTTGTACAGATGCGTCAGGTCGTAGGTGTACTGCGCCGAGGTCGTCACCCCAGGATATGTCACGCTCGACAGATTGCCTGCCGCGTCGTACCCGTATTGGTAGACATTCCCCTTCGGGTCCGTGATCTGCGTGATCCGCCCTTGTGCGTCGCGCACGAACGGCACGTTCAACCCGTTGCTGCTCACGATGCCGTTCGGCGTTACCGTCAGCGTATTGCCCGCGAGGTCCGTGATGGAGCGCAGACTGCCATCGCCGCCGATCGTGTACACGCGCCCGTACGGGTCCGTGTAGACATACGATCCCGGGCTATAAGTCCCCACGTTGTTGTAGCAGAAGTATATGCCGTCCGCGCTTCTCACCATCCAATCGAACAGGCAGCCCGTGTTGGAGCCGAGCATAGCCGATCCATCCGTGCCGACGGCGAGCGTTCCGTACATCCCCGCCTCGCCCGTGTAGGCCGGGAAGTAGACGCTCAGCAGGTTGGGGATGAATACTCCCGGGGAGATCTCAAACCCCGGCACGTACGGCGTGAAATGGAAGGTGCGGCGCTGTCCGTTGATGGTCAGAGTGACATCGTAAGTGGACGACACCTCTAACTGCACGTTCACGCCCAGCGACCAGCCGTTGCCGAAGTCGCTCGTGCTGGAGCGTCCCAGGGAGTCATAGGTGCGGCTGATCTGGATGGGCAGGCCCGGCGCGGGCACTACCAGGTCGGTAACCGAAGTGGTGACGCGGCCCGGCTTGTAATCGCCGGCCACGACGATCTCCATGCCGTTGCTCTGCGTTTTGCCGGTGGAATCGGTGGCTGCCAGGAGGATGTAGTAGCCGCCGTTGGCGAGCAGCGTGGTATCGATGGTGGCCAGGGTGCCGGTGCCGGTGGTATTGGCGTTGAGCACGGCGGCGGTATCGGGGTTCAGCTCGATCACGCCATTGACCATAGTCACTGGATAGAGCAGTAAGGTTCCACTGGTCAGAGTTACACCGGGAATCAGGTTGACAGGGAGGGTGCCGGTGACCGATTTCGGATGGTCGATGCCGTCGAGCCAGCCTTGCGGAACGGAGCGCGTATCGGCGGCGGTGACCAGGATGGGCCCGACGGTGAGCGAGCTGCTGCTCAGGGTGTCGGTGGCGGTAATCTGCAGCGTATAGACTCCGGCGATGGGGAACGTGACGGACGTGACCAGACTTTGCGGGGCTGCGATTTGGGCGGCAACCGGGCCTCCGGTCTGTGTCCAGGCGACGGTGATGGCGCCGCCAGCGGGGGCTTTGGGGTCGGTGACGGTGGCGGTGTAAGTGCCGGCAAGCGGGAGTTGCAGTTGCTTATCGCCGTTGACGGTGATGCCTGGGGCGTCGGGCGAGTTGGCGGCCCCGGTCCATACGACGATAGTCTGCGCCGAGTAGAGTTGCAGACCATTGACGAGGGCGGAGGCTTGCAGGGTGTCGGTGTAGGGAGAGGGCTCGGTGTAAGTGAGGGTGGCGACGCCGGCGGAGTTCGTGGTGGCGTGAAGGGTCTGCGGATTGAGGCCGGCGACGCTGACGATCACGGGGAGAGACGCGATGGGTGCCCCGGTTTCGTCGGTGGCCTGGACGGTGAAGGTGGCGGCCTGGCCGGTGACGGGGGCGGCGCTGGTCTTGGTGAGGACGAGGGACTCCAACGGGCGGAGGCCGAGGATGTTGGCGCCCTGGGTGAAGGTGAGGGTGAAGGAGAGCGGGCCGCCGGTGCCGCTGCGGTAATCGAACTCGTAGGGGTAGGTACCGGCAGTGGGGAAGGTGACGGCGATGGGCGCGGGGGCGCCGGTGGACGGGCCGTTATTGACGGCGATCACGGGGTACTGGGCGAAAGGCGTGGTGCCGCCGGCAGGCGGGTTGGTGTTGGGGCCGCTGACGCGCGTGGCACCGCCAGAGACGCCGAAGATCCAGCCGTCCTGGGAGGTGACATTGAGGGTGTAGGTGCCGGGTTGGGCGACCACGAAGCTGCCGCTGAAGACGGCGGAGAAGCCGGTCATATCGCTGGCGCCAGCCAGATGGCCGTTGCCCTCGGCGAGGATGGTGCCGGAGGCGGCGCCATTGGAATCGAGGACGTAGTCGGTGAAAGAGCGGGTGGGGGGAGGCGGCGATCCCGCCGGGTTGAAGCTGAGGTTGGGGAAGGTCTGGACGAAGGCGGGGACGGTGCCGGCCGGGGTGTTGAAGGCTTCACAGCCGGTGGGGCAGGAGGCGGCGGTGAAGAACTCGGCCGTGATGGGAGTGCTGGAGATGGGAGTGGACGGGGCGACCCAGACGGCAGACAGGGCGTAAGTGGTGGAGGCAGCGGAGGCTGCCTGAATGGTGTCGGTGCCGCGGGCGGTGGCGGTGTAGGTGAGGGTGGCGCGCCCGTTGGCGTCGGTGACAGCGGTGCGGGTGGCGGCGTCGGTGCCGGTGATCGTGAAGGTGACGGTGACGCCGGGAGCGGGAGTGGCGCCAGAGGCCGCGGTGGCGACGAAGGTGGCGGGGCTACCGACGATGTAAGGGCTGGGGGCGGACGCGGCCAGGCTCAGAGTGGGGGGCGGGGCGACCACCGGAGTAAGGTTGACGGTTGCGGAGGCGGTCTGCGTGGAGTCGGCTTGGCTGGCGGCGGTGACGGTGATAGTCTGGCCGGCGGCGATGCTCGCGGGGGCGGTGTAGAGCCCGGATGTCGTGATGTTGCCGACTGGCGGGAGCAGGGTCCAGGAGACGGGGGCGGCGCAGGTTGCGGAGAGGCCGTACTGCGAGGAGGTAACGCCGGGGATCTGGTAGACGGCGTAGCCGGCGGCTCCGGCGGCAACGTGGAGGAGGTTGCCGGAGACCACCATATTGCTGACCCAGGCAGGTACCGGATAGGGAGTCACCATAGGGCTGAGCGGGTTGGTAGTATCGACCAGCAGCAACAGGGGGTTGCCGGCAGTGTCGGCGGCGCCGAAGAGGAACAGGTTATTCCCGATGTGGGCGGAGGGGCCGGATTGAGGGCCGTAGTTTAGAACGGTGCTGGCGAGGATCGACGGGTTGCGGGGGTTGGTGATGTCGAAGGTGGTCAGTACGAGATTGCCGTATAGGGTGCCCGGCCAGTCGAATCCGCCCGTGTTGCCGAGTGCGACTGCCAGGTTGCCTTGCACCACGGGGGAGTAAACGTGCACGGTGTTGGGCACGGGCAGGGTGGTGACGGTGGAGATCGCTTTGGGGTTGGATACATCGGCGACGACGAGGCCGCCAATGCCTGTGCTGTAGGTGCCGCTGCCCACCAGCAGGGTAGTGGGATTCGCCAGCGTCGCACCCCATATGGTGTCATAGCCGCCATATGTTCCGTTGACGTTCTGCTCCAAGGTGCTGAGCACCGCGGGAGCGGAGAGGTCGGTGATATCGACAGCGAGCACATCGCCGTAAGCGCCCAACCACTCGGTGATCGCACCGGTCGGCACAAACGCGGTATTGCCGTCAGCGGAGTAGACGGGTTTCTGGAAGAACCTCTTGGAAATTCCCGTTTCGGCGAACAGTGCCGGCGCCAAAGGATTCTGCAACGCGAAAGCCAGGAGGGCCGGATTGTTGCCGGTCCATGTATTGCCTTGGTCGATAAACGAGAGTAGGGTAGGTCCGTTCGCACGGTTCTGGATGGCGCACTGGGCAATGCCGTCGTTCAGCAGGTAGGGAGCGATCGCAGGCATCAGGAACAGAGGATTCGCCGGATTGGTGACATCGAACACCGAGACTTCGTTGCTGTCGCAGACATAGGCGTAGTTACCGCCGAGAGCCACCGACGAGGCGGCTGAGGGTGTGGCAGAACTGCCAAGCAGCACAAGCGGATTGGCCGTGCTGGTCTCGGGCCCGACGGTGAAGAGGGCGGTAAATTGCTGTGATTGCGAACTGCTCAGCGTCGAGAACGGAGGAGCAATACTATTGGCGTTCTCCGGGTAGATGGCGTAGAAGGTGGAAGGCGAGGTCTGGTTATTGGAGGCGGTGGCGATCCAATCGGCGGAGCGTTGAGTAGTGGAATTGAGAACGGCATCGACCGCGGCCCGGTTCTCCTGGCTGGTGACGACCGCGCTACTGCCATACGAGATGTAGAACACGGTATCGGTGGTGTGGGAGACGGTGGGCAGAAGAACCCACATGGCGACCGCGCCCGTAACGGGATTGTAGGACTGGATTTCGTGATTGAGCGGCTGGAGGCCCGCGCAATCGGAGGTAAAGACGATATCGTATCCGCTGGGGTTCTGCACCTTGCCGCCGTTAGCGGCGGTGGCGAGGTAGGAGTAAGTGCCTGAGATCAGGACTGGGAAGTTCAACTGGTCCGTGTTGGGCACCTTAGAGTGGTCGATGACGATGGGCCGCCGGTAGAGATAGCTGACGGCGGGGGCCAGGGTGACCATGGCGGATGCCGCCTTGTCCGGGTCGGCTGTACTTGTCGCCTGCACGAGCACGGTGAGCGGCGCGGCGGAGGCGGCCGGAGCTGTATACAGGCCGGCGGAGGAGATGCTGCCCAGGTTCGGACTTAGGGACCAGGAGACGGCCGCACCGCCGACAACGGTGGCGGTGAACTGTTGCGTCTGGTTGCCGTTGAGGGAGATGGTGGCGGGCGACACAGTTACATAAGGCGTCGGACTAAGTGTGAGTGTCGCCGTGGCGGTGATGTTGGTATTGGCGACGCTGCGGGCCGTAATGGTGACGGGAGTGGCGCCGGAGACGATCGAGGGCGCGGTGTACAAGCCGGTGGAGGAAATAGCGCCGGCGGAGGCAGTCCAGGTCACGTCCATGTTCCAGGCGCCCGATACGGACGCGGTGAACTGCTGTATTTGGGAAGGTCCAAGCGTGCGAGTGGACGGACTGACGGTGAGAGTGACGGCAGGAAGAATGTTCACGGTAGCAGTGGCGGAAGTGCCGTCATCCACACTTGTGGCGACGATCTTCACCGTGGTCGCGTTGAGTACGGGCGGGGGCGTGTAGAGGCCCGTCGTGGAAACGGTGCCGAGTGTTGCGGGAATAACGCTCCAAGCGATGCCCAGGGGATATCCGCCATTCGTGGTCGCGGTGAACTGCTGCGTCTGGCCGCTCAGCATAGAGACGGTCAGAGGGCTGAGGGTGACACCAGCAGGCGGGTAGAGATTCACTGTAGCGGTGGCCGACATGCCCGGATTGGCGATTCCAGTGGCAGTTACGGTAAGGCTCTGGCGCGAGGTAATCTGCGTGGGAGCGGTGTACAGACCCGTTTGTGTGAGGGTGCCGACAGTGGGACTCATCTGCCACGTGACGCCGTGATTCGCCGCATCGGCCGCGACCGCAAAGAACTGCTGGGATTGGCCTTGCCAGACCGACGCAGTGCTGGGAGAGAGATAGACTTGGCCCGCGGGAACGATCTCGATCGCATTGACTATCGCAGTATCCACCATGGACGTGAAGGCGAACGTGACGTGGTTGCCGGTGACCGTCACGGGAACCGAGACATCCAACGGCTTGAATTTCCCGCCCGTGGTCCCGGCAATGTCGATGTTGGTCAAGGCAGGGCTGGTGACACCATTAACGGAGACGCTGAATACGCGCTGCCCGGCGTTGGAATAGGTCGGATCGGCGAAGCGTAGCGTGACCACGTAGTTCAGGTTGGGGACCAGGAAATCGTAGCCCAAGTCTGAGCAGGAGCGGCCAGAGCCGTACTCGAGATCAGGACCACCCTGGGGCGCCACAAAGAAGGAGAACGAGCCGGCGCCAAACCAACTGGAGCAACTCGGGCTTGCGCTGGAATCCGGAGCCCAGACGCGGCCTACCGGATCCGTGTAAGCCGGCCCTCCGGCGTTCAGTCGAATGGCCTGGAAGGTATTTGCATCGGGGGGCACGAGGATGACGATTGTCGACGCCGACATGGCCGGGTTGGCGACGCTGGTGGCGATTACGGTCACGGGAGTGGCCACGATAATGGACGCGGGCGCCGTGTACAGGCCGGTATTGGCCAGCGTTCCGGGATTTCCCGGCGCAAGCGACCACGTTACCGCCGGGTTGCCGGAACCGGGGACCAGCGCAGAGAACTGCATCGTCTGGCCCTGGGCCAGCCTGCCATTCTGCGGCAGCACCTCAATGCCGCTAGCGACGACAATTTCGATCGCGTTGAGGATGGGCGAATCCAGTATTTGACTGAACGCGAGGTTGAGCTGGCCGTTCGTAACCGCCGCTGGAACCGTGATATCCAGAGGCTTGTATTGCCCACCGGCGAACCGCGCAATGTCGATATTGGTCAAGGCATCGCTGGTAACGCCGTTTATGGAACCGTTGAATATGCGCTGCGACGGACCGGAATAGGTTGGGTCGGCGAACTTCAGTGTGACCATGTAGTTCATGTTGGGAACTGTAAAAACGTAGCCCAAGTTGGAACAGGTGCGGCCAGAGGCGTACTCCAGGTCGAGACCTGGGGGTGGCGTAAATGAGAAATAGCCGGCGCCAAACCAGCCGCACGCGTTGGGACCGAAACTGGAATCCGGAGCCCAGACGCGGGCCGCCGGATCTGTGTAGGCCGGCCCGCCGGCATTCAGGCGGATGGGCTGGAAGGCGTTCGGATCTGTGGGCAAGAGCGTGATGAGTGCCTTCCCAGAGATGCTTGGGTTGGCAACGCTGGTGGCGAATACGGTAACCGGGGTGGTCCCGGTAACGAGCGTGGGCGCCGTGTACAGGCCGGTAGCGGTCAGCGTTCCCGCATCTCCCGGCGCTAGCGACCACGTTACAGCCGAATTGCTGGAACCGGAAACCATCGCGGAGAACTGCAGCATCTGGCCCGCGGCCAGGTCGACGCTGTGCGGCAGCACGTCAACAGTATTCGCCACTGCGATTTCGATGGCGTTGACCATGGGCGAGTCCACTACCGGACTGAACGCCAGTCTGATCTGGCCATTCGTAACTGTCACTGGGACCGTGATATCCAACGGCTTGTATTTCCCACCCGTGGCGCCGGCGATGTCGATATTGGTCAAGGCACTGCTGGTCACGCCGTTTGCGGAGACGCTGAATACGCGCTGGCCCGCATTGGTATAGGTGGGGTCGGCGAATTTCAGGGTGACCACGTAGTTCATGTTGGGGACTGTGAACGTGTAGCTCAAGTCGCCGCAGGTGCGGCCGGAGGCGTACTCCAGGTCAACCCCCGAGGGCGGCACAAAGGAGAACGATCCGGCGCCAAACCAACTGGAGCAACCGGGGCTCACGCTGGAATCCGGAGCCCAGACGCGGCCCCCTGGATCCGTGTAGGCCGGCCCGCCGGCATTCAGGCGGATGGGCTGGACGATATTCAAATCGGGGGGCAAGAGGATGACAGGCGCCGAGCCCGAAATGGCCGGGTTGGCGGCACTGGTGGCGATCACGGTGATAGGAGTGGCCCAGGTAATGACCGCGGGCGCCGTGTACAGGCCTGTACCGGTCAGCGTCCCGGGATTTCCCGGCGCAAGCGACCACGTTACCGGCGGATTGCCCCGCGCGGAGAACTGCATCGTCTGGCCCTGGGCCAGGCTGATGTTGTACGGCAGCACGTCGATGCCACTAGCCGCTACAATTTCGATCGCGTTGAGGATGGGCGAGTCCAGCAATTGACTGAACACCAGGCTGATCTGGCCGTTCGTGACCGATACCGGAACCGCGATATCCAACGGCTTGTATTGCCCTCCCGCAGCCCGCGCAATATCGATATTGGTCAAGGCATCGCTGGTCACGCCGTTTATGGAGCCGCTGAATACGCGCTGCCACGGACCGGAATAGCTTGGGTCGGCGAACTTCAGCGTGACCATGTAGTTCATGTTGGGAACTGTAAAAATGTAGCCCAGGTTGGAGCAGGTGCGGCCAGAGGCGTACTCCAGGTCGACACCTTGGGGCGGCGTAAATGAGAAATAGCCGGCGCCAAACCAGCCGCACGCGTTGGGGCCGAAGCTGGAATCCGGGGCCCAGACGCGCCCCGCCGGATCTGTGTAGGCCGGGCCGCCGGCATTCAGGCGGATGGGCTGGAATGAGCTCGGATCGGTGGGCAAGAGGGTGACAATCGCCGACCCCGAAATGGTCGGGTTGGCGAGGCTGGTGGCGATTACGACAACCGGAGTGGATCCGGTAGTGAGCGTGGGCGCCATGTACAGGCCCGTCGCGGTCAGCGTCCCGGGATTCCCCGGCGCGAGCGACCACGTTACCGCCGAATTGGTGGAACCGGGAACCAGCGCAGAGAACTGCATCATCTGGCCCTCGGCCAGGACGACGCTGGCCGGCAGCACCTCTACGGAACTCGCCGGCACAATCTCGATCGCATTGACGATGGGCGAATCCACTATTTGACCGAACGCCAGGTTGATCTGGCCATTGGTGGCCGCCACTGGCACCGTGATATCCAACGGTTTGTATTGCCCACCCGTGGCCCCCGCAATGTCGATGTTGGTCAAGGCAGGGCTGGTGACGCCATTGATAGAGACGCTGAATACGCGCTGCCCCGCACTGGCGTAGGTCGGCTCGGCGAGTTTCAGCGTGACCATGTAATTCATGTTGCTGGGGACGGTAAACTGGTAGCCCAAGTTGGAGCAGGCGCGGCCGGAGGCGTACTCCAGGTCGAGACCAGGAGGCGGCATAAACGAGAACGAGCCTGCGCCAAACCAGCTGCCGCAACTAGGCCCGACGCTGGAATCCGGAGCCCAGACGCGCCCTGCTGGGTCCGTGTATGAAGGCCCGCCGGCATTGAGGCGCAGCGGCGTGAACGAACTGGGCGTCGCCAGGATGATCGCCACACTCGCCGATCGGGTCGGATCGGCGACACTGGTCGCCGTGACGGTGACGATCTGTGGAGTGGTCACGGTGGATGGCGCGGTGTAGAGTCCGGCGGCCGGGTCGATGTTCCCGACCCCAAGCGGTGCACTACTCCAGGTCACCGCCTGATTGCTCGTATTGGCCACCGTCGCTGTGAACTGCTGTGTTCCACCGCCGGTCAGCGTGACCGTCAACGGCGCCACCGTCACCGTAACGGGTATGGTGTACGTAGCTGTTGTCACGGGGCTGTCCAGCATCCCGCTCTTCGACGCGATGGCCTTGATCGTAACGGTTGCGTTCACCGGGATCGGCGCGGTGTATGGTGTGCCGCCCGCAGCGGTGGGAATGCTGCCATCGGTGGTGTAGTAGATAGTGGCGCCCGAGGTCGTTGTGGTAATTCCCACTGTCAGCGCCGAGGTGAAGATCCCCGCAGTTGGATTGAAGACGGGAATTGCCACCGGAGTGCCCGCGGTCACCGTGAACAAACTGCTGCCCGTGGCGATCTCGCT
>OBLW0100002301.1_pt1 | contig 15482 bp, 14 predicted proteins | sample 1520161 | NCBI WGS metagenome assembly OBLW01 (sample SAMEA3539309, study PRJEB22396) | soil metagenome | biome: tundra; feature: field; material: soil | place: USA | collected 2010-05 | depth 0.15 m
GGTAGTGGAACCGATGATGTCGGCTTCGCTGCCCTGGGCGACCAGACGCGCATTGGACATCAAAAGAAGCCGGTCGCACTGCTCGGCCTCCGCCATGTTGTGGGTCGACACCAGCACGCCGACCCCTTTCTCGGCTTGCTCACGGATGGTGTCCCACAAAGTCGCTCGGGCGAGGGCGTCGACGCCGGAAGTCGGTTCGTCGAGCACCAGCACCTCAGGGTCGTGCGAAAGGGCGGAGAGGAAAGCTACTTGTCGCTGGAGGCCAAGCGGGATCTCCGCGATGAGCCGGTCGGCTACCGGGCGAAGCGCCTCGGGCAGTTCAGGTGGAGAGACCTCATACGCTTGCGCGCTGAACGCCAGGTTCTCCCGCACTGTGAGGTCGTCGTAGAGCCCAAGGCCTTGTGGCGTGTAACCGAGCCGTCGACGACGCTCACGGTCAGGCGGGTCGCCAAACAGCTCGACCTCCCCCACAGTCGTTGCGAGCACACCGAGCAGCATGCGCATCAGGGTCGTCTTGCCCGCACCGTTGGCGCCGAGCAGACCAACGACCTCCCCGGGCATGACGTGCAGGGTGACGTCGTCGACCGCGGTGAACGCCCCGAACTTGCGGCTGACCCTGTCAGCCGCAAGCAGCACGGGCCGATGGACCGCGCCCGCAGCTGCGGGGTTCACGATGCCAGCTCGCTTTCGTGCTGCTTGAGCATCGACAAGGTGACGACCACGTCCTCGAGGTCCGGGGTAACGGCCACGGCGTCAAACGGCACGTCGAGGGCGGTCGGCCAGTACTCGTGGTACTCGCGCCCCCGCCTCCATGCCCATGCCCTCCGACGTGGTGATGCGGTGCGCGCAATGGCACCGCCGAACGAGCCGAGCACGTCGGTCAGCGTGCCGCTGGCCAGCGTTCGGCCGCCGTCCAGGGCCAGCAGGCTTGCGGCTCGCTCTGCCTCGTCGAGGTACGTCGTGGACATGACGACGGCAGCACCCGCAGCTGCGGCCTCAGAAACCAGCCGCCACAGGTCGACCCGGCTCACCGGGTCGACGCCCGTGCTGGGCTCGTCGAGCACCAACAAGGCAGGGTCGTGCAGCATCGCCATGCTGAAGCCCAGCTTGCGGCGCATGCCGCCCGACAGCTGTGATGCCAGTCGGTCGACGGAGTGGCCTAGTGAGGCGCGTTCGAGCAGCTGGTCGCGGCGGGACACGAGAGCTTTGCCCGACAGGCCGTAGATCCCGCCGACGAAGTCCATGTTCTGCGCAACCGACAGCGACGACCAGCTGCCCCCGGTGGCCGGCATGTATCCGACCCCCTCCGGCGCCGGGGCGTTGACCTCACCTCGCGCGAGCTGTACTTTCCCCACCAGGCTGCGCAGCAGTGTGGTCTTGCCCGCTCCATCGCCGCCGACGACGGCGACTACCGAGCCCGGCTCGACCTGGAGAGACACGTCGTCCAGAGCCAGGGTGTCGCCGAACCGCACCGTCGCTGAGCAGACGGCGTACGTCATGACGCGCCCCGCGCCTGCCCACCGGTTGAAGCCGCGGCGGGTTCGACGGCCACGGTGCTGCGATGACGGCGCCGCCCCGGCGCGAGGTCGCGGCGGAACCGCAGCGTGGCGCCGAGGAACACTACCGCCGCCATCACTGCGAGCACGAGGAACGGCAACCACAGCGACCCCAGCGAAGCCCCTCGAAGCATCACGCCCTGCGAGATCATCGTGAAGTACGTCAAGGGCAGCAGGTAGCCGATCCACCTGACCCCCGCAGCCATCGAGTCGAGCGGGAAGATTACGCCTGACAGCAGGATCTGCGGCAAGGTGAACAAGAACGCGGTCTGGATCGCCTGGCCGGCGGTCTGCGAGACAGTCGAGATGAAGACCCCGATCCCGAGCACCACGAACAAGAACAGCGCGGCTCCGAGCGAGAACACGAACGCGTTGCCGTTGAACGGCACGCCGAACAGCAGCATGCCAAGGCCTGTGATGATGCTCAAGTCGATCGCGGCCACCAGAAAGTAGGGCGAGATCTTCCCGAGGATCACGGTGCTGGGCTTGATGGGCATGACAGCCAGCTGCTCGAGGGTCCCCGTCTCGCGTTCGCGCACCAGGCCGATGCTCGTGACGATCGTGCCGATGAACGTGAGGATGAGCCCGATGATGGCCGGGACCATCACCCAGGAGGTCTTGAGCTCGGGGTTGAACAGGATCTGCGTGCTGACCTTGTTGCCCTCCTTGTTGAGCACCGACACGATGGACTGCGAGGCGAAGAGATTCGAACCGTCGACCAGCGCGAGCACCGGCGCTCGACCGGTGACGATCGCGACGTTGACAGTCCTGTCCTGTAGCATCCGCTCGGCGTCCGCCTGCCTGTCCGACGGCTGGGTCACGGTGACGTCAAAGAACGACGACGGCAACGCCGCGGCAACTTGCGTTGCCTGTGGTCCCACCACGGCGGCTTTGACCGTCGAGACCTTGAAGTTGGCCGCGTAGCCGAAGATCACCAGCAGCAGCAGGGGCATCGCGATCAGCATGGCCAGGGTGCGCCTGTCGCGGCGTAGTTCGCGGAATTCCTTGACGATCATGGCGCGCATGCTGCAGATGCTATTCCGCGGCGTGAATGAATGCAACGCCTGATGAATTGGTGTCGTGCGCTGTCACCTGATCGACGGGTCGCCACTGCCTCCGAGGCGGCAGGAATCGTGCAGGCTACGTCGTTCGCGATTCGTCACTAGTCCCTTCGGCCATAAGAGGGTGGGCTGTCTGTCCCCCATTGACGTGATCCAGCCGCGACGTGCCACAGCTGGTGCCAGCGTTGTTAGAGCGGCCCGAGGACGGGCTACCGGTTGGTCAACGAATCCAGCCTGAGCACAGCCTCAAGGAACGCAGATGATGGATCGCAAGCACAGGGACACCTTCTCCGAACCCCGGCAGGCTTCCGGAGCGAGGTTGTTGGCCAAGAGTGCACGGGTCGTCGCCATGGCCAGCGTGCTCGCGGTGACACCGATGATCACCGGCTTCCCTCAGATATCCATGCAGGCCCATCCGCATCCGGTAGCGAGCCACGTTCGCCGTGTGGGCTTCGCGGCGTCGTCTGTGGCCGCGATGCGCGCCGACAAGAACGCCTCCCGATCAGCGGTTAACCCGGACCTTCCCGGAGCTCCGGACCCCATCACCAGCGCCCGCGCCGTGGCGGTGACCCCGGTCGAGGACGTTGCCGGCCCTGTGACTGTCGTGGGCGTCACCTGGCCCAAAGGTGCGCTGACGGTCGGCGGCCAGTTCCAGATCCGAACCCTGTCGGGCGCCACCTGGAGCAAGTGGGCGTCATTGGGAGTCATCGATGGCGGTCCAGACCGCGCCACCGCTACCACCGGGACCGACCCGTACGTGGTCACCGGCGCTTCCAAGTATCAGGTACGTTCCCTGACCACCGGGGTAAAGGTCCCGGCGGCAACTGTCCAGGCGATCGACCCGGGCACCTCGAGCGCCGACAACGTCCAGCAGACACCCGGCGGCGCATCGGCAGCAACAACCGCGACCACCATCTATACCCGGGCCCAGTGGGGAGCCGATGAAAGCAAGATGACCTGGACTCCCTCCTACGGCAAGATCACGGTGGGGTTTGTCCACCACACCGTGAGCGCCAACAACTACGCCGCCAGCGATGTGCCTGCGATGATCCGCGGCATCTACGCCTATCACGCGCAGACCCTGGGCTGGGGCGATATCGGATACAACTTCCTCGTTGACCGCTTCGGCCGCATCTGGGAGGGTCGCTTCGGCGGTATGGACAAGCCGGTTATCGGTGGGCACACTCTGGGCTACAACTCTGTGGGGATGGGCGTCGCGGCCATTGGCAACTTTGACGTCGCGGCGGCTCCGCAGGCGATGGTCGATGCGTTCAAGCGGATCTTCGCGTGGAAGTTTGACCTGAGCGGGATTCCCGCCACCGGCACGGTGGTTGCGAACGGCAACACCATCCAACGGATCACCGGTCACCGGGATGTCTACCAAACTGCCTGCCCAGGCCAGTATCTGTATGCCAAGATTCCCGAGATCCGCTATGGGACCGCGGCCATCATGGCTGCGTCCAGCTACGACCCCACGCGCGACCCCTTCGGTCAGATCGACTCCACCGGCACCGTCCCGGGCGCCGTGACCGCCCACGGTTGGGCGATCGACCCCAGTACCGCCTCACCGATCTTGGTCCAGATGTACATAGACGGCCATGCCAACGCGCTGGCCTGGGCCAACATGGCCAGACCCGACGTGAGCGCGGCGTACCCCAAGGCCGGCCCCAACCACGGCTACACCCTGACCATGCAGACCACACCCGGCACACACACGGTGTGCCTGTACGCCATCAACACCGGCCCAGGCACCAGTGTCGGGCTCGGCTGCCGCGCCGTCACCGTGGTCAGCGGCGACCCCTTCGGCCAGGTCGACGTGGTCACCACCAGCGCCGGTAAGGTCACCGCCCACGGTTGGGCGATCGACCCCAACACCAGCGCCCCCGTCATGGTCCAGATGTACATAGACGGCCACACAAACGCGCTGACCTGGGCCAACATGGCCAGACCCGACGTCGGCGCGGCGTATCCCGCAGCCGGACCAGACCACGGCTACACCTTGACGATGCCGACCACAGCGGGCCCGCACACGGTGTGTCTGTACGCCATCAACACCGGTCCCGGCACCAGCCGCGGGCTCGGCTGCCGCGCCACCACCGTGCCCTGACGATGCGTGCCCTTCCGGGACGAGACCTGCTTTTCATCTTCGGCGTCTGGGATCAACCCCAGAAAGACGAGCAGATGACCGCCCGATGGTGGGCCGGACTTGGGCGCGGCCGTGCTGCCGGAGCTTGTGGCGCAGGGTCTACGACTGGACGTGGGTCGAGATCAAGATGAGGACCCAGCGTCAACGAGTCACTGGTGCACGGGCCAACCCAGCGAATTCAAAGCTGATATCAGGGGCTGAACTGCGCCAGGCAGTACGGAGAGCTCGGCAAGGCCGAATGGATGGCCGATCTCGTGTTCCAGGTGAAGGTCTTCCATATTGACCCCAGCCTCGCCAACATCGCGCAGCAGCCGACCCAACGCACCAGGCTCATCCGGAACGACGACGATAACGGTGGCGTACGTCGTCGGGGCGGCGCCATGCTTGCCCGGAATGAGGGCGTGCCCTGCGTTGCCATCGGCGACGGTCCTGGCCAAGACCGCCCGGGCTCCCACACTGCCCCCGTCCGGATCAGACTCCAGCATGCGAAGAGCCAGGAGCACCCCGTCAAGCTCCTGAGCGAGCGACTCAAGGACAGTGCGGACCGCTGGTGCGTTGCCGGCCAGAATCTGGGTCCACATGCCCGGGTCACTGGCCGCGATGCGTGTGACGTCACGGATGCCTTGCCCTGACAGGGCGACTGCCCCCGATGGCAGATCGCGCAGCCGGCTCGCCACCAGACTCGCGGCGATCTGTGGAACGTGGGAGACTGCGGCGACGGCAGCGTCGTGCTCATCTGGGGTCATGATGAGCACGACTGAGCCGGCGGCCTCTGCGATCTCCCGCACCATGGCGACTGCGCCAGCCGATGCTTGTGGTCCTGGTGTTACGACCCAGGAGCGGCCCTCGAACAGGTCCCCTTGTGCTGCCATCGGTCCTGATTTCTCCCGGCCGGCCATAGGGTGGGACCCGACATAACGCGAAAGGTCAGCTTCTCTGTTCTGCAATGCCACTAGCACCGCACCCTTGACGCTGGCCGCGTCGGTGACCACAGCATCTGGCCACCGTGCCAGCTCGGCTGCGACGACGTCGGCCACCACATCAGGGGGCGCGGCGACGATGACCACCTCCGGCACGCCAGCCGTGTCCGCCGCGAGAACACCGGCGCCGAGGTCTCGTGCGAGCGCCACGGCCGTGGGTGACGGGTCATCCAGCGACACCTGAAAGCCCACCCGAGACAGAGCTATTCCCAGGCTTGCCCCGATCAGACCGGTTCCGACGATTCTGACCTGCCTCCGGGGTGCGGCAGGCACGCTCATTGGGCGAGGTCTCGACGTAGTGCGGTTGCCCCCCGCAGGTAGATGTGTGTGATCTGGTCGCGGTCCAGCGTGGTGTTGACATGAGCCATAAGCCGGATCACCAGCGGCATCGCTCCGACAATGTCGAGCTCTTGGGTGCACATTAATGGGACGTCACCCAGCCCCAGCTCGCGTGCGGCCACTGCAGGAAACTCGCTGCGCACATCCGGTGTGGCGGTGAACATGATCGAGATAACGTCATCCTTGGTCAGCGAGTTCGCCGCCAGAACAGAGGAGACGAGCTCGCGCGTCGAGGACAACACGTGTTCGCGCTCATCGACATCAAGCTGGATGGCGCCCCTGATGGCGCGAACGACACTGACTGGCACGCGCGTATCCCTCACCTGGGTAACCGTAGCGACCGAAGGCAACCGGACGCATCACAGTCCGGCTGCTGAGTAGAGCTGACTGATCTCGGGCCGGTTGAGCGAGCGCATCCGCCCTGATCGCAGATCGCCGAGCCGGATCGGACCGACATCGGTCCTGACCAGAGTGACCACCGGGTGCCCGACCGCCTCCAGCAGCCGCCTCACGATGTGCTTACGGCCCTCATGTAGCTGTACTTCAACGAGTGCCTTGCCCGGGGCCGAGTCCACGAGCTTGAAGGAGTCGATCTTGACCGGCCCGTCCTCGAGCTCGATACCCGCTCGCAGCCGCTTCCCCAGATCCCGCGGAACCGGCCCTGGGATCTGCGCAACGTAGGTCTTCACGACGCCGTATGACGGGTGCTGGAGCCGTTGGGCGAGCTCACCGTCGTTGGTCAGCAGTAGGAGCCCCTCGGTATCGGCATCGAGGCGCCCGACATGGAAGAGCCGCTCCTTGCGGTTGCTGACGAAGTCCCCCACGCATGGGCGACCCAGATCGTCGCTCATCGTCGACACCACGCCCAGGGGCTTGTTGAAGGCAAGATAGACGCGGGACTCGTCAAGCTGGACCCTGGACCCGTCGACGTGCACCGTGTGCCTGTCCGGATCGATCCGCACACCCAGCTCGGTGACCAGGTGCCCGTCGACCGTGACGCGGCCCGCGCTGATGAGGTTCTCGCATGTTCGACGGCTGCCGACCCCGGCTGCCGCCAGGAGTTTCTGCAGGCGTACGCCGTCGGGATCATGAACGTCGACCCTGACAGTTGGCTTAACCCGTGCAGGGGGGAGGCGTGTGGGCTGACTGGGTTTGGTGGTGCCACTGCTGCCGCGCTGCGGGGCGCCGCCTGCAGGGGCGCCCCGGCGCGTAGGTGCGCCCCTCGTAGAGGGTTTGCGGGGTCCATCGAAAGCACCACGAGACGTTCGGTCACTCATGCCCGGCCGTGTTCTGCTAGTTCGTCGAGCACATCAACCTCGGGTAAGTAGGGGGCGAGGGCCGGCAGCTCATCCAGTGAGCGCAGGCCAAGCCGTTGCAGGAAGTAGGACGTCGTGCCATATAGGGTCGCACCACTTTCGCCTTCTTCCCTCATTTCCTCGATCAGGCCGCGGGTGAGCAGCGTCCTCACGACGCCGTCGACGTTGACGCCGCGCACGGAACTGACCCGGGACCGGGAGACGGGCTGCCGGTAGGCGATGACAGCCAGGGTCTCCAGGGCTGCCTGGGTGAGCTTGGCCTGCGCCCCGTCCAGGAGGAACTTCTCGACGACAGGGGCGTACTCCGAGCGGCTGTAGACCCGCCATCCTCCGGCGATTTCCTTGATGGCGAACCCGCGGTTGCTCTCGTCGTACTCGGCCGTCAGGGCATGCAGGTGTGCGCGGATATCCTCCACCGGCAGTTCAAGGGCCGTCGCGAGAGACATCTCGCTAACCGGTTCGTCGATGACCATCAGCACCGCCTCGATGGCAGCGCGCGCGCCTCCGGCGAAGTCATTGATGTCGAACGCCGCCTGCTCTTGCCGGATCTCGCCTGGTATGTCACTCAAATGGGGTCACCGTCTCTTCGTTGCGCAACATCCGGCGTGATCGAGACGTCTGGGCCAGTGGTGACCAATTCGTCGAACTCGTCGCTGACCCCGATCTCGCCGTCGTCCTGGCCCGTCCACTGGACCACCAGCTCTCCAAGCGCCTCGCTCTGGTCGAAGATGAGTGCCGACTCATGGAACAACTCCAGCAGCGCCAGAAAGCGCGCGACAATCACCAGGGTGCTGTCGGCATCGGCGACAAGAGAACGAAATGAGCATGAGCGCGAATGTCGTAGCCGCGCCACGATCACAGCAGCCTGCTCACGAACACTGACCGCCGGCGCGTGCAGGTGCTCCAGGCCCACCGTGGGCACCGCCTTGGGTGTGAGCGCTCGGGCGGCAATCACGGCGAGCTGTTCGGGAGTGATAGCCATCACCAGCTCTGGTAGCAGCGCAGCGAAGCGGGGGTCCAGACCTGCCTGGCGCGCCGTCATTCGGCCGGCCGTGGCTATCCTCTGCGCGAAAGCGCCGGCAACCTGCTTGAACGCGCGATACTGCAGCAGCCGGGCAAACAGCAGGTCTCGAGCTTCGATCAGCGCCAGGTCCTCCTCGTCGGCTGGGTGCAGCTGCGGCAGCAGGTGGGCCGACTTGATATCGAGCAGAGTGGCGGCTACCAGCAGGAACTCCGAGGCCTGGCTCAGGTCCCATTCGTTGTCAGAGTCCCGATGGGCCTTGATGTGGGCCATGAACTCGAAGGTGACCTCGGCAAGGGCGATCTCCGTGATGTCCAGCTTGTGCTTGGCGATCAGACCCAGCAGCAGCTCGAACGGGCCCTGGAAGACGTCAAGATGCACTTCGAAGGTTTGACCATCGGTTCTGTGCAGCACGCCGCCCGGGGTCAGGCTGGAGGCCGGGCCGTGGTGCGCCCCGGAGTGAAGATCAGTTGGCTCGGTCGGCGCCACCAAGGAATCGGTGGGCTCGGCGAAGACACGTGCAGTGACCTCGGAGATTGAGGTCTGGGCCACGGTGCTCAGGCCGCCCCACCCCGCGCGATGAGCTCGCGCGCCATCTGCCGGTATGCCTCGGCGGCCGCGTGGGTCGAGGCATAGGTGGTGATGGGCTCAGCGGCCAGTGAGGAGTCCGGGAACTTCACGGTGCGGCTGATGACTGTGTGATAGACCAGATCACCGAAGTGGTCCACCACACTTCGCACGACCTCCCTGCTGTGTAGCGTGCGGCTGTCGTACATGGTGGCCAGAATCCCATCAACCTTTAGTCGAGGGTTAAGGCGATCACAGATCTTGTCGATGGTCTCGACCAACAGCGCCACGCCACGCATCGCGAAGAACTCGCATTCCAGCGGGATGATCACGCCGTGGGAGGCTGTCAGCGCGTTGACCGTGAGCAGGCCCAGCGAGGGCTGGCAGTCGATGAGAATGACGTCGTACTCGTCCTCGATCGGACGCAGGACGCGCGCCAGCACCATCTCTCGCGCCACCTCGCCGACCAGTTGCACCTCAGCGGCCGATAGGTCGATGTTCGCCGGAATGATGTCGAGGTTCTCCATGGCGGTCTGCTGGACCACGTCATGGATGTCGTGCCCGCGTTCGACCAGAAGGTTGTAGATCGTGACGTCGAGCTCATAGGTGGGCACGCCCAGACCGACAGACAGGGCGCCTTGCGGGTCGAAGTCGATCAACAGAACCTTGCGGCCGAGCTCAGCCAGGGCCGCGCCGAGGTTGATGGTGCTCGTCGTCTTGCCGACGCCACCCTTCTGGTTGCACATCGCGATGACCCGGGCGGGCCCATGGCTGCGCAGCGCGAGAGGCTCGGGGAAGTCGGGCATCACCCGACCGGTGGGTCCTATCTGTCCGGCTCCAACGTTCTGCGTGCCTGGTAGATGGGCAGGAGTCAACTCTGGCGTCTGCACGACATCAGTGGCCGCCGAGCCGTCGGCGGTCGGACTCTCGGTGGCCGTAGTCACCACGTTAGTCACAAGTGTTCCCTCCCAGCGTGGTCGAAAGCTCATCGGTCAGTCAGTCTCGCTGATCGCGTCGACCCTAGCCGCGGCGAGGGTCCGGATTCAAGGCAGGCCGCGGCCTGTCGCGGACAGATCGTGATTTATCGCGCCCGGGGATGGGCCTCTGCATAGACCTCGCGCAGGTGCTGGACCGTGACCATAGTGTAGATCTGGGTCGTCGTCACGGAGGCGTGGCCGAGGAGTTCCTGAACCACCCGCACGTCAGCCCCACCCTCGAGCATGTGCGTGGCGAACGAGTGCCTGAGGGTGTGCGGGCTCACTGTGTCCGCAAGGCCGGCGCGTGCGGCTGCCGTGTGGATCGCGGCCCAGGCACCCTGGCGTGAAAGTCGGCCTCCGCGCTGGTTCAGGAACAGCGCCGGGGTCCCCTTGCCGCGCAGTGCCATGGAGGGACGGACACGAACCGTGTACGCCGTGACGGCGTCACGTGCGTAGCTCCCGAGAGGAACGATGCGTTCCTTGTTCCCTTTGCCCAAGAGACGCACCGACCCCTGACCGCGGTCGACACCATCGCCTCTGCTGTCACCGGAGTTGACCTCACCGAAGTCGATGTCATCAAGATCGAGGCCGACCGCTTCGCTGATTCGTGCGCCGGCGCCGTACAGAACCTCCAGCATCGCGCGGTCGCGCAGGGCTGCCGGAGCATCTCCCAGGCTGGCTGCCGACAACAGGTTCTCTACCTCCTTGACCGAGATAGCTTTCGGCAGCCTTTTAGGCACCTTGGGAGGTGCCACCCCTTCGGCGGGATCGGTATCCGTCACACCCTCAAGGGCAAGGAACCTGTGAAAGCCGCGCACCGCGACGAGGGTCCGGGCGGCCGAGGATGCTGACAGCGGCGGTCGTTCAGGCGCCCCCTCCCGAAGAGAGGCGAGGAACTCGGTAACGTCGGATTCGCACACCGCAGCTGGATCACTGATTCCTCGGCCGTCCAGGAACTGCCCATATCGGCCAATGTCTCGTCGATAGGAGCTCAGAGTGTTCTCCGCCGCCCCGCGTTCGACCCGCAGATGATCCAGCCATCCGCGGGTCGAACGCGTCAGCGGTGAGTCGGGTTGGCTGCCACCCACCGTGGTGTCACGGTCTTTGATGTCCCCGCTACTCATCCGGCGAGGGCACCGTGGGTCAGCGCAGCACCTCGTCGAGGCTCAGCGAGGCCAACCCATGAGCTTCGGCGACAGGACCGTAGGTCACGGCGCCGTCGTAGGTGTTCAGACCTAGTGCCAGTGCGGGATCGTCCTGCAGTGCCTTGCGCCAGCCGTGGTTGGCCAGCTCCACCGCATACGGCAGCGTCACGTTGGTCAGGGCGTACGTGGAGGTGTGAGGCACCGCACCCGGCATGTTCGCCACGCAGTAGAACACCGAGTTGTGAACCTTGTACGTCGGGTCCGCGTGCGTCGTGGCATGCGAGTCCTCAAAACAGCCACCCTGGTCGATCGAGATATCGACAAGGACCGAGCCCGGCTTCATCCGCGACACCTGCTCGTTGGTGACCAGGGTCGGAGCCTTGGCACCCGGAACAAGGACCGCCCCGATGACCAGGTCTGCGTCCGCAATGGCTCGCTCGACCTCGTAGGCGTTGGACGTGATCGTCTGGCAGTGGCCCTGGTAGATGGCATCCGCGACCCGCAGCTTTGCCACGTTGCGGTCCAGCAACAGAACCTCTGCCTGCATACCCAAGGCGATAGCGGCAGCATTCATGCCGGAGACCCCCGCGCCGATGACCACAACCTTGGCGGCATAGACGCCTGACACGCCACCCATCAGAACACCGCGCCCACCCTGTGCCCGCATCAACGTCTGAGCACCGACCTGGGGAGCCAGCCGGCCGGCCACCTCGCTCATCGGTGCCAGCAACGGCAGAGATCGGTCCGGCAACTCAACGGTCTCATAGGCGATCCCGGTCACCTTGGTCTTGACCAGCTCCTGGGTCAACGCCCGGTCAGCAGCCAAGTGAAGGTAGGTGAACAGGGTCTGACCCGCGCGCATCAGGGGGTACTCGGAGGCAACAGGCTCCTTGACCTTCAGGATCAGGTCGCCGGTGGCCCACACGTCAGCAGCTTGGTCCAGAATCTTGGCCCCCGCCGCGACGTAATCTTCGTTGGTGATCGAGGAACCGACGCCGGCATTGGTCTCGACGTAAACCTCGTGGCCGTTTCGACTCAGCTCGTGCACGCCAGAGGGCGTGATGGCCACCCGGTACTCGTTGTTCTTGACTTCGCTCGGAATTCCGACCTTCACGGTTATCAACATCCTTTGCCGATGTACCACCGCCGAGGCAACTCCATTGTCACGTCGATCGGCCGCCCGAGGGCGTGCATTTCCGAGTCTAATCCCGCCTGGTCAGGCTATGACTCTTGGCCGCAAGTCATCCGCTGGCGGCATCCAGGAGGATGGGCTCGCCACTGCTTGGGCTCCGCTGCGGATATCTTTCACGGAGTCGCTACCCTGCTCGCCGGAGCCAGGGAACCACACGAACGGTATGCTACGTCGCTGGGCGAACATGATCTGCTTGCCGAACTTGGCGGCCACCGGCGAGACCTCACACGCTATCCCGCGTCGGCGTAGGGCAGAGGCAACACCCATCCCCTGCCCGCGGTTGCTCTCATCGGCTAGGGCCACCAGGACGCACGAAGGGGTGGACCGAGTGGCCGCCAGGGTAGGCATGATCTTGGCCAGCAGGCGCGAGAGCCCGATGGAGATCCCGACTCCGGGATACGTCGTACGCCCGTCCGAGGCCAGCGCGTCGTAACGACCCCCTGAGCAGATCGAGCCATACGACTCGAACCCGATCAGCTGCGTCTCGTAGACCGTCCCGGTGTAGTAGTCCAACCCGCGGGCGACCTTTAAGTCTGCAACCATCAGCCCGGAGGCGTGTTCGGCACCGACACGGATCACGGCCGACAACTCGGCCAAGCCTCGCGTGAGGGTCTCGTGCTGCACGCCCAGGGCAAGCACCTGCTCGACGAAGCTTTCGTCAGGGGCGTTGATCTGGGCCAGGGCAAGGGCCGCCGCCGCCTGCTCGGGTGTCGCGCCAGCGGCGACCATGAGGTCGCGGACCGCGTCCGGGCCGATCTTGTCCAGTTTGTCCACGATTCGCAGCATCGCTTGGACGTCGGTAAGTCCGATACCCAGGTAGAACCCTTCCGGGATCTTGCGGTTGTTGACCTGGATCCGGAAAGGACCGATCGGTAGCTTGCTGAATGCGTCGGCGATTACCAACGGCAGCTCGGCCTCGTACTGGGGGGCCAGCTCACCTGCATCGACGATGTCGATGTCGCACTGGGTGAACTCGCGATACCGACCGTCCTGTGGGCGCTCGCCCCGCCATACAGGCTGAATCTGGTAGCGGCGGAAGGGGAACGTCAACTTGCCGGCGTTCTCTAGAACGTAGCGTGCAAACGGGACGGTCAGGTCGAAGTGCAGGCCAAGCTTGGGGTCCCGAGATGATGCCTCTGAGCCGGCCGCGAGGCGGCTGACCGCGTAGATCTCCTTGTCGGTGTCCTCACCCTGGCTGGAAAGGCGCTCGATCGGCTCCACGGCCCGGGTCTGGATCGAGGCGAACCCGTGCAGCTCGAATGTCTCCCGGATGACATCCAGGAAGTGCTGTTCAATGATGCGCTCACTGGGCAACCACTCCGGGAAGCCACTGATCGGGCGGACTTTGCTCACGACGCCAATCCTTGCAGGTACGGGTTGGTGGCACGCTCACGTTCCATGGTCGTGGCAGGACCGTGTCCGGGCAGTACGAGCACGGAGTCCACAAGTGGTAGCACCACGTCGCGCAGGCTGCGGCTCATGGCAGCCCCGTCGCCGCCCTCCAGGTCAGTGCGACCGATGGAGCCCGCGAACAGAACATCGCCGGACAGCACGGTCGACTCAGCGCCTACGTCGTCGGCCAGCCCTTCTGGCACCTCCGGCAGAGCGAACATCACAGAACCTTGGGTGTGGCCGGGTGCGTGCAGTACGCGCAGGTCGAGGCCTGCGATCGTCAGCTTTTGGCCGTGGGCCAGCTCGGTCACGTCGGTAGGTTCCTGCCAGCCCGCCTTCTGGCCAAACTGCTGTTCGAACATGGCGATCAGCTCTGGTCCTACCGCCGACAAGGGGTCCTTGAGGCGGTAGCGATCAGCACCGTGGATGTAGGCGGTGACACCTGCGGAACTGCATACCGGTGTCACCGAGTACACATGGTCGAAGTGCCCGTGGGTCAGCAGTACGGCTGCCGGCCGCAGATGGTGCTCGCGCAGGAGGTCGGCCAGTTGCCCTGTGACACCTACGCCGGGGTCGACGATCAGGCATTCCTCACCTGCGCCTGGAGCAAGGACGTAACAGTTGGTGCCGGCCACAACGGCCGGGAATCCGATGGTCAACACGCTTGTGAGCCTAACCGTGACGACTCTTGACCCTGCTACCGTGCTCCCCTCGCGTGGCCCGCCTAGACTGACGAGAGCCTCTTATGCGCCCAAAGCCAGCGTTTTCGTCCAATGCCTGAAGGAGTGCCCAAGTGTCGCCCCACGCACGCGACCGAGCCAGCGAGAAGCGTCGCAACAGCAAGCGCCAGTCGGCGCGCGCGCAACGTGAGATGGACTCCAGACGAAACAAGCAAGTTCTGGGCATCGTCGTGGTCATGGTCGTCATTATCGGCGGATTCGTGGGAGCGAGCTTTGCCCTGAACAGGAGCAACAAGTCCGCCCCAATCGCCCAGGCAGGCGCCCAGCCGACCTCAGCTCGCACTGCGCCGGCCAAGCCGGTGCCTGGGTGTGTTGCTCCGCCCGCGGTACCAACAGACAAACGAAGCGGCACCTTGCCCAACAAGAAGATCGCAGCCGGCAAGACCTTCATTGCGACTGTCACCACGAGCTGTGGCACTATCACGGTGGAACTCGACGGCACCAAAGCCCCCCAGACCGTGGCCTCGTTTCTCGGCCTGGCAAAGAGTGGCTACTGGGTCAACAGCCCGTGTCACCGGCTGACCACAGCCGACCCCCTGTTCGTGCTGCAGTGTGGAGACCCGACGGGCACTGGGACCGGCACCCCCGGATATGGCTACGGCGTCGAGAACGCGCCGGCCAACTTCAATTATCCGGCTGGCACGCTCGCGATGGCACGCACCTCCGACCCCAACAGCAATGGAGGCCAGTTCTTCATCGTCTACAAGGACAGCACGCTGAATGACCCCACCGGCTACTCAATCTTCGGCAAGATCACCTCCGGTATGGATATCGTCGACAGAGTCGCCGCAGAAGGAGCCTTGCCTGCGGATGCCAACCAGAACACCGCGCCGTTGCAGCCCATCAGCATCCTCGCGGTGAATGTCACCGAGAAGAAGGCCTGACAGTGACTGAGCAGACGCCCGAAAACCACCCCACCGCGGACATCTCCGAGGAGGTGAAAGACGTGGATAAGGCATCAACCTCGTCGGAAGCAGAGACGCTGGAGGAGGAGCCGGTCCCGACCACTGAGCCGACCACTGAGCCTGCCGCTGCGGTCCCGACCACTGA
>OBLW0100002303.1_pt1 | contig 15480 bp, 14 predicted proteins | sample 1520161 | NCBI WGS metagenome assembly OBLW01 (sample SAMEA3539309, study PRJEB22396) | soil metagenome | biome: tundra; feature: field; material: soil | place: USA | collected 2010-05 | depth 0.15 m
GCGCTGGAGGACGGCAGAGTCTTCCGAGGCAAAGGCTACGGCGCCAAAGGCGAATGCTACGGCGAAGTCGTTTTTAATACTTCCCTCACTGGCTATCAGGAAATTTTCACTGACCCCTCCTACTCGGGGCAGATCGTCGTCCTGACCAACCCGGAAATCGGAAATTACGGCACTAACCACGAAGACAACGAAGCCACGCGTCCGTGGATCGAGGGTCTGATCGTGCGCGAGTTCTCGCGCGTCAGCTCGAACTGGCGATCGCAGCAGGTGGCCGAGGAATACCTGGAGCAGTTCAAGGTGCCCGTGCTTTCCGACATCGACACGCGGGCGCTGGTGCGGCATCTGCGCGACCACGGCGTGATGCGCGGCGTGGTCTCGACCATCGGGAGCGACGCCGACAAGCTGATTGCCAAGGCGCGGTCGATCCCAAAGATGGACGGGATGGATCTAGCCAAAGAGGTCAGCACGAAACGTCCGTACGTGTGGGAAGTGGGCGAGCGCTCGCATGAACCGGTCGCCGTGGTGGGAGTGAAAGATGAGCCGCCGCGGTTCCACGTAGTCGCGTACGACTTCGGCATCAAGCAGAACATTCTGCGCAAGCTGCGCGGCGAGGGCTGCAAGGTGACCGTCGTCCCGGCGCAGACTCCGGCGGAAGATGTGCTGGCCTTGAAGCCGGACGGAGTTTTTCTCTCCAACGGTCCCGGCGATCCCGAGCCGTGCACGTATGCGGTGGATTCGATTCGAAGGCTCATGGGACGGCAGCCGATTTTCGGCATCTGCCTGGGACATCAACTGACGGGCATTGCGCTCGGCGGCAAGACCTTCAAGCTGAAGTTTGGGCACCACGGCGGGAATCATCCGGTAAAGCAGCTAAAGACGGGAAAGATCGAGATCACGGCGCACAATCACAACTTCGCCGTCGATCCGGATTCGCTGGCCGACAGCGAAGTCGAGTTGACGCACGTAGATCTGAACGACCAGACGCTCGAAGGCATGCGGCACAGGAATCTTCCGCTGTTCACTGTGCAATATCATCCGGAAGCGGCGCCCGGGCCGCATGATTCGCATTATCTATTCAAGGAATTTACGAAGATGATGGAGGAGTGGAAGGGGTGAAAAGGAAGCCGCGAACGCGATTGCTTCCAACCGCAGTTTGTTGCGGCCTTTTCTTTTTGTTTATTGGCGGATCGAATCTCTTTGCGTGCTCTTACTCTTCAATGCCCACGAAGATCGGGCGCGGTTTTGCGGTAGAGGTTTTTGATAGGGGGAATCCCGTCGTTGGCATACAGATTGAGCTGAGCACCGATCCGAAATCAGGAAAAGGCCGAACAGTTCAGATCGTCAAAACCGACGCGAATGGTTTGGTGGGATTCGCGAAGATTCGTAGCGGGCGCTACTACGTGGGCATAAAGCATCCCGCTTACGCCTATTCAGAAGAGCTGCAAGTAATGCGGCATCCCCCCAGCGACAGCCCTAAGAAGGTCACATTCGAATGGCCCGGCTGGAGGCCTTTATCAACGCAGGCCGTGTCAGGAGTGCTCACCGGACGTGCAAGAACAGATCGTGGACTGGGGCCCGACTTGATTAAGCCAGTCTACGGTCAAGTATCGGGGGCGAAGCTCACATTATCGAAAGCAGTTAGCAATGAATTGCTTGAGTCGCAGATAACTGAGGAAACCGGCAAATTCGATTTCAAGGGTGTGCGTCCGGGTTTCTATTTTCTGCGTGTGGAAACAACGGCGGGGAGTGGCGCGCGTTGGTTTCCCTCCGATGGCTACGTCCCAGTGGAGGTCGATCCATCCGCGAAGTTTCAAGATCTCAATCTGGTTCTTGACAATGCGATCTGCGGTGAACTCGGCTGGGGACGGCGAGAGGAAATGAAGCAATAAATGCCCAAACGCACTGACATCTCGAAGATTCTGATCCTCGGCTCCGGGCCCATCATCATTGGGCAGTCGGCGGAGTTTGATTACTCCGGCACGCAGGCCTGCAAGGCGCTCAAGGCTGAGGGCTACGAAGTGGTGCTGGCGAACTCGAACCCGGCCACCATCATGACCGATCCGGAGTCGGCCGACCGCACTTATATCGAGCCGCTCACGCTGGAGTATCTGGAAGAGATTATCCGCATTGAGCGGGAAATGTCGCCGGGCGCGGGTTTTGCCGTGCTGCCAACCGTGGGCGGACAGACCGCGCTGAATCTGGCGATCGAGCTTTCGGACGGCGGCGTGCTGGAAAAATACAACGCGATCCTCATCGGCGCGAATGTCGAGGCCATCAAGAAAGCGGAAGACAGACTCTTCTTCAAAGACGCCATGCAGCGGATCGGGCTCGACGTCCCCAAGTCGGCGCTGGTCAACAATGCGAAAGACGGTCTCGAGTTCGCGGGCAAAATTGGCTTCCCGGTGATCATCCGGCCATCGTTCACGCTGGGCGGCTCCGGCGGCGGCATCGCTTATAACCGCGAAGAGATGGTGGAAGTGCTGAGCCGCGGTCTTGATTTTTCTCCTGTGCACGAAGCACTGATTGAAGAATCAGTGCTGGGATGGAAGGAATTCGAGCTCGAGGTGATGCGCGACACCGCAGACAACGTCATCATCATCTGCTCGATTGAGAATTTCGATCCCATGGGCGTGCACACCGGCGATTCGATTACGGTCGCGCCGATCCAGACGCTCACCGACCGGGAGTACCAGGCGATGCGCGATGCCTCGATTGCGGTGATTCGCGAAATCGGCGTGGATACGGGCGGATCGAATATTCAATTCGGCGTGAATCCCGAGACTGGGCGGATGGTGGTGATTGAGATGAACCCGCGCGTCTCGCGCTCGTCGGCACTGGCGTCGAAGGCAACGGGCTTCCCGATCGCGAAAATCGCCGCCAAACTTGCGGTGGGCTACACGCTGGACGAGATTCCCAACGACATCACGCGAAAAACTCCGGCGTGCTTCGAGCCGACGCTAGACTATGTCGTCGTAAAGATTCCGAAGTGGCAGTTCGAGAAATTCCCCGGCGCCGACGATACGCTGGGTCCCCAGATGAAATCCGTCGGCGAAGTCATGGCCATCGGGCGCACCTTCAAGGAAGCGCTGATGAAGGGGATCCGGTCGCTCGATACCGGCAAGCGCGTGGGCGGCGAAAAGATCGAGCCGAAGATTCTGACCAAGCGGCTGGTGACGCCTCATCCGGAGCGGCTCGCGTATGTGCAATACGCACTGCGCCAGGGACACACGGTGAAGCAGATCGCAAAGATGACCTCGATGGATCCGTGGTTCCTGTACCAGCTCAAGGAAATCAACGACCAGCAACTGGAACTAGAAAAACATCCGATGGAGTCGATTCCGACCGAGGTGCTGCGCGAATCGAAGCGCATGGGATTCTCCGATGGACGGCTGGCCGCAGTCTGGCGGCTGGATGGGCAGGAGAAAGTGCGGCACCTGCGCAAGAAGCATGGCGTGATGCCGGTGTACAAGCGAGTCGACACCTGTGCGGCCGAGTTCGAAAGCTTCACGCCCTACCTGTACTCGACCTACGAAGACGAAGACGAGGCTGCGCCGACCGACAAGAAGAAAGTCATCATTCTCGGCAGCGGCCCCAACCGCATCGGGCAGGGAATTGAGTTCGACTATTGCTGCTGCCATGCGTCGTTCGCGCTGCGCGATGACGGGTATGAGACGATCATGATCAATTGCAATCCTGAGACCGTCTCGACCGACTACGATACCAGCGACCGTCTCTACTTCGAGCCGCTGACCTTTGAAGATGTCTGGGCGATCTACCAGCACGAGACATCGAAAGGCGCGCCGGTGGGCGTGATCGTGCAGTTCGGCGGTCAGACTCCGCTCAACCTGGCTTTGCCTCTGAAGGCCGCGGGCGTGAAGATCATCGGCACGTCGCCGGAGTCAATCGACTTGGCCGAAGACCGCAAGCATTTCAATAAACTGCTCGAAGAGTTGCAGATTCCGCAGGCGCCCGGCATCATGGCCACTTCCATCGACGAAGCCATCGAGGGTGCGCGCCGCATTGGATTTCCTGTACTGGTGCGGCCTTCGTACGTACTCGGCGGACGCGCCATGGTGATTGCCCACGATGAAGAGTCGATCATTCGCTACATGAAAGAGGCGGTGGAGTATTCGCACGACCGCCCGGTGCTGATCGATCACTTCCTGGAAGACGCGATTGAAGTTGACGTGGACGCGCTGTCCGACGGCGAAGACGTTGTGATCGGCGGGATCATGCAGCACATCGAAGAGGCGGGCGTTCACTCCGGCGATTCGTCGTGTGTGCTGCCCGCGGTCGACATTCCGCAGCATCTTCTTGAACGCATGCGCGACTATACGTTCAAACTGGCCCGCGCCCTGAAGGTCATAGGGCTGATGAATATTCAGTTCGCGATCCCGCGCGGAAATGGTGGGCCGAGTGGCAATGGCACCGAGGGCGACAAAGTGTATGTACTCGAAGTGAACCCGCGCGCCTCGCGCACCGTGCCTTTTGTTTCCAAGGCGACCGGCGTTCCAATGGCGAAGATTGCGGCGCGCCTCATGACCGGTCGCAAGCTGCGCGAGTTCTTGCCGGATTTCATTGAGCGCCGCGCCGACCTCGATACTGGGAGCTACTTCTACGTGAAGTCCCCCGTGTTCCCGTGGAACAAGTTTCCGGGTGTCGATACGGTGCTCGGACCGGAGATGAAATCGACCGGCGAAGTGATGGGTGTGGCTGACAACTTCGGCGAAGCATTCGCCAAAGCGCAACTCGCCGCTGGACAGAAGTTGCCGACACAGGGAGCTATCTTTATCAGCGTGACCGACCACGACAAGAGGCACGTTGGGCAAGTTGCCCGCAAGTTTGTGGACATGGGATTCAAGCTGGTGGCCACCGCCGGCACAGCCGACGTGATTGAAGCCGCCGGCATGAATGTGGAGCGCGTCTACAAGGTGAAAGAAGGACGGCCGAACGTGGTCGATTTCATCAAGGGCCAACGCATTCAGCTCATCATTAACACGCCCACGGGACTCGAGCCTTGGTTTGACGAGAAGGCAATTCGCCGGGCCGCCGTGACGGCGCGAATCCCTACAATCACGACCTTGGCAGCGGCACGGGCCGCGGCCGAAGGGATAGCGGCCTTACAGCTCGGGAAGATAAACGTCAAAGCGCTACAGCACTTGCACGCGGATCGGGTCTCGTCTAAAGTACGCTGACCAGAGGCGCCTTGTGAGTCTTTCGTCTTTCCCGCCCATGCCGCCCGCGCCATCGGCTCGGCGCCCAAAGACCAGATGGTTTGTGGTCTTCACCATAGCGGCCGTGTTCGCGCTGATTGTCCTATGGAGCGTGGGCAAGGGTTTCTATCATAACTATCGCTTGTCATCAGCCGCGGTCGACGAGTTTCACCGGGAGCTCGACCGGGGCGACTTCGTGACTATCTACAGCGATGCTACCGACGACTTTCGCCGCGCCGGTGCCCGGGGCGATGAGCTTAAGTTCTTTGAGATGGTCCATCAGAAGATGGGCAACTCCGGAAAGATGAGCACCCAGGGATTTCACGTTACCTGGAGGAACGGCCGTCTATTCGCGGATCAGGTCTACGACACCCAGTTCGCCCAGGGTCAGGCGCGAGAGTCTTTCGTTTGGATTATCGAGCAAGACCGGCCGCGCCTGGAGTCGTACCACATTGATTCGCCGAACCTGCGCTAAAAGCCAGCTGCGCATAGTATCCTAAGTGTTCCTTCCCGGAGGGGCGCCATGCTGCTACAAGGAATTTTTCCTCCCATCACCACGCCGTTCTATCCCGACGGCAATGTCTATTTCAAGAAGCTCGAATCGAATGTGGAGCGCTATTCACGGACGCCCGTGGCAGGCATCGTCGTCCTGGGTTCGACCGGAGAGGCGATTTTGCTTTCGGATCAGGAGCGGCGCGATGCCCTGAAAGTCGCGCGCGCGGCTGCTGCGCCGAACAAGGTTCTGATCGCGGGCACAGGCATTGAATCGGCGATCGAAACGCTGCGGCTCACCGAATACGCCGCCGAACTCGGCTACGACGTCGCCATGGTGCGCACGCCGCACTACTACAAGAAGCAGATGCAGACGGCGAACATCCTCGCCTTCTACCGCACCGTTGCTGATCGTTCTCCGCTGCCGGTCATCATTTACAACTTCCCGCAGGCCACCGGGTACGACATCCCCGCCGAAGTGGTGATCGAGTTAGCCGGACATCCAAACCTAATCGGGATCAAGGAATCGAGCGGCGACGTGGAAAAAGTTCGCAAGATGGTCGAAGGCACTTGCCACGTCAAGCGGAGCGCCACCGTCACGGAAACATTTGAGGCGGTTACATCGCGCATGATCGCTGCCGCGAGCGCGACAGCCAGCGCCGAGGGCGGGGAACTGGTGTCGATAGGAGTTTTGTCGGGAGCTTCGGACGGGAAGCCGTCTTCCTCCGCCGTCGCGGTTGTGGGCAAGATGAAGACGCGCCAGAAAGAAGTCGGATTCCAGGTGCTGGTGGGGGCGGCGCAGAAGTTGCAGCCATCGCTCGACGCCGGTGCGGTGGGAGCGATCCTTGCCTTCGCCTGCCCCGCGCCCACCGCTTGCTACGAAATCTACGCGGCATGGAAAGAGGGCGACGCTGAATTAGCGCGTCTGAAGCAGGAGCGAATCGTCAAAGCTGCACAGCGAGTGGTCGGCGATCTCGGAGTCCCGGGCGTAAAGCATGGCATGGACTTCAATGGCTACTACGGCGGGCCATCGCGGCTGCCGTTCCTGCCGCTGACGGCCGATCTAAAGGCTGAGATCGAGCGCACGCTGGCCGATGTCAGAAACTAGGACGCATGCCAGTGCCGCATTCCCGTTTGCGCCGAGGCAGTAAGTGTGTTAAAAGTTCTCCGCCTATGAGACGAGGTTTGATTCTCGCGTGCGCCTTTCTCGCGTGGGGGACCGTTGTTTGCCTCGCTCAAGTCGGCTTTCCGGTGACCCTCCCGTGGCCGACGGCCGACAAGCCAACGTTGAAGTTCACGGTGGGTAAGCTCCAGCAATCCGGGCTGTATAACGGGCAGACTATTTTCGTTTCTGAGGTAGCGGTCCAGAACGTGTCGGACCAGTCGGTCCCCAAGTCGCTATTCACGGTTTTCGTCAATGACAAAGATGGCGTCCGGGTGGGGCGGGCCTTGTTGCGACTGCCCGAGATTCGAGCCATGCAAACCGAAAAGGCGCAACTCCAGTTCTCCACCGCCGGTACTCCCGCCGTTATCGCCTTGCTAAATGGCCGGGTTGTTCCCTTGAAGGTCATTTCCGTCCCAGCGGGCGCAACCCTCAAGATTGACGGAGCGGAAGTTGGGATTACGCCGCGCATTGCGGAGTTTACGGTTGGTATGCACACCATCGATCTGAGCAAAGAGGGCTATGCGCCGGCCAGTTCTCCGCTGGAAGTGACGGGTGATGAAGTTGAGGGCGGCGGCATAAGCTTTGAGTTGGGAGGATTGTCCAATGACACGATTCAACTGCGGGACGGGACCACCGTGCTCGGAGATGTGCTCTCGCTATCGATGACTTCGGTGGCTGTCCGAGTCGAGGGAAAAGAACAGAAATACGATCGCAATGAGGTTAAGAAGATCATTCTGGTCCAACGAATCACAAGCCAGTCCCCGGTTAAACAGACTCTTCCCGCTAAACCGAACTAGCAGGAGTGGCGTGGCGAGCCCGTTCCAGAAAGTGAATCATGTCTCCAAACAAGATCCTGCGCTCTCTCTCGGTGGCTCTCTTCGTCGTTCTGGCAGCCTATGCCAAGGATCCTCCAGCCCAGGTGATCGTGTGGCCGGAAACTGGGACGCCCGTTTTTCGTTTCACGTTTGGGAAGTTCAAGGAAGTCGGTTCGCTGGGGAACGAGCGCTCCTACGTTACCGAAACCACCGCGGAGAATCTCTGGAGCAAGCCCATCGGCAACGCGAACTTCTCGTTGTACCTGTACGACAAGAACAAGACCCGCATCGCGGAAGCGACGATCAACGTGAGTAATGTCGCTCCCGGAGAGACGGTCAAATTCCAGACGACAATTGCATCCTCGGGGCCACCTGCCTCTTTGTCTGTGGTTGCGAGATATCTGCCCAAGGAACTGGCGCCACTGGCTCCCCCGCGACTCGTGTCAATCACTGTGAATACGGTCCCGCAAGGGGCCAGGGCGAAACTGGATGGAGTGGATGTTGGAACCACTCCCAAGATGGTGCAGGTAGCGGTGGGGAAACACGTTCTGGAGTTCGGCAAAGAAGGATTCAACCCTGGCAAGTTTCCATTCGAAATGGGTCCAGACGATGCCTCCGGCGGAAGCGTGAGTTTCGAACTCGGCACCTCAGCTCATGACACCATCGAACTTCGGGATGGCAGCGTATTGAGTGGCGACCTGGTTTCTGTATCCGGCATGGAGATCGTCGTCAAGGTCGGTGGCTCCGACCAGCGCCTTAATCGCAACCAGGTGAAGCGCATTCTGCTGGTGGAGCGAGAAGCGCCTTCCCCGACAAATCCGTGAAGCCCGCAAAGCGCCGCCGCCCCTCGCTGCCTGCGGTGTCGGAGGAGATGAAGGCGTGGTCTGCCGCTCTGGCGGGCGAAGTCGGCAGCTGGCCCCAAGTGAGTACAAGCTCGTTCTTCGGGTTAACAGCCTTCTATCGTAAGGACAGGATATTCGCCCTCTTGCCACGCACTCGCGGGATGGAGACCGCGAACTCGCTGGCGTTCAAACTGCAAGCGCCAACGGCTGCGGTTCGCGTACGCCTCGAGAAAGACTCTCGCATCGGTTCAACCGACATGCAAAAGACGCGCTGGTTCATCTTTGAACTCGCTTCCGACGCGGACCTGCATGATGCTCTCGATTGGCTCGGACGGGCCTATGAGACGGCGGGCAAGGATAAGAAATCAGGCTAGTTGGGCTGCTCTTGTGATTAGGATCACACCAGCGTATACTCACTTCGAACGAACGTTCGAATGATCCAGGCCGCTGGCGGAATTATGGGACCTCCCTCCACCGCAACGCGAGGTACCGTGCGCAAGCATCGACCCGCGCCGACTCCGGAGACGCGGTACGACCGGCGCCTCGCGGAGATTCTCGCTCATGCCACCGAGGTTTTCTGCAGAAAAGGATACGAAGGCGCTTCCATGCGCGATCTGTCGCGCGAGAGCGGCATGTCCCTGGCGGGACTGTATTACTACTTCGAGTCCAAAGAGCGACTGCTGTATCTGATTCAGAAGCATACCTTCACCACGATTGTGCAGCGGCTGAAGGCGCGGCTGGAAGGGGTAATGGATCCGGAAGAGCGCATCCGCATTTTCATCTTGAATCACCTGGAATATTTTCTTGCCAACCAGGCCGCCATGAAGGTCCTCTCGCACGAGGCGGAGGCTCTGAAGAATGGCTTTGCTACGGAAGTGGCGGCCATCAAGCGCGAGTACTACCGCATTTGCGTTGCACTGCTCGACGACCTGAAAGGCGACCGCGGCCTGCAGTTTTCTACGCGCATTGCCGTGCTCAGCCTGTTCGGCATGATGAACTGGATTTACACCTGGCACAACCCACGGGTGGACGCAGATGCAGCTTCGATGTCCCGTGAGATGGGCGATATGTTTTTGCGGGGCGTCATGGCGGACACAAAGACCCGCAAAGAGCGATGATGCAGGCAGTCCGTAAATCAATTTCTGACACTTTAACGAATAAGGAGCGATCCATATGGCAACTACAGTCCAGCCCGCAGCCGGCGAAACCACGAAGCAGCTCGTAAACTACCGCACGGATGGCGGCGTAGCGGTGATCGAGATGTGCGATCCACCGGCGAATACCTACACCTACGAAATGAATCGCCAGCTGGACGAGGCGATTCTTAAAGCGCGCATGGACAATGACGTTTACGTCATTGTCATGACGGGCGCGGGAGACAAGTTCTTTTCCGCGGGCGCGAATATCAAGATGCTTACCAGCGTCGATCCGACTTTTAAGTATTACTTCTGTTTGCACGCCAACGAGATGCTGCTGCGGCTGGAACACACGCCGAAGCTGGTGATCGCGGCAATCAATGGCCACTGCGTGGGTGGTGGGCTTGAGATTGCCATGGCGGCCGACCTCCGCATCGCGCGCCGAGAGGCCGGGAAAATTGGCCTGCCGGAAGTGAATCTCGGTGTACTCCCGGGCACGGGCGGCACGCAGCGGCTTTCGCGCATGGTGGGGAAGAGCAAGGCGATCGAACTGATGGTGACGGGCAACACGTTCTCATTCGAAGAAGCGCAGGAACTTGGCATCGTGAACGATATCTTCGAGCGCGACGGCTTCATGGAGAACATCATGGAGTACGCCAAGCAGTTCTGCCCGCCCAATAAGGCGTCAAAGGCCGTGGGGCGCATCAAGCGCGCGGTGCAAACCGGCTGGGAGATTCCGATGGAATCCGCCCTGGCGGTGGAACGCGAGAACCAGCAGTTGCTTTTCCAGAGCGACGATGCGAAGGAAGGCCTGGCGGCGTATGTGGAGAAACGCCCGGCGGTGTTCACGGCGAAATAGTTACTTTGAATGGATCGCTTGTGTGGGGACGGGCGCCTCGCCCGTCCGCCGAGCGGAGCTCGGCTCCTGACGTAAGGACTAGGAATGCTTACTGCTAAGAAGGTGAAAATCTCGCCCGGCCGGCTGCTGATTGACGGCCAGTGGGTCGATGGCTCGAAGATGTTCGACACCATCAATCCCGCCACCGGCGAAGTGCTGACGCACATCGCGGAGGCTTCGGCAGCGGACGTCGACCGTGCGGTCGATGCGGCACGCCGTGCGTTTGAAGACCGCAACGGCGCCTGGCGCAAAGTGTCAGCCAGCGAGCGAGGACGCCTGATATGGAAACTCGCCGACCTGGTCGAGAAGGACATTGACGAACTCGCAGAACTGGAGACGCTCGACAATGGCAAGCCGATCTTCGAATCGCGCTACGTTGATATGCCGATGGTCGTCGATGTCCTGCGCTATTTCGCAGGTCTGGCGACGAAGATCCACGGTGAAACTGTAAATACGTTCGAAACTGCTTTTACCTATACGCTGCGCGAGCCAGTAGGCGTGGTTGGCCTGATTGTTCCTTGGAATTTCCCGTTGCTGCTGGCATCGTGGAAGGTGGGCCCGGCCTTGGCTTGCGGCAATACGATCGTGCTGAAGCCGGCCGAGCAGACTCCTCTGACAACCTTACGATTCGGAGAGCTAGTGGTGGAGGCCGGCTTTCCCGCAGGTGTCGTCAACATCCTCACGGGCGGTCCGGAGACGGGCAAGGCGATTGTTGCGCATCCGGGGATTGACAAGATCGCGTTTACCGGTTCCACCGCAGTGGGAAAAGAAATCATGCGCGGCGCGGCCGACACGCTGAAACGCGTAACCTTGGAACTGGGTGGCAAGTCTCCAAACATCGTTTTTGCCGACGCCGATGTCGACAGCGCCGTGAAGGGCGCGATCAACGGCATTTTCTACGGCAAGGGTGAAGTCTGCAATGCCGGATCGCGGCTGTTTCTTGAGAGCAAGTTGAAAGATGAGTTCACCGAAAAGCTCGTCGCACGCGCTTCAAAGATGCGTCCAGGGGATCCGCTCGATCCCAAGACAAGGTTGGGAGCAATCGTCAGCCAGGAGCAAATGCAGACTGTGCTGAGCTTCATCGAGGCGGGCAAGAAAGATGGCGCGAAACTGGTCGCCGGCGGCAATCGCGTTGCCGTGGACGGCAGCAAAGGCTTCTTCATCGAGCCCACAATCTTCGGCGATGTGAAAAATGAAATGAAGATCGCGCGGGAAGAAATCTTCGGCCCCGTGCTGTCTGTGTTGACGTTCGATGACGTGGACGAGGTCATTGAACAAGCGAATAACAATCCATATGGCCTTGCGGCGGCAGTCTGGACGCGTGATGTGAAGAGAGCACACAGCGTTTCGCGACGGCTGAAGGCGGGCACGGTGTGGATCAACACTTATGGTTTGATGGACGCATCGCTGCCGTTCGGCGGGTACAAGAGTTCGGGCTTTGGGCGCGAACTCGGAGCGCACGCCATGGAGCACTACACTGAGTTGAAGACAGTTTGGTTGAACTTGGGATAGCAACTGCAATCAGTTCGTAAGAGTTGGCATCAGCGAATGAGGTCGGAATTATGCCGGGAAAAGTAGCAAAAATCGGAACGTTCAGTGACTGGATTGGGCTATTCAACGATTGGCGCAAAGACATTGGCGTCAATACCGAAGACATCGAGGCCTTCCATTTCGACACGCTGTATGGCGCCATTGACACCCAAGAAATCGAGTTCGGTTCGTACAAGGGGCGCCGCAAGTGGGAGAACCTCCGCCAGATTCCCACCCAACAGATGCGCGACGCCCTGATGAATATGATCGTTTACCAGGGCGATACCGAATTTGCCAGCGTGGAACAGCAGCGTAACCTGCTGGAGAATGCGCCCACCGAGTGGGACCGCCGCGCCATCACCCGCGTGATGATCGAAGAAATGCGCCACGGCTGGCAAATGTGCGCCTTGCTGGTCGACCATTTCGGCTACTCGGGCAAGGTTGAAGCGCAGAAGATGCTGGAGCGGCGCGCGTTTGAGAACAAGCGACTGCTCGGCGCCTTCAACGTCGAAGTCGATAACTGGATGGATTTCTTCACCTACACCGACTTCGTCGACCGCGACGGAAAATTCCAGTTGCAGATGCTGAAATATTCCGCATTTGCGCCGCTGGGACGATCGATGTCGTACATGCTGCGCGAAGAAGCCTTCCACATGGGCACCGGCAACGATGGACTCAGGCGCATCGTGGAAGCTGGCGTGATCCCGGCGTGGCTAATTCAGAAATATCTCAACAAGTGGATTTCAAGTTCCTACGACCTGTTCGGTACGGACCATTCCTCGTCGGCGCATTGGGCGTATGTGTGGGGTGTTAAGGGACGCTACGACGAACCCAAGAATGACAAGGTCCCCGACCTCGACGATCTGAACGATTACAACCGCAATCTCTATCGGGACGAAGTAGCGGGGCTGATCGAGCGTTTCAACGGTGCGCTCACACCCGGTGAACCAAAGCTGTATGCGCCCCACATTAAATTCAATCGCGCCATCGGGAAGTGGGCGGGGCAGAAGTACCATGCGCAGACGGGTGAGGAACTCGACGATCGTGCCTATGCAGAGCATATGAAAGACTACATGCCATCGGCGGCAGACAAGAAGCTGCTGCTCGACATCATCAACAATGAGAAGAAGTGGATCGCAGAAAAAACCGGTGCGCGGGATCCGCTCTCGACCATTGGAGAAGTGCGCAAGTCGGCGATCAACCTGTAGCTCGCACATGGCAATTACATCTACAGAAGCCAAAGTCGGTCGGAGTTCGTTGGATATCGACGGTCCCGTCGCGCGAATCAAGCTGCGCAACCCGCCGTTCAATGTAATCGACGTCGCCATGATGGAAGAGTTGAGCCGGTCTCTGGCGGAGATCGAGGCGCGCCAGGATCTGTCTATCATTGTCCTGAGCGGAGAGGGCAAGGCATTCTCCGTGGGCGTGGACGTGGCCGCCCACACTCCCGACAAAGTCGAAGAGATGCTGGCGAAGTTCCACAGCGTGATCAGAGCCCTCGTGGCTACGAAAAAGGTCACGCTTGCAGCCGTTCACGGATACTGTCTGGGGGGCGGCGCGGAATTAGCGATGATGTGCGACATGGCTTACACCACTGAGTCAGCCCAATGGGGCTTTCCCGAGATCAAGCTGGGCTGCTATCCCCCGGTGGCGTGCACAGCGCTCGCTGCCCTTATCGGCCAGAAGCGGGCGGCGGAACTCATTCTGACTGGGCGGACCATCGCTGGCAAAGAGGCGACGGAGATCGGCCTTGCCAATCGCGCCGTTCCTGAAGGTGAGTTGGCCGGCGCAGTGGACGCAACCGTCGCAGGTTTGCGCGCGCTTAGCCCGGCGGCATTGGCAGTGGCCAAGAAAGCGTTTTACGCCTGGGATTCGATGCACTTCGACAAGGGCTTGGCCCGTGCCGAGAAGGTTTACTTCGACGAACTCATGAAGACGTCAGACGCACACGAAGGAATCCGCGCGTTCATGGAAAAGCGTGAGCCGAAGTGGACGGGGAAGTAACCGTTTCCGAGAGTTTAGACCATGGACTACGAAATCATTCCCGAAGAAGTGAAGAGTAAGTTCGACGCGGGCGAGTCTTTCACACTCCTCGATGTTCGCGAGCCCTGGGAGTTTGAGACTGCCCGGATCGAAGGCGGAAAGCTTATGCCGATGGGCGAAGTGCCGTCCCGGGCTCATCAGGAACTCGACCCCGAGGACCACGTGGTCGTGGTTTGTCATCACGGCGTTCGGTCGATGAACGTGACGGTATGGCTGCGCCAGCAGGGATTCGAAAAGGCGCAGTCCATGCGCGGCGGCATCGATGCCTGGTCGAAGCGTGTGGATGGGAAAGTGCCGGTGTACTGAAGAAAGCTGCTAGCTCCTGGCTTCTAGCTACTAGCCAATGCGGCCACGGTTTTGCTAGAAGCTAGCAGCTAGAAGCTGGGTTCCTATGAAAAAAGAACTCATCGAACTGCGCGTCAACGGTCGCGCTCACGAGCTGGCCATCGAACCCAGTGCGCTTCTGCTCGACGTGCTGCGACAGCAACTTCAGCTCACGGGCTCGAAGCGTGGCTGCGATGAATCCTCCTGCGGAGCCTGCACGGTGTTGGTGGATGGCGTTGCGATGATGTCGTGCACATTGCTTGCCGGCAGTTGCGAAGGGCGGGAGATCACAACCATTGAGGGCGTGAGCGAGCACGGCGCTCTTACGGCGATCCAGAAGGCTTACGGAGATTGGGGTGGAGCGCAGTGCGGCTACTGCACGCCCGGATTCATCATGACTGTGAAATCGCTGCTCGCCGAGAACCATGATCCCTCGGACGCTGAGGTTCGGGCCGCACTCAGCAGCAATCTCTGCCGCTGTACCGGCTACAGCCAGATGTATGAAGCGATCCGGTCGGCGATTGAGGCGGAACAGAAGGGATTGGCCGTTGCTGAGTGAAGTGACACCGCCTGCAAAAGATAGATTCCTGGCCGTGCCCGGAAAGACACTATGAGCAACGATTTCTCCATTATCGGTAAAGCCACCGCGATGATCGATGCCGCGGAGAAGACCACCGGCGCCGGCAAGTACACCGACGATCTCTCCGTGCCCGGGATGCTGGTCGGAAAGATTCTGCATTCGCCGTATCCGCACGCGCGCATCAAGCATATCGACACGAGCCGCGCGGAGAAATGCGAAGGCGTGGTTGCGGTTGCCGTGGGGAAGGACGCTCCGAATCCTTACGGCATTCTGCCTGTTGGGCATGATGAGTATCCGTTGGCTCTTGACAAGGTGCGATACGTAGGCGACAACGTCGCGTGCGTAGTGGCTGTTTCTGAGGCTGTCGCCGAAAAAGCGCTCGAACTGATCGACGTCGAGTACGAAGTGTTGCCCGCTTACTTCGATCCCGAAGAATCGATGA
>OBLW0100002304.1_pt1 | contig 15476 bp, 13 predicted proteins | sample 1520161 | NCBI WGS metagenome assembly OBLW01 (sample SAMEA3539309, study PRJEB22396) | soil metagenome | biome: tundra; feature: field; material: soil | place: USA | collected 2010-05 | depth 0.15 m
ACGCAGCGGTCTAATCCCGTAGCGTCATGTATACTTACTTATGATCTGATTGATAGAAGCGGGGCCGGGTCAATTGAACGTACCCTCAGCGTAAGAATATATTCCAATTTCAGGAGATGCATAGTTTTGGTGCGTTTATGAAAGGATGGGTCAGACTTGCCGCAGCGCGATGTCGCAATACATCTTAAAGTGAAACGCGAAGCACGCGACTTCCCATTTTCCTGATGCCACGAGGGAGTTCACGACTGGCACGATTCCATATGGCCGCATATCTATATATGAGAAGCTGATATAGTCATTGAAAATTAGCACCCCATCTCTTTTCAATTTTTGCGTCGCGGCTTCGACATCGCGCGCTACGTCGATCAGATCGTGACCGGCATCTATATAAATATAATCATACTTATTATCAGGTTGTCCTAGGAGGGACGTTGAGGAATCGCCTTCTACATAAAACGACACCGTATCCGTCTCTTGGACGTATCCGCGTGCCTTTACTAAATCAAAAGTCAAATCCATTAGATCGAGATGACTTGGCTCGCATAGATCAATAATCTTACGTGCAAAAGCACCTTCGTAAGTGCCGATTTCAGCCCAAATTGTGTGCTGGCGAAACGACTTTAGCATCTCTTCTCTGTTGGCGAAGACGCGACAGCGTTCGACGTGTTTTTGCTCAAAGCGAGCAGGGACGGGTATCAGAGGGTTGAATGCGTCATTCTTGTCTATCAAGCGCGTGCCATAAATCCAGCTCCACGCTCGACCGACAAGTAGCCATAAGAAGTATTCAAGTGCCGAGATTTGAATGCCATGGCGAGTTCGACGACCTTTGGTCGTGAAATTATGTGTTTCCTTCTTGTATTGGGCCAAATCAAACATTACGGAACCTTGCAGAGTTGCGACGTTAGTAGGAGCCTTCAGGTGCGAAGATGGCGCTGGTAGCGGTTCAAGCCCCTAGCGCTTGGGTGAACACTTCTTCAAACTTGTTGCCGATCCGGTCGATTTGAAAAGTCGCCGCTGCGTACTGGCGGCCCCTGGCGGCGAAGGCGCTGGCGCGATCAGGGCTGTTTATGAGTTCGTGGGCCGCCTTCAGAAAGCCTTCAAGATCGTCGGGTTCGGTGACTATGCCGGCTTGGTTGTTGAATACGATCCGTGCCGATAGGTTGGAGGCCGGAACGGAAAGCAGTAGTGGCCGCGACGCACACAGGTAGGTCAATACTTTGGAGGGCGCCGAGTAGGAGCCGGCTTCCTTTTCGATGATCGCGAGCAGCACATCGCCGGTCGCGATTACATCCGGAAAGACCTCGAAAGACTGGAAGTCGAGCAGACGGAGGTTTGAGAGGCTCAGTTCCGCCTTGCGACGCTCCAGATAGTTCCGGCCCGGGCCCTGCGAGATTACCACCACTGCGACGTCTTTGTCGTCCTTGAAGCGGTGGGCGAGTTGCGCGAGCAATTCCGGGTTGTGCTTCAGCCCAAGCGTGCCGCTGTAGAGAAAGGCGCGCTTATCCGCCAGACCATTCGCACGGCTCCAGGTATTCACTTTAGGGCGCAACGGAAGGCTATCGAGCGGCGCCCAGTTTTCGATGACGTGCCAGGCGCCGCGGGAACGCTCGCGTACCTGCCTAAAGGCATCCTGAAATTCTTCGCTGATGAACACCACGCTGTCGCTGCCCTGGATCAGCGACTCATCCATGCGAGTGAATATGCGGCCCAACATGGCTCCAGGCCGGCCGAGCTTCCGGCTCAACACTGCCCGTACTCCGGGGCCGTAAAGGTCCTGCACCCAGGCGATGAATCGGATGCCTGCCTTCTGGCACGCCCGCCTTATCAAGTTCTGCGCGATTGGCGTGGCGCATCCGGAAAGAACTGCATCTGGTCCAAAATCCCGAATCATGCGGCAGCATTCCTTGACGTAAAGCCGGTCGTTGCGTAGTCGCTGCAGCGGCGAATACTTGTCGTAGAGACGGCCGATGCTGATGGGCTGGATGCGGAACGTTGGTGGATCGTCCGCCGCTGGCTGCAGCGGCCCCTTGGGGGCCTCGAAGCCGGGAAAATACAGATGGAGAACCTGGTGTCCACGGGCGGCTAACTCCCGGCTGAGCTGCACCGGAAATGCGTGGCCGACAAAGTCGTGAATAATAAGGCGGAGCATGGCGGGGAAACCGCTGTTGGGTTCTAGCGTTCTCCAGACAGGCGACGGGCGACGGTCTCGGGTGCTTCGGCCTTGCCCGGAGCGGGTTCGGCCGCCGCCAGCTCACGGGTTTTCAAGACGATCATGTATTCGTAAAACGACTGCAGCACCGCGTACATGAATCCGGCCCGGCCATCCAGGAAGCCGCGTTTGGCGAAGTATAGGAGCGCGAACTTGATCAGCGGGCGGGCCGGTGACCGGTAAAATAGTTCTTTCTGGTGGAAGCGGCGTTCGTGGAAATCCTTGGCAAGAAAAGCCCGCGCGATGCTAAATGGTGCCTGGGCTGCGCGATTCAATAGAATTTGTTCCGCCTCCAACGTGCTGTAGCAATTATGCCGATCCAACCAGTGACCTATTCCTTTGCTGAAGGGAAAATGCTCAAGGTAGCCACTCAGATCACCGACCGGCCCGTCGGCGATCGAAACGGGATTGATCAGACGCTCATAGCGCAGTTTCTCAGGTCGGAAAAGCCTAATGTAGTATGGAGTGGCCTGAACATGCTTGAGCCAACATCCGAGCAGGAAATCGCGCCGTTGGACGCGAAACGCCACGCTCGCTCCAGGGGCGCGCACTGATCCTCGAATGCTGTTGGCAAGCTCTGCCGTGACTCTTTCGTCGGCGTCTAGGTGCAAAACCCAAGGATACTTAAACGGTAGATGCTGCAAGGCCCAGTTCTTGTGCGCGGCTTCGTCACCGCCGAAATACCGACTCGTCTCTTGTGCCGGGCGCTGGACAAAATGAGCGCCCGCCATCCTTGCGACTTCCGCCGTGCTGTCGGTGCTATAGGAATCGTACACAAATACGTCGTCGGACCAACCGACCGACTGCAGGCAGCCGGGGAGGTCCCGCTCTTCGTTTTTCGTGGGGATAAAGACGGAAATCATTTCAATTCGCGATCCGCTACGCCGGCTGCCCCACGCCCGACAGGCGATTGCGAAGCCATTGGATCTCGCTCGCCGAAAACCGCGGATGGAGCACCGCCTGCGCGTTGGCACGCAAGTGGTCCGGCCGCACCATCGCCGGGATGACGACCTGAATGCCGGTATTCTGCGTGATGACATTCAGCACCACGTCCGCCAAAACGCTATCGTCAACAGAACCGAGTTTCTCGCGCAGTTCCGCCGATGTCTCCCGCGAGTTAGCGATCTCGCGCAGCGATTCGCGCGTCTCCGCAGCGCGGCGCACTCCGCCGAACGGTTGGTTGGCGGCAAACCCGAAGCCGCTCGGCGAGGAGCTTGCAACCGACTGCGTCATCGAAAGGTCGAACACGTTGCACGGGAATTGCATCGCCGAAAGTGGGTATGGGTGCATTTCGAGCGCCGCCTCGATCACCTCCGGGTCGGCGGACAGACCGGCCATGCGCACTTTGCCCGATTGGACCAGCTTTTCCATTTCGCGCAGAACGTCGTCCTGTTCCAGAACGCTTGCGGGCGCCGCATGCAAAAACAGGATGTCCACGTAGTCCGTCCGCAGTTTGCGAAGGCTCTCCGCGATGCTCCGCTGCAGCACCTCCACCGTGAACTGCCCTTCCTGGAACTCTCCGCGAATCCCTTTCTGCACCAGCTTGCGCGCCGAGGGCACCGCTCGGAGCGCGCCTCGAATCACCGGCTTCGCGATCCGTTTCAGCAGATTCTGTTTCGCTGGCACGATGCCGAACTTCGTCGAGACCAATACGCGGTCGCGCTTTCCCCGCAGAAACTCGCCCAGCAGCGCTTCGCACTCGCCATAACCGTAGGAACGCGCAGTGTCGTAGAACGTGATGCCGTACTCATACGCCGTCGCCAGCGCGCGCAACGAATCCCGCTTGCCTGCCCGCCCCATGAGCGGTGCGCAGCCAAACCCAAGGACGGAAGACTTCAAACCGCCTGCGCCAAATTCGGTGTAAAGCATCAAATTGCCTTCAATCCCTCAAGATGGGCGCCGCAGTCCACCATCGCCGCTCGCGAAGCCTGGTCTTTCAATCGATGGGCCAGGCGCACCGCCAGCGCTACGGCCAGAAACGTCGAATTGGCCTGCCCGGAAGTGGGAAAAACGCCCGATGACGCCACGTGGAGATTGTGCACGCCGTGAACCTTTAGGTTCGAATCCACCACGCCTTCGGCTGAATTCTCGCCCATCCGCGTTGTTCCGATCTGGTGAAAACCGTCAGACGCCTGTTCCATCACCCACCCGGCCAGCTCTTCCCGCGGATGCCAGTATTCCAACAGCCCGCATCGGGAAGCGCGCAACGCCGCATCGAGCACGGCATGGGACGCCAATACGCTCCGCGCGTCTGCTTCGGTATACCGCAAATCAATAGCCACCCGGGGCAGCCCGAAGCGGTCGGCCTCGCCGCTCAGGACGATCCGGCTTTGGGGATTCGGCTCCTGCTCGGCGTGATAATGCAGCGGATACCTGCCGGATACACTGGGGACCAGGAAGCCCGGTTTCCGCGGCTTAGTCAAGAACCGGTCGCGCAGAATGTTCTTGATGTCGCGCGCTCCGCTGGCCGCGCCCAGCAGAACATTCCGCAGGTGCGCCGCCACGCGATACGGCTTCGGGCCGGTATGTGCGAGCCGAATCGCTTCCGCCACCAGGCGCCGGCCGACGGGGGGAAAAGCCAGCGCGAGAAACACCGCCGACAACACAGCGCTGCCATGCCGAGCATCGTGAAACGGCGGGTTGTCCGGCCAAAAGGAAGCATTCAGCAGCCTGTGCGCTTGTTGGGCGGAAGACGTCAGCGTCAGCCGCCGCCTGATGTAAACGCCATCGTCGAGCTTGAAATCCAGATCCGCAGCCGCAGCCGGCGGCTCGAACGCAATACTGGCGATTTTTCCCGAAATGTGGCCCATGTAGTAGCGCCCGAGCGCGCCGTCCGCGCCGCCGAAGTGGTTCGGCCAATGGCGTTGCACCGCCAGCAGCAGGCGGGTACTCTCCACGCCGCCGGCGGCAACCACGATGTCTCGCGCCTTGGCGGTAAGCCGGCCCGCGGGCGTCGCCACCTGTACGCCGACGACCGTGCGGCCGTTCTCGGCGAAATCCAAACCGCTGGCCGTACTGTTCAGGCACAGCGTAATGCCGGTGGAGCGCTCCAGCCGAGCGCGGTGAACGAGCGCCAGTCTGGATTCCGAAGCCCAGCGCTCCAGAAACGCGGCCGAAACATCGGCGCCGAGCGAATGCAGGAATTCGGGCGTCGAAAGAAAAACATCGCCTCCGCAGAGCAAATATTCGGCGGCCTTCCCATACCAGGGTTTGACCTCGTCGTGACCGATTGGCCAGCCGGGACCCGGCACGTGGGACCGAGGTTCGAAATCTATGTCGTCATATGGCACGCAGCGCCCGGCCCAAGTCCAAGAAGTGCCACCGAGCGCGCGGCAGACGGCGATTTCCATAGCCGCGTGGCGATGTGCGTCCATGATCTTGGCGCGCGATGCTTCCGCCGTCTTGAGCCCGGCATGACTTCCTCCCGATTCGAGCATTAGCACCTCGATGCCCAGGCTCTCGCACTCAAATGCCAGGGCCATACCGACAGGTCCGGAACCCACGATACAGACATCCCAGGGGCGCTCCCTGGTTACAAGCCGGTTAAGGATCATTTGGGTTGAATGACCGTTCTGGCCTTAATCCTGCGAGCCGGCACGCCGCCGTAGACCATCGACGGCGCCAGATCCTTAGTCGCGACGGAACCGAGAGCGAGCACCGCTCCATCGCCAAGATTAACTCCCGGCTGCGCGGTTGCCCGCGCGCACACCCATGAGTAGGCGCCGAGCCGGATGGGATAAGCACGTAACGGGAAAGCCGGGTCTTCATAGTCGTGCGTAGCACCACATATATAAGCCTGCTGCGAGACGACGGCGTGGGAACCCATATGCAAAGTTTCCGGATTATAAATTATGGCTTCTTCGGCGATGGCGGAAGCCTCGTCGCAGACGAACTTCCACGGCGCCCAGATTCTGGCGGTTGGGTAGATCTTGGCGTTGGGTCCAAGCTGCGCGCCGAAAAGCCGCAACAGCACCCGCCGCAACGCGTGAAATGGGCGAGGGGAGGGCCGAAATAGGCAGACATATACAATTCCCCAGGTGAGACGAAGCAGCCTACTCCCCAACGAGAACGGCGGTGCCAGATACGGGTCTATTCCATCCTTCGACATCATCACCGGTGGATCGCGATTTTCGTTCTTTGTTAAGAGGCGGGAGAGCTTCGCCGCGATGATTCTACCGTCGCGCGGCCGTTCCGCAAAACTCGACACGGTCCGTTTGCAGTCCGGACAGCACCGCTGGCGCCGGCCGGAAGTGGTTCACCCAGACATTCTCAGCCCGTTGGGGTTTCATGATGATTTTAGCCACCTGAGAGGCGATCATAAAGGTCGCCGAGACGCGCCCAAACTGTCACAATGTTAAACCGTTCCTGGACCATTTTGCTGGCGGCGTCACCCATACGGCGGCAGAGGTCAGGATTTTCAAGAAGGCGCAGAAGAGCCGTTGCCAGTGCGAGAATGTCGCCGCATGGCACCAGGTATCCGTTCTCCCCCTCCTGAACCACATCTGGTAGGCCTCCGACTGGCGTGACGACTACGGGAAGACCAAACGACATCGCCTCAAGTACAGCCATGGGGACGCCTTCATGGTAGCTGGGAAGGCAGAACACATCGGCTCGACGGAAAACTTGCTCTTTCGCTTCCCCGCGCAGCCAGCCCGGAAACTCAATCGATCGAGAAATCCCCAATTCCTCGGCAAGCACTCGCGCTTGGCTAACGGCACCGTGCCCGGCCATAGTAAGCTTGGCGTCGGGGACCGCCTCGAGAACAATCGCCATCGCGCGTATAAGGTCTTGATATCCTTTGCGGTCCTGGAGCTCGCCGGCGAATAGCACCATTCGGCTAATTCGCTGTCTAGGCTCCGTCCCGACTGAGGCCACCGCGTTGGGGATCACCACAACCCGTGCACTTGGCAGGCGCCTCTTCACCTCACTCTCCCAGTACGGCGAAAGTACGATGACGGCGTCCGCACTTAGCAGTACTCGCCGGACGAGAGGCGGGCACGTCTGATCAAACAGCATCTCAGCGCTCGGTGCGTGCAAGTGTACAACAACAGACTTGCCAAAGCACTTTGCCAGGAAGAAGAAAATCGATTTCCGAATGAAGCTATTCCACACGGTTGCATGGATGTGAACTATGTCTTTACCAAGCAATGCGATAGGCATTCGCACAAGTGCCTGTACGGCAGCCCACACTTTTGCCACCTTGTTTCGATCATCGTGAGTTGCGAGCCATTCGCAGCGGTATTCCCTCCACTGCGGCTGACTGGCGAGGAGTGCAATCACCGACGTGGTTCCGCCGCGGACCATCCGGCCCGGACCGATCACTAGCACACTTGGCTTAAACCGCTTCTGCATCGCTTGTCCGGTACTACCTCTGCACCACACAAAAGATCGATCCTTGAGCATTCTTACCAACGCGACGGGAGCCCGCCTCGCTTGCAGATGGCAGCAGCTCTCAAGGCACGCACAAACGTCACTCACGAGGCGGGCGAAACACGGTCGTGGCCAGATCCGCCGCCACGCCGACCTGTCCAGAAGCGGCCGCACGCCGCTCGTGCTGCGGCATCGGCAAAGAGGCTAAACAGTGCGTCGCCATGCACCGAGTACGAGAAGGCACGTTCTGCGAACTTTCGGCCGGCAAGACCTATGCACTTTGCCTTTAGCTTGTCGCCGAGCAGCGCAGAGACTGCTCTTGCGCAATCTGCCGCGTCTCCCTCTTTGTAGAAGAGAACATCTATCGAATCCGTGAGGTACTCCGCAACTTCCCCGACGGCACATGTTACTACGGGGGCGCCTGACATAAGGTATTCGCCTAGCTTATTAGGAACCCGCGCTTTTGAGCGAACATCATCCCACAGAGGCTGAACAAGGACCGAAGCGTTGCGACATGTCACTAGCATTTCGTTCCTGGTGACGTACCCCCTGAGCCTCAGAGTGGCCGCGGGCAGGCCTAGATTCCGAGAGTGGGTCTCGATGCTATGTCTTGCATCATTGGAAACCGGACCCACTATTTCAAGGACGATATTGTGCGCCTCGGCCAGCCGGGCTGCCACCGAAACCAAAAACAATACATCCTTAATATAGGTAGTCGCATCCCCGCACCAAGCAATGACTTGTCGGTCGTGCTCTTGGGTCTCCGTAGCGGCAACGTACTCGCTCGGATCGACGAACACCGACCGTTTATAGATTGGGAATGGATTGCTTTTATACGCTGGTAACGACTTGATCCTGTCCTGGATGGTTTTGGAGATGACAACCACGCCGGAGCACAATTGAAACATCATGTGGCGATGAATCCATTGATTGATTGCCCAACTTTCTGGAATCTCGGGTATCCATTCGCAGGTTTCCAATACGATGGGCAACCTTAAGACCATACATAGAATTTCTACATACGCATTCAGCAGGTCTCCTTGCGCATGAAGACAGACAACTGTGGTTTCGCTACGCTGCGCGAAACGCGTGAAGGATAAGCGGAGGGCCAGCTCCGCGGACGCAAGGGCATAAACTGCGAGTCTGAGAATGAATGATGCCGGCCTGCTCGTCGTTGGTCCTAGGTAGCGGAATGGGATTCCTTGATGTCTTCCCTTGCGGCTTACGGAGTTCAAGTACGGGTGCGGTCCGCAGTGAAGAACTGTAACGGAAGCGCCGGCTGCGGTCAACGCCCTGGCAATGAACAAAACGGTCTGTGCGGTGGCGAGGCCAGTCGGAAATCCAGCACCACTGCAGATGTTGAGAATGTTGAGCTTCATGATAGTCGTTGCAGTGTAATGGCACCCTTATATATGCAAGGTGCAAGTACGCCGCCAGGTTAAGGGAGCACGCTATCGCAGCAAGGGACAGCTCCTTCACGGCGCGGCCCGGTAAAGTCTTGTAAGGACCCGCCCGCTTCTGTACCGCGCGGGTGCGCAGGCGGTCTGCGAGAGTGGAGCCCGCAGTCTGCTAGTGGTCTGCGGCGAGCAGATTAACCATTATCCAGGACAGCGCGTGCACGCCTGACCTTTTCGAGGACATCGGAAGCTTTGGCTGTCCAGACGAACGGCTTGGGGCTGTCGTTGTGTTTGTCGATGTAGTCGCCGATGGCCATGATCAATTCCTCGACATCGCGGAAGATCCCGCGGCGGAGCCTCTGTTCGGTGAGATCGCGGAAGAAGCGCTCAACCATGTTGAGCCACGAACTGCTGGTCGGGGTGAAGTACATGTGAAAGCGCGGATGGCGGGCCAGCCACTTTTGCACTTTGGGATGCTTGTGCGTGGCATAGTTATCGGCAATCAGGTGCAGTTCTTTGTCGGGCGGCGTCAGGTCGTCGATCACGCGTAGGAATTTCAGCCACTCCTGATGACGGTGCCGGTCGTCGCACATGCTGATCACGGTGCCATCCAGAGTGCTCATGGCCGCGAACAGAGTGGCGGTTCCGTTGCGCTTGTAGTCGTGGGTCATGGTTCCGCAGCGCCCCTTCTTCAGCGGAAGTCCGGGCTGCGTGCGGTCCAGCGCCTGGATCTGGCTCTTTTCATCGGCGCACAGCACGATGGCGTGTTCCGGCGGGTTGAGATAGAGCCCGATGATGGCCTCCAGTTTCTCGGCGAACTGGGGATCGTTACTGACCTTGAACGTGCGCGTCAAGTGCGGCTTCAGGCCATGTCGACGCCAGATCCGCCGCACACTCTTTTCACTGATGCCAGAGGCTTCGGCCATCGTGCGAGTGCTCCAGTGCGTCGCGTTAGTCGGCGTCTCCCGAGTGGTCTTCCGCACTACCTCCTGAATCTGGGCCGCCGTAATTGTTCGGGCCCTTCCCGGCCGGGGAGCATCCTTCTCCAAACCCGGAAAGCCCTCCTGAAGGAAGCGCTTACGCCACCGCGCAGCCTTCTGGTTGCTGATGTTCACGGTGGCGGCGATTTCTAAATCCTGCTTGCCGTCAGCCGCCAGCAGAACGATCTTCGCCCGCTGCACCTGACGGACGGGCAACGACCGTGATCGGGCCCACTGCTCCAGGGTCTTTCGCTGCTGATCGTCGAGCACTACCGGCGGGGCAACACGCATGCGAGGCTTCCTCAATTATAGAGGCGCCCCGTGTTCCTTATAGGTTACTATTTAGGCCGCCCTACACTAGCTATATAAGCAATCGTCTGAGTATTCGCAAGACCAACGGGAAACCCGTCGCCATTACAGATACTGATCACTTGCAAAGTCATTACGCACGCGTCCTTCCACCCTTCTGAGGCTGCAATGCAGTGTTCACCCTCGTCGCGTTTCCGTTGCACCAATCCTGCAAAGGGGGTGAGCGGGTTGACCGGCGGCGATTACACCTGGCGGAAGTGAGCGCGTGACTACGCTGCCCGCGCCGACCACAGCCCCGGCGCCAATCGTAACTCCCTTTAAGATCGTCACGTTCATGCCGATCCAAACGTCACTTTCGATCACTACCGCGGCGCTGCGGCCGGGCTCTCCGGCGGAACGGCGGTTCGGGTCAATGGCGTGCCAATCGGTGTCGGTGATCGTGACATTGGCACCGCACATAACCCGGTCGCCAATTGCGATGGAGCTCGCAGCAGCAATTACCGTACCGCTGAAGCCACACCGGCTGCCGACCAAAACGCGCGCCCCCGAACCCAGCGTCGAGATGGTACACGGGCGGTTGATGCCCACAAGATTGGACCAAACCGCAGAACGGAACTGACAATGCGCGCCGATCAGAATTGAACTCTGCGGGTGGCGCCTGAACACCGGCATGCCGAAAAACGAGCAGCCTGGCCCCATTAGCACGCCCCACCACCGCGCAGAAAGGCCTGCCGCAATTGAGTACGCAAAGCGGCGTGCGACCGTCACTGCGCAATTGACTAGGTGCGGTAAGTTGTCTAGGTCAGGCCTTCGCATTGAAGAACACTCCGTGCGATGCCGGCAGCATGGCCTTGGCGGGGGTCTTAAGGTGTCGCAGACGGTCCCGAAACGATGATGAGCCAGGCAACCGGAGCACAGCGGCTTACTATGGTTATTTATGGTTGGCGGTGTCCACGGCGTCGCAATAAGCGTCTAAGAGTTGCCTCATAACGAGGGCAGGGTCGTGTCGCTCCATCGCAGCGAGTCTGGCGTTTGCGCCCAACCGACATGCCAGTTCGTCACTGTCGAAGATTTCGGCGATCCTATCGGCCAGCATCTCCGGATCGCCAGGCGGGAAAAACAGACCGTTGCGGCCGTGTTCAAGCAATGAAGGCGTGCCTCCCGTATAGCTACACACACACGGAACGCCGACCAGCATCGCTTCGCAGACGCTGTTCGGACTGTTGTCGATGAATGACGCTGAGGCAAAGACGTGAGCCGACCGGAGAACTTGTGTAAGCCGCGGACCATCAAGGTGGCCCAGGAGAGAGACGGCGCCACGATAGGACTCGATCCGGCGGCGGAGATAGCGGCCGTAACCGCTTCGCATGCTGACCGTCCCACTGAGCTCCAGGTGCGCGTCGGGATACCGCTGGCGAAGGGTACCGAGTGCATCCAAAAGAGTCTCGACCCCCTTTCTGGGATGGCCGGCATTGCTGAACACGATGCGGTGGCGGACCGCAGAATCGATCGACCATTGCGGTTGCTCCCAGAAATCGCGTCGAAGAACCTCGCCGACAGTGCGGTAGCGCGCAGTCGGGTTGAGGCTGCGCACGTAAGCCCGGTCCCAGTCCGTTCGCCCGAGGAAGACGCTTCCGGAAGAAATAGCCTCCCTTTCCATCACGGCCTGCCTTCGAAGGCGGAGATAGTACCAAAGCAGACCCCGGCCTACAAGGAGCTCAAGCCACCGATGCATATGCGCGATTCGCAGGGGGTCGGCATCGCCGAAGAACGCCGGCCAGCGGGAATAGGGGCCCAGGAGCCCCTGCAGTGAGATCACCGCGGGAACTGCAGTGAGGTGCCGGGCAGAGAGAAGCGGGTAAAAGCTTTCGGTGCCGTGGTAGTGCAATACATCCGGGCTGCACTCGCGCACCGCGTCAGCACACTCCGACAATGCGCGAGAGATCGCGGATTCCGAAGTGGTCCGCGGTTCGGGAATTACATAGTAGCGAATTCCAGCGGATACGAAGCTGGTGGCTCTTTCGACGCGTGCCGCGGTGAGAACCGCGAGTTTAATGTCACCAACCCGGTTGAGTTCATCGGCAAGGGAAGCCATCCACCACCCGGTTCCACCGGAACTGCGTCCGAGCTGGGCGGCAGCATTAGGCAGGGGGATATTTGTGAACCAAAGTACTCTCATGTTGCGAGCCTAACTTGAGGTCACTTGCGGGAATAGCCATCTACTAGTTGGACCCTGAGGTGTTCCCTGCCAGCCACGCGACCTTGGCAGGGAGAAGTACGGTCCGATGCGATCTCACCATCACCCGGGCATGCCCCCCGCGATGGCGCGTTCGTGGCCAGGCGCAACAGCCGCCGACGCAGAAGAGCACAACGTAGTAATCAATCGTGAACGATGGATACGAAGACGAGAACATTCGTAGGGCCCACAGCAGCACGATGATGGCGCATGCGGCGTGGGTTGGGGCGCCGGGGTCGCGAGCGCACTGAAGGGCGCCAGCAATATGAGCCGAGCAGTACGTAAAGAGCAAGGGAAGTCCGCCGAACAACAGCAGGGACAAGTAACCTACGTCCGTTCCCCCTGCCCATTGGAAAGGCCCCCATCTCCAGGTCGCTTGTGCCCCACGCCCGAGCACCAAGTCGGCCGGCGTCAAATCCTTGAAGAAGTCCACTAGCTGCTCGGTGCGCGTATCTTCCGTCGCGCGCGCCTGAAAAAGAGCCGCGCTACGCGATAGCGATTGGCCGACAACGGAATTAGGGACGAGCGTTGGAAGAAGCGCAACCACCACGCTTGCAGCTACGAGCCCACTGAATACCAATGGGCCGCGCCTCTGCCCCCGCTGCAGGTAGAAGTAACCTGTGAGGAGCGCCAGAATCATCACGACATTGAGCCGCGTCTGCACCAGTACGGTCCCGAAGGCATAGATGACGAGAGGTACCCAGCGGAGCACCCGAGGCGCGCGGGAGATCGGGCTGTGGTCGAGCAGCAGCCATGCTGCCGGGAAGAACAGCGCATTGAGGTACAACCCGAGCGCCGCGACCGCGTAATTTCGATAATAGAAGGCCGTCGAAAACGACACCAAGAGAACAGTCGCCGACAGGACGGCGGCCAGCGTGGCGATCAGCCTGCGGAGAAAGACCCAGTTATCGCGCTCGGCGCCGATGAGGATCAGCGCCGACATCAAGCAAGGGACAGGTCCCGTAGGCCCTACCAACTTGGTCGAGAAGAAATCGCCCAGGCTGTAGCCACGATAGGTCATAATTCCGGCGGCAACGAAGAACAGGAGAAGGCGCAGCGTAGGATCTGGCTGGCCCGCGCGGCGCCGGAACGCCAACCAGGCAAGGAATCCGGCGGGGAAAAGGAATGCGAGATGCAGGCCGTGCGCTATGTAGTAGGAGGCGCCCTTATGTTCGGCGAAGTAAAACCATAGGTTTTCGGGGTGCTGCAGACGCAGTTTTGTGGCCTCAAATGTCAACCAGAGTGCCGCCGCCATTCCCACGGTGAGCATGACCAAGGCAAGCCGGTTGAGCGGCGACCCGGGGAGCAACGGCCGCCTGCCCCTAGGCGTTGAAAGCCACAACTTAGTGCGGGTGCGCGGCATTATCGCCAAAGATTCCATCTGATCGTGGAGTGACGAGCGGGCAAGCGGCAGCGGGCCGCGTCGATTAGGCGTTTGGCAAACGCACAACGGCTTCGCCGTGACTTGGCAAGCCGCGCCAAGCTGCTGCTTGCTTGCGCATAAGAGCCCGCAGGAACGGCGCCTGCACCGCCGTTTGGACCACACCCATGAGAACGTAAGCGCCAGCTAGCCCCACCGCCCCACGCGGGCTGAGCAACCCGGCTGCAACCACCAGCGCTACCCCCCGTATCAGAGCCAGGAGCATTCCCGGTACGGCGGCCCCCAGCGACCAGATCGCTTGGCCAACCGAGATGTTTGCAGCCGATATCACCGCGGAGATGCAAATTAAGCGCAATGTTGATGCACCAGACACAAACCCATGCCCGTAGAGGGACATGATCCAAGGCGCAGCCAGGCCAACGGGCACCGCGATGATTACGGCCAGCGCCGTCGTCAGAAGGAAATTGACCTTCAGTATCCGTTTGTACCTTGCGATGCTTCGCTCCGGAAGGACGGCGGAAAGCGTAGGGAGGCCTAGGTTGGCCACGGCGTTCGAGAAAAACATCACGAAAGCCTGCCACTGGAGCGCCGCGCTGAAGATGCCCAACTGAGCGTATCCGGCAGTCGTGCCGAGCATGGCGCTGGTCCACCAAACCGCTGGCGTGAATGAAAAGGAAGCGATCAAAACCGGAATGCTGAAGGACCAGAGCAACCTGAGATCGGCCTTCTCGACACGATAGGACAACGGGACAAAGTGCAGCCGGCACTCGCGGCGAATTGCGATTTCGTGGATCAGGAAGGTCACAGCACTTGTTGCCGTGTAGGCGACCATCGCGCCCCGAAGACCTCCCAGGGCCACGCCGGTGACAATCGCCGGACACGCTACGAACCCCCTGATGGCGTTCAGCACGGCCTGAGTCTTGAACGCTTCAAACCCCGCAAGAGTGCCTGTTTGATAACCGTTCACCGCGGCAAACAGCATCATCACGGCTCCAAGTTGCAGTTCCGCGGCCAGAGGCGCTTTCAGCGTACTCCTGCTGAGCCAAGGCGCCAGCGCGATCAAAAGAATCGCTATCGCCGATCCCGACACCGCGCTGACCATGGAAGACATAGCGATGATTCTTCCCGCATGACGAGGGTCATGCCGCCAATACTCGGCCACGTGTTTGGTGGCCGTTACGCCGAGCCCCACAGACGCAACGGTCGCGAACAGATTCACAGTCGTGAGGACAATTCCTAATTGACCGTATAGTGCGGAGCCCAAAAGCCTCGCACAGACCACAGTTGCGAGCAGGCCCAGAGCCTGGCTGACGCCGGTGCCGAGCACGCACCAGAACGCACCCCTGGCAATTCGTGAGCGAAGCGAATCGCCAGTAAGATAATGCGACCATACCCCCTTCACCCAGGCGCGAAGCTGCTCGCGCGTGGAAGGAACTTCCAATTCTGCGATTGCCGAAGACATGAGTTCCCTACGCCGCCCCCGCGCCCTTCAGAACCGCCGGAATGGTCTTCGCTAGGATCTTGAAGTCGAGTCTCAGCGACCAGTGGTCGATGTATTCCATATCGAGTTCCATCCATTCTTCGAAGGGGATGG
>OBLW0100002307.1_pt1 | contig 15473 bp, 15 predicted proteins | sample 1520161 | NCBI WGS metagenome assembly OBLW01 (sample SAMEA3539309, study PRJEB22396) | soil metagenome | biome: tundra; feature: field; material: soil | place: USA | collected 2010-05 | depth 0.15 m
CTCCCCTCTTCCCCTACACGACGCTCTTCCGATCTACGGCGTGCCGGTCGAATCGTAGCGATTCCAGACGGGCAGTTCGCCGTCGCGCAGCAGGGCGCGGTGCTGAATGGCCGAGTAGGGCACGGACTGCCAGAGGGTCGCGCCGACGTCGGAGCCCTTGACGTCAACCGGAGTCGGGTCGCTGTATCCCGGAAGCGTGGGATTGCCGTCGTAAAGCAGGGGCGCGCCGTATTGGGGGGAGACATAGCTGCGGCCGAGGAAAATGACAGGATAGGAACTCGCGGATACGGCTATCGCGGCCGCAGCCATCAGAGCATAGCGCGGCCGGGTGGCGAATCCCTGGACGGCAAGGCTCCATCCCCGGCGCAAGGAACTCGAATAGTAAAATAGGCCGGCGACCAGCAGGCACACGGCGAGGACCGTCGCGGCGCGCCCCGATGCCTGCGCCACGACTTTTCCCCACGGCGTCCAGAATTCAAGAGGCGGGCCGAAATCCACCGAAAGCTGGGGATCATCGGCCCCTGGTGTGGTCACGATTTCGAGGCCTTTCCCGATCTCCCGCAGCGACTGAATTTGGTTTGCCGGTCTGAACGCGGACAATTCGAGGGAGCGCACGCGACGGCCGTCCAGATCCACGATGCAAGGATCGGCCAACGTCACGGTGCCATCCCGGTCGATCGGATCGAATCGGATGGCGCGGATCGATTCGCCGGCCATCAGCAGGCGGTACTTCCGCAGCGTCGCACCCGCCGGGAGAGGCAGGATGCCGGAATCGTCCTCGCGGAAACCGTTGCCGCGGTCGTAGTAAACCTGGACATGCCCGGAAGCGGTAGAGGCGAGAGTGACTTCAAGGACAAATCCCTGCGATTGCTTGTGGGTCGCAGGCAGAAAAGGGATTACGATGGCGACGCTGAACAACGCCATGACCGCCAGCAGGGGCAACGAGCGGTATCTCATGGATGTGGGGAAAAGCGCCACGCCGCGAGGCACAGGACGATCCCACAGCCCGCGGCGATCTTGGCGAGAAGCAGCCCATTTTTCACGGACTTCCACGCGATATACGAGAGCATTCCCATTTCGGCGGGTTCGCTGAATGCCAGCCAGCGCCCCGGGTCGTCAACGCGAGCTGTGACGAGGAACGGACGTGTCGGCGCCCGGACGTAGGCTGAGCGCCACGAATTTCCAGGCGTTTTATCCGGCCTGACCTCGGCCAGCACGCGTCTGGTGGCGGCATCTCGGATTTCCAGGGAAAGTCCCTTCTCTCCGACCTGTCCCGCCACCTCGAATCTGAGCCAACCGCCTCTGCGCGCCGGCAGCGGTTCGCTTTCCCAGGAACCCCGTGCCACCGAGCCCTTCGCGGCAAAACTGCCCCAGGTCACGGCATTCGAGAGTCGGGGCAATCCGGGCGGAAGGCCCGCCTCAAGCCAGTCACCGCCGGACGCGGGGACCTGATTCTCCGGAACGCGGGAATCCGCCCTTTGGAACGAACCTTCCTGAACGTGCGCCGGGAGAGGGATGGGATCGCGAACACTGACGGGGAGGGCGGCTCGCAGCGATGGAACCAGAAGACGCCGGAGAAAGGAAACGGTGCCGGGGTAGGGAATCTCGTTGTGGCGCACGTACGCCTCGTCGCCTGTGGCGAGGTAGTTACGGACATTCGCCACGCAATAACGATGGTAGACTCCCTCGTCGGGGAGTTCATGCTTCAGAATCCTGCCAAGTTGGTCGTCTGACGCTCCTATCACCATGCCTATCCAGACGATTGCGATGCACACGCGTGTCCGGCGCGCCGCGAGATTTGTCCTTCCGTGTCGCGCAAGCCAACCCAGTGCGAGGCCGTTGACAACGATTCCGAAGACCAGCGTGTCGATGTAGCGGGATGCCGGCGGGTAGCCTCCTTCGCCCCGGGCGTATGCGGTCGCCAGCAGTTGCAGCATAACCCACCCGCCCAGGCCGAAAAGAATGACCCCGGCTTGCCGCCCTGTGCCGGCTTTTCGTCTGATCATTCGCCAGGCCAGCAGGACCCAGGGGAGCCACAGAAGCTCGGAGAACCATGCATTGTCGAGTTTTCGCACCGGCCATTCCAGGCTCTGAACCAAGGTGACGCAAAACTCGCCGATCGACTGAGCTTTTGCCGATTCATGGTACGGAACCGTGACCCGGGTCAGGCAGCCGACCAGCACAAGGATCGCAGCTAGCACGAGCGTTGGAGCGGCGGACGACCAGGACACCTCCCTCCGCAAGAGAAGCAGGACAGTCAAACCGAGGACCACAGCCGCCGCAAAGAACCCGGATGCCATGCTGACCATGGCCAGCGCCATGCACGCGGCGCCCAGCCACCATCGGCACGACCACGCGCGGGCGGCGGGCAGGCCCGCGATGGCGCCAAAGGACAATCCGATGAGAAGGAACTGCTGGGAATTGAATCCGGCGATCACGTTGTGCCAGGCGAACGGCAGGCCGTAGGCCGCCCCCAGCAGGATGATGAGCGGCGCATGCCAGCGGCGATCCAGGAAGCCCACCCCGAACAGGTACAAGCCGGCGGCGATGAGGCCGGGCAGGATGGCGTTGGCGGCCGCCTCGAGCCGCTGATCCCACTGGCCGTCGGCGGCGGCCAGGCCGAGGTTGACGAGTTTCGTCAGCACCACCCGGTGCTCGTTGTGGGGGAGGAACAATACGCCCAGCGTGAGATGGCCCTGGTACCAGGGAGCCAGCAGATTCGTGCCCTCGGCGTCCCATTGGTCCCACTCCGGCAGGTCCATGCCGTAGCGGTCGACAACCGCCCATCGGGCCCCGAGGACGAACGCGAACAGGCAGGCGATCAGCCCGAGGCGGACGGCTCGGATCTTATCCATTGGTGGTCAGTGTACCCAAAAGGAGCGTTTCTTCTTTTTCTTTTGCACCAAAGGCTCAAGCATACTCGGCGCCTCAATTCCATCTTTTACGATGATCGATCCGCCGCACGATTCCGTCTCGCTTTTTCCGGCAGCGCAATGAGGTGCTTTTTCAACCTCAACGAAAGCGCCCCGCATTTCTGGAATTACGGGGAAATGCTCAAGGTGGCCATCCTGTCGCTGCGGAAGCACACTTCCATGGAACCGGTGGTAGTCTACGATGGAGGCGACAACTATCTGGCCCGCTGGCTCACCGGCTATGGGGTCGAGGTGATCCACCACCGCTGCCGGCTCCTTCCCGATTTGGAGCGGCTGGCCTCCGGCACGGGCAATCCGTCCCTGCTCGTCCATGGCGCGGGAATCCTGCTGAAGGCCGACCTGGCCGACCTTTGCGCGGAACGGGGCTGGGGCGGCGAGCGAATCCTGTTCTGCGATTGCGACGTCATGTTTCAGGGAGATCCGGCGGGCGACTGGCCTGCGCTGGACGGAGCCTGTTTCGCGGTGGGGCCGGAGGATGTGCCGGAAGCGCCGGAACGGTTCAACACCGGAGTCATGCTGATCGATGTCGCATCGATGCTTCCGCGCGCCGAGCCGTTCCGGAAGTTCCTGGCCGGGATTTTGGCGGAGGCGGTCAAGGTAAGCTGGGACCAGCACGCCTACCGCCTCTTCTTCCGGCGGGACGAATGGAGGCCGCTCCGGGCGGAGCTGAATTGGAAGCCCTACTGGGGCCCCAATCCGGGCGCCCGCATCATCCATTTTCACGGGCCAAAGCCGTGGATGCGCGCCGACATCGCATCGGGCCGGATCGATGCGGCACACGCTTCCCTCGCGGTGCAGTCCTTTTTCGAATGGTGCGACCGCTGGGATGCATTCTTTCGGGAGGCGGTGCGATAAGCCGTTTAGCCTTGCCGCCGGAGGGCGGCCGGATTTCTCTCGGCCCGCATGGCGCCTGTAACCGCCCGACGGGTCGTCGGCCTTGATTTTCTGCGCTGCTGCGCAATCGGGTGCGTCCTGCTCGCGCACGGGCTGACCTTCCTCTATCCGCACGTTGGAGGCGTTCTGCTCTGGCCCGGCTTCGGCCTCTCCCTGTACGACCTCGGCCACCTCGGCTCGTTCGGGGTCGAGTTGTTTTTCGTCCTGAGCGGATTCCTGATCGGGGGAATCCTGCTCGGAGTGGGGCCCCGCCTGGCCGAGGGCGCCGAACTCCTGCGCTTCTACTGCCGCCGCTGGTTTCGGACGCTGCCCAATTACTATCTTTTCCTGCTGATCAACATCGCCTTCCTTCTCTGGATTTTTCCGCAGCCGATCCCCTGGGGGCAGGCGGCCAGGTACCTCGTATTCCTTCAGACCTTCACGGGCCGGCACACGTTCTTCTTCCTGGAATCCTGGAGCCTGTGCATCGAGGAATGGTTCTACCTGATCTTTCCGCTCCTTGTGTTTCTGGTGCTGCGCATGCGGCGCAACGTCACATTCGCCTTCCTGCTGGTGATCGTCGCGCTGTACCTCGCCTCGTCCATCGGCCGTTTCTTCTACGCCGCGAATCCCGCGAACACCTGGGCGGACGACATCCGCGAGACGGTCCTGATCCGCTTTGACGCGCTCATGACGGGCGTCCTCGCAGCATGGGTGGCCTCGCGGCACCCGGGAGCGTTCGCGCGCGCGCCGCGGCTTTGCGCACTGGCGGGCGCCGCTCTGCTCCTGTTCTGCTACTGCACGTGCTACTGGTACAACGCGGACAACGAGACGCTTTTTGCAAAGACGGTGCGTTTCAATCTGATCTCGCTCGGATTCGCCCTTTTCATGCCCCTTGGGGCCGGCGCGCAGGCGACGCGGTCCGCATGGTTCAACGCGAGCGCGGAGTCGTTCGCCCGCTGGTCCTATTCGATGTACCTGGTCCATCTCCCGATCCATCGCCTGCTCCGGGAGCGCTGGTTTCCCAAAAACCAGACATCGGCCCTTCAGGGATGCTTGGCCTTCGGCGCATTCCTCGCCGGGACGATCGTCCTCAGCGCCCTCATCTACCGCTTCTTCGAGCGTCCGGCGACCCGCATGCGCACCCGCTTCGCCTTCAGCCGCGAACCGGCTGCTCCGGGTCCGCCTGTCCCTGTCGATTAGGCACGAGAGGAGGGGTCCTGGGCGGATAGGCGAGCGCGAAGTCCTCGGAATCGAGCGAGAGGTTGGGATTGTAGGCCGGATCGTTGAGGAGGCGTTCCCCCCAGCGCGCCTTCACCGCGTCGATCTCGCCCTGGAATCGCCGGACCTTGTCCGGCGTGTTCTCCTGGCCTCGGCTGGCGGACTCGTGGTGCAGGAGTTCGGCGAACGGGGTGTACAGGTTGCGGTACCCCGCCGCCTCGACCTTGAGGCAGAAGTCCACGTCGTTGAACGCGATCACGAGCTTGTCCTCGTCGAAGCCGCCCACCTCAATAAAGACGTCGCGGCGCACGGCGAGGCAGGCCGCGGTGACGACCGAAAGATCCTGCGTCAGGTGCGGGCGGAACTGCGGCGTGCCTGGATCCTGCCGGGAGAAGTTCTTGAACGCGTGCCCTGCGACGCCGCCGAGCCCGGTGATGACCCCGGCGTGCTGGAGGCTCATGTCGGGATAGTACAGCCGGGCCCCGACCGCTCCGATCTCCGGCCGAACGGCGTGGCTCACCAGTTCGTCGAGCCAGCGGGGTTCCAGGATCTCCACGTCGTTGTTGAGCAGGCAGAGGATCTGGCCGCGCGCCTCGCGCGCGGCCAGGTTGTTGATCGCGGAGTAGTTGAAGGGAGCCGCGTAATCGATGACCCGCACGCCGTCCTCCTTCGCCAGGTCTGAAAACAGGGCGAGCGCCGCCGGGTCGTCGGAGCGATTGTCGACGAGAATGATCTCATAGGGGCTGTAGGCCGTCCGGGCGAAGATCGAGGCGAAGCAAACCCGCACCAGCGGCTCGGCGTTGTGCGTCGGGATGATGATCGACACGAGCGGGCGCGGCTCCGGGACGGGATAGATGACCTGCCAATGGCCGCCGACCGTGGGGCGGAGCGAGGCCGCGACGTGGAGGCGCGCGAAATGCTCCCCCAGGGCGCGCCGGGCGGCCTCGTTCACGTAGCTCTTTTCGCCGAGGTGGAGGGAGGTCGAGCCCTCGCTCGCGCGCCAGTGGTAGAGGACGCGCGGGACATGCCGGATCGCCGCCGCGGGAATCGCCTCGGTCACCCGAAGCAGCAGATCCCAGTCCTGGCTCCCCTCGAAGCCCTCGCGCAGCCCGCCGGCGGCCCGAAGCGTCGCGGTGCGGAACACGGCCAGGTGGGAGATGTAGTTCTGGCCGTTCAGCAGGTCCGGGTTCCAGTCCGGCTTGAAGTGGGGGTCGAACCGGAAGCCCTGCTCGTCGATCTTGTCCTCGTCCGTGTACACGAGTTCCAGGCCGGGATGGGCGGCAATCTCGCGGGCGACGCAGGCGAGGGCATGGGGCGCGAGCTCGTCGTCGTGGTCAAACAGCGCCGTGAACTCGCCGGTCGCGAGCGCGAGCGCGGAATTGGTCGCCGCCGAGATGTGGCCGTTCTTTTCCCGGAAGACGACCTTGACGCGGGAATCCTCCGCCGCGGCCGCCTGGAGAATGGCGCGGACGTGGGGCTTTGTGGAAGCGTCGTCGGCGATGCACAGCTCCCAATGCGGATACGCCTGCGCCCGCACGGACTCGATGGCCCGGGCCAGCCATTTTTCCTCCGGGTTGAACACGGGCATGAGGACCGAGATCTTCGGGGCCGGGCCGGGCGCCCCGGCTTCCGCCCGAAGCGACACCAGGTCGGCAGGCGACGGATTGTCGTGCGTCCGGACCCAGTGCTCATAGGAGCCCGGCTCATCGACGGCGGCGGCGGGGTCGAGGGAGACCTCGAAGAAGCAGCGCCATTCGCCCGCGGACTCGGCGACCTCGATGCACACCGAACGGTCATCGGGCAGGACCAGCGCGTCGATCTTGAATCCGCTGTGCGCGCATTGCGGCCTGTCGGATCGGCCTTGAAAGAGATCGGGCCGGTCGAGCCCGTACACGCCGGCGTAGATGCGCCCGTCGATCCTGGCGCGAATTCTTTCGAGCAGGCCGGTCTCGTCGCAGAAGCACCAGCCCCGTATCGTGACCTCGCGATCGTGCCGGTTCCAGCTCCGGGGCGCGTCGATATGGTGGTGGAAATGCCAGCCGCTTTCGATAACGGGCCTGCCTGGCGCGACCAGGGGCGGGCCCGGTTCCGCCCCGGCCCGTTCGTGCGGTTTGCGGTCGATGAGCGTCCGGCGGGCGGCGCGCAAAAGTGCCGTGGCCTTCCAGGAAAAGGATTCCTGCATCCGCCGGATCTTGTCCTCCCGCTGGGCAATCACACCCTCGATGGCGGCGATGCGCCGGTTGAGGCGGGAAATTTCCGCCGCATTCTTTTGCCGCTGTTCCGAGGCATCCTCCGCCGCCCTGGCGAGCTGGGAGGTCAGGGCCTGGACGGAGTTCTCCAGAAGAACGGCGTTGGCCCGCTGCATGCGGTCGCGCCGCTGCCATTCGCGCGACGGATCCGTCGATTCCGGATCGCCGGGCGAAGGCAGGCCGTGGACGGGCGGGCTGGCGCGACTCATGAGGCAGCCGCCACCATGAGCAATCTTGCCGGGGTTGGAAAGCCTAACCCGGCTCGTCCATCGCCGGGTGCTGGGTCAGTTTGCCCGACCTGCAGCCTGCCGGGCCTGTGCTCCGCAATCCCCAAACGCGCATCAAAGCCGGCGTGGGGCCCCATGGCGTTGCCGCCGTCCCCCGCGCCCAGATGATGCGCGTGAGCTCCGCATGGCCCGTCAAGCTGCAGGTCGGGCAAACTGACCCACTACGCATCCCCGAAGGCAATTGGGCCGTTAAAGCTTGAAGCCCGCGTCGGCCGCGTCCTTGGCGAACGTCCTCACCGTGTCGAGGGACATGGCCTCGAGGGTGGTGCCGATGAGCTTGGCCGCCTTGGCGAGGATGTCGTGCGGGACGGTGATGATCGCGCAACCGGCCGCCTCGGCCTGGAAGATGTTGAGGACCTCGCGGGTGCTCGCCCAGAGCAACTCGGCCTTGGGGTGCCCGTTCAGGAGCCCTAGGTAGCCGCGCATGAGCGGAACTGGATCCACGCCTGTGTCCGCTATGCGGCCTGCGAACACCGAGATGATCGATGGAACGTCCTGGTTGAGCGCCCCGACGACCCCGCGCACCTGCGCCTCGGTGAACAGCGCGGTGATGTTCAGCTTGACGCCCTCCTTGGCAAGTTCGCGGATGAGGGGCAGGGACGATTCGCCCCGGGAGTTCGTGATGGGAATCTTGGTGTATACATTTTTGCCCCACGCGGTGATCTTGAGCGCCTGGCGCTTCATCTCGGGAAACTCGTCCGTGAAGACCTCAAAGGAGATCGGCTTGGCGACGACCGTCTTCAGCACGTCCTTCGCGAAGGCCTCATAGTCATGGACGCCCGCCTTCTTCACCAGGGACGGGTTTGTCGTCAGGCCCTTGATGTACGGTTTTGCATACAGCTCCAGGATGCCGGCCTTGTCGGCGCCGTCGGCGTAGAGCTGGATCTTGAGGTCGTTGAGGGATTTCATTCGGAAAATGGATCCTGACTAGATGTTTGGTCTTAGCCGTAAACCATGCGATTCACGGGTCGAGATTGCCCAAGATGCTGAGACGGATCGGGCTGAGGAACCCCGAGGCATGCCCGAAGGCATTTCGAGCGGGTGACGCAAGCCCGAGGCGGCCAGCAGATTGGTCAAGATCGACTCGATGAAGTGCATGGTTACGGCTCGGGCTTGGCGCAAGGGCAAACGCGTCCCGTCACGCCGTCGCCGCAAGGATCGCCTCGACGGCCGCACCGAAGGACCCGACCGTGAAGTCCGGCGGCACCGGCAGCTTCTCCGCATAGCCAAAGTCGATGAGCACGGTTCGCACTCCCGCGCTCCGGCCGCATTCGACGTCGCGCCACCGGTCCCCGATCATCCAGGACCGGGCCAGGTCCAGGTTCAGCGCGGCGGCGGCGTCGAGAAGCATCCCGGGCCCGGGCTTTCGCCGGCGGGCCGGCTCCTTTCCGGAATCGTAGGAGACCTCGATCCTGTCGATCTCGGGCACGAAAGCGCGCAGGCGCGCGTGAATGGCTTCCACGATCGCCTGCGGCTGCGTGCCGCGTCCGACGTCCGGCTGGTTGGTCGCGACGACCAGCGTGAATCCGGCGGCCTTGAGCTTCCGGCAGCCGCCGGGCGCGTCGGCAAACAGGCGAAAGTCGTCCAATCCCGCCGGAGGGTACGGCTTTCCATCGCGGACGACCTGGACATTCAGCGTGCCGTCGCGGTCGAGGAAGACCGCGGGGCGGCCTACTTCTGCGCGACCGATTCCCATTTGGTCTGGTTCACCTTCAGGTCCGGGTGCGACACGAAGAGATGCCAGAGGACCGCCTGAAAGGCCTCCGAATGGGGCGTGACATTGCCCGGATTGACGGTGGGCACGATCACGCGGGCGTCGGCCACCTTCGCCGTGTATCCGCCGTCCTTGCCTACGATGCCGATCACGCGCGCCCCTACCTGCTTCGCCAGCTGGAGCGCCGAGACAAGGTTCGGCGAGACGTTCCTCTCGGCGCTGCCGCCGCCCACCGACAGGACGAAGACGCAGTCCTTTGCGCCCAGCCGGCTCCCCCGCAGCCATTCCGCGAAGACGCTGGCCCAGCCCTCGTCGTTCGTTCGTGCGGTAAGTTCGGATACATTGTCCGTCGGGGCGTAGGCCTCCAGCCCCGCGATCTTGCGGAAATCGTTCACGGCATGGGAGGCGTTGGCCGCGCTCCCGCCGACTCCGAGGATGAACAGGCGCCCGCCGCGCTCGCGCACGGCGCGCAGCTCGGCGACGCATTTTTCGCAGTCGCCGGCATCCAGTTTTGCGACGATTTCGGCGGTTTCCTTCAGATGCTGCGCGGAGTAGCTCATGAGACTATTTTGCCAGCGCCTGCGCGATGTCGGGGCTTTCCGGATTCACGTCCACGCGCCGGTCCATCGGCGTCAGGACGAGATCCATATCCTCCATGGGAATGGCCCCCAGCAAAGTCCGGCCGCCCATCACGATCGCGCCAAAGAAGCCGGTCCGGTTCTTGAACCGGACTCCGATCGGACCCACGTACGGCACCCGTTGTTTCGAGCCATCGGCCAGGAGAACGTTTTCCTCCCTTGTGACCTCTTCCAATCCCAGGCGGTTGCGCACGGATTCCGGAATGACAAGGAAAACCGACCCGGTGTCGGCCAGCGCCGGCACTTCAACCGGCTCGATGTCGGGCCGGCGCGGATTGGTCAACGTGAGCATGGCAAAAATGAGCCCCATATCCGCCATATAAGCAAGGTTACATGGCGGGCCCCGCCAACCCTCCACGCCATCGCTCCGCCTACGGTTCCCGGAGCTTCCGGTCCAGCTCGGCCAGGCCCGCCGGCGATCCGATTTCGTAGAAGCGCTCGCGGACTTCGAATCCGGCCAGCTCCCCCTGCGCGAGGAGGGCCTTTTGCACGGCAGCGAGGTCCACCGGCTCGTCGCGCGGAAAATCCGCGAAGGCGTCCGGGCGGAACATCCCGAGGCCGTAGTCTATGTGGCGCATCTGCGGCGTGCGGTTCTCCTTGTTATAGGCCCGGATCCGGCCGTCCGCGAACCAGACATTGCTCGCGTCGTACTTTCCCGCGTTCTCGAAGACGGTCATCAGCCCTTTCCTTCCGCTGCGAAGGAAGAAATCCCCGACGGCCCGGTAATCGACGGGCAGGTAGCTGTCGCCGTAGAGCACGTAGAAGGCCCCGCCCAAATTCGGCAGAGCCCGGATGATCGCGCCGCCGGTTCCGAGCAGCCGCGGCCCGTCGAATGCGTAGTCGATCTTCACGCCGAACGGCGCCCCGTCGCCATAACGCTCGACGACCTGCTCGCCCAGGTGTCCCACGCAAAGGACGAGGCGCGTCAGGCCCGCCCGGCGGAGCAGCCGGATCTGGTGGGTGAGGAAAGGCTCGCCCGCGACCTCGACCAGGAGCTTCGGCACCTTTTCCGTCGCGGGCCGCAGCCGCGTCGCCAGTCCGCCGGCCAGGATTGCCACCGGCAGGTCGGAGGATTTCGTTCCCGGTGTCATTCGTCCGGACAAGTCGGGGCTAGCTCTGCGCCACGACCTTGCTTCCCTCGAAGTCGAACCGGAAGCGGACCTCCTGCAGGCCCTTTTCCCGCATGGCGCGCCGCAGCCTGCGCTTGTCATCGGCGTAGAACATCAGGAAGCCGCCGCCGCCGGCTCCGATCAACTTTCCGCCGAGGGCGCCGTTCGCCATCGCGTGGTCGTACCAGTCGTTGATGTGCGCGTTGCTCATGCCCGCGCTGCGGGCCTTCTTGCGCTGCCAGTGGACGTCCATCAGCCGCGCGAACTCGTCCAGGTTCCCGCCTTCGAGCGCCGCGAGCGACTTGTGGCCGAGCTCCTTTGTGAAATGCAGGTTTTCGAGCATAGCCTGGTCGCTTTGCTTCGAGCGCTCGTTCTGGTCCTTCAGGATGGCCGAGGCGCTCCGCGAATAGCCCGTGAAGAAAAGGAGCAGGTTGTCCTCCAGGTTGAAGAGGGTCTCCTCCGAGATCTTTGCCGGGCGGTATTCGACGCGGCCGTCTCGATGGATGGTGAAGGCGGTTATGCCGCCGACCGCGGCGATGTACTGGTCCTGCTTTCCGATCGGCTCGCCGAGCCTGTCGATCTCGATTGTGCAGGCCTGTTCGGCGAGTTCCGCCTGGGAAATCGGCTGCATCCGGTAGGCGTGGAGCGCCTTCAGGAGGGCCGTCGTGAAGCTGCCCGAGGACCCGAGGCCCGTTCCGCCCGGAATGTCGGCCATGGATGTCAGCTCGATCTGGGGATCGACGACTCCGGTGAGTTTCAGCGCCTCGCGGACGATCGGGTGCTCGATGTGATCCACGTCGGGCACGCGCTCGAGCTTCGAATACTTGACGATGATCTCGCGCTGAAACGTCCGGTGGTGGGTGATGTAGACATACTTGTCGATCGCCGCGGCGACGAAGAATCCACCGAATTCGCGGTAATAGGAGGCGAGGTCCGTGCCGCCTCCGCCGAGGGAGACGCGCATGGGGGAACGCGTGATGATCATGGGAGGGCTCCCTTCTTGTATATTTGCCCGACAACGTCGAGGACCCGGATCGCCTCTGCGAGGCCGGGCACGGGCTCCCGCCCCAGGCGGATGTCGTCGAGGAATTCCAGCATCTCGAGCCTCCACGAGTCGTCGCCGCGCGGATACTCCCAGATCGTCGTCTCCGGCGGCCCCATTTCCGGCAGCATCCGGTAATGGGAGAGGCGCTCCACGCCGTAGCTTCCGCCGAGCCCGTCGATCGCCAGCTTTCCGTCGCGCCCGGTGATCTCGAACGAGAACAGGTTCTTCCACTCGGTGCAGCTCGCGTGGAGCCAGGCCGTCTGGCCCGCCCCCGTCCTCAGGCTCAGGAAGGCGTTGTCATCGACCTTCATGTCCCAGAAATACGTGGCCGTGTGCCCTTCCACCGCCGCGAACTCCCCGAGAAACCAGCCCGCCAGGTCGATCAGGTGCACGCCCTGGTCGATGAGCTCGCCCCCGCCGGACAGGGCCGGGTCCGCCCGCCACTCGCGCTCGTAGCCCTTGCGCCCCCCGTGGCCGTAGCGGCCCCGTATGAACAGCAGCGGCCCGAGCGCTCCCTCGACCGCGAGCTGGTGCGCCTTCTGCAGCGCCGGGTGAAACCGGTGGTTGTAGCTCACTCGCACGAGGGCCCCGGTCTTCCCCGCCTCGTCGCGCAGCTTGCGAAGCTCTTCCGTCCGCAGGCCTCCCGGCTTTTCGATGAGAACGTGCCGGCCGGCGCGCACCGCCTCGAGTGCAATGGGGGCGAGGGCGGCATTGAGCGTGGACACGATGACGGCCCGGACCGCGCGGTCGGCGAGCACCGCCCCAATGTCCGCAACGGCCCGGCATCCGGGAACGCCGCCCGCCAGATCGGCTGCGCGCGCCGGGTCGGTGTCGCAGGCGCACCGAAGCGCTGCGCCGGGAATCCTGCCCAGGGCTGCGGCCCTCTTCCTGCCGATGAGGCCGCAACCGATCTGGGCAAATTGTATTTGCGATTGCTCGGTTTGATTCATTCGGTCTTGGGCGATGCGCAAACGCTTGCTTCCCAGTCGGCAGACGCAAGTACGGTTTTTGAAGGCTCTTGTCGTCGGCGCGACCGCCTTTGGGGTCCAGGCCGGCGTTCTTTGGACGTTGAAGCGATTTCTTGCACCCCTGACCGCGTTTACCTGGGCGTACGCGTGCAGCGTGGTGACGCACTATTCCCTGAATCGATTCTGGGCATTGCGGAGCGAGCGGCGGGATTCGGGGCGTCAGTTATTGGAGTATGCGGGGACCGTCCTGATCGGGTGGCTGATCCAGAGCACGGTATTCCGATTCTGCCTCCACACGGTTGGCCTGGGCATCATGTGGGCAAACTTTTTCGCTGTGCCCCCTTCCACCGTCGCCGTGATCCTGATCCTCAACTACCGGGTCTTCAGGCGGGGGCACTGAGCATCGGACGGGCCGGCGGTTCGGGCCCGCCACCGAGCTCGCTCACGACTTTCGGCCCGATCCCTGTCCGTCCCGGTCCGCCGGCACAATCCGCCGCAGAGTGTATAAGTCGCTCTTCGCCAGGTCTTCCTTCCGGCCGGCCAGCTCCGGCCAGGGGTCCCATTGCGCGCTGAGGAGCCGTCCGGAGATTCCATCGCTGGCCGGCGACAGGAGCCATTCGACGAGCCCGAGCGCCTTATCGAGCGACTGCCCGCCCGTGACCTTTTGCTTCAGGGCCGCCTGGTATTCGGCTTCGCCGGCCTCGCCGGGGCCCCGGGCTATGATTTCGTCCGTGAGCCGGGTGTTGATCGCCCCGGGCGCGACCGCGTTGATGTCGAGGGGCCGGCCCTTCTCCTCTTCGGCGATCGTCTCGACCAGCCGCACGATCCCCGTCTTGGCCACGCCATAGGCGGAGAAATTAGGCCTGGGCTTGGAGGCGCCGCCACCCGAGAAACAGACGATTTTCGCCCGGCGGGGGGAGCGCTCCAGGAGTGCGTGAAACGCGCGGATCGCGTGAAACGCGCCTTCCAGATTCGACCGCACGGTCGCGTTCCAGCGCACGGGATCGGCCGTCACCGTCCGGCCGATCTCTCCCTGGACCCCGGCGCAGGCCACGAGGCCGTCCGCGAACGGCCATGCGGCGGTGACTTCGGCTGCGGCGCGCTCGACCTGGGCCCAGTCCGAAACGTCGCATGCCGTGCCGCGAAACGCCCCGCCCGACTTCGCGGCGAATTCGGACTGGTCGGAGCGGGCGAGGCCCCAGACCTGGTGCCCGCCCGCCAGCAGGCGCTCGGCCAACGCCCGGCCGATGCCGGTCGAACTGCCCGTGATCACAAGTTTCATCGGAATATTGCGGAGGAATTTTACGTTCCGGTCCGCGCCTCGTAAACCCAGCGGTTCGCCTCGAGCCATCGAAGCGTGGTTACGATTCCCTCCCTGATCGTGAGCTTCGGTTTCCAGCCCGTGGAGGCGATCTTCTGCGTATCCAAAAATATGAACGGATTGTCGCCGATCCATCCCCGGTCGCCTCCGGTGTATTCCAGCGAGGGATGAAGGCCGAGCGCGGAGCAGATAGTCGCCACGCTGTCGTTCACCCGGACGAATTCGGGCGTGCCGAGGTTGTACACCTGGGTGTGGTGCGGTGCATCCCCGGCCGTCCCCAGCCGGACGACGTGGAGGATCGCATCGATGCAGTCCTGGACGTACAGGTAGCTCTTTCGTTGCGTGCCGTCGCCCAGGATCCGCAGCCGGTCAGGATGGGCCAGGAGCTGCTGATGGAAATCGAAGATGTGCCCGTGCGTATAGCGCTCGCCCAGGATCGAGACGAAGCGGAAGATGTAGCTCTCCAGGCCGAAGCCCTCCCCGTACGCGGCGATCATTCCCTCTCCCGCGACCTTTGAGGCTCCGTAAAGGGAGGTCTGGACCGGGAACGGGGCGTTCTCCGGGGTGGGGATGACCTCGGTTTCGCCGTAAACGGACCCCGTCGAGGAAAAAGCTAGGCACTTGACGCCGTTCGCCCGCGCCGCCTCGAGCACGTTGAAGGTGGCGACCGTATTCTGCTCAAGGTCCTTGCGCGGGTGCTCGGTTCCGAACCTTACGTCCGCGTTGGCCGCCAGGTGGAAGACGGTGTCGCAGCCCCGCATTGACGCGGTGAGCGAGGACAGGTCGAGGTTGTCGCCCCGAACAAGCGAGAAGCGGGAATTCCTCAGCGCGCCCTCGAGGAACCGCTCCTGCCCCGTCGAAAAATTATCCCATCCGACGACGGCGATTCCGTCGCCGAGCAGGCGGTCGGCGAGATTTGAGCCGATGAATCCAGCGGCGCCTGTGACAAAGACCTTCTGCATGTGGGGGAGGGGAAAGAAAGCGCGGAAAGCGGGCGCAGGGAAAGAGAAATTGTGAGGCCTCGGGAATTCTGGTGATGGCACAGTTTGGCCTTCTAAAGCCAAACTTTGCCATCACCGCAAAACTTTGTGGATTGATTCGGGCACCGCGGGGCT
>OBLW0100002309.1_pt1 | contig 15462 bp, 14 predicted proteins | sample 1520161 | NCBI WGS metagenome assembly OBLW01 (sample SAMEA3539309, study PRJEB22396) | soil metagenome | biome: tundra; feature: field; material: soil | place: USA | collected 2010-05 | depth 0.15 m
ACCTGTCCCGAACTCAGATCGAGATCGTTAACCTGAAAATATTTTTGGTTCCAGGGAGTGAAGTAATCGACCAGGTTCAGGGTCCCATCGCTCTGGTTGAGTTTAAGTAGCGTATCTCCGTAGTGGCTTCCGCCCTCGTCCACATCGAATAGGCCATCCCCCGTGTTGGCATACACGTTTCCCGCCGCTCCATCTCCCGCAAGTCCCACGCCCGACATCCAGATTGCCGAAGCCATCACTCCGGGCGAGGCGTCGAATACTCCAACCTGCTGCAGCGTTCTTGCGTCGTAGGCCATCACCCACCCGTTCGAGGTCTTGATGTTGCAGCCGCAGCTGCCGAATCCGATGTACACCACCCCGTTCTGCAACAACAGTCCCGGCCGTTGTTGCTGATAGTGGTCGATAAAGGTATAGAGCGTGTTGTCGACCAGGGCCGAAGCCGTCACCGTCGTAGGACCGCCGAACAGTTCCTCTCCCGTGCCCAGATCCAAGGCGTGCAGTTTGTGCACAAACGCGCCATTCTCCTCCGTCATGGCGAGTACGTAAATGGCATTTCCCGTGATATCGATGACGGGCGTGCCCTGGATGCCGAACTCGTTGTAGCCGGCAATCCCGCAGTTCTGACTTTGGCCCGGAACCGCACCGACGCCTATGGCGGGGTTAAGAAAACTCGCGTACCACAGTGGAGAAGCATTGCTGCCTTTGTCCTGTGCATCGAACGCATACACGCTATCGTGCATCGTCGCGACATACACGACACTGTGAACCGCATTCAGGGCCGGAATAAAAACGTTGGGAACATAGAGCGGCTGCCCCGCCTCCATCCCATCCAGGCTTTGTGAAAAGATCTTTCCAAATTGTGCCGGGTTGACGTTCGCGGGCGTAAGAATTAACTCATTCAAATTCTGACCGGTCCGTGCGTTGTCATAATGCTGGGTCAAGACCTGTGTCTGCCCGAACGCTGAAGAAGCAAGGAGAAAGATCAAGGCAAGAAAAATCGGAGTGACACTGCCAGCGAGCACGCTCACGCGGAAGGCTCGAAGTTTTGCCGATGACAAAAACCGGCCAGAAGCTAGCGCTTCGGAACTACGGGTGCTCCCCCAGGGAGTGCGGCAGGGCATTTGGACCTCCGAGGGCTTTCTCAAAGAGGGGGGAAATACCTTATTCTACCACCGGTCGATTACTCTATACCAAAAGCTTTTCCTCAACTTTTCCTCAATGCGTAGCATAGCCCACTTGGGCTATTGTGCTTGGGTTACAACCTGGACTAACTCCGATCTCCCACCCAGAAGATATTCGCGCAAAAGTGCGCTACTGGTCTGTGATGGCTGAACAAATGAATTGTGAGAAAAGCGCCAACTCAAACCACCGGACCAGGTTTGGTATCCCCGCCTTTTGCGGGCGATCCCTCTTCGCCTTTGATCGCAGCGCGAAAGCCGCGAATGCTGTCGCCAATTCCTTTGCCCAGCTCGGGAAGCTTCTTCGGTCCGAAAACCAGCAGCGCGATTCCAAAGATCACCAACAGGTGTGTAGGTTGAAAAAGTCCTTCGAACATAGTCTCCTCCGCAGAGATTTGTGGTGAGAAATAAAACAAGAATGGGCGCTGTGCCGTGTTACAACGGGCTACAGCGCCCCCGCCGCTAGAGTTAGAACCCGCGTTTGGCCGCGTCCGCTTGCCTTGCCAAAGCCGTGAGCGTGGAAAAAAACGCCGGAGATTGTCCGCTGAATAGACCCGTCCCCGTCAAAAAGTTCACCACTCCCATGGCGATCCCTTTAGGGTTGGTCGGGCGAATCACCGCGCACCGTGGCAAATTCGCGCTGATGAATTCGCACGGGACAGGAAAGATCAAGTTGGTCTGCAACTCGGGATCTCCCGTCGCGTTGAAGTCTGGAAAGGTGAGCCCGTTCGTCGGATCGGTGAACGGCGCGATGGGCGGTTGTACTCCGTTGCCGGCGAAATCCACCCACTCCAGAAAGTGCGCCACCTCGTCGCCACCGATGCTCACGATAACTCGCAGAACTTCCAGGTTGCTGCACTTCTGCGCCATGGCCGAGTACAACGTGCTGCCTCCCTGCTCAATCATCGCGAAGTGGAACGCGGCCGTGTTGGCGATCGCTTGGATGTGATCCGCGGGACCGAAATCATCGTTGGTCCGCGGAATCGCCGGCAGGTTGACCAGATCGATCGCTTGCGGAAACGTGCCTCCCAGGTCGGGATTGTCGGTGCTGCGGTAGCGTGTATACCAACTCGTGTCCACCGTGAGGTCCATGATGTTGGTCAGTCGGCCAATCTGCTGCGCGCCGCTTGCCTGGCTGCTGGGCAAGGTTCGGAACGCATCCAAATCCACCGGCGCTTCCCCCTTCGATATCAGGTAGGCATTCAAGAATTGCGCGTGGCTCAGTTCATCCAGCGTGTTGCTCGTAATGTACTGTCCCGCGTCTCCATCGAGTTTTTGAAGTGCCTTCTGGTAAGGATTTTGCTTGCCCGGCGTCACTCCGCCTAATTCTGCATACTGCACCCAGAGATCGGTCTCCAGCAGTTCAGCCGCCGCCAAGAATCGCAGAATGGCGGCATCGCCAGGCGAGAGAGTTTTTGGGGACTGCGCATGAGCTTCGCTTTCTCCCACCGTGGCCAGTAACGTGCCCGCCGACAATGCGGCTCCAGCCATGCCCATACCTTTGAGAAAGGAGCGCCGTCTGAGGCCATTGTTAGAAGAAGACTCGGTGATTTCGGAAGAGCTACCAGCGACGAGATTATCTTTTGTCATGTTGACTCCAGTCATTTTCAGAACGATTGTCGGTGATTCCGTATGCCGATATGAATTCACCGCAACTTGAAGGTAGGCTGTCCAAAATCTTCCGGTGTCACGCTTTCGTCAAGAGTCTGTAATTTATTTGCCACACTGCCGATCGCCCGGCGCAGTTAAAGCGACCCGCCGAACCGCCGATACCTAAAGAAGCGTGAGGAGAATCATGGCACGGGCAATGGCGCTGTTCCTTCTTATCGGTATCTGCGCGGGTAACTCGTCCGCGCAGGATCTAGCGGGAATTGCGGTCCACGGGTTTGTCACCCAGGGCTTCCTCTACAGTTCCAACAACAATTACCTGACCATGAAATCGAGCGAGGGCAGCGCCCAATGGACGGATGGCGCGGTCAGTATCTCCGATGCGCTCAGCGACAAGTTGCGCGTCGGAATCCAGGTGCACATGTACCAACTGGGCGACCTCGGAGGCGATCATCTTCAGGTCGATTGGGCTTCCGGAGACTACCGCGTGAACGACCATTTCGGCATTCGCGCCGGCAAAGTCAAAACCGTTTTCGGATTGTTCAACGATTTCCAGGATGTGGACGCCATCTTCTTGTGGGTGCTTCTACCCCAATCCGCCTATCCCACTTCCAATAAAGGTTTTCTATTGGGCCACTTCGGTGGCGAACTATATGGCGGGCTGTCTCTCGGCAAGCGGCAATATAACGGATACGCGGGCGAGGCCACGCTCGACTTGAATGGCGGATACATCAAGCTCTTCACGGATTCCGGGATTTTCTTCACCACCGCCCCCGCCGGCAAGGTCTATGGCGGCGATCTGCGCTGGGAAAGCCCCTTGAAAGGACTGACCGTGGGCTCCAGCGCCAACGTTCTCGCGCTCGACGGAAGCGCTCCTCAAGGCAGTATGCATCTAGCCCCCAGCTTCTTCAATGCGCAATATGTGCAGTTCACAAGAGGGAAGCTGTACTTCGCTGGGGAGTATCGCCGGACTCCTTTCGATACGATAGTAACCGTCGGACCTTTTGTGATTCATAATCCATTCGACGCTCGCTCCTGGTACGCCATGGGGAGTTACCGCGTTACGAAGAAGGTTCAGGCGGGAAGTTACTACAGCCACTATGTCAATAAATCGTTCGACACCCACCTGCCGTCGAATTACTCGAAAGACTGGGTGGTCTCGGGACGCTTTGACTTTAACGACTACTTTTACGCCAAAATCGAAGGCCATTTTCTGCATGGAACCGGGCTTGGCTACTTTGCCAGCACCAATCCCAATGGCCTGCATCCTAACTCGAATATGTTGGCGGCCAAGATCGGTTTCAGCTTCTGAGCGCTCTGCGTGCGTGAGACATGAGAATCAAGAACAAAACTCGCTGGTTAATCCTGCTGGCAGGTCTTCTCGGTTGCGGGTCCGCAGCCGCTGCTCAGGATGTCGTATTGGTCGCCAACAAGAGCGTTCAGATATCGGAAATCAGCGCCGCCGATTTGCGCGCCATCTTTGTCGGCGCCAAAACCAGGTTCGCCGACGGTTCCCACGCCGTGCCCGTCATTCTCAAAGGAGGAGCCGTACACGAAGTCTTCTTGAAAAAGCATATTGGTCAGGATCCGGAAGCATTCCGCGCGCAATGGCGCAAGGAAGTCTTTACCGGCGTGGGAGCTATGCCCAAGGTATGCGATTCCGAAGCGGCGCTGCTCGAGTATGTAGCCGCCACTCCAGGCGCGGTCGGCTATGTCAGCCGTATCTCGCCCCAAGACCGCGTGAAGGCGATCTCGGCAATCAAATAGACCGCCCATATCCCTACGCCCGCGGCGCGCTCTTTGCTCCGCTTTTAGCGGATCAAGTTCAAGCTCTGGAACAAAAACGCTGATGCCTACTAACAGGAGAGTCTCGATGGGTCGACGATTGGCGATGCTCGTTCTTGTCTTCATCATCTGCACGGCCACGTTGCTCTCCCAGGACCTAAGTGGAATCGCGATTCATGGCTTCGTCACGCAGGGTTTTTTGTTCAGTTCCACTAACAATTACCTGACCATGAAATCGAGCGACGGCAGCGCCCAATGGACGGACGGCGCAGTCAGCATCTCCGATGTGCTGAGCGATAAGTTGCGGGTCGGAATTCAACTGCACATGTATCAACTGGGCGACCTCGGAGGCGATCATCTTCAGATCGATTGGGCCTCGGGAGACTACCGCGTCAACGATCGTTTTGGCATTCGCGCCGGCAAGGTCAAAACGGTTCTGGGTTTGTTCAACGACTCCCAGGACGTGGACGCCATTTTTCTCTGGACCCTCCTGCCGCAGTGTTCCTATCCCATCGATAACAAGAGCTTCTTTCTCGCGCACGTCGGTGGCGATATCTACGGCGATCTCTCTCTCGGCAGCCGCCGTGGAAAGTTGCAGTATCACGCCTATGTGGGAAGCGTCAGTCTTGACCTGAACGGGGGCTTCGTCAAACAAGCGGCGCAATACGGTGTCGCGTTCACGACTCCTCCCTCGGGCAAGACTTACGGTGGCGATCTGCGCTGGGACTCTCCTTTGAAAGGATTGGCAACGCAATTTTGACCGTTGGAGACGTGATGGTTCCCGTTCCCCAGGATTTGCGATCCTGGTACGCCATGGGCAGCTATCGTCTGCTCAAACGGCTTGATGTGGGAGCTTATTACAGCCACCTTGTCAATAAAGCGCTCGATACCAACCTGCCCGCGAACTACTCCAAAGACTCCGTGGTTTCCGGGCGCTACGACTTCAACGCCTATTTTTACGGCAAGATCGAGGCGCATTTCCTGCACGGAGACGGCCTCGGCTACTATGCCGATACCAACCCCAAGGGCTTGAAGCCCAACTCGAATATGTTGGCAGCCAAGATCGGGTTCAGCTTCTAGTGGAATGAAACGTGGGTTCCCCCGTGATCCTCAGTGTCCCCCGTGGTTAAAGCCTTTGACCTCTTCGCAGGAAAAAGCAGATCGTCGCCTGATCGAGGCGCTACCCAGGGGGCGCTATTTTCAAACGGGGCGTAATTGCCCTAGGCGGAGATCGCGTAGGCCAGCGCCGCCGCCCCCAGAGTGGAGAAGAAATTCACGGTTCGGTTGTCAATCCAGCCCCGGCGCTGCAAGGTCGCTCCCAGCAAACTATCCGCCAGCATTCCCCCGAACCCTGCCGCCACCGGAATCCAGAACTGGCTCCGCACCAGCATCCCGCCCGCCAGCCCCATCAACCCAATTCCCAGCCCCGCGCCCAGGCCCGCTATGCTTCCGGAAATTGTGATCCCCCCGTCCGTTCCCGCCGGAACCCGCTTCCCGCTGGTAATCAAGCGCGCTTCCGCCTTCCGGTATTGACCGATTTCACTGGCGACGGTGTCTGTAGCGGCTTCGCAGAGAGCCGCCGCCGTCGCCACCAGCCAGGCTCGATTTCCCGTCGCGCTAAAAATCACTGAGCTTGCCGCCGCCGCCGCGAGATTGGCTAGAACTTGCCAGCCATTCCGGCCTTCCCGGCGCTCGGCCAGCCCCAAAGCCAGCTTCTGCCGGTATCCCAACCGGGTGGACGCCCACGTCATCGCAAACAGCGCCGCCAGTGCGGCGAAAGCGGCCGGGCCTGCCCCTCCAAACAGCAGAAAACAGGCAATTCCGCCCGCAACCGCGCCGGAAAAGGTCACACCGCGCAAGCCGCGAGCCAGCACCGCAAAGCCCAGCGTAACCGCCACCGCCACCGCGACCCGCTCCGGCGATGAAGCCCAAGCATGGGCAAACAGAGGGTTAGGCATAGTTGAAGGAGCCATCAGCCGTCAGCCATCAGTTCTCAGCCGACTCAGAGTCAGTCCGGAACAGTAAGACTTTACTGAGAGCTGACAGCTGAGAGCTTCTCTCGATAACACTATATTCGGTATCCGTTCGCAACCAACCGCCTCATGTAGTGCTTGCCCTTTCGGTTCCACCCGTAATCTGGCCGGTCAACGCCTCTCCATTTAGGCTACACTTCTGTACGCTTGGCGGCCCTCGCGCATCTGAACTTCTTGCGCCGCGGCTTGCCAGGGACGATGCAGTTGGCCTTTAGCTAAGAGCTAATCGCTAAGAGCCAAAAGGGGTGACAGCAATGGCGGCTTCCGTCTGGTCAGGATATCTGACGTTTGGATTAATCTCGATGCCGGTGCGTCTGTTCTCCGGCGCGCGCAGCAGCGGCATCTCCTTCAACCAGCTTCACCGCACCGACCACCAGCGCGTCAAGCAGCAACTCGTCTGCTCGGCCGATGGCCAGGTCCTCGATCGCGCCGACATCGTCAAGGGCTACGAGTATCGCAAGGGCGAGTACGTCATCATCGATCCCGAAGAGATCAAGAAGATCGAGCCCAAGACCGCCAAGACGATGGAGATCCTCGAATTCGTGAAGTCGAGCGAAGTCGATCCGGTTTATTTCGAGTCCTCTTATTACATGGTTCCCGAAGAAGCCGGGCGACGGCCTTACGCGCTGTTGACCAAGGCGCTCGAGGAAAGCGAGTACGTCGCCATCGCCAAGCTCACCATGCACAACCGCGAATACACCGTCTTCCTGCGTCCGCACAAAGGCGGGATGATGCTGCACACCATGTATTACGCCGAGGAAGTGCGCGAGGTCGAATCCTTCGGCGCTCCTGACGTCGAGATTAAAGAAGCCGAGATCAAGATCGCGCACCAACTCATCGAAGCTCTGGCCGACGAGTGGGATCCCGAGAAATATCAGGACAACTTCCAGGAAAATCTCAAGAAGCTGATCGCAACCAAACTCGAGGGCGGGGAAGTGCAGGCTGTAGAACAGCCAAAGAAAATGGCTCCAGTCGTAGACCTGATGGCAGCCTTGAAAGAGAGCTTGGCCCAAACGAAAAAGCCCTCCGCCTCAGAAAAAGTCGCCCAGATGCCCTCGGAAGGCCAAACCAAGAAGAAACGCTCACGAGCCTAGCAGGCTGCGGAAAAACTCCAATTCGTGCCGGTTTCGGGAAGGGCACGAGTTCCACTCGTGCCGTAACCGGCACAGAATCAATGGCGGCTTCCAGCCGCTGGGGGAATGCTGCTTTTGAAAATTACTTTTTCCGCAGCCTGCTAGAAGTTCAAGTGGTGAACTTGTTTTGAAAGGGCGCGGATTCAGAGGCTGCTGAAAAAGCTGGTTCGTATCAGGATATCGCTTTAGCGATATCGCAAGACTTGTAGAATCAATGCCCCTTTAGGGGCTGAGGTGTAAAGGCCGACTGTTTCCAGCGGCCCCGTTCACCGCACCGCAAAATTTCCTCCCACATTTCCCCTCTCACCCCGAATTCCCGCTACAATATTCGTTTCCGCGCAAGACTTACTTTTAGCTTACTTCTACGTCTGGAGTTTGAATGAAGCGGTTTCTCGGCCTGGCCTCGGCGTTGTCTCTCTGTGTGATTTTCAGCGCCTGCGGCGATACTTTCCGCCCCATCATTATCCCGAATCCTCCCACCTTTCCCAATCCCGCGGCGGCCCATACCGTGGTTTCGGTCAACGACAATGCGCCGCCCCCCGGTCAAGCTGAATCCGCCCTCGGCACCGCCATGGTGATCGATGTCACCGGCGACATCGACACCAGCATCGCCAATGTAGGCCTCGCTCCGGTTTTCGCCGTGCAGCAATCCGCCAGCGAGGTTCTCGTCGCCAACCATTCCGTCACCGGAGCGATCGCCGATTCCGTCACCAAGTTGAACTTCTTCGGCATCACGATCGGGAGCACCAACACGATCAGTATGCCGCCGAATTCGGCGCCGAACTTTTTAGCCACCACCGAGGCCAATCAGGCCTATGTCCTGCTGCCCAATCTCCCAGCGGTCGGCGTGATCAACACGCTGAGCAACACGCTGGTCAACACCGTTGCGGTGGGAAACAACCCCGATGCCATGGCCGAGACTGCGAACGGCCAGAAGCTTTACGTCGCCAATCTCGGAGACAACACAGTCTCCGGCTTCAACACCGCGACCGGATCTCTGTCTTCCCGCGGAAACGTCATCGGCAACTTCAACGCTCCGCTCTGGATCAGCGCCCGCTCCGATAGCCAGCGTGTCTACGTGCTCAACGGCAACGGCGTCCTCAGCACCGTAGATACCACCTCGACCGCCGGTCCCGACAACGTGATCGACGCCAGCATCACCGCGCCCGCCGGGGCCGCCTTCATGTTCTACGACGTCAACAAGAACCGGCTCTACATCCCCGGTGGAACGACGCTGACCATACTGGATGTCTCCGGCTCCATCCCCAAGCTTCTTGCCGCGCTCACGATTCCCACCGCAATGCCGTCCTCGCGGCTGTCATTCGATCCCTGCGCGACGACCGCCGTGCAGACGCTGACCGTGAGCGCGGTAACCGCTCTGCCCGATGGCTCTCGTGCTTATGTAGGCGCGTACTATGAAGATCTATCGGATAACATCTGTCCCGAGGTGGCCGTAATCGACGTGCCGAGCAATACCGTTAAGACTTACTTTGGAGTGCCCGGCTCTCCGGCGTTCGATGAGTTCTGCTCGACCACGCGCTTCCGCATCATGATGGCCGCCGCCGGCGACAGCACGCGCGCCTACCTCTCCAGTTGCGATGGCGGCAACGTCAGCTTAGTCGATACCTCGATCGATAATTACATCCTGAATCTGGCCGCCCCAATCGGCATTCGCGCTCCGATCCCTCCCAACCCGCAGAACCCGCCGCAGAATCCGGTCTTTCTAATCGCTGGACCGTAGTGCATGGTTTACCGGTAGGGTGAACCGCGCAAAAATAATTTGGAAGCCGTGTCACCGGTGATGCGGCTAAACAGGCTGCGGGGAAAAGCCGATTCGTATCAGGATATTGCTTTAGCGATATCGCAAGCCCAGTAGAATCAATGCCCCTTTAGGGGCTGAAGGCCGACTCTCTTCAAGCCGTGCCGCAACTGCCACAAATCAATGGCGGCTAACATCTGCGAAGCCAGATCAATAGCCTCTCTCCTGCGGAGAAAGCAGAGCTGCTGGATACGGTCTGGCAAAGCCTGGAAGCGGATGCGGTATCGCTGACAGACGCGCAACGGGCGGAGCTTGACCACCGCATCGCTCGGCATGAGCAAAACCCTTCCGATGTCATCCCCTGGGAGCAAGTCAGGGCGGGCCTGTTCGCGGGCATGGTACGACATCATTCGCCCGGAGCTTGGAGAGCGTTTTGCCCTCGCGGTCGCGGCCACGCATGGGGCGCGCGGCTCTTACGGAGTCACTTCGTACACCACACCCCCTCCGTACAATCCGCCCTGCTCTGACGCGCCATAGAGGTTCCCGTCCTTGTCCATAACCAGGCTGATGCCACCATCATTCGAGCCGAACCCGTCCGTGCCGTCGAAGCTCCAGACCTTGTCTTTGTAGCGGCCCTTGCCAACTGGAGCCCATAGTTTGAAAACCGTTCCATCGCCGAACTCACCACCCGCGGTCGTCGTACCGTAAATGTTCCCCGAATCCAGCACAATCCCCGCGACAGGATCTCCGCCATCTGGCTCTCCCTTGAAACCGTAGAGAGTTGTCGCTTGCCATCCGTTGGGGTTCGGGGTCAGCTTGTAGACCGATCCAGGATTCTTGCCCCCACCCCATCTCGTACCGTAAAGATTTCCAGCCGGATCGAGTACCGGCGCGCTGTATGCCGATTCGCTCCTGTTAGGAAAGGAATGAATGACAGTCGGATTCCAACCACCGTTACCGTCCGATGACAGCTCGAACACTAAGTCAAATGCGACGCCGAAGATGTTTCCGGCGGCGTCCATCGTTAGACCGCCGGTGCCAGTATCGCCAAAGTAAGCAATGTATCCGGCGGGGCAGAAGTCGTAAATCTCTTGAAACTCCCACTGGCCACCGGGCAGGGGCGGGCTCAACTTGAAGATAGCTCCGGATGGAGCAAAACCGTAGCGATGAGCGCAATTGAGGTGGTGGCTATATTGAGCGGTGCCATAGAGGTTGCCCGCCGAGTCGATGATCAGGCCGTTTACAGGAACGCTGACCGTTGTATCATAGTCAAAAGTAAGCAGGGTCGTTTCCGTCCAGCTGGTTCCGGCGGGACTAAGTTGGAACACAGTGAACAAGGTCGTTCCGTAAAGATTTCCAGCTTTGTCGAATATCACCTGAGAGACGGGGGACCAGGTCAGACTCGTGAAGCTGTAGAGCACCGTCTCGTTCCAGCCCCCGCTGCCATTCGGTGAGAGTTCAAAAACCGTTCCCAGCCCAGATGTTCCTCCCGACGAAGTCGTCCCATAGAGGTTGCCAGCATCGTCAGCGGTGAGACTGGACAGAGGGTTGCTCCCATCGGTGCAGTTCGGTTGGGAACAGAAGTTGTAGACGACAGTCTGGGCGTGCGCTGCGCCAGCGGTGGTCAACAGCAGCGCGGAAACTATGGCTAGGGTCAGAGCCGCTTGAACGGCAATGGCTCCCACCCATTCGCGGAAAGCACGAATGGTCAGGGCACCGGCGATTGGAGCCTCCGGCTGTTTATTCGAGCAGGTGTCAGGCATAGCCTGAGAAATATTCAGGTTGGCTTTTGGGCCTATATTTGTGTCTGATAGATGCATGGCGCCCTCCTTAGTTGTTTTGAGCCTCCGCTCGTTTGATTTGGATAACCCGATTACTGAAGACGGGTGAGGTGCCCTTGCTAGCAGAGCAACGCGCCGTTACTGTAATGCATTCCGTCCGGAGGGGAGGGACCGGGTCGAACGGATTCGAACCTTGGACGGCACTCATTGTTCCTCTGCTTGGAGAGGGTGTCAAGAGTTATCTAAGCTACTCAGGGCAGTTTGTCCGATAGCAATCATGAGCGCGACTATAGAGGTGCAAAAGGAAGTCAAATTCCAATGCCCGGCCCCTAAAGGCTATGACCCCACTACCCGACCCCCGTCTCCTCTTGACTCTTGCTTAGCATGGTTGTCCCCGCATTTCCCGAGCAGAAAAAATACTCGTTCTCCTCCGGATGGGGGCCGAACCGTTTAGGGGGTCACTTCAAAAATTACGCCTGAGTCAGGGCCGCCGTAAGCATCGGCTCCGCCGTACTCGGCTGTGCCATAGAGGTTGCCGGCGCTGTCCAGAAGCAGGCTGCCTAAAGGATTGTATCCGCTGCTGCTGCGGTTGAAATCCCAGAGAACCTTCTCCTTGTAGGGGCCTTTGCCTGCCGTCGCCACTAATTCGAAAACGGTCCCAGAGCAATGACAGGCGTTGTCGGCAAAAGTCGTCGTGCCGTATATGTTACCCGCCGCATCGAGCACCACTCCGCCCCAAGGATTGCCGCTATCTTGCTTGCCTTTAAATGAGTAGAGAACCTTCTCCTTCCATTTTCCCTTCTTGCTTGGAATCAGCTCATAGACCGTCCCCGCGTTTTTAGCGCCGCCATTCACTGTCGTGCCGAAAAGGTTCCCGGCCTTATCGATGACGGGGGCGTTCTCTGGCAGGTAGCCATACTTGCCATTGACCGAGAAGGTGTAGATCACCGTCGGATTCCAATCGGCTCCAACTTTTTGCGAAAGTTCGAATACCGTCGAAGCGGTAGCGCCAAAGATGTTTCCGTGAGCATCAATCGTTAGCCCGGAGTAGTTCCCCGGGCCGCCGGATACGTTGTAAATAAGTTGTTCCGTCCACCCGCCGCTGCCGGAGGGACTCAGCTCGAAGACGCCTCCTCCTTCGGACCCGCCCTGGGTAGAGGTGACTGTTCCGTAGAGATTGCCGGCGGCATCCAGGACCAGGCCGTTGACCGGGAAACTGCCGTCGGCCCCACCGGTGAAGCTGTAGAGGACGGCTTCTGTCCAGGCGCCTGCTACAGAACTAAGTTCGAATACGACACCGTACCCATAGGCGCCTCCATCCTTGGTGGTTCCATAAAGGTTACCGGCGCTGTCGAAAATCACGTAGGAGTAAGTCGGGTTCGCGCCGTCCGTGCAGTTTGGGGCCGAGCAGAACGTATAGAGCACGGTTTCGCCGCCGTTCTCGATACCGTTCGGCGAAAGCTCAAATACCACTCCGTCGCCGCAGCCCCCCGCTGCACAACCACCGTTTGTGGTCGTGCCATAGAGGTTGCCAGCGCCATCCGGGGTGAGGCGCGATTCGGGATGCATGCCATCGGTGCAGTAGCCGGTATAGCAGAAGTTATAGAGCACGCTGCCCGTCTGGGCCTGCGCTGGGTTAACCGCAACCGCGATAACAATGACGAACAGAGCAGAAAGCATCGCGAGGCTCAGGAGGCTGCGCATGGATGCCGATACCAGTTTCGTGGAGCCGGTCATCGTTATGCGTATGGGTGTGGCCGGCGGCATGGTTATCGCCTTATTTTCGGAGACGTTCAGACTTGCGTTCGTTCCTGATGCATGCATAGCTTCCTCCCTGTAGTCCTGTTCGTCGATGACAGGTTCTCCATGCCTGAGCAAGGATTAGCCCGCTTTTGTAGCCGAGGGGGAGCTTGAGAAAGTTACAGTCCTCATATCTGCATCCGCATCATTATCTGGGGGATAACGTCTTGCTATGGGCCGGGACGGACGAGGACCTACCTTGTTTACTATCCCATTGGCGCTCGTGGCCAGGAATGGCCCGGAGGTGGGGTGCGGTGTTTAGGGCGTACGCAATAAGCGGAATGTAGCGGGATCGCCGAAACGGCCCGGCGAGCAGAAGACTGACCTGAGGGCTGAAGCCTGAAGGCTGAGAGCTCTTATCCCGCGACCGCGCTGCCTTCGGCAACTTCGCGGTGATAGCGCAGCGCCACATTCATGAAGACGTTTCCGCTGGAAGTGCTGAAGCCCATGACCAGCGCTTCTGTGTCTTCGCTGCTGCGGCTGCCCTGCTCGGAGGTGTGCAGCTTTGGAGGGCGCACATGAAAGTGGAAGCCCTGGTCGTTCAGAGTGGTAACGGCATTTCCAATAATCTGGTTGGCCAGTTCGCAGACCGCTTCGCGAACCAGTTCTTCGTCGGTCTCGGAGACTTCGACGCCGGCCAGGCGGCTGGCCAGTTGCAGCGCCTGTCCCAGGTCAACATCGAAAATAATTCGGCCTTCGATCTCGCCCAGCAGGTAGACTTCCGCCGCGATTCCTTTGCGCCGGTAGGCGCCTTCTTCCATGGACAGATGTTCCACCGCAATGGGCGACGACAACGCCTGCGCCAAAACCGCGTCGGCCGAATTAATGAAGGGCTGGATCAGATCCATCCGCATGGACTATGCTCCAGCTCCAACTCCAGCTCCGCGAGCGGTGGTTCCTTCGTCCCGCAGCACGTATTTAATGACCTCGTAGAGGACTTCCGGCTTGACCGGCTTCTGTACGAAGTGACGCGCGCCTCGCTGTAACGCGGCCACGATGTTTTCCTGGTAGCCGACCGACGAGACCATCACGATCCGCGCTCCGGGATGCTCGCGCACGATCTTCTCGGCCGCTTCGATGCCTTCCATGTGCGGCATGGTGATATCCATGAGAACGATGTCCGGCGTAAGGCGCGCATACTCGCTGATGGCGGAAATCCCGTCGCCCGCCTCGCCAATGACCTGGCCGCCGAAGGTTTCGATCATCCGGGCGAGATTCTTGCGGGCGAACACGGAGTCATCCACGATCAGATAACGCACCGGTTGTCCGTCTTCATTCCGGGTTACGGGCGAAAACTTTTCCATAACACTCCTCCCCACCGTTTACTTCATCACGAACCGCGCACTTTCGATAGATAACCCTAGTTACTTCCGGCACCAGTGGCTCGCTTGACTTCGCCACTCTCCCCCCGGTTTCGCTCGGGTGCGCATTGCGCCTGCAGAAGACTCGGAAGCTCCTGGAGATGGGCGATGCGCATGGCGTAACCGCGCTCGATGGCCGCTTTGGGCATGCCATAGACCACGCAGGTTTCCTCGCTCTGCGCCACGGTTAATCCGCCGGTGGCTCGAATTTCACCGAGGCCCGCCGCGCCGTCTTCTCCCATTCCCGTCATTAATACGGCCATCGCTTCCGATCGAAATTCCTCGGCCACACTGCGAAATAGAACGTCGGCCGATGGACGGTGTCCATTCACGGGCGCCTCCTCGTTCAGTAACACCACGTTGCCGAGAGGCAATCGCTTGACCTTCATGTGCCGGTTGCCGGGAGCAATCAGCGCCCGACCGGCCACCAGCAAGTCTCCGGATTGCGCTTCCTTCACCTGAATCGGGCAGCATTCGTCGAGCCTCTTGGCAAACAATTCGGTGAACCCTTCCGGCATATGCTGCACCACCACGATGCTGCCGGAAAAATCGGGCTGCAGGTGCGAGAAGAGGTACTGCAAGGCGTTCGGTCCGCCGGTGGAAACTCCGAGCGCCACGATATGGGTGGGTGCGAGCGGCGGCAATTTACGGCCGGGCACTCCGAGGTGTTCTCCCGGCAGGAACTGTGGACGCACGCCCGCGCTCTGCGCCGCCGCTTGAATTTTCTTGATCAGCTCGGCGGCAATCTCCGGCATGCGCGCCGAAACATCCTGCGGCTTGGCCACGAAGTCGAACGCCCCAAGGGCGAGCGCCTTGAGCGTGATCGCCGCTCCCGCCGTGCTGTGGGAACTGACCACAATCACCGGCAATCCCCAGCGGCGCATGATTTCCTTTAAGGTATCGATGCCGTTCAGTCCCGGCATTTCCAGGTCGAGAGTGATCACTTGGGGCGAGCGGTCCTCGATTTTTTTGAGCGCGAAGTTGCCATCGATGGCCGTTCCCACCACCTCGATCGAGGGATCCT
>OBLW0100002311.1_pt1 | contig 15458 bp, 15 predicted proteins | sample 1520161 | NCBI WGS metagenome assembly OBLW01 (sample SAMEA3539309, study PRJEB22396) | soil metagenome | biome: tundra; feature: field; material: soil | place: USA | collected 2010-05 | depth 0.15 m
CTTGCGGCTGGACCCTTTGTCGTACGAAAGTCTGCGCCAGCAGATCCTGCGTCGCGACGGCTGGCGGTGTCAATCGTGCGGCACGATGACGAATCTTGAGGTGCACCACAGGGAGTTCCGCAGCCATTCGGGTGAAGACTCAGAAGAGAACTTGATCACGCTGTGCACGGCATGCCACACAGGAGCGCATCGCCGCTAAGGCCACAAACCGGTGCTCTTTTCTCCTGGCAGACTGGAGAAACCAACCTCTGAACCGCCTTCCTAGCAATTATGCTACGACGTGGCATAATTACAAGGATTTAGCGACTCCTTCTTGGCTCGCGACCACACAAGAGAACCATTGGAAAAGGAGGGCTCTCGGGTAGGGCTATGCGGATCGCATGCTCAATGCTGTACGGTGGGACGGGAATCGAGCGCATATACTCGATAGAGATTGCCTTCGGGGTCACCTTTCGAAACCGGACGCAACGGCCACATCTCATCAATAGTATGTTTCTGCCACTCATGCGGAATCACTTCGCCCGAACGCATAAGTTGCGCCATGCCCCACGACGGGTTCGCAAACACGATCCATGCTTGTCTTGGCGCCTCCCTCAGCGACTGGGCGATGTTTCCGACGACCGTGCGCAGGGTTTGGTTTAGAAACGGGTTAAAAAAGTGAAAGACTATTACGTCACTTGGGACGTGCCAGTGGGCCGCGTTCATGCAGACCACTTCGATGTTTTGGCAGATGGTCCGCTTTGCCTTCGCTACATTCTCCAAGGAGCGTCTGACGAGGCTTTGTGAAAGCTCCACTCCCGTAATGCGGTTGAACGGAAACGTTCCCGCTGCTACCAGGGTTCGTCCCAAGCCGCTTCCATAGTCCACGAACGCACCAGAAATCGGGACGTGTTTCATGGCGTTGAAAAAGGCGGAATAGGAGGTCGGCGCGTACCATACCGAGTCGGGATCATCAATCCCCAGGGACTCGAGGGAAATCTTTCCACGGGTCCGAACGCCGAAACGCCGCTCGTAGAGCTCCTCGGTTAGTCGTGCCTTGGCGTATAGGAACAGACGCGTCCTGGCGTGTCGGAACGTGTAACCGGGCCCCTCGGTCTTGAGCATCCGTGCTGCGTTCTTGATGCGACTAAACGTCGTGGACATCGTGGAGCCCCTCCGTGCTCTTGGGTCCCATCCGGCACGAGGGCGTACCACTCAGCGCAAGTCGACGCGAGCTGCATGGCTCGGCGCAGGGACGAACTCGGGACAATCCGTGCTGCACAAATCTCGCTCTGGTCGGCGATCTTCAACATTTCCCGCCCGGGAAGGTGCAGGAGATGCGTGAAAAAAATCCCGCGTCCCCCAGAGAATCAGGCTAGTTTGAAATTGGCGTTCAGGCAGAACAGGTTTTATGGGTCAAATTGTTTTTTTCCCCTCACCAGCCGAGTGAGATTCGACTGTAGTTGCTGTCCTCCAAGGTCAGTTTATTTCACCGATCAAGTCTGATCCATCCCTGCTTTACTTTCCGCTAACTTCATCTCGGTAAGTTCTACGTTCTTCTTGTCCTTCAGGGCTTGTTGCAGGCTCCGCGCGACCCTCCTCGCTGTCGCCAGCCCGGGCCAAAGGAACAAAGAGGCGGTCCGCCAAGGGACTTCGAGCCCACCAAACTGGTTCTTGAACCGCCCCACGAGATACGTCTTTTCGTCAACCTGTTCCCTGCGCGGAGTCGGTCCCAGATGAAAGGTCTGATCGCCTCGCGCCCGCGACCTGAGAATCGCCTCGTGCACGAGCAGGGTGTTGCCTCCGGCGTCAAGGTGCTCCTGCGCAGAGCCGGCTGCATGGTAGTAGGTGGCACTTTTCCAGTTCATCGTCATGATGCCTGCGACGGGGGTCCCCGAAGCAAGTCGAGCCAGCAGCACCTCGCAGTGACCGGCCGGCGAGAGCGTGTTCCAGAGCCGGGTGAAATAGCCGGCAGGACGCGGCCGAGCGCCAACCGATCGCATCGTCTCCGCGTGCAACGCGGAGAAGCACTCAACGTCGGCCACGTCTCTAGCGCACCATACACAGACGCCTTCACGTTGCGCCTTCTTGATGGTGCTCTTGCAGCCCTTTCGATAATCCTTCCATAGTGCGGCCTCCGGCTGCGTGAGGTCGACCACTTTCGCCGGGACGGACCTGATTTCAAATCCGAATCGAGTGAGAATTGAGGTCGCCGGGACGTCCGGTCCCGGGGCCATGGTCGGCAGTTCCCAGCTCACCAGAAGCGCGCCGCTGCAACGGCCGATGTGCTGGATGGCGCGGACGGCCGCTACATCCAACTCGGCCTTTTCGGACTGGGCCATTCCGGCCGCTCGGGCCAGTCCCGACCGACCGTTATAGATGCCCCGAAGAGGCACCAGACGAATCTTCGGGATGGGCTCTGAATGCAGGGTGATGAGGGCGCGCAAGATGCCGCTCCCGTTAACCAGTCCGAAAGAACGATCCTTGCCAGTACCGGCAACGGCTTGCCAGCGGGAAGTGTGGAAGAGCCAAGCCTCGGAGGACTCCTGGGCGAACCGATCCCACGCGCTCGGGCCAATCACCGTGCGAGGAACTACTTTGAAGTGATGCGCCATTTTCTCTGATGATAATCGACGCTCGTTCAACTTCAATGGCAAATCCTGGTGTGCGGCCATGGAACGCGTCAGGGCCACCAGATAAGGGTCGAGTTCTACGGAATCTGGAAAGCGGCATTCAGAATCGCTCTTCCGTGCATAAGAGCACATCCGCCCACCAGGAGCAGCAATCTTTTGCGGAGCATCGTGCTCTCGTCGACCCGGCCCCACGATTCGGGAACCAGATTCGGCGGATTGGCAACCAACCGAGCTTTACGCGCAGGCCACTCGACAGCAAGAAAAAAAGAAGAGCGATAGCGGACACCAGCCGGCTAGGAAGCTCTGATGGAGTTTCACGCTCTCATCGCGAGTCTTGAGTTGCTTTCGAACCAGCGAATCGTGTTTCGGAGTCCGTCACGCAAAAGCGTCCGCGCACGCCAGCCGAATTCAGCCAGCGCACGAGTGGTGTCTAGACACCGGCGCGGCTGGCCGTCGGGTTTCGACGCATCCCATCGGATCAAACCCTCGTAGCCAACCAGAGAACGGATTTGTTCGAGCAGATCACGGATGCTGATTTCTTCACCGGACCCCAGATTCACTGGGTCAGGCTTTTCATATTTCTCCGTCGCGAGGACGATGGCCTCCGCTACATCTTCGACATAAAGGAATTCGCGTGTTGCTGTCCCTGTGCCCCACGCTTCAACGTGATTTGCGCGCGCCTGTTTCGCTTCCCAGCACTTACGGATCAGCGCGGGAATCACATGAGACGTTTCCAGGTCAAAATTGTCCCTCGGGCCGTAGAGATTTACAGGCGTAAGGTAAATGCCGTTCAAGCCATATTGTTGCCGGTAAGCCTGCAACTGCACCAATAGAATTTTCTTCGCCAAACCGTACGGAGCGTTGGTTTCTTCCGGATAACCATTCCAGAAATCCTCCTCTCGAAACGGCACCGGGGTGAACTTTGGATAGGAGCAAATCGTGCCAGCGCAGACAAACTTTTCAACGCCGACCGTGCGGGCAGCTTCGATCACGTGCAGACCCATTGCGGCGTTGTCATAAAAGAAGTGCCCGGGGTTGGCGCGGTTGGCGCCGATGCCACCCACTGCCGCCGCAAGATGAATAAAGATATCCGGACGCGCATCCTTATACAACCGCAGCGCTTCAGACTTCTCGCGCAAGTCGTAATCACTGCTGCGAGGAACTATAATCTCTCGGCAACCTACGGCGTGCAATTTTTCTACAACGAATGATCCGACGAAGCCGCTGCCTCCGCTCACAACTACACGCCGATTGTTCCAGAAGCTCATTTCACCTCTTCAGAGTTGGGCTGCCTGACCGCCAGCCGCCTTTACCAGCTGCGTGACGGAATTGTGCCAGTGGTTCCAGCCGCCGATTTTCGCTTCAAGAATTGCCTTGCCACGTCCACGTGGCGCCAGGCCTGCCGCTTCGACGTCTGCATCCACCATAATCGCGACCAGATCGCGAAACCCGATCTTCGATTCCCAACCGAGCTGTGTGCGAGCCTTACTCGGATCCGCAATAAGGTCATCCACTTCGAGCGGCCTGAGGTATCTGTCGGATATCTTCACGTGCTTCTGCCAGTCCAGGCCGGCGTAGGCAAAGGCTTCTTCTACAAATTCACGGACCGAATGCGTTCCACCAGTCCCAATGACGAAATCATCGGGGGCATCCTGCTGCATCATCCGCCACATTGCCTCCACGTATTCCGGCGCGTAGCCCCAATCGCGCCGCGCGTTCAGATTTCCAAGAAAAAGAGTGTCCGCCCGGCCCGCCAGAATGGCGGCGACCCCGCGCGTAATCTTGCGAGTCACGAAAGTTTCACCGCGCCGAGGGCTCTCGTGATTGAAGAGGATGCCATTCGTAGCATAAATGTTATAGCCCTCTCGATAGATGCGCGTCATCCAGTGTGCGTACACTTTTGCAGCGGCATAGGGACTTCTAGGCTGAAAAACGGTCGTTTCGCATTGTGGGGGAGGAGCGGAACCAAACATCTCGGAACTGGAAGCCTGGTAGAACCGCGTCTTGGCCCCGCTGCGCCGAATCGCTTCAAGTAGACGCATCGTTCCCAAACCAGTTACATCGCCTGTGTATTCGGGAATGTCAAAGCTGACTTTCACATGGCTTTGTGCCGCCAGATGGTAAAGCTCGTCCGGGGCAAGGCTGTAGATCAAATTCAGTATCCATTCGGTGCTGGTCAAGTCCCCGTGATGTAAGAATAGTTTCGAACCGGGCTGATTGGGATCCTGATAGATGTGATCGATCCGCGATGTATTGAACGTGCTGGCGCGCCGTATGATACCGTGCACTTCGTATCCGCGTGCGAGAAGAAACTCAGCGAGATAAGATCCGTCTTGTCCAGTAATACCGGTTATCAACGCACGCTTCGTCATTGTAGTTCCCTTTCAGTCGAATTTCCTGATGCCAAGAAACTGAAGAAACAAAAAATAGATGAATTTGGGGTTGTAGGCCAGATATCGCCGCCAAGTTCGCTTCGGTTCTTGAACCAGCCTAAAGAGCCACTCAAGACCATGCTCTTGCATCCAGCTGGGGGCCTGTTTCTTACGATGTGACAGAATATCGAAGGCCTGGCCGACTCCAATCAGCACGGCAGCCTTTAAGCGGTTTCGATGATCATACATCCATCGTTCTTGCTTGGGGCAACCCAAGCCTACCCAAACTATATCGGGAAAGGACCGATTGATTTTTTCAATAGCCTCACTATCTTCCTTCTGAGTCAGCGGGCGGAAGGGAGGAGAATAAGCTCCCGAAATTTGGATGCCCGGACAAGACTGTCGCAGGCACGCGACCAGTTGGTCTAAGGTTTGACCGGTGCCACCGTAGAAATAATGCCGAGCACCTCTCGAGGCAGTTTCACGACAGATGGTGGCCATCAGTTCTGGACCATAAACACGACGTGGAAGTGAGTGACCAAAGAAGCGCCCGCACCATATTAACGGCATGCCATCAGGAACGCACAAATCCGCCGATTTGATGCTTTCTCCAAAAACAGGGTCTTCTTGCGCCTCCATGACCACATGCGTGTTCGCCACAGAAATATAGCGGCATACGCTCCGGTCTTCGACCCAACTCAGTACCTGCTTTACGACATCCGGAATCTGCACCGCGTCCACGCGCACCCCCAGGACGTGGAACCACGCTGCCGGATTCATCTCAAGATCGGCCTGCTGCTGGACGGTCGTTGCCATTTAATCCCCCCGAGCCTCGGACGCCTGCACGACCCGCTCAAACAGTTGCAAGTACTGCTTCGCCGCACTATCCCAAGAATACAAGGTAATAAGTTTCCGGTTGTGCATCGCCTGTGCGACCGTTGCAGGTTCGTCCTCCCATAGCTGCAAGAGAAGCGCTTCCAGCTCCTCTTGATTCAACGGATCGAATAGATTCAGATGCAATACCCGCGCGAGCTCCTCATTCGGCGGAATCCTGGAGGCGATGACCGGCGTGCCCGCAGCGGCAGCTTCGAGCACGGGCAAACTGTTGGACTCATGCAGCGAAGGCATGACCAGAAAGGCTGCCTTCTGATATAGCCCGACGAGATCTGTAAACGGCACTGTGCCGAGATAATGGACGTAATTCATGGACTGATCAGCGATATAACCAAGGACTTTGGAAGCGGCGCTGTACTTTCCTCCTGTAAGCACCAGCGGGATCTGCAATCCGCGCCTAGACTCTATTTGCTTCAACGTCTGGAGGAGAGTCATATGGTTCTTATGTAGCCAGAGTTGTGCGGGAAAGAGGAGAAATCGCTCGGGAATACCATACCGGCTGCACAGAGAAGTCGTATCCATAGGCGCGGCGAACTCTTCGACGCGCACACCCTCCGGAATGACAACAATCTGCTCCGCGGAGATGCATCGGAAGTGCCGCAAAAAATCCCGCTTGCTAAACTCGCTGCTCGCTTGGAAAAAACGGGCGTGGCGGGCGCTGAGACCATAGGTGATGCGCCGACTCAACCGTCGAGGCCATTTGAACAATTCCGGGTAATGTACATGTTGGATGTCGTGCATGGAAAGAACAGTCGGTTTTCGACTGTCAAAATACTGCAGGAAGGTACATGGCGTGTAGACGATGTCAGCGTCTCGGTCCATCAATTCACGTATCGCTCGGAAAACCAGATTGCTTGTCGATTCATACACTTTCTCGCTGAACGAAAGCAGCGCCGACCGGCAGATAATCTTGCGCAGTGATTGAGTCCGTTCGTCCAGTACAATTATTTCGAAATTCTTGCTGCACCGTAACGATTCGAATAGGCCCTGATTCGCGCTGGTGGCATACAGCCGGAACTGGTGGCCATTCCCTATATTGGCGAAACCTTCCAGCAGACCTCGCGCGTAGGTGCTGACCCCTCCGACAAAATAGGCGCGATCGAGCTTGAGACAGTTAATTGCGATTCGCATAAAAGCGCCGAATCTGCTCTATAACGTGCGCCTGGTCGCCTTCCGTGAAGCTGTACGACGAAGGTAGGGAGATCCCCTGACGATAAATCGACTCGCTGATTTTAAAATCGTCGTCGGCGCCCCGAATATGCTTTCCATCCGCGTAGCACGGCTGCAGGTGCAGCGGCATAAAGAACCGACGAGTCTGAATATTCTGCTCACGCAGGAACGAACAGAGTGCGTCCGGGTCCTCACACAGAAATGATGTAAACCAGAACACCGGCTCGCACCGCGGATCGACGTAAACCGGCCGGAAGGGCTCCACGCTCTGAAGTTCCTGCACATAGCGATCGTGAATTTCGCGCTTCTTGTCAATGACTGCGGAAAGCTTCTTCATCTGCGCGATGCCGATTGCAGCCTGCAAATCGGTAAAGGAAAAATTGAATCCGATTGTCTCATGGACATAAATTCCCTTGCGGTCGCGCCCATAATTCTTGATCCGGTATGCGGCCTTCGCGAGAGCGTCGTTGTTAGTTAGGACGATACCGCCTTCACCGCAAGTAATTGTTTTGTTTCCATAGTAAGAAAGAATCCCCATGTCTCCAAAAGTACCGACGTGCCTTCCTTCATATCGAACGCCGATGCCCTCAGCAGCATCCTCCAGCACCTGGAGACCGTGACGCTTGGCAAAAGCCATTACCTCCGGCATGTCTGCACTCTGCCCATACAAATGTACCGGCATGATGGCCTTGGTGCGTCCCGTAACAAGCCCTTCCGCCCGGGCGACATCGATACAAAAGGTGTCCTCCCGCACTTCACAAAGCACCGGCACGGCCCCAGCGAGGATCACGGCATTGGCGGAAGCGATGAAGGTAAAATCAGGAACGATGACTTCATCCCCGGGGCCGATCCCCAGCGCCATCACACAAGTAAACAGTGCCATAGTCCCATTGCAAACCGCGACTGCGTGTTTGGCGCCGGTCAACTCCGCCGTCATCCTCTCGAACTCCCGGGTCAAATCATGCTCGGTCAGAAACGTGGAGTCGATTACGCGCCTGAGCTCCCGCAGTTCGCTCTCATCCACCCAGGGTTCTATCTGGGGAATCAACGCTCTTTCCACTTGGTGTAACGGTTTGTTCATTCCTCTTCTATTCCTCATTCCGTCCGAATCATGGTGCTTCCCAAAGGTCCTTCAGTTTGGCCGTTTGGCCGGTCGCGACTTCAACAACCGGCATATCCTGGATGACCTTGATTCGATCGTTTCCGCGCACATAGGTTAATTTTCCCGTTTCGTCGCGCGATTCCCGAAACTTGCTGGCAACGTAGGCTTGGCGGAGAGTGAGCCCGCGAAATTCTCCGGCGATGTCTGCCCTGACGAAAAACGCATTGTGACCCCAGACGTTTGAGCCGATGAGCAGGTAGCCTTTCTTCTCGGCAAGATGCTGTAGCGCACCTAGGGACGCGCCGTAATAGAGATTCGAATAATGTCCATCTGCTCGATTGAAGTCCTCTTTATATGGCACGGCAATCGGCCGCAGACCGAACAAGCTGTTGTATTCGACCACGACGATCAGCGGTCGGACGGACTCGATTGCCTCCCAAATCCAGTAGTCATTTCCATCAATATCTATCGAGAGAATGCCCACGTCTTCGCCGAAGCCGGCATCGCGAAGCAGTTCGTTGATATTCTGCCGCGTGATCCAGGTGCACTTTGCCTGCAGGTCATATTGCCAGTAAATCTTGTCCTGCTGAATGTAATGGATATCCGACGCGCGTGCATCGAGAACCATTCCTTGCCAATGATTGTTGAGCAGCAGGAATCTCGTATTGCTCTCCTCGTAATTCTCCACGCCGAACTCCACAAATGTCTTTCTCTCAATCGGCACCTTGTTGATCAGATATTGAATAATCCCATCCTCATCAAACTGCGAAAACACTTTGAAGCCCACTCTTCGAAAATCAGTGTTCGGTGGCAGACTGGCCACTCGCCACGCCATTTCCTTGCCCTGGAGAAGTAACATTGCCTCCGTGTGTCGTTCAGCTTTCCGCCTCACCTTAGCGAAGAACGACTTCACCTTATTCTCAATCACCGGCGGATCTCCTGTGAACGTCCGGGACTACGGAGCGTCCACTCTTTTCTAGAATAGACTTCGAGGATTCAATCGGTTTCACATCCGATCGGATTCGGCCGCGCAAGAAATAGCGCACTAGCTTCCTGGCGAGTGATGGGCGGAGGGACCTCTGCAGCTCAAGAACAAACTTTTCCTCGAGCCTCACTGTATCCGGAAAGTGGAACTCGGATTTCCATTCCTCTGTCAACGGCAACTGCTTGAAAGATTTTCGCCGGGAATGTGTGGCAGCGCTGTCGCAACCGATATGGATAACTCGTGGTCGGAAGGACAGGAGCGCAAAAGCGCTTCGCTTCGAATGTGCGTACGCCCAACGGATGGCCCAGGAATTGATCTTGCCGTGCATCTGCATGGCAAGCATGTTGGAAAGATCTTCGCCACCACGGTTAAATCGCTGCTGTTGTTTCTTATCGGTGCAGAATACATCATAGTCTGACATTTCCCAATCGGCCTGTTCCCAGCGATCCTTCCAGGTGCCCCACCCCAGCGAACTGCTCCGATAAAAACAGAACGCATCGTAGGAATACTTCTCCTTGCCCTCAAATCCAAAGTTGAAGCCACTGACGGAGAAGATACGCGGCTCAACGGCGTACCGCTCAAGTGCTTGATTCATGAAGGTTAGAAAGTCGGGCGTTGTCAGGAGGTCATCTTCCATGGCTATAACCCGACCAAATTCATTGCAAATCTGGGTTATTCCGGCGATCACCGAGTTGGCTAATCCCAGGTTCCGCTCACGCTCGATGACCGTTACTGACTTGAACCCGGCGATGTCGTGGATATATCGCCTGACCTGTCGAACCGCCACGGACCCAACTTCGTCTTTGGGGCCGTCTGAGAAGACAAACAGATCGCTCTGCGCCGCCAGTTCATTCTCGCGCAGCGAATTCACGGTTCTTTGGGTGTGCTCTGGCCGGTTGTAAACGAACAAAGCAATCGGAGCAAGGTCGTTCTTCTTGACCGCGCCAGTGCAAAGTGAGCCAGCTGATGAGATCCTATTCATAGTTAATGGCGGCGTCCTACCACGAATCCTTGGTTCCTTTTTTCAAATAGAAGCGGGCATCCCGAGCCTCAATCCACGGCTGCAACTCGCGCTTGAAAATCGCACACAAGAACTTATTCCCTTGCGAACGCAGAGGAGGTGTTAAATTCAAAACTGCCTGCACCAGGTGCAACAACCTTACAAAGTTGCGCGGCCCCACTTTCTTTGCCAGGGCCGCTACGCGCGATTCCTTGCGGCCAATCAATTCGTCTTCGTTGACGTAAAAATCCCAGTAAGGATGAGCGTGCACTTCGAACTGGCGTTCCGGATGTTAGCCCTGTATCGAACGCAGACAAGCCTCGATGTCGCGCAAACTTTCCCGATAGGTCAGTTGCGCGAAGGCCATGGCCAGATACTGATCCCAGCAGGAAAATCCGCGCAGCCGGATGTCGCCCGGGTAGCGCTCGACGCAACGGCGAAACTCCGGGTCGGGAAGGAAGTTGATCAATTGTGAGAAGACGAAACGGCCCTGGTTCATGAGCCATTGTCTGCCGTCCCCGGCGCCCAAACTAGCCGCTCCAACGTTCAAATCGCGGCAAGTTCAAAACAGACTCAACTCATTACCGGCCCGTCACTTGCTGTCGGCACACCCTGCTTTAGCCGGACAGCAGTGGTACAAAATATTTTGGCGCAAGTCGTCGGACCTCGTCGGCGAAAAGTTTCTGGCTCTCAAAATTTCCCAGGTGTTCAACCCCAGCAAATTACTGAATACAAGGTCAAAGGAGTTATCGGGGAGCTGACTAGCGCGGGCGTCGGCAACAATCCAGCGCAAGAAGCTTCGCGCGTCATCCCCAGCTGGACGGATATTTAGTACGGTGACTTGGGGCAGGGGAAGGTCTTCGGAAAGGGCCAGATCCCAGAAGAATGCTCCTCCGCCGATGTCCAACACACGGGTGCTCCCCGTCACGTTCAAGAGCCGATAGAACGCGCGAAGGCGGCGTGGTCTAAAGAACTTTAGGAATGGTGTGTAGATGCTCATTTCCGCAATGGTCCAGTCGAGCGCCCCGCAGCGGCGGACGATGGGGAACGTTCAGTATCGCGCTTGGGTGGTAGCGCGTCGGTTCTTAGCGGTGAGACCGCATCGGGGCGCGTAGAAGTAGGTATTGGCTACACTGACACGACTCCGGCGACAGCGGAAGAAGGTCGTACATCTCTTCCAGAGTCGACTACTAGTCCCGGTATGTCCGGTGTAGCCTTCGCCAATCGGTAATAAAGCGCGGTGTACAGGATCCAGGGCAGAACGTTGGCGCGCAGGATGCTTCCCTCGGTTAGATTTGAGATAAACAGAAAGACTAGGAACAAGATCGGCCACATTTGCGTTGAGCGCCGCAGAAGCACCGCCTTCGCCACGGCACGTCGAAACCCAATCACGTACCCGATGACAAAGAGCCCGGTCCCAGCCAGACCTAAGTCCAGACAGACATCGAGAAATCCATTGTGCGAGTAAAAGATTTCTGTCCGCATGGCGTCCCAGATAAGACCTGAAGGACCCTCGTAGCCCCGCCAAAACGCGCCATAGCCGTAGCCTAGAACTGGCTTTTCTGAGATCATCACCGCAACCAGGGACCACATTTGGGTTCGGCCGGTCAGGTCCTCATTGCGGCCGAGCAAATCCAAAAGCGTCAAATACTGGCTCGCAGTCCAGGCAATGACGCCGCCGAGCGCAATTAGAGTGAAAAGTCGCTTTTTGATTCCGAAGCGAGGCCACACCTTAAGCAGGGGCCAACCAACTAACAATGTAAGGACCAGCACGAAAGTGCAGACCAGACCCGTCGCAGAACGTGATAGAAACACCAGCACTAAGCACAATCCAGCTCCAGCGATGTGACCTGTTCGTCGCTCGCGTGCGGTAAAGGACAGAAGCATCGACAGCCCAAAGCCGAGAGCCATGTTCAATCCCAGCTGGTTCTTGTGACCAAAGATCCCCTGCCAGTCCCCCTGTAAGTCTCCCGTCATGATTCCTGTCTCAGGTACAACTATGCCAACCATTAGGCTTAAGATGGCCGCCCACACAAGAACGGACGCGATCAACCTCGCTTGGCCGAGCACGGTCAGCCGTTCGCCCAAGTAAAGACCGCACACTGTCGTGCCGCACAGCGCACAAAGCCTAAGAAAGGTAAGCAACCTGTCTTCCGACCACACAAGCGAGAGCGCCGAAAACGCGAGGAGGCCAACGAGGGGCCAACAGCGCACCAGCGCCTCATGGCAGAGACGTACCCTGGATACAAGGGCTAAAGCAGCAAGCAGATACGACGAGAGCCAGATACTATTCGTCAGCCAGTTTCCAGTTCGGGCCACGTTAAGATTCTCCGGCCCCTGAAGAAACCCCGGGAACGCGGTACTGGCGAGCATCAATACAGGTACTACGACGCAGAATTCGAAGCCACGGAGCTTGTCCCCGAGGCTCATCAAGTCGTGCCTGACTGGGCGTGTCATGTGCGGGGAGCCCACTTCAGATAGCAGAAAATAATTCCAACCGACAGAGTGAACGATGCGGCCACAACACTGAACGCCGCTCCAGGCACTCCCCATCTCGGCATCAGTGCCAGGGCCGAGGCAAGCGCCACAATCGCCGACGCGGTGTACGCCAGCAGTTCGTATTTCGCCTTGCGCAGCGCACGCAAGGCGTACGACAGACCGCAGGCCATCCCGGTAAACACCGGCCCGAGACCGAGGACCGGCATGAGCCAGGCCGAAGCAGCGTACTTACCGCCAAACAGAATTCGTTCCAGAGGAGCGGAGAACAGATAGAGCGCGGCCACGAACGCCAAGCCAAATCCAGTGAGCGCGGCTGTGGAAAGCAGGACCTTGTCGTGCAGGCGGGCCAGGTCACCGCGGCCGAGTTCGTACGAGATGCTGGGCAGCAGCAGCAGCATTGTGGCGCCGATCAGTTGATACAGCACGAGCGAGGGTAGTTGCATCGCCCGTAACGCGCCAGCGGCGGGCAGCGCGAGCATGCCGGCACAAAGCACGGTCTGGGCCTGAAAAAGCATCCAGGAAAGAGCGCTCGTCAACACCAGCCAGCGGCCGTAATCCCAGTTCTCTGCGAGGATGCGCCGCAACGGCAGCGATGGGCGGGGCTGCAGATTATAGGGCGAAATCCTGAGGCTGCGCAGAATCAAAGCGCAGGGTAGCAGGCCGGCGACTGCCATCAGTAGCAACGCGCTGCCCGGAGTGCACTTTCCCGCATGCTCCAGCGCGAAGGCGCCTAGCAGTAATGTGGCGGCGTACACGGCGCTGGCACGGACTGCAGCCAACGGGTTCTGGACCACGTAACACATGCGGCGGACCAGATAAAACAGGAGGATGAGGGGAAGGCCGACCGCCGAGGCAACTAGCGCGGGAGCCAGCGCGCTTGGCGCCGGGCCGAGCATCAGGATGCCGCCAGCGACCAGCGCAAGCAGCGACAGGGGTCCGATGACCAACAAATATGCGCGGAGTTGCGCGCCAAAATAGCTGGTCAGCCGCTCCGGATAGCAGGAGGGACCGATGACCGTCATGGGCTCGATCAAGAGCACGTTGTGGAATCCCGTGAGAAACAGCATGCCGGCGAAGCAAACCGCAAATGCGCCATAGGCTTCTTTGCTGAGCCAGCGCGCGAGGAATATATTGAGCAAGAAACTGCCGCCTGAGAACAATCCCTGGTCCAGGAACGAAAGGCCGGACCGCAGCCCCCAGAACCAGAGGCGATCCTGGGTTATTTCCAGGGAAAAAACTTTGAGCGCCGCCCGGTCTCCGGTGCCGCTTGGTGCCAGAGGTTCGCTGGAAGCGAGATTCATGATGAGCGCGACCGGTGAGTGATTCGATGCCAGAGACCAGCCGCCCGGCGGACGGTGGAGTGCTGGGAGAGAGCGCGCGCGTGTTCGGACATCACGCTGGAAATTTCGGCCATTAGCCGCTTACCCGGATCTTCGGGATCGACTCGCCGCCAATGTGCGGCGCCGACGATCCAAGCCGAGGCTGCGACCAGGGACAACAGGCTCAGGCCGGCCACGAGCAGAGCCCGGGGCGGCCACGATTTTCTCTCGGGCAGATTGGCGGGATCGATGGCGTTAACCGTTGGGATTTCCTTGGCCTCCTGGATGCGCGACAGTTCGTACTGCTGGTTCAGAAGCTCGTAGACCGTCTCCTGGATTTTCATGCGGCGGTAGAGGTCGGCCCACTGAACTCCCAGGAGCGGAAGCTTTCGAATGGACGGATAGAGCTCGTCGCTCTGCGTGGCGTCGGACACCAATGAGGCGTCCGTACCGCCAATCTTTTGAAGCTGCCGCTGGAGTTCCTCAATGCGCGCACGCGCGACGCGAACCCGAACATTGCTCGGGGTGTAGATCTGCTGGAGTCCTTCCAATTCCGACTGCGCCGCAATCAGCTGTCCCTGCAACAAGGCTGCTGATTCGACCATGGCCTTGGTCTGCTCTTTGATGTCGAGGGCGCTGTTCTTGCTGGCAAAGACGCTGAACTGCTTTTCGGCGTCCTCGAGGTCGCTCTTGACCGAGGTGAGACGCTGCTCGATGAAGATACGCTCGCGCCGGGCCGAGGAGGTACTGACCTGGGACACGAGACGGTTCAACTCCTCCACGTAGGCCTGTGCGATGTCGTGAGCGCGCTGCGGATTCTTGTCGGTCACAGACAAAGAAAGCACCCCGCTCTTGCGGTCTTCGGAAACAGAGGTGTGCTCGTTCAGAGTCTTGCGCGCATCTTGCTTGTAGCGGGCCCGGTAAACCTTCTGCAGATTCAACCTGTCCACCACGCGGTCCTGCACGCTCCGGCTGCGGAAGAGCTCGACAAAGAGCGCACCCGAACCCTTCATCCCCAGCAGGCCTCCAGCCATTGAGACCAGTTCCGGAGATGCCTTCGCCGCTAACGCGGCCAGCATAGTTCCGCTGCCGTTCATGGAATCGGGCGGCATGATGCTTACCGAGGATTCATACTGGTTTGGGATAAAGATTGCGATGACGGTGCTGATCGCGAATGCCCACGCGGCGACGCGGTAGAGCATCCGGCGTTTTTCCCACAGCAACTGCAGGCTCGCCAACACATCCGGTGTTGGCCGATCCGCTCCGGACTCGGCAGCTACCGGAGGGGAAGGGAACTCGACCTCGGTGACCGGATCAATCTCGTGGATCACTACGTTTTGTCTCAGGCTCTCCACAATCGGTTCTCGTGTTCCTGGTGAATGCGCCCCGCCACCGACCGCTAATTCGCGCTCAGATTCCCCGCATCGCGAAAATAGACGTATGCAGGAGGATAGCAATATCCATGAAGAAATTTCGATGCTTAATGTAGTAGAGATCGTATTCAA
>OBLW0100002312.1_pt1 | contig 15449 bp, 15 predicted proteins | sample 1520161 | NCBI WGS metagenome assembly OBLW01 (sample SAMEA3539309, study PRJEB22396) | soil metagenome | biome: tundra; feature: field; material: soil | place: USA | collected 2010-05 | depth 0.15 m
CGGGAGGCCAATCCTTTCCGCCGTGGCTGGCCACGTACATCGCCAGTTCCAGCCGTCCCGTCCCACATTCCAACCCGCTCGCTGCAACACCGCCGTGATCCTGCGATAGCCGTAACGGCCATACTGGCTCGCCAACTGCACGATCGCTCGCGTCAACGCGTCTTCCTCGTCGCGCTGGGTCGTGATGTATCGCTGCGTCCCTCTCCACTGCCCCAACAGCCGGCATGCACGCCGCTCGGAAAACCGATGCTGCTCCCGGGCATGCTCTACCGCGCAACGTCGCCGTTCAGGGCTTAGAAGTTTCCCTCCGCCACGTCCTTCAAGACTTGCTTCTCCAGCGACAGTTCGGTCACCAATCGCCGCAGACGACCGTTCTCCTTCTCCAGTTGCTTCATCCGCCGTGCCTGTTCCAGCTTCAGTCCGCCGTATTCCTTGCGCCAGCGATAGTAGGTTTGTTCGGTGATGCCCGCTTCCCGGCAGGCCTGCCCGGTGGGCTTGTGGTTGGCTACTTCGACTTCGATCTGCCGCAGGATCGCGACGATCTGGTACGAGAGGAGCTGGAGCATGGCGAGGAAGAAACACAGTCCTGAGCAGCGTCAGCAGCCGAAGGGTACGTCCATCGTGGGTGAAGGCACTGACAAAGTCGTAGCTCCAGACGTGATTCGCATGTTCCGGACGAAGCCGCACGCACGAACCGTCGTTCAACCACAGCCTTCCTCGTGGCTTCTGCTTCGCCGGCACTTTCAGCCCTTCCCGCCGCCAGATCCGCTGCACCCTGATCGACGAGTATACCCGGAGGTGTCTGGCACTGCGGGTCGCACGACGGCTGAACAGTTACGATCTGATCGAAACGTTGGCGGACGTGATGCTGGAGCACGGAGAAGGAACTGACCGCCGCGCTGCCCCGTTATCTGCAGAAATTCCTGGCAGCGAAATACGGCATCACGCCCTGACCGCTGATGTTGCCAATTGGGTCAAGCCCAAGTTGACCTGACCGGCGAATTTTGTACCAGGGGAAAAGTTAGAGAAACTGCCCGAGCACATACGTTCCGACAATGGGCCTGAGTTTGTGGCACTGAAGCTGCGGCAGTGGCTGTATCAAGACGCTTGGCCGGGCCAAATTCGGCGAGTGCTTCGATGTCGATTCAGTCTGCGTTGAAACGATCTACAACAAGCTTGCGGATGCGGACGCGTACGGTCCAGACAAACTATCGGTCAAGCTTCAAACGACAGTAACGAGCTCCGGAGACATACTGTTGATTGGCGCCACGAAGTTACCAGATATCTTCAAGTTCCTGCAGGACTACAAGGCCCTGTCCGGTGACCTGGATCTGCTCTACGAAAAGAACGTCCGCAAATTTCTTGGAAATAAGAGAAAGGTCAATAAGGGAATTGAGCAGACATTGGAGCAGCACCCAGAGCGCTTTGGTCTCTACAATAACGGTATTACGATAGTCGCGGAAGAAGTGGAAAAATCGGGCTCTGGAGGAGTTACCTTAAAGAATCCGTTCGTTGTCAATGGGTGCCAGACAACACGTTCTATCTGGTCGGTGCTTCAGCGCCGCTTGAATTCGGGCGGCAGTGCGCCGAATACCCTGGATCAAATATGGTGCTGGAGGGCGAGGACGCTTCTCCTGCAAGTCCCAATGATCACAGACCGGGACCGACTCGCTGTTGTAGAACCGTTTTACGTATCGGATGATCTCGGCCAGGACCCGACCGAGCCCGTCGCCGATGGGGATGACACGAGCGCGATCAAACTTCGACGGCTTGATGTGCAGGAGATAATAGATTGCGGCTGTCGGGCATCTTTCGCTTGAGAATGTCGAACGTGGTCAGTTCGCTCGCCTCTTCGATGCGCAACCCGCTTTGCACGAGCAGTTCCAAGAGAGCCCAATCCCAGAACGTGTCCACCTCGTCTGACCACGGGTAACGGCGTGTGGTTGCGAGCTTCGGCGCTGCTACCGCAGCTTTCCAATGCTGAAGGGCGAAGGCGCGAATCTTCGGCATCTCGCGCTCTAAATCGAGCACCGTGGCGGTGATCCGAGCTCGCGTGCGCTCGCGTGCTTTTTCGAAACCGTACCCGAGAAGAGTGTGTCGCGTCACCGGAATCGTGCGCGGAGCGAAGCGCTTGAAGGGAGAATCGGGTTCGGTTGCCCAGGCGCAGAGGTCGGAGAAGAAAACGCGCAGGTCCACCAGCCAGCTATGTGCAGTCGGACGCACTTCGTCGCCGGCACCAGGACCCCGCTGTACCTCGCGAGCGCGCCTGATCGCATGCGGGATGTAGTCGCGGACATGGCGCGGCAGAATCTGGGAACACCGCTTAACGCCAGGATGGCTAACGCACGAGATCGCCCACGAGATGTTGCACCGGGGCGACCGTCGCACGCTGACGACCAAGCAAGTCCGCGAAACCGAAGCCGAAGCCGTGGCGTTTGTGGTCTGCCAAGCAGTCGGACTTGAGACCGGAACCGCATCCGCCGATTACATCCAGCTTTGGCATGGAGACGCCAATCTCCTACGCGAGAGTTTGGAAGCCGTCCAACAGACCGCTGCCGTGATTCTCGGGGGCATTGCCCCATAAGCGCTAACTTAAGGCATCCCCTCATTTCCTGGAGTTTATGCTTGGTGCATGATGACGGCTAAGAAGAATTGGAACGTGCTTACGTCGTTACTCCCAAAAAATTGGGAGCAAATGGCGTTGCAGGCTGATATGGCGTTGCAGGCTGATTTGGCAAACTGGGCGACGGTTTCAGATGTCACTCTCCTGAAACGCCTCCGCAACAGTGAGCAATGGCCGTCTTTCTTGTGCATGCAGTGTTTCGGAGAGGGGAGCTTTTGTGCTCAAAAAAGCCGGAGCAGCGCGGATCGCAGACGGCACGATAATCAAAGAACCCGGCAGAACGGAGAGCGTCGGCGGATTCTCTAATGCGATTCCCTCCTATTTTGTAATTTCCGGCCGAACCCCGACGAACAATGCGACCGAGAATTTGTTCCCCACCATCGGGTTGGTATTCCAATCCCAGGTCGGCTGAACTCCGAAGACGAATTTCATGGGAACTGCACTCGGCGCGAGATAGAAGGGCACGGCAAGTTCACTGGAGTGCCCGCCTGAAGTGGGCGCCACATAACTGTAAACAACCTGAACGCCAGGACTGAGGAGTGCTCCCTTGCCTAACACCGGTAACGGGTTCAAGTCAAGGGTGCTGGAACCCATCCACGCGTTCTTCGGATTGGGCTCGCCGATCATCGCCATGTCGCACTGTTGCGCGGTATAAGTCCCCGATGTCGTGTTGTTACAGACGTTTTGAGTCTTTACCTGGACGGTCTGGCCGAAGCCGCCCTCGACGCCGAAAGAGAGTCTGCCATGGTAAAGCGCGACGTCGCCGAGAACCGTATTCAAGAGGTGGGTCCACTGGAGTTTGGTCGAAAGGTTGGGTACTCCGGCCTGCACAGCCCGGTAATCAACGCTGCTAAGAGTCGGTGCCCAACTGCCCCACGCCTTCCACTGGAACGGCGAAGGCTGCCCAAGTACGATTTCGTTGTAGAGCGCGGGATAGTTTCTCCGTTGCTCCTCCACGGACTTAGCCAGCTTCGCTGGACAGAACTGGTAGAAGGTGGCTTGGTCTTTGAGGGAGTTACAAACTACAGCCTCCTTGTCCATCGTTACGGTGGATGTTATGTCGCCAAGCAATGAGATCACTTGCTTATCGAGCGCCGCAGCCTTGTCATCTTTCGGTGGTGACTTCTCCAGAGCCGTGCCGACCTGTTTCACCGCGTCCGCGCAGTCGGTGCTCGGCGTTATGGATGCAGCGCCAGGTCCCAGAGTCTTGTTGACGGCGTTGACCAAGTCCCGGCACCAAGCCTGCCGGAGGAAATCGCCGCCGGTCGCGGTATAGATCGGCCGGAGCTTGATGAATGATGAATGCCCGATCCCGATTTTCGCTTTGAAACCCGGCGCGTCTTTATCGCTCGACGAATAGACTTGCGCTTGTCCGTTCTTATCCGTGGTGCCGGACACACCAACCTGCCAGAAGTTCAACGGGGAGATCATCTGCCGCTCGACCGCGGCGGAAACGGACGTACCCTTCGAAGTCACCGCCAAAGTTGCCCCCGTCCCGAGGCCTAGCGGGGACACGAAATTCTGAGTGGGATCCGCTCCCTGATCCTGCGTTTGGGTTTGACCAGGCTGTTGCGCCTGCCCCTGGGCTTGGCCACACGCCGCGATACAGAATATAAGAAAAGCGGACCTTAGAAACACGTGGATTGTACTCATTTAAGTCACCTGAAATTGTGTGTCGCCAGTAGAATCGAATCCGCCTGGCGACATATGACCTGCATGATTGTTCGTGTTCGTGCCGTCGGTAACCTTGGCCGTCCATGGATCCGATGGCGAACCGAAGACGACGATGGAGTACACAAACGTTCCCGGCGGCGATTGAAACGCAGCGGTGAACCCTCCTCCCGTACTAGTCAGCGGGGTTAGCGCTCCATTCCAGGTCAGAACCGCGCTGCGTGAAACGCCGCCGATCGTGACTGTTACTTGGGCCATTGAGCTGCTCCTTCCGTTTTCGTGAACCACCATTCGCCAGGCCAGCCCATTTAAGAGTGAGCCAAGCACGGTTTCAGACAACAGTTACCGTAGGCGAGCAGTTCGCTCGGCAAACTGTCCTAAGTTTGGGGAAGTCGGCGAGAGAAGCCCCCTGTACGCGTGAAACTTGGACCTGAGTCTCACTTCTTCAATTCGCCGAATGGTGCCGAAGATATCCCTCGTCACTGATGAAGTCAACATCTAATATGAAGTTTTTACGAAATCCGGAAAGACGAGCCGATAGACTTAGGAATCGACGACTTGCTGGCACGCCGCATGCTGTATGCCATCCTTACCACAAGCCTCGCAGTCACAATCTTATCGAATGGTGGAGCGTTAGATGAACGGTGCTAAAACCACCATTGGAAAGAAAAGTAACCGAGTACGAGTTCTTTTGAACCTTTAATTTTATCGATACTCCGCGCGGAAGACACAATCGAGATCCCGCGATCTGATTCAGCCAAACGGGATCTTTTGAAGGATTTTCTGCTGTTTGTCTTGGGTATCGTGCCGGTCCTCGATAAAGCAGTTATGACGATCGAAGGAGCGGAACTCGTTCGTTGGTTCTGGCGTACGCGCAACGAAACGACGGCTACTCTTGACACTGATGTGGCGTGGTGATAAGAGTCTTTTCGTTCTGCGTTTGAGTTTTTCCAGCCGGTGCGAGTTCGCCCGTTTCCTTGGAGGGTAAGGACGTTGACCACCCCGACCATTCAAAGCGGATGGGCGTTCGAGCACGCGGGCCAACCGCACGGAAGCTTTGGCGTCATTGCCTGTTGTCCCGCGCCACGTCGTGGCCTGACGCGTTTTTTTCAGACTACCGCGTTACCATTTACAACGCCTGAGCAGTGGACGCAAGCCGAGCGCATCCGCAGTTCGGCGGTTACCGGACCCTTTCATGGAGTCGCGGCAATTGTCAGCGACGACAGTGGAAAGCTTGACATCGTCGTCTCCCAAACGGATTACACTCTGGCGCATTTCTCGTATGACAGCACCGGTGGATGGAGTGGTCCGAGTCTTCTTCCCGGACGAGCCTCTGGTCCACCGGCTTTCATTCGGGGCCGTTTTGGAGGAGGTCACTTTGAGGTTGTCGTCCCGCGTCCGGGCGGTGGTGTTTCACACTTTTGGAAACAGGCCAACGCCGACGGCGTGTGGCGCGAAGCCGCAAACAGACCCGCCCAAGACGGAGTCTGGTCAGGAGTTGGACTGATTCACAGCAGTTTCGGCAACCTGGAACTCGCGGGAGTAAAAGACGGCTCCCTTCACTTCCTTTGGCAAAATGGCGAAGGAGGAGTATGGTCAGTCCCGCAAATAGTTCGTCGGGATGCTGGTTCCGTTGGACGTCCCGCTCTGATTCAGAGCGCCTATGGAGTGCGCGGGAACTTCGAAGTAGTGGTTGCCAAGAATGACGGTGGCCTGGTGCACTATTGGCGGAACAACGATGATGCAGCGTTCGCCTGGTTTGCCGGACCGGTTTTTCGGGCCGCTCCGAATCAATCGGCATATTCCTTCAATGACGTGAGTATTTTCCAGAGTAGTTATGGCCGTCTGGAGGTCTTCGCTGCCGAAAGGTATGCGGAGAATAAATCTGTGTACCGGGTCATTCATTACCGCTCTGGGCTGGGCCAGCCCTGGGAAGGTCCGATAAGAGCTCTCGACATTCCTTATGATGTAACCTGGTGGCCGCGCATTTAACCGTTTGACTGAGGTTCCGCTGACATGAACGACTTTATCTCCAAGATATCAGCCCAGATCATTGGTCCGATGATCTTGACGGCATTTTTTCCGACTGTGCTATTCGCGCTCGCGCTCGCGTTAGTGGTTTTCCCAACGGCACACGTTGGCGCGGATTTTACCCAGGCAGTTAAGGATGCGACGTTCTTTCAGAAAAACGGACTCGCGGCCATCGAGATCACATTCCTAATCCTCGTGTTCGCGGTGGTCCTTTACTACCTCAACACGCCGATTGTCCGTATGTATGAAGGATATCAATGGAGGGGCTCCGTGATGGGGCAGCTTCTGACAAATCGGCAGATAAAAAAGATGCAAAGGGCATCCCTGATTCGCCGTTGCATTGCGAAGGCCCGAGTCGAGGAAAAAGCAGGACGGATTCAGGCGGACCTTTCAGATCTGACGAAGACTCGGACGGCAATGGCGCGACTTCTCAACGATGAATATCCCAACAAGTCAACTCTCGTCCTTCCAACGAGGCTGGGCAATGTAATTCGGGCATTCGAGACGTACACGGATCGGCAATATGGGACGGGCTCAATCGCTATTTGGCCGCGACTTCAGGGCGTCTTGGATCCATCTTTTGCGCTAGCTCTCGATGCTGCCCAGACTCCGTTTAATTTCATGATCAACTCCTCCTTCCTGGCGCTTGTACTGGCATTACTGTCGGCCGCTTTCGGCATCATCTGGGCTCCGCCCGATTCGGGCGCGCACTATAAGCCTTGGATGGGACAGACTGCGGTTTTTTTGGCTCTCTCCTATTTGTCGTACCTGGGTGCAATCAATCGCGCCTACGAATGGGGGGTACAGATCAAGTCGGCGTTCGACCTATATCGGTTGGCTCTGCTGAAGAAGTTGGGGTATGACACGCAGCCGGCTGACCTATCGGAAGAGCGGAGAATGTGGCAAGTCATCAATTACAAATTTGCCTTTCCGGATGAGCGCACTTATCCCGATCTCCCCTATCGAGCATCTTCGACAATTCTGACGGTCGAGCCCGTGTCGACCATCGTTACCTTCAACCGGACCGTGCGAGTGGTGGACGATCAGAAAATGGAGGTTAGCATCAGTATCGCTAACCTGGACCCGGCAAGGGACGCGGCGGAAGGCATCGTCATGCAAGACGAAATTCCGACCGGGAAGACCTATGTGGCGGGTTCGGCCAAAGTGAACGGCGCGCCCGCGACACTTCTAGGTTACAGCCCCCTTAAGTTGGACGTCGGGCCGTTACCCTATTACGAGACACGCACTGTGGTCTATTCAGTCAAGTCACAGACTGGAAGTTGAATATGCCGCGACTTCGCTGGAAGACAAGCCTGAAAAGGCTCAAAGGGATTACCAAAGAAGAGATCACCCAGCTCGCAGTCGCGGAGATCCATGACCAGCCAGGTCTTCTCAAGGCGTTCGACGAGCGAGAAGACGCGCCGATCCGAAGTATCGCAACCGCAACGAATAACCAAAACGGCGGTGTGGATGAGACTCGCATTGTCGAATTGCTGGGCGATTCGCTCGTTCGAACATCCAACCCGTTAATTGCGGGTCATTTTCGTAATCACTGGGCCGACTATCTTTTCACGTTAGCTGTAATGCTGGCGATCATCGGCATGGTCCCATACTTAAGGAAGACGGCCGCTAAGACATGGGACGATGCGTGGAATGCAGTTCCCAAGTTTCTTTGGGGTGAGCCGAAGCCAGAAAAGAAGGCATCCACGGTGGTAGCCGCCAGAGGGATTGCGGCCCTCGCAACGCTGACCGATGACAACGTGAAAATCGGCAACGGAGTATCGGAGCAAGAGTCCCAAAGAATGGCGGCGTTGAAGGGGCGCTATGCGCTAGTTCCCATCGCTGCGGGGACACCCATCAAAGACGAATATGTGAGCAAGGGGAAGGTGGATTTTACTTCCGTCAGGATCCTGCGAGTTGCGCTCAAGAACGCACCGCCGATCGAGAACCAATCTTTTCCGAGAGATGTCGATGCCCTGTTCTCCGCGCGGGATGGGACTCACACAGGCGCACAGATCCCAGCGACATTGGTGGCGCTGGATCCAACCCCAAGTACGCCTACGGCTACCCTGGCGCTGGATCCTAAGAATACGGGCGAAGTGGCGAAGTGGATTGGTTCGTCTGACGTCTACATTCTGATGCGTCCTTAGGCGCTATTTGGTTTGCGTTGTGTCGTCGCCCGAGACGCTGAGCGCTTGGCCAGTCGCCCCGACCTGAAACGTGACCGCGATCGGATCGTCGGGAGGAATGGTCTTTCCAGCAAGCACTCTTTGCAGCTGGACAGTACAGTCACCGAAACTGAAGGCATAGACTGCTCCATCTGTCCCCGTTACCAAACCTTCCGCGAAAGACGCGTTCCATTTAGTGATTTGACCCTTCATTTTCGTTCACCTTTCGCTTTCCGGTTACGTCCGTCTCAGAGAATCGTCTCATTCACGCCGAACTCGAGTCATCCCTTGACATCGGTGGTGTCGTCCCCTTCCGGCTCTTCGAATTCGTCTCCCTTCGACGGGGTGGTGTCGTCACCCGCTGCGTTTGGCGGTTTAGCTTCGGCTTTTTTCCCAGCTGGTCTTTGTTTTTTGTATCGCTCCAAAGCGTTGGCGGACGACTGGATCACTTGTATTACAGTGGATTCAGGTGAGACATTCAATGCGGTCGAGAATTCCTCGAAGTCGAGTGGATATTTCGAACCTGAGAATGTCTTAAAGATCCCAGTCTTCAGATCGGCGATTCCGATGGCATCGACGCCCAATCTTTTCAGTTTGATTTCCGGTTTGATCTTCGAATACGGGTGCGCGCTCGCCTGGGACAATACGGCGCGCACTGCCGTGCCCACGACTCCCTTGGTTTCGGTCGTCTCTTTGCCGGGAAGCGAGGCCGCCGCCCGCAAAGAGGTTCCAGTGACCAACGGGTGCTTTGCAAAGGAATTCGCCACTTGGCGGACAGTGGACGCCGGCGTGATACGCAACGCTTTCTGGAATGCCGGAAACCCTTTGTATTTAGGCCCCCCCACCATGCGAAAGAGTTTTGTTTTTACGTCGGCGATCGCTACTGAATCCAGGCCAAGATCCTTGATCTTGTGTTCTGGCCGAACTTGAGCGACGGAGTGACGCCTTGACGATTGGGCCAGGACCGAAGTAATGAGCGGCACAAACTGATCTTTGATATCTGCCATGGGTCCCTTTCGCGTTTGGTACGCCGCAAATGATCTGTTGACGAGAAGGAGTATCTGCACCCGGAAACACAAGGTTCTGTGCATGTGGAACATAGCAAAGAAACTTGCCCGCAGCAAATGCGATTCTCCACGCGGTGACTGAGTTCCGGCCGGACCAGGCGATCTTGTTCGGATTGTGTAACAAGACTATTTTCGACAAGACCCATCACGCCACAAATCTTGGATGCGATGGACAGAACATCGGACCGCCGCCTTGAGAAGCTCTTACGAGACCATTGGACCATTGTTCGTGAGGTTTTTGAAAACTCAGAACGCGCAAATGCAGAAAACGACCATATTTGATGGGCGCCACACTGAGTTGTCGTTCGACGGAATCGCGTGTGAAGGATCTTCTCGACAGCGATGAAACAACCTGGCCGTTTCCGGTCGGAGGCTCTTGTCTTTCTGCGGTGTGGCTTGGAGTGGCCTGCCAACTTCCACAAGGACGTTTACCGGCACTAATCAACGATCAGGAATCGCGACAACCAACGGTTTCGATTGTAGGTCTCCTCCGACTGCGCTACACTCGGGTGCTCCGAACAGCCTTGCACGGGTTGAACGTTACGGGATTACTGCCCGACAAATGCGGACTCGTACCAAGATGATGGATGACGCCGTTAGAATTGTGTTCCTTGTTCTGAGTGGCTTGGCTCTGGTCCTGATTTCAGGCTGGTATGTCTACTTCTGCTTCCAGGAAATCACCGGTACAGGTCAAGTTGTTATCGACCCTTTGACGGTTGTCACCGACGACGGAAAAGGCAGCGACGAACTCGGCAAGGCTCTCGCGCAGATGTTGCAGTCGGATCTCGAATCCCGCGCCAGCGAATTCCAGAACGCGGATAAGGAACTGGCCCTAGTATCGTCGCCGAACCCCCGAGCCGCAGGATCTTCCTCTCTGGACACACGGGGTTCAGAGGTCGTTGGCAACGTGCGCGGATGGACTCCCGACGTCCCGCTCAAGATATTCCTGCTCCGACCTTTGAATACGGGTTTGCTTCAGCCGATCGATATGAAACTCTCCGTCGGCGGAATGGATGTCGGCGGAGTTCTGCCGTGGCTGCAGCGCAGAATTAGCAGCAGGCATACCCTGCATTTCACTTTTTACTCGCACGGGGATGAAACGGAGGTCTTCGGTTCGGTCGCCCCGCTGCGGGTCGATGGTCCCGGAATCCGCCTTCTGCTCAAAGGCGAAGACGGGAAAGCTCCCTCGTTGAGGGTGGTTGTGGATCGGCTCGCCTACGAGATCTTTCGGCGCACGTTAACGAAGGATGTGACCACCAGGAAAGTCGATCTGCTACAGCCGCAAGAGTTTGTGATCCTGGCTAGCGTAATCGTCAAAGCTGGAGATGCAAACCGGCAGTCTGTCGGTGGTCGTCCCGTGAAGGATGAATTCCTTTCGATGCTGGCCGATATCACAAAGCTCTGTGACGCGGTCCCGCAATGGCCGGAGCTTGAGTATTTCGCAGGCTGGATCGCAGACAAAAGTTCAGATCCCGTCACTGCAGCGAAGTACTACCAGCAAGTCCTAGGTCAAAGCGATCCTGCCAAGAGCCGGGATCTCTACAATTACCTGAACTCGCACATCGCAGAACTCAATGCTGTGGTCATTGCCAGCGCATCTGTGACTCCGGCTTCAGCCGAGGCAGGCAAGTGGTCGATCGACTATACGCAGTATGTCAGGGCGGTTCGCGATGGTGGGCAGGAGGCCAGCGTTGTAGGTCAGGCTTTGGCCACTGCCCTGGAAATGCAGGTCAAGAGAACCCTCCGTGAGGATGTGAATATAAGCGCGCGTTACATCTATTACGCGGCAAGACAGGTTGGGGGGACGGCAAATTTCGATAGCGGAGCTGTAATCGGAAATGCAATTAGTGTACTGGCAAAACAAGGAGCGGTCGAGGAGAGCGTATGGCCTTACAAGCCAGGAGAGTTCGCGGCCAAACCTCCCGCCGCCGTTAGTAAGGCCACGAGGTGGCTGATCGCCCAAACCAGGTCCGTCAAGGGTTTGGATGCAATCAAGAGTGCACTGGCAGAGGACGGCCCCGTGGTTGTGGGCATTGAGATGTACCAGGAGGGTATGTCGGCCCAAACCGCCAAGACCGGGGTCATTCCCCTTCCGCAAAAAGGCTCGCAACTGGTCGGCGGTCACGCGATTGTTCTCGTCGCCCACGACGATCGAAAGAAGCAATTCAAGTTCGTCAACGACTGGGGATCGGGTTGGGGTGATCGAGGCTACGGTTACATATCCGAGCAATACATCCAGGCACATTCCTCCGACGCGTGGAGTTTCAAGAGCGTTGTCCGATCCAACAAGACAAGATCACAGAGCTGAGTCTGACGAGTAATAGTCTGGCTCGTGGTTTTGCCCGCTTAACCGCAAACGAATCTTGGCTTAAGGCAGAATTCCGGTTTGGGCCGTCAATCCGTTCCATCCGGCGGAAATAGGCGACCCCTGGCTCGGATTCCAAAGTCCCAGAAAGAGACTTTTTTAGGAGCTACAGGGCGCTGTCCGGATTGCGCGTTTAACGGCATCTGGACAAATGTGCTTCCGACTGCAACCTGTTTCTAACTCACAGACAAAAAGACAAAATGCGCTCCCCCGGGCTCGTGCATCCTTGAGCGATCTACGCAAGCCCAGACCCTGTCAAAGAAGAGTGTCTTACGAAGTTGACTCAGTCTAATTCCTGTCTGGTTGGCGGCGACTCCTCTCCAGAGAGTATGGATTTGCGGAGACGACGGGCTTGATCCCGATCTAGTCGCTTTGCTCCGTCGGCTTTTCTTTGACCATGACCTCCAGATGGCGAAAGTCATTGGGGGTGGGGCATGGCGATACTTCAGATCTGACGGTGGTCCGACAATCCTGGTTCAGTTTTGTACGGAACTGTTTGACGGCCTCCGGGCCCCAAACAGCTTCTAAATTCTTGGAAAACTTGTCCTGAGTCGATTTCTCGGATGGCTGTTTCTTGAATTCGTCGATGGCAATATCCACGGCGATATCCGAAGGGATGGAATTATCATAGACAAGGGACGCCTCGCCGTGAACGGCAGCACGAATATTCGCCTCTGCTTTGTGTAAGTCCTTGTCGTCAACAGTCGCGAAACTCATCAGGTCATGCGAAACGGCTGCCTGTGGAGCGACAGAGATTAGTTGCCGCGCAGCTTGGGCTTGCGCCTCTGGCGCGAGGCCGATTTTCCCTAATGCGGACCATGTCTGTTCATACAACTGAAGTTGCTTTCCTTGGTCTGGAGTAGCCGATTCGACGCCCGCCTTTATTTTCGCTGAGACAATTTTCCAGTAGTTTGCTTCGCCCGTGTCTCGAATGAGTTGGATGTCTTGAACATTCTTATCATTGGCCAGAACGACCGTCGAAGGCATTGGGTTCGGCTTATATCCCCCACGGCTGTAATACGCTTCGATGCGATCCCCTTTCTTAAGACCCTTAACCAAGTATCCTCCGTCAGCTAAGCTGGTGCCGGTTCCCAATTTGTTGTTGCCTCTTCGCACGGTAATCTGGGCGCCAGCGATGGCCGAGTCGTCAGCCGCATCTAGGACTCTTCCCTCCAAAACAACACTTTGCGACCATACCGGAGAGGCTACGAGGAGAATCAAACAAAACAGGAGCTTTCGAAAAGTCATAAATTTAAGTCCTCCTGAACATCATTCGACATTCACCTGAAAACCGGATGACCAATTCTCGCATTGTGGACCCGCCACCGGCTTCGACAGGTAAAGATAAACCTGATAGTGGAACTCTTCAAACTGGCTGAGGGCAGGAGTGTTAAACTCCGCCTCCATGACCCTTCTTGATTCTGTACCGACATCTGTGAACTTTGAGTCGCTGATGCTGCTGTGCATCTTGGCAAACTCCCTAGGCGCGCTAGGGTAGACGATCTCCGCCTTAGCGCCTCGCGGATATGCCCTGGATGGGTAAATCGTTCCTTCTAGAACGCATACCGTGGTTCCGACGACCCTCGAAAGATGTAAAGGCGAAAATCCGAGTCTTGTGGACCATACTCGAAGTTCACGGCCGGGAGGGAAAACTGACCGGCGGGGCCACCATATGCCGGCCTGGGCCATTGCCGCCACACGGATTTCATATGTTTCTGGAGATTGCTGAGTCTTGCTATGTTCCGGGGCGACGCCCAGGATTTTGAGCGATGCTGACTGGCCGGGAGATAGATTCGCAAAAACCGCATTGTCAAATCGAAGCTTTTGCTCCGTTCCTCTGGACCTCGGCTGAAGCGAAACGGAATCGAACGTAACTTTCATAGGCGAAAAACGAACTTCGCTGAGCACGGTGAGAGGTATCGAAATCGGACCTCCCTCTATGACGTCTTCGGTCTTCTTGTTTTCAGAGAACGACAGACCGACGCTGGGCGCGCCGAACAGAACAAAATAATAATCGCGAATCACGGAAAGCGCCGCCAATAGGGCAGCGATCGTTAGAATCTTTGTCGTCAGCGACTGCCGTTTCCAGAAGGGATCAATCGGTTTCTGGACATCAATGACCGCTCCGGCCCAGTTGCCGGTCAACCCGAGGTCATGCTTGAATCTGGCTTCAGAGAGGCGGAAATGATTTTCCCCCCTCCAGCACACAATCACCCTCATGTCCTGGTTGTCCTTTAAGACGTGGCAGAACAAGAGCCCTGGATAGTTCGAGACCGAAAAGTCTGGAGGAAAAGAAAAATATGGGCCATCGGTGAATATTGAACAATACGGAATTGCGTTCTCGTCTTTGGTGAGCGCCTGAGCGAGCCACGCAACCGCCTTGCGTCGCCTACGTGACTTCAGAAGCAGCCCTAGGATTTCCCCACTTTTCCCCATTAGTTAGGCATGCCTTCAAGAATTACGTTTTGAAGCGTACAGCACGCCCCGATATTCATCAAGAGACTTAGAGCTCATCTCTTTTTCGGCAAGGCTCCACTAATTCTTGAAGCCCAAAGAGCTTAAGTTAGCGCTTATGGGGCATTGCCCCCGAGCCAGCGGCAGTTGCCGCTTAACCAACACAAAACCCTAACTCAAGAACAACGGTGCAGGTCGTCATGCCCGAGCTGTGCGGCCACCCCCAACCACTACTGAGGAACAAAAACATGAAAAGGAGAATAGTCATGCAAGACGCGCAGAACACTGCAATCAGTAACGAATATCGAAGCGTTCCCATCAGCATATTGGTGGAGTCCGCTACCAACCCGCGCAAGCGATTCGACGAAAAGAACCTCGAAGAACTTGCCGCCAGCATGAGGGCGCAAGGGATTCTCGCCCCTCTTCTGGTGCGCGAACTGGAGGAAAGCAAGTACGAAGTTGTCGCCGGGGCACGTCGCCTTAGAGCGGCGAAACTGGCGGAACTCGAAACCCTTCCCGTCCGCGTAGTCAAGTTGACCGATGCCGAGGCTATCGAGTGCCAGTGCGTTGAAAATCTCCAACGCGAGGACATCCATCCGCTTGAGGAAGCTCTGGGCTTCAAATCGCTTTTGGAACTCGGAGAGCCTGTCTATACGGTCGCGAGTGTGGCGTCACGCGCTGGAAAAAGCGAGGCGTACATTTACGGCCGTATTCGATTGGCTGACCTCATCCCGCCCGTGGCTGAGGCATTCCTGAAAGACCAGATCACCATCGGCCACGCTTTGCTGATCGCCAAGCTCCCGGCTTCGCAACAGCAGGAGGCATTCTCGGCTGCATTTCGGGGCTTGTGGACAAGCGAAGGCAACACACAAGTCTTAATTCCAGTGCGGGAGTTGGCATCGTGGATAGAATCGAACATCTTGCTACAACTGGCATCTGCGCCGTTTGACAAGCAGGATGAGACGCTCGTTCCCGAAGCAGGTTCGTGCGTCAACTGTCCGAAGCGAACTGGTTTCAACAAACTACTCTTTCCCGACGTGCGTAAAGATTCCTGCACTTCGCCCGACTGT
>OBLW0100002314.1_pt1 | contig 15440 bp, 10 predicted proteins | sample 1520161 | NCBI WGS metagenome assembly OBLW01 (sample SAMEA3539309, study PRJEB22396) | soil metagenome | biome: tundra; feature: field; material: soil | place: USA | collected 2010-05 | depth 0.15 m
ACTTAGCTCCGATAGCTAAGGCCCCAACTCATGCTTCGCAGTAAACTCCCGCTAGTCCCGTCAGGCTCGCAACTGCTAGACTTTCGACCAAAGCACTTGCATTCGCGACTCATGAGGTTTGCTGACTATGAGCACACCATCCACGATTTTTGTTCCAAGACCTAAGGATTGCCCGCTTATTGCCATGCTGCCCCTACTGACGGCTCTGCAGGGGAGACGTGTGGGATCCTCGCATACACCGCCGCGCCGATTCTGTGCGCAATCTCGGACAGTTCCATCCCTCGCAAATCCGCGGGAATCGTTCCGTTGCGCACCCGCGCTCGATGCCAAAACTCGAGCCGTGGCACCCACGGAACCTGGCCGGTCGGTTCTCCGCGAATCGCGTTCAGAATGCGTTGGCGATGATCCATCGTTCAGGACGTATGTGTCCTCTATCATTACAATTATCAATCATCTTCATGCAAAACTTGAGAACGCCGGAGCGATAACTGACCATTGATCGGGACGTCAGAAACGAGATTTCGACGTCAAGGTCGGTGAGAAAAATCTGGATTGAGTCTTTCAATACGGCGATTAAGGCTCAAGCGAAGCGCCGCATGAAAACGGGTCGTTGCCCTACCCCTCGTTGCCGTTACGGTTCTTCCCGTCGTGTTGACGGCCTGTCGTCGGGTGATGATCACGGACCTCTCGATGGGAAGAAGCGTCATAGGCTAGTGTAGGCCGCCGCAAATAGGGTCATTTACCGATGCCCGCGAATGGGTCCAATGTGTAGAAGAGGCTTCCCTTAGGGGCTAAAGCCCAACTCATTTTGGGCCATTTACGGCAAGACTGAAGTCGTGCCCTTTCAAAACATAAATGACCATCTTTGTGGCGGACACCACTAGTCCTTTGCACTTGTCGGAATAGATCGATTTGACCTCTTGCCCTGTTTCCGCCCTTATTCCCTCCCATTGAATTCATGCACCGCATCGATCATAGCGACGATATTCTCAACTGGCGTTGCCGCTTGCACATTATGAATACTGTTGAAAACGAATCCGCCACCCGGTGCGAATACCTCACATCTGCGTAGAACCTGTTCACGGACCTCAGCAGGTGTGCCGAAAGGCAGAACCTTCTGCGTATCCACACCGCCGCCCCAGAAAACGAGGCGGTCTCCATAATTCGCCTTTAGCTGTTCGGGCTCCATGCCTGTTGCCGAGCACTGCACAGGATTCAGGATGTCAAATCCTGCTTCGATGAAGGAGGGAATGAACTTTGATACCGCGCCACAGGAATGCTTGAAGGTCTTCCATTGCGTGTGGGCATGAATCCAATCATTGATTTGCCTGTAATAAGGGAAGTACAGGTCCCGCAGCGTCTTGACGGAGCAGAATGCAGAAGTCTGTGTGCCGAAATCCGTTCCGCACAGGTTAACCGCTTGCACAATGTCTCCCACAGCCGTATGAATCCGCTCGAGATTCCCGAGGGCGATCTCGCATTGACGTTCAAAGACCTTATGAACATAGTCCTGGCGGCTGCTCGTGGAGACATACCATTCGGTGATATCGCGTATGCCTTTAGGATGTTTGAGGGCGGGTCCCGGTACCAGGGCAATGTCGCCGAATGCGGTCCCTCCAAATGCTGCAATCACGCCGTAACCCGATGTCGCCGCCTCGTTCGCCGCGCGCGTAAGGTAGTCCAGATCCGCCTGCGAGATGGGCCCGAACTCTTCCAGATTATCTTCGGGATTCAGATGCTCTTCATCGAATGCTTCCTGGCGCACAATGCAATCGAAGAAGTAGCCGCCCTGCGGCATTCGTCCGCTTGCCTGTACGGTCGTATCGCCCTCCGGATAGATGAGAGTGTCGCCATTGGCGTCCACCGTGACGTTGAAGTCCCCTGGAACCAGCACCTCCAGCCCATTGAGCAGCCAAGGCTTCCAGCGCTCCGCCGGAAAGCCCCACTTGGTGCCTCGCCGAAAGACCCCCAACACATCCAGACCCATTGCATCCCGCAGATCGTCTTCAACCAGGCCCAGCATCTGCGATGGTTCGTGAATCCGCACCGGCCGCTTCTCCAGCCCGTAGTGGTCGCGCAGCGCAGCCACGCAACTGGCGTGGATTCCAGTGACTGAAGTACCACCAAAGTCGATTGGGATACTGTCGGGCTGCTTGTGGCTCAGCGTGTTCGCAAGCCGCTCACGGCTCGATAAGCAACACTCTAGAATTGCTGGACTATTCACTTCCTCACTTCCGATCTTCTTCTTGCTCTTACTTTCGCAGCGCCATTTACAACGTCACCGGTGAAATGAGTACGGCCTGGCTACAGGCCATAGCTCGATTTGTCGTAGAGGCCACCATATTGCGATTCCATCTCGAGCATCAGCGCCTCTTCGTTGGCTGGAAATGCGCCCAGCGCATCCTCGATGCGCGTCAGCCACTGCTGCTCCTTCCGGGAGAGGTGGAGCTTTTGCTGCGCTACTCCGTCTCTGAGCACATCGACGGCCGCCTTGCCCGCGGCAATCACGCGATGATAGGGCGTGTCCGCAGCCACAATCGCGGCGGCAATCCTTATGGTGGCCTCCGGCGACAGAACTGCCGCTTGCGGACTTAGCCACTCATCGGATGCGACCATCCAGTCGCGCATCTGCAGGGCACCGCCTTCGGTGGCTGCTGCGATATTCATCAAGCGGCAGTCGTATGCCAGCAACTCGGTGTAGGCTTCAGGAGCGTTGCCGGAGAGCAGACGCACATTCTGCACGGACTCATTGCTCCACAGATCGCACATGGCGGCGGCGATGTTGCCCAGAGGGCTGAAGTGCGCGCAACTGGCCGACTTGCCTTCCATGGAAATGGGATAGCCAGTGATAGCCTTGATGACCGGCCCCTCGTAGGCGCAATCCTTGGATGGGCCGACCGCACCCTGCTCGAAGGCCGCCAAGCTGCGGACGGCGCTCATGGCCCGCACTACGGCGGCCAGCACCTCGGGCAGCATCTTCTGGTGGGCAAGCTGCATGGCGGTGTTGGCGAACCCGCAGGCCGAGTCTGCGCCGCTCACCACACCGGGATGTGCGGCGCAGATCTCGCCAATCTGGGCCCAGAGCCAGGACATGTCTCTGGGGGCGAGCACTCCCAGTGCAAAAACGATGCCCGGAAAATCCCCGTACATCAGAGCCTGGTCGTGGACTTCCTTGCCACCAATGGACTCGATGGAGAGGATGTCCGCGCCGGCTTCCGCGCACAGTTCCAATGAGCGCCGGAGCCGTTGCCAGGGTTCGCCGGTGCGCATCAGTGGGGGCTTTTGCTGATCGCGTATGTCAGTGGGAGTGACGCGCAGGGCGCAAGGCAGATGGTGCTTCTGGTGGCAGGCTGTGAGGTGCCCCTTGAGGACCGCGGTAATCTCCGCGCCCCACTCCGGCCGGTCTGTCATAGGCGGCAGCAGCTCAAACTCCAGCACCACTCCGGGAACGCCAAGTGAGACCGCCCGGCGCAGAATCTGCCCAGCCATCTCGTCATAGTGAGCCACAACTTCAGCCCACGTTCCCTGCTCGATATTCATCGGAGGCAGAGTGAAGTTGACCTCAGGAAAGACCGTGCCTCCGCCAATCGTGAGCCCGAGTCCGCATGCAAGCGGGGACGGGCTGACGCCATAAAGCAGGCTTTCAGAGTGCGCAATGGCGAGAGTGGAGTAACTCCGGACTGTGTGACCCATTATTGCCTCATGCCGTTGCCAGCAGGTTCTTGACGAGGCTGACAGCGCCGCTGGCGTTTTCGCTGTATCCGTCCGCGCCAATTTCTCTGGCGTATTGGCTCGTGACCGGCGCGCCGCCAATGAGCACCTTCACCTGGGTGCGCACGCCTGCGTCCTTGAGTGCTTCGATGGTCGTCTTCATGGCCGGCATGGTCACGGTGAGTAGCGCCGACATGCAGACAATATGAGGTTGACGCTCCCTCACCGCGGCCACAAATTTGTCCGGCGAAACATCCGCGCCGAGATCGATCACTTCGAATCCGCTGCCTTCCAGCATGGACGCGACTATGTTCTTCCCGATATCGTGCAGGTCGCCCTTCACTGTCCCGATGATCACGCGCACAGCCATCTTTTGCCCTGATGCGACGAGCAAAGGCCGAATCAACTCCATCGCGCCCTTCATGGCGCGGCCCGCAAGCAGGAGCTCGGGCACGAAGTACTCTTCGGCTTCAAACAGCTTTCCAACTTCATCCATTGCGGGCACCATTGACTCGGCAATCAATTGCATCGGCTCGGTACCCGCCGCCAGTGCCACCTGCGTAGCGGCATACGCCTTTTTTGCGTCGCCATTGAGAATTGCGTCGTAAAGTTCTTTCGATTGAGCCATGATTCACACCAGTAAGAAAGGACGGTTAACAGTGAGCCTTCTGGGTTGTTTCATCCGTCGTAAGAGCCCCGACACGGCCTAACAGGCCAAAGAACAACAGGCTGAAACAAAGCTCGGAGCTGAGAGCGTTTTGGAAGAAAGGAAGAGCCGCTACATAGCAACTGAAAAGACCGTCTGGCGTCTTCGGATAAAGCTGCCATGCTGCCCATACGGTAAAGTTGCTCACTAGAAAGAAAGAGACGGATGTCATCAACGAACATCCGGCAACACGCTGCCACGAACTGGAGCCCCCCAAAACACCGGCCCCCAGCAGAATCGCCACTAAATACCAACTCCATGTCACAACGGCATCGGGGGTGATCGGAAAGCCATAGCTGTGGACAGTAATAAAGGTGTCCACGCCTACCAGCAGAAGCAGCGGCAGAACCATCTCTCCTCTGGGACGCATCGCTCCAAAGAAGAGCAGGCATGCAAAGACAGGCACGACGTTTTGAGGATTGGCGAGCCCGAGACGAAGGAGCGCCACGACGAAGATAAGGAAATACGGAAGGATCCAGGAATGTTTGCCTTCAAATGCTTTCATTGTGAACCCCTGTTGTCTGTGGTGAAGCTATTCGAAGCAAGCGGCGGACAGAGGACAAGGCCCGTCGCAGCACTTTGGTCTGCGGGATAGTGGAAGGCTCAATTAGCCTTCCACTTCTCCATTTCCCGATGTGTCACGCGCGGCCTCGCCGCAGTTGTTATCGGCAATCGCCGGCTTTTACCAGCACTCTCTAATGCTGCGACCGTGTGAATTTGTACTCTCCCAGGTCCCAAAAGCGGGACCTGGGGCACCCAAGTTCATGGGGTCAATTACATGATCAAGCAGTCATGGTACTAGAAGGTCAACCGCATACCAATCTGAATCAGGCGGGGACTGGCGGCGGATGTGATATGGCCATCACTAGAGGACGCCAAGCTAGCTGTTGGCCCGTTGAGGCTTACCAGGTTGAAGGCATTGGTGGCCTCACCGCGCACCTGCAACTTGATGCCGCGTTCGAAGGTGATATCGCGGAAGATGCCCAGATCGACATCCCGATATCCTGGCGCACGCAAATAATCGCGCGACGTATTTCCATCCGCGCCACCGGGACCGATTCCCAGGCCCGGACCATTGGCAGCGAATGCCAATGTATTGAACCAGGCGTTGCGGGAGACATCGCGGCTCCGGTGGGGATCAAGAAAAGCATTAATCCCTGAAACCAGGTTCGGGCGGTCATTCGCGTAGCTATCGAAATTCTTGTCGGTGCCCGTTGTGATATTGACAGGCGTGCCGCTATTCAAGGTAATGATCGAAGAAATCGACCAACCGTTTGCCACCTGCTTGAGCAGGAAATTTGAACCTCGATAGTAATCCACGTTCCAAACGCCGGAGATGCTCGCCATATGGCGGCGGTCAACGTCGGAAGGGCCACGTTCTTCCCACAGGGCATTGTAATTCTGGGCGGTTGAGATGCTGATTCCCGAAGCAGCGGAACTCCAGAAGGATTTGCTCAACACATAGAAACCGTTCAGCATGAGATTGCGCGTCAACGGCCTGCGGGCTGAGATTTGAAGTGAGTGATAAGAGGAAGTCTGATTCGAGCCAATATAAATTACCTGACCCAGCACGCCTGGATCGTAGGGGCGTCTGGCGTTGATGCTAGCCTGCGATGTGCTGGCTCCCGCGGCGTAGGCAGGATTGTTTGCATCGATCGCAAACGGAAGATCGTGCGACAGACTGCTGACATAAGCGGTGGTCACGCTTACCTGGCCAGGCAACTGACGTTCGATGGCTGCGTTGATCTGGTAGGTCAGGGGCCATTGATAATTCTGAGCAATCGTCTCGACGCTTGCCGCGGGAAGAAAGCGCGGGCTCTTCGGATTGTAGGTGTATGGGAACGGGTCTCCATTGGGGAAGGATGCCGGATTCCCGTATACGTTGGTGAGAGATGTGATCGAGCTGAAGGTTTGACGGACAGCAAAGGGCTGCGCCGCGGCTGGTTGATTCCATTCGTTCCCGCTTACGCTGCCATAAAAGACTCCTGCGCCTGCACGGATCGCCGTCTTACCGTCCCCAAAAGGATCCCACACCAATCCTACGCGCGGGGAGATATGGTGCATGCGCAGGTCGACGATTCCACGGGGGACTCCTTTGTCTCCCGGATAGAGCATGCCAAGCGGGGCGCTGGGAACCGCGGTAGATTGAACGCCGGGCACAAACGTCGAGATGCGGTTCTGAGACTCCGTGGGCGGAGTGCTTATGTCGTATCGCAGGCCCATGTTCAAAGTAAATCTTGGAAAGATCCTGTAGTTGTCCTGCAGGAAGAAAGCGTAATACCAGTTAGCCGTGCGCGAGGTGTAAGGAGTGTCCTGTTCCATTGAAGCGACTTGGCCAGTGAGGAAGTCGGCCAGCGCATTCTTTGTGGTCGTCGGACCGGAGGTTGTAAAGCTGAAGATGCCAAAGTTGTCCAGATTGCCAATGGCCATATCTCTTTCCAGCGACATCTCGCCCCCGTAGTCGAGCGCGTGCTTACCTTTCATGGTGCTTACCACGTCGCGGACAGAGTAGTAATCGGTGTCGCTGATAGGGCCAGCAAGAGAGCCGCCCGCACTGAAGTACCCCGACACGGAGATGTTAGGGAGAGTTTTCGGCCCCTGTGTCGTGAAGCTGGACCCGAGGTCCTCAATGCCAATCTGCGGTAAGTTCGCGCGCCCGCCCGCAACCCTGGTAAAGGTAATCCAGGCCTGATTTGCGGTTATCGGACTGATGGTGTGAATGTCGCTGATGTTGACGTCCTGCTGCTTGCCGTAGGACTGATTGATCATGTACGGGAAGCTGCCGCCACCGAACGCGTTTTGCAAAGTATTGAGGTAAAAGTAGCTCACCGCAATGTGATCTTTGTCGGAGATGGACTGGTCGTACTTGCCCAGATACTCGTCCTGGTTCGTCGGGCCGGTGAAATACCCCGTGTAACCGTTCAATACTGAAACACCGCCGACGAGGTTCGCGGTGTTCGCCGTGGGAATATATTTACCAAGAATATTTTGTGCCGTCTTGTCAAACAAGCTGGACGGGATACATCCCGCCTTGGCAACCGTGCAGTTGGAAGAACTATTGGTCCCGTTGACCGGAGTCGACGTGCCGGGCATGTTCGGTTTGACGGCCGATTGGGTAAAGTCGCCCAAACGTTCCAGCGCTGTGGGAACGATGCCGCCGCTGAGCAAGGAACCAAGGGTTTGCCTAAGGCCGGCGTAGCTGAAGAAGAAGAAGGCCTTGTCGTGGCGAACTGGGCCGCCGACCGCGCCTCCAAACTGGTTGCGGTGATACGGGGCATTAATGAATTTGCCCGATGGGTCTTTGGGGGCATTCCATGGATATGCGTTCAGATCGGTGTTGCGGTTGAATTCAAATAGCGAACCGTGAAGGTTGTTGGTTCCCGACTTGGTGACTGCCGTTACCACCGCGCCCGACATGCGACCGTATTGAGCCGAGAAGTCGCTGGTCTCCACGCGAAACTCCTGAATTGCGTCAGGGTTAGGTAGGGGGTTGCCGTAGTTGCGAAGGCCGGTCATGTTGATGCCACCATCCAGGTAGTAGGCGACCATAGGGACACCACCGTCGATCCCTCCATTGACGATTACTTGCGTGGACGGCACACCGAAGACGAAATTTGGCGTATTGTTGCTGGCGCTCGCACTGTTGGATTGCACGCCGGGCGTAAGAGAGATTTCCGTATACACGTTGCGGTTGACCAGGGGCAAACCGATGATTTCGGCCGTTTGCACTGTTCTACCCAACTCTGCGGTGTTGGTATCAACTAGAGGCGGAGCTTCGCTGACCGTGACAGTCTGGCTTTGTACGCCGATTGCCAGCGTCACGTTCAGCGCCTGGGTTCGATCGACTGTCAGTACGAGATTCTGCTGCACGAACTTCTTGAAGTTGGGCGCAACCACTTCTACCGTATACTTGCCGACGGGAAGATACTGAATCAAATATGCCCCGTCATCGCCTGTTGCCACTGCTCGAGAGAACCCGGTCTCGACGTTCATTGCTCTCACGGCGGCTGCAGCGATCAGCGCGCCTTGTTCATCCTTTACTGTTCCGGATATGGACCCGGTAATCTGCTGCGCCGCGGCGGACAGCAAGAATCCAGCGAAGAGGATTGCACAAATTGTGAACTGAATGAAGAAGTTACGACTTCCCAGTCCTTGCGAGGTCGATTGCGGCTTAACAATCGTAGTGGCCATCATTGTGGTAGTCATCGACTGATCCTCCTTAAGTGGATCTTGTTTCGGTTGCTATATTTCTGCTCTGATCGCCCGCGTGAATCGGATCTCCAGTTATATCGGCGCCCATAACATCCATTACCGTTCCCTTGATTAAGCCGAAGTCGGTCTGCGCCAAGGCGCTGTATCAACTCATCGCCAGCCCAAGCGTGGCAGGGATGGCAGAATTCGGCAAAATCCACCGTTCATTAAAACTGAAAGTTAAACGCGATGTTAGCACTCGGACAGATTTCGCGAGTTGAATTGTTTCAAACCTGGGAATCGATAATTCTAAACATTGAAGGATCGTGATCAGGGGCAGCTGGGGCTATATCTTCAAGTAGCCGAGGCAGCAAAGAAGCAAGTGGATTGTCATGCACCACCAAATGCGTTGGACACAACTTGGTACGCACGCTGCTTCTGCAGCGTCAGACCTGTGTGCTCTACGAAGTGGGGAGAACGCCTTTTGGCAAGGGGTTCAGACTCTGGCCACGATTACTTAGGGCAACCGGTCGAAAAGCCACAGGACTTCAACCCGGCGCCGGCAGCGCATCGATCGATTTTCGCTCTTCAAGAGGCAACCGCCTGTGCCGATTTCCGGAACAAAGTCATCTCTTCAAGAATGTTGTCCCTGGACCTTGAGAGCGACCGTCCCTCTTCACCCCGGGAGTGAGAAAGACGCGCCTTCCGGATCTCCACTCCTGGACCTATAACTGACCTATCTGACGCGTCTCTCTTGCGCGGCGAACCCGGCCTGTGACACTTCATCGTTACTTTAACGACGGATCAGCGGCCTCGGCATTGCGCTGCGCCTAAAGGATCCCGTATTTTTCGAAGGCGTCCTTTGCCGGCAGCCCTTCTTGTAGGGCCTTGCGAACCACTTTCTCCTTGCCCGCTTTGTCGAAAGCCTCGGCCATGATCTCCTGCTCGGCCGCCTTCGGTACAACACAGACTCCATCCAGATCACCGAACACGATGTCGCCTGGCGAGACGCGCACCTGGCCTATCTGAATCGGAATCCTGAAGTCGATCACCTTCCCGCGCGGCCCCTGATCCTGCGCGTAGCTGCCAAGCGAAAAAGTAGGGAACCCCAGGCTGAGAACGCCGCGTGTGTCGCGGGAGAAGCCATCCAGGGCTGCCCCTGCGGCCCCGCACTTGATAGCCCGCACGGTCATCAAGTCACCCCATAGCGCGTAGCTGGGCGAGGCTCCGGTGCAGATATACACCTCATCCGTCTTCAGGTCGTCGAGCGCTTCGAGCATCAGCCCGAAGGGCCGCGCGGAGATGGGATTGTGCGACCCTTTGATGGCTTCATCGAAGCAGTCCGCCTCCAGCACCGTCATAGCCCTGCCGCACACAACCATGGCGCGATCCAGCGGCATGATGGCCGGAGGCAGAAACTGATGTTGGAATCCAAACTTGTCCATTACGTCGCCGATCACCGCTGAGAATAACTCCCGCCGCGCCGATCGAAATAGCTCCTCGTCTGCTGACCCCATACCCTTTACTCCATGTTGAAATTTTCTGAATCCTGCTTCTTCCAACTCCGATTCACACCGAAACAAATCGCACCACCGCGCGCCCCAGGTGTTCCACGTCAATGCTTGATCTCAATGCGTTCAATCTTCGGAATGAACAGACATATCCCGCCCAGAACCGTGAGGTACGACATGCTGGCCCAGATAAGAATAGGCTGATAGCTGCCCGTTCGCTTTAGGATCAGACCGGTGATGGCAGCGGCAAACATGCCTCCGATTGCTGCGCCCGTGCCGGTGAGTCCAGTAATCGATGCAACCGCCTGTTTTGGATAGATGTCCGCCAGCATGGCAAAGAGATTCGAGGCCCAGCCCTGGTGCCCTGCCATGGCCAGGCCGAGAACGCCGATGGCCACCCATGCGTGCTGAAAGTGGCTGTCGAATGCCACCGGCACGACCAGCAGATTGCACGCCAGCACCGCAGTCTTGCGCGCCGCGTTCACCGTCCATCCATGCTTGAGGAGTGTGGAAGAAAGCCAGCCGCCAAAGAGTCCGCCGAGATTGGCGATCGCATACATCACCATCAGCGGCAGACCGACATTGCGGAGTGTGAACCCACGGCTTTCGCTGAGAAACTTGGGCGCCCAGTAGAGATAAAACCACCACACCGGCTCGGTGATCGACCGGCCAATCAGAAAGACCCATGTCTCGCGATGCATCAGCAGCTGGCGAATGGGGACTGCAGCTTCGGCAGGGACTTCAATCCCGGTGGCTGCATCCAGCACCGGCGCGGGGCGGCGATAGAGAGCCAGCCATGTGGGAATCCAGATGAAGCCAACGAGTCCAATCAGGATGAACGCCGCGCGCCATCCCAGTGTGAGAGCGATCCAAGGAACAATCAGCGGCGCAAGAATTGCGCCGACAGTGGATCCGCTGTTAAACAGGCCCATGGCGAGGGCGCGCTCGCGGACCGGGAACCACTCAGCGGTGGCTTTTACGGCGGAAGGAAAGTTGCCTGCTTCGCCGAGGCCGAGAAGAAGCCGAACGCTACCGAAGCCCATCACCGAGCGCACAAAGCCATGCGCAACCGCGGAGACGCTGCAGATTATGACCGCCAGCGCGTAGCCAATGCGCGTTCCTATGCGGTCGATGATCGGTCCGGAGACGAGCAGGCCCAGAGCAAAGGTGGCCTGGAAGCCGGCGATCATCATGCCGTACTGGCTCTCAGACCAGCCCAGTTCCTTTTGCAGAGGAATGACCAGGATGCCGAGCACCTGCCGGTCCATGTAATTAATGGCGGTGGCGGCAAACAGCAGCGCGCAGACGACCCAGCGGAAGGTAGAAACGGCGGAAGTTTCAGCCAGAGATTCGTCCATCGGTGCCAGTCCCGCCTTCTATTGCTCGCGTGCTCCCCTGGCTTGTGAACTCGGAGCCAGGAGATGGATGGCGTAGGAAAGAGCCTTCATCGTCTGTTTTCAGAGTTTAGTGTGTCGTTGAGTTTCAGGAACGAAAAATAGGCTTCCCCGTTGAAGAGCAATCCTAGCACCTGGACAGATATTGCAGGTTGAATGATTTCGAAAGTCGGAATCGACAATTTCCAATGCGAGTACCTGCAGCGCTAGATGGGATCGTGTACATAGCCTGCAAGTGGCCACCACTCACGCCACTTTCGGCACACGGTCAGCAAATCGTCGAGAGCCTGCGGGCGATACCCTGAACGGCGGTAAGCAACTCCGTAGTTGTGAAGATAACGATTCTTCAGCCGCGAGACTGCAAGAAGCCGCTTACGCTGCTCGTCTACCACACTCCATTCCGGGAGCACGGAGATGCCCAACCCCAGCTGGACCAATTTCTTAATTGAATCGAGCTCGTTGTTCTCGATAACCACATTGGGCTTCAGATCGAAGTCGTGACAGAACTGCTGGAATGGGAGATCCGTCACTGTGGCGCGTCGATAGAAGATGAATGGGAGGTTCCTGGCGTTCTTGAGGCTGATGCCCTTCTTGCCGCTGCCGCGGCCTGGCGGCATCGCCAATACCGACTCGTAGCTCCACAGCGGCTCCTCTACTGATTCTGCATCACCTGCTGGGAGACTCAAAAGTATCGCATCCAAAATGCCGATCCGGAGGTCGTGCAGCAGTACCTCATCGTCGGACGTGATGAGACGCACGTCTGTGTTGGGATGCGCGGCACGAAGCGCTCGCAGAAGATGCGGGACGATCGCCACGCTACTATGTGGGCCGCAGCCAATGCGCACAAATCGCCGCGTTAAGCCTCCAGGTTCCTTCACGGATGAGACTGCGGCATCGTGTATCTCAACGATACGGCTGGCGTTCTTTATGAGGAGTTCGCCCACGTCTGTGAGCCGCATTTTCTTCCCAATCTGTTGATAGAGCTTCTTCCCAATCTCCTGCTCAAGCTGACGGATCTGGCAGAAGGTCGTCGACGTAGACTGTCCAAGACGTTTCCCGGCCAAAGTGAGACTGGCGGATTCTTTCAGGAAAAGCAACGCGCGGAGTTGAGAAATTTCCATAGAGGTTTAAGACTTTGGCCCAGGATTTCGGCGTGTTTGACGACTCCCTTGGGAGCTACGTAATACCCAACGTTGTGTCCTGGTGCCGGTCCCTTCCCGCCTGCGCGAGTCTTGGGGTCGGAAGCGGCTGCAAAAACAGACTAGGTGGGGCAACTGGGAGTATATTGGTTCGAAGCCGGAAAAGCCAAATGGGAATTCCGGATTACATAAGGGATCAGCCGCTGGAAAGGCGCCGATCCACAGTGGGTGAAGATCTGGCTCCGGAACGGGTCTGTGCAGGATCGTTAAGACGATCGGCCGTGCATGCGGGCAGTGAGAAAAAGGAGAGACAGTATGATGCCCGTCAATGGCACGCGACCGACGGCTTCCACCGGGGCAGGCCTATCAGAAGTGGAGTTCAGTACTTATGACTGGTAGGGGAATCGAACGGCGATCTATATGCAACATGGATATCTCGGCATTGCGCGCCCTGGTTGCGTTGCGCGAACACGCAAGTTTTGCTCGCGTCTCTGAACGAGTGAACCTCTCTACATCGGCGGTCTTTTGCCAGATTCGCCAACTGGAGGACCAACTCGGCCAGAAGCTGTATGAGCGCCATGGGAAAACTTTGCTCTTGACCGCAACCGGGAAGTCCTTGGCGAACTACGCCGAGGAGATTGTCCACATGCACAACTTTGCCCTAAGCGCGTTAATGCCGAATGGTACCAGCTCGCGCGAATCGGTGCGACTTGGTTGCGGTCCCAATGGAAGCGTTGAGATTATCCCCTATCTCATGCAAGCGTTAGTCAAGCAGTCTCCTGGTACCGAGATCCGGATGATCAGCGCAGATGACAATAGTTTGCTCAACGATCTGCGCTCCGGACTGCTCGACGCTCTTCTCATGAGTCTTCCCACGGAGACCGCTGGACTGGAACAGAAGCACTTGTGGACGAACGAACTAGTCTTGGTATTCCCACCAGCGAAATTGCATCTATTCGCGAATCCGAAGTGTGACGACCTGCGCAATGCGCCGTTCATTGTCTATAGCCGGCCGATTCTCATGAACGGCGCATATCAGCAGCTCTGCTGCGACCTTGGGTTCGAGCCGACCATTGTGATGGAAAACGATGAGCCGGACTCCATCAAGGAACTTATCAAGCTTGGCCTTGGCGTTAGCTTCCTGCCCTTTTGGAACGTTGCCGAGGAAGCGCGCAAAGGCCAATTGCGTGTTGTGCGTCCACCGAAGCCGCTACTTTATGAGTATGGCCTGCTACACCGGAAGTCAGAGCAAAATGCGCATATGCTTCGAGGTCTGATTGCTGTGGCGTTGCAATGGAAGCAGTGGTGGCCGCTGGCTAAGTACGTTTTACCCCCCACGGCCTCAACTTCGTCATAGGGGCGGTTTGGCACTGCCCGAAGACGACTTCACTTTGGCCGCCGTTACTACCAACCAAGAAAACAGGGCGTGGCGCGTTGCGACGTGATTGTCGTTAACATCTGAGGCAGGCGGATTCGCCTCGGGTGCCGGGCTTCGCCCTGAAGTCCGTGATTCAGGAACTCACTTTGAATTCTTTTCAATTTCCGCTTCTCAACGGAAGTGTACGATGGCTTCGTTCGGACCAATTGTCGCTGGACTGCTTCTGAGAGGTGTGATGAAGAGATCGATAATGTCTTGCTTGCTTTTTGCAGCGCTGGCTTGTGTCTCGCTGGTTGCAGCCGCACAGAGCGCGGCGCCGCTGAGGTCGCGCTCGGATATATTGGCATTGATGCACCGGGTGGATGCATGGCAACTCGCCCATCCAGTGATGCCGCCGACGGACCGTAATTGGGAGCGCGGTACATGGTACACGGGCGTGATGGAGGCGTGGAAAGTCACTCACGACAAGGCCTTCTTCAACCAAGCTCTCGAATGGGGAAAGCAAAACGAGTGGCAGGTTGGGACCGAGCCCCGGGGGGCAAATCGCCTCTTCTGCTCTGAGACCTGGATCGAACTCTACCTCAACAAGAAGAGCCCTGAGATGATAGCGGCCACAAGCCAGTGGTTGGCCACCCCCGGGCCGTATTCCCCAGCAGGGAAAACGCGCTGGTACCTCGACGGCAGCCTGCCTTACGTGGACTCGCTCTACGGGGCGTCTTCACTGGCCATGCTGGCCCGTGCAACTGGGAAGCAGGAATATCTCACCATTATGCGGTCATTCTTTGACGACATCACTAGAGTGCTATGGGACGAAGAATCCGGTCTTTATTATCGCGATCCCAGTTTTATAGGTAAGTCCACTTCGCACGGCAAGAAAATCCTCTGGTCCCGCGGAAACGGATGGGCCTTTGCCGGCATCGCGCGCATCCTTGAATATCTACCTCAGAACGATCCGGAGCGCCCAAGATATCTAGCTATCTATCATCGCATGGCCTCGGAACTAATCAAACGACAATCGTCCGACGGATTCTGGCGCGCCAATTTAGATGATTCGGCGGACATTCCTAATCCCGAAAGCAGTGGGACAGCCTTCTTTTGTTTCGGTCTCGCCTGGGGGATTAACCGCCACATTCTTGATCGGCGGGAATTCCTTCCTGCGACAGAGAAAGCGTATGCCGCGCTCGCCGACGCCGTCGGCCCTGAAGGCAAAGTACAGTGGGGGCAACTGGTCGATTCCAAGCCCAATCCGGCACAGCGCGAGAGCACGCATGAATATGTCACCGGCGCGTTCTTGCTGGCGGCAAGCGAAGTATACAAATTGAGTCCCAACGAGAATCGCAAATAGTAGTTGCTGATGGCAACGATTGCAGAGCCCGCCACACAACATGCATTCCGATAAGAGATGCACCG
>OBLW0100002315.1_pt1 | contig 15440 bp, 12 predicted proteins | sample 1520161 | NCBI WGS metagenome assembly OBLW01 (sample SAMEA3539309, study PRJEB22396) | soil metagenome | biome: tundra; feature: field; material: soil | place: USA | collected 2010-05 | depth 0.15 m
GGGGCCGGGCAGCACTTCGCCCATTACCGGATCACGTCCTGACGCTTGCGCTTATTGCCACGCGCCGCACTCAGGATTGAACACGGGCCTTTGGAACCAAAAACTCACAACGCAGGTCTACACGACCTACAGTAGCAACACCGCGAAGAACATTGGGACTCAGCCATTGCTCGGCTCTGATAGTAATCAATGCCTGAGCTGTCATGACGGTACAGTGGCGGTCGGAGCCACCGTGGCTTATGGCCAGGTTTCGATGCGCGGATCGATGAACCCATTAGATGTATTCGGCAGCAATTTGCAGTCGTCGCATCCCTTCAGTGTTGCGATGCCCCTGAAGGACAATATCGACTTGGTCGCCTCACTGGCGGCGAACGGCCATACCGGGGATCCAGCCGGAGCAGTGAAGCTGATCAAAGGCAACGTCGAGTGCACGTCGTGCCACAATCCCCATATCCAGGCCAAAGACTTGGTGTCGCAGAATTTTCTGGTGAAGGACAGCTCAAGCGGTCAGCTCTGCCTGGCATGCCACGATCCCACCCGTCAGATTGGCGGACAAGTGAACCCGCTTTCCGATTGGTCCACGAATGCGCACGCGATGTCCACGAGCAAAACCTCGCCCCAGGCCCTGCTTGGAAGCTATACGACAGTTGCTGCGGAAGGCTGCATCTCGTGCCATACGCCCCATAACGCCAGCGGCACAGCGCGCCTGCTGCGCGGTCAGAATGAACAGGACTGCATTGCCTGCCACAACGGCGGTTCGAATGTCTCGCCAATGGTGCCATACGCGAATGTCTTTGCGGAGTACGTCTCGCCCAAGGTCGGGCACCCGTTTCCCACCTCGATCAATCCGCACGATGCCGCAGAGAGCGCCCTACTGAACAACAACCGTCATGCGACTTGTGTGGATTGCCACAGTGCGCATGGGTCTGAACCGGTAGGTGTATTTCCTGTCGCCCCGTTGATCCGCATCTCGCAGAAGAACGTCGTGGGCATCAACTCCAGTGACGGAACGAGCGTACTTTCGCCCGCCATCAATCAATTTGAGAACTGCCTGCGCTGCCATGGCACCAGTGCGGGGAAACAGGTGTTGCCGATTTACGGATATTTCCCGGTGCGCGCGGTTTCTGCGGGAGATCCTCTCAACATCATCACGCAGTTTGCTACAACGGCCACCTCCAGCCATCCTGTCATGCACCCCAGGACCAGTGCTCTTGCACAACCTAGCCTGCTGATCAACATGCTGAACCTGGACGGCGTCACTCAGGGCCGCGCAATGGGCACCCAGATTCTTTGCACCGATTGCCACAACAGCGACGATAATCGTGAGTTCGGGGGCACCGGCTCAAACGGTCCTCATGGCTCAAGATGGACCCACATTCTGGAGCGCCGCTATGAATTCAGCCGGGCTGCCGCTCCGGGTCTGCTGATTTCCAACCTCTTTCCCAGTCCCGATTTAAGTGTGGCCGGACCCTACAGCCTGTGCGGAAAATGCCATGATTTGGCCAACCAGATTGTGAAAGACACGAGTTGGACTAAGCACAGCACCCACATTAATGCCGGCTTCAGTTGTTCCACCTGCCACACCGCTCACGGGAACGGTGCAACGAGCGGGACCATCAGCGGCGAGCGGCTGGTGAACTTTGACGTAAATGTCGTAGCGCCAAATGGCGCCCTTCCCATTTCATATAACCGCACCGCGAACACCTGCACGTTGGTGTGTCACCAGGTTGCGCACAATCCCGACGGCACGGTTACATCCGTTAGCTTGCACCGGGGTATCGGAGTTGGAAAGTGAGCGCTGCTCTGAGTCCGTTCTTTCGCGTGATGGCCAATATCGTGGAACATTCCTGGTTCGGAGGTCGTGTGAGACTGCTCCCACATCGCATCTGGTTCCGCAAGGCGGCGGCCCAACGTGGGCGCCGTCCTGGCATGCACATCTTGATTTTGATTGCCCTGGTTGGGTTGCTGGGTGCGCGGGCCAACGCTGAAATACATCCTGTCCCGCTGGACAAGAACACGGATGCTGCCAAGTGCCTCGAGTGCCACGGCGATAAGGCAAAAGGTAAGTCTGTTCATTCTGCCATGGCCGCGGGTTGTTTGAGCTGCCACGAGATCCGGGTCAACAAGGACATCACGCGCGTTAAGCTGATTACCGCGACACCGTCATCGCTCTGCATCACATGCCACGCGGATAAGAAGGCGGCAGATATCAAGGGCACGGTGCATCCCCCAGCCGTTCGCGACTGTCTCACTTGTCACGATCCTCACACCAGCGACAACAAGAATCAGCTCCTGAAGCCAGTATCAGGCGGCGAAAAAGAGAATCTTTGCAGCAGCTGCCACCAGACCGGATTGCATGTGTCGGAGACGGGAAGCCGTCACGCCGCGCTCGATATGGGATGCGACACCTGCCACACGACTCATAAAACCGGCGCCGAACCGACCATGGAGAACCGCTTCCATCTGACCAAATCAGCCCCAGCCCTTTGCCTGGATTGCCATGATGCAAAGGATGCAGACCTGCAGAAGGCACATCAGAATCAGCCCTTCGCGACGGCAAACTGCCTGGAGTGCCATGATCCTCACCAATCAGACTCGCCCAAACTGATGGCGAAGTTCACCCATGCGCCGTTTGAAGCGAAGAGCTGCGACACCTGCCATGCGCCCGCAAAAGACGGAAAGATTGTTCTGGCGCAGCCCGATGCTAAGTCTTTGTGCGTGACCTGTCATGACGATAAGGCCAAGCTGATCGACACAGCGAAAGTGCAGCATCCCGGCGCGGCAGGCGATTGCACAGACTGCCACAGCCCTCATGCCAGCAACCAGCCCGGCTTGCCGAAGACCGACGCGGTCAGTATCTGCCTTGGGTGTCACAGCGACATCGATGATCTGCGCAAGAAATCCGTGCATCATCAGCCGGCCTTTGAGCAAGGCTGCGCGACCTGCCACACGCCACACGGCGGCGATAACGACCACCTGTTGCGCGCCAAGGGCAATGCGCTCTGTCTTGAGTGCCACGGTCCCGACTCAGCTCCGCAGCGAGATGATGCTGCGCACCTTCTCACCATTTTCAACGGCACAGTCAGGTTGCCTGACGATTACTACCAGAAGAACAAAGTTGCTATCCTGCCCTTACGCTTTGGACTGGGACACCCGGTTGAGTATCACCCGGTCTCTGACGTGATGGACCCGACCGACCAAAGCAAAGTCAAGACGCCGCTCAGTTGTCTCTCCTGCCATCAGCCCCACGCCTCGGCTGAGTCCGATCTGCTGGTGAAGGACCAGACCAATAATATGGCGTTCTGCGACAACTGCCACAAGAACAGGCTCAATATGAAACAGACTACTTCCCCTGGGAACTAAGTGGAGATTAAGATGTTTCGCTTCCTCATCAATCCGATGCGTACCCGCCAAGCGCTCGCTGTGCTGCTTCTGCTTGCACTGGGCCTGGCCTTGCCGTTCTCCGCCAGTGCAGGCAAGAAAAAGAAACCCGATACGGCCGCCCCAGAAGCGGGTCCGCACAAGTTTCCTTTCGACCCGACGAAGCTGGTGTGGCCGAGCCCACCCAATATTGCGCGCGTGCGCTGGCTGGATTACTTCGCCGGGGCGAAAGTCGATTACACTCCTGCCGCCAATGCCAAGGCAAAGGCATCCTGGATGGATCGTCTTGCAGGCGGCCAGTCCGACGCTGAAAAATTCAACCCCAAGACTTTTCCGTTCCAATTGATCGGTCCCTACGGCATTGCCATCGATTCCAAAGGCTTGGTGTACGTGGCCGATCAGAGAGTCGGAGCCGTCTTCATCTTCAACACCCAGACCCACGACACCGAGCTCATCCGAAATGGCTTTGAAGCCCACTTTGGCTGGATCAACGGCCTCGCCATCGATGACGACGACCGGCTGTTTGTTTCGGATGGCAAGATGCACCGCGTGCTGATCTTGAATGCCAAGCACGAGGTGGAAAACCAGATCTCAGACGGACTGCAGGATCCGGTCGGCCTGGCGCTGGATACAACGAATCGATTTCTCTATGTCGTAGACACGCAGCAGGACCAGGTGATTGTCTATGACGCGGATACTCTCAAGCTGCTGCGGCGCATCGGCACCGGCGGGAAGAATCATTTCCTTACAACGCCAGGTGACTTTGGCGCGCCTCAAGGCGTGGCGTTGGACAAGGATGGCAACGTCTATGTGACTGACACCCTCAACAATCGGGTGGAAATTTTCGATGCCGATGGAAACTTCATCAATCTGTTTGGCAAACATGGCGATGGCCCCGGATACCTCGCCCGTCCCAAAGGCATCGCAGTGGATGGGGATGGGCACATCTGGGTGGCCGACGAGATGGAAGACCGGTTGCAGGTATTCAATCGTGAAGGGGAGCTGCTGACCTATCTCGGCACTGGACACGGCGAACTTCCGGGCCAATTCAAGACACTGGTGGGCGTGGCCATTGACAAGCAAAACCGCGTTTTCACCACCGAGCAAGAGCCGGGCCGCCTGCAGATGTTTCGCTATGTCACCGATGACGAAGCAGCGGCCGAAAAAACGCGGCAGGATGAAGAACTGAAGAAAGCTGCCGACAAGCGCCAGAAAGCCGCGGCTCCCGGGCAGGGCGCCAAGTCTACTGAAGCGTCTCCGCAGAAAGCTTCAGACTCGCCCAGCGCCAAGGCCGCGCCGGGAGACAGCTCAACGCCTAAGCCGCAGTAGTCGGAGCGGGGTACAAAATATCTTGCATTTAGGATGACGGTCATGAGCGATGGTCGCGAAGAGCGCGAAGAATCTGAGAAGAGACGCGAGCAGGAAAAGCGAGAGGATCGCGAGGATCAGATCGATTACAGCCATCAAGATGAGTGGGAGCCGGAGCGAGTTGACTCCTGAAGAGGCCGGCTTAATTTTAGCTGCCGCTCTCCGATGGCTTACATCAAGCCGGAAAGAAAGGTCGAACGCCTTGACAAGAATCAGTCAGTAAGTCTGGTTTCGGGCGCTGGGCGTGAACCTGCGAAGGACGAATTCCTGTATCAGGCCGTTGACCATGCGGCCGCCGGTGGTGACAAGGGCATTATCGAACACCAGGCCCGGGCCGCGATTCGTCTCGGGATAGTAGGCATTTGAAACAGCGCCTGTGATTAGGTCCCCACCGATGCTTGAGTAGTTTGGCTCCCATCGCCCATTGTCTCCTTTGCAAATGAAAGGGCTCGAGATTGCATGGAGAGCGCGCAACTTCTTTGTGCCCGTACCCTGGTAAAAGTACCGCGGGTCCTGATGAAGGAGAGATGGAAGAATGGCGCCGCCAACCATGATGTCGGTAAAGCCATTGGCGTAGAGTGCGCCGAACCGCTGCGCGTAGCCTTCCGCACCCAAGCCATAGTTCGGGGTCGTTCCTGCCTGGTCCATTCCAGCGACCAATCCAATCCCGATGAAGGTTATGGGATCAGTTTCAGCTTTGAGAGCCAGTGAGAACTTCAGCTTCGTCGTGAGCGACGCCGCGTCGTGATCATAGACGACATAGAAATTTGGCACGATACCAAGAACGCGCTGCTGTTCCTCAACTTTAACCTGTTCAACGGCCACCTCTGCAGGGGTAGAAGAAAACACGGTCACGGACGTTGCCCCTCCGGCAATCTGCAAATTGCTGCTGGTGAGAAAGAAATACTGGCCTGGGTTGAGGACGATCGTCGGCGACGTCCAGTTGACAAACCCGTCGGCGCTGATGGTGACGTGATACGGGGATCCGGGCTTGAGGCCGTTGAAGCTGTATGAGCCATCGTCCTTGGACATGATCGTGAGGTTGCTCGCCAAAGCTGGGCTTTCGAGAACGACGGTGGCGCCGGGAACGATGTCGCCGTTCATATCCATCACGGTGCCGCTCATGCTCGCGGACTGCGGATCGGGTGCGGAAATTTGCTCTGAGAATGCTGGGGAGGCGGTTGAGACGCAAAGTGCGAACGTGATGAGGAATCGTCTGATATTCATTTACAGTTACCCCAACCAGCATCGATTGCCCAGGCCGCATTAGCGAAGCGCCTAACCATTGCTTCCAACTCGGATTTCACAACCGTGCTTTCGAAGCGATCGCCATTCGATGTAAAGATACATTTCGTCTGGCTGTAACTTGATGAGAGCGGCCGCAATCCGGATTCGAGATTCGCAAAGGATTCTTCGAACGCAGGGTTAACCAAAGTTTTAGCGATTTTTGTGAGACTTGAAGGCACCTGGTGCATCGAATTAGATTCGGTTTCAGGGCGAACCCGAAGTTCCGATATCAGCTGCCCGGTCGCCGCGTCTCGCAGTTCGACGTGAAGGCGATTGCTGCATCGCAAAATCTCGACGCGGTTCACTTTGTGAATCCGTGATCTCCACAGCCTCATCCAAACCTGCACATGCATACGTGTTTTCGCGGCGCGAACGATTCCATCGCTGAGAACATTTGACGCTTGAATGGAGAATGAGTATGAGTGTGCGAGATGGACAAAGGGCCAGGACTGCTCTCCTGAAGACTGCGTTGATCACCGCTTTTGCGGGAACATCGCTGATAACTACGGGACTCCTCGAAGGTTGTGGCAAGAGCGTCGGCGCGACGGCGTCCGTTCCCGCGCCTGTGATGAAAGTCACGGTGGTAAAGGTCGAGCAGAGCGATGTTCCCTTGACGAGCGAGTGGGTGGGCACTCTTGACGGCTACGTCAACGCTCAGATCCAGCCTCAGGCGAACGGCTATCTGATCCGTCAGAATTATCGTGAAGGATCGCAAGTAGAAAAGGATCAGGTCTTGTTCGAGATCGATCCTCGCCCTTTTGAAGCGGCACTTGAGCAGGCGCAAGGACAACTGGGACAGGCGCAAGCACAATTGTCTCTTGCCCGGATCAACGTGAATCGGGACACCCCACTGGCGGAGGCTCATGCGATCGCCAGAAGCCAGCTGGACAACGAAATCCAGCAGATGGCTCAAGCAGATGCGTCAGTCAAATCGGCTGAGGCGGCGGTAGTCACGGCGAACCTGAATCTGGGATTCACCGAGGTCCGGTCGTTGATCACAGGCGTTGCGGGCCAGGCCACAACCCAGGTCGGGAATCTTGTCAGCACGCAATCTATATTGACATCGGTCTCGCAACTCGATCCGATCAAAGTGTACTTCTCGATAAGTGACAGCGAATATCTTGCGCTGACCAAGCGGGCAGGCGCGGGAGGCAGCGACCTGCTTCATGGAGCGTCGAAGATCCCTCTTACGTTGACGCTTTCGAATGGCGAGATCTATCCACAAAGAGGACACGTCGTTTTCGTAGATCGGCAATTGAACTCGCAAACCGGCGCGATTCGAATTGCTGCTTCCTTCCCGAATCCGGGCAACGTACTTCGCCCGGGTCAGTTCGGCCGAGTGAAAGCGGAGACGCAGATTCTGCACAATGCGGTTCTGGTCCCGCAGGCCGCGGTCACTGAACTTCAAGGCCAGGAGCAAATCTACACGGTTGGCCGAAACAATACAGTTCATCTGAATGATGTGACACTCGGTCCTCAATACAGCGATAGCTGGGTGGTCGAAAGTGGCCTTCGCAGCGGATCTCTTGTCATTATCGACAATCTTCAGAAGCTCCGCGAAGGCGCGCCGATTAGCCCGCAGCCTGCGAAGGTGCAGGTTGCAGCCAACCCACAGGCGAATCAACCGGCGGGGAGGTGAGCCATGTCGAAATTCTTTATCCGGCGGCCCATCGTCGCGATTGTTATCGCCATTCTCACGGTAGTGATCGGCATGGTCTCAATGCTCTCGCTGCCGATTTCGCAGTATCCCAATATCGTTCCGCCGGAGATCCTTGTCACCGCGACATACCCCGGGGCTGATGCCAAGACCGTGAGCCAGGCGGTCTCGACGCCCATCGAGCAGCAGATGAATGGCGTCGACAACATGATCTACATGAACTCCGTGAGCGCCAACAACGGAGTGGTGCAGCTCTTCGTTGATTTCGATGTCAAAACCGATCCCAATATCGACCAGGTTCTTGCCCAACTGCGCGTTGATCAGTCTCAATCCCAACTTCCCGCACAAGTAACGACTGCCGGTCTCACGGTGCAGAAGGCGCTTACCTCGCCGCTGATGCTCATCGCCATCAACTCGCCGGGCGGCAAATTGAGTCAGGACTTTCTCACTAACTACGCCATCATTAATCTCCAGGATCAGCTTGCACGCGTAAAGGGCGTCTCTCGTGTTCAGGTGTTTGGAGGACAATACGCATTGCGGGTGTGGGTACAGCCCGATAAACTCGCCAAGCTCGGCGTTACGGCGACCGATGTTATCTCCGCGATCCAGACGCAAAACAATGTCAATCCCGCCGGCCAGATCGGTGGAGAGCCCATTCCCAAGGGTCAGCAATTTACATTCACAGTCCGAACGCAGGGGCGTTTAGTGAAGCCTGAGGAGTTTGGAAACATCATTCTTCGCGCCAATCCTGACGGCTCGATCCTTCATCTCAGTGACGTCGCACGCATCGAACTTGGCGACCAGTCGTATGGAGTTTCCGCCCGCTACAACCAGGCTCCATCTGGTGTAATGGCGATCTACCAACTACCGGGCTCCAACGCGGTTGAGACTGCCGCTGCGGTGAATCAACGCATGAAGGAGCTATCTGCGACATTCCCGCCAAGCATCTCTTACAGTGTGCCGCTCGACACCACGAAGGCTGTTACGGCCGGTATTCGTGAGATATTGTTTACCCTCTTTGAGGCACTGGGGCTGGTGGTCATCGTTGTCTTTGTTTTTCTTCAAGGGTGGCGCGCAACACTGATTCCTCTATTGGCCGTTCCTGTCTCACTCATCGGCACTTTCATCATTTTTCCGGCTCTCGGATTTTCGATCAATACGCTCTCGCTTTTCGGCCTTGTGCTTGCGATCGGCCTGGTGGTCGACGATGCCATCATCGTGGTTGAAGCCGTCGAACACCATATCGACGAGGGCATGGATCCCAAGTCAGCGACCGAGAAAGCGATGCAAGAGGTAGGCGGCCCGGTGGTCGCTATCGCGCTCATTCTTGCGGCGGTGTTCATCCCGACCGCGGCGATTCCGGGCATTACCGGACGCATGTATCAGCAATTTGCCGTCACCATTGCGATCTCCGTTTTGATCTCGGCATTCAACGCGCTCACGCTCTCTCCGGCGCTTGCTTCGCTTCTCTTGAAGCCGAGGCAGGAGGCTCGCAAGAAGAGCCTGTTCGCCAGGGGTTTCGGCGCCTTCAACAAGCTTTTTGGGCGCAGCACAGACGCTTTTGTTCACACCTCGCGTATCCTGATTCACAAATCAGCCCTGGCGATGCTGGGTCTGATTGCACTTGCCGTTGTAGCGGTCTACCTGGGCAGCAGTCTCCCGGGCGGATTCATTCCCACTGAAGACCAGGGTTATATGTTCTTGGCATTGCAGCTTCCCGACGGCGCTTCGGCGCAGCGAACCGATGTTGCTGAACAGAAAATAAGTGACGCTCTGCTGAGGACCCCCGGCGTCGAAGGCGTTATCGCTGTGAATAACTTCTCGCTCTTAACCCAGGTACAGAGCACCAACGCGGGCTTTTTCTTTGTAAATCTCAAACCATGGGCTGTCCGCAAGAGCAAAGAGGAGCAGCTCGAGTACATTCAGAGCCATTTGCAAATGAAGCTCTTTGGCAATCCAGATGGCATAGCTTTCGCATTCCCTCCGCCGTCTATCCCGGGCATCGGAACGTCAGGCGGCGTGACCATGATTCTCGAAGACCGCTCCGGCTCCGACGATCCGACAACGCTGACGAAAAACGTCTTCATGTTTCTCAGTGCGCTTTCAAAACGTCCTGAGATTGCCGCGGCCATCCCGTCTTACCAGCCAGCTGTACCACAGCTCTATGCGGACGTTGATAAGGAGAAGGCGCTTCAACAGCAGGTCGATCTCTCAAACATCTACACAACCATGCAGACCTTCATGGGCGGTTACCTCGTCAACTACTTCAATCGATTTGGCCGCCAGTGGCAGACCTATGTCGAGGCGGACGGTAGCTCCCGCACGAACATCGCGAACATCGATCAGTTCTACGTTCGCAGTGCCAACGGCAGCCAGGTGCCGCTCAGTTCTCTTGTGAAAGTCAGCCAGACCACCGGTCCTGAGTTTATCTACCGATTCAACGAATTCAATGCGGCGCAGCTGAACATTACCGGCGCACCCGGATACAGTTCGGGCCAGGTACGAAAAGCTCTGGAAGAAGTCTTTCATGAGACGATGCCGCCTGGCACAGGCTTCGACTATTCGGGTATGTCGTTCCAGGAGCAACAGGCCGAGAAGGGCGTGCCTTCGTGGGCAGTCTTCGGTCTGTCGCTGGTGTTCGTCTTCCTGATTCTCGCGGCGCTGTATGAAAGCTGGACCCTTCCATTCAGTGTGCTGCTGAGCACCCCTGTCGCCATTCTTGGCGCTTATCTTGCACTGCATGCACGGCACTTCGAGAACGACATCTTCGCCACGATCGGTCTCGTAATGCTGATCGGCCTGTCGGCAAAAAACGCCATTCTTATCGTCGAGTTTGCCAAGATGAATTACGAAAGAGGTGAGAGCATCTGCGATGCTGCATTGGACGCAGCACGCCTGCGCTTCCGTCCCATCGTCATGACCGCCTTGGCATTCATCTTTGGCTGCCTACCGCTATGGATTGCGACCGGCTCGGGCGCCGCGTCGCGCAAGATTCTCGGCACTGTCGTCATCGGGGGCATGACGCTCTCGACCATCCTCGGCCTTATCTTCATTCCCGTCACGTTCGCCGTAGTTGAGTTCCTCTCGCATCGATTCGTGAGAGGCGGCAAGGGAACCACGATGGATTCGATTTGCGGCCCCGCAGCGCCCTCTGACGAACCGGCAGGGTCAATGGTGGCGAACGCCCGTGCAGAGGGAGGACAGGGATGGTGAGCTTCTCACAGTTAGCACGAGTCAGCATACTCGGCGGCCTGGTCGGCCTTCTCCCCGGGTGCAACGTCGGACCAAAATATGTGCGGCCGAATTACACAGCGCCAAATGCATTCCGCGGCGCGGATGATGCCGCTGTCGCAAGCGACGTGAAGAGCTCACTTGGCGATCAGCAATGGGCAGCAGTCTATCGCGAGCCTGAACTTCAGACGTTGATTCGCAAGGCTCTCGCCAACAACTACGATGTGCGCATTGCAGCGCAGCGCATACTGGAGCAGCAGGCGCAGGTCAGAATCACGCACTCGCAGGAATTTCCAACGATCACGGCGGGCGGTACGGCGATTGGCGCCACTTTGCCATCGTCTCTGGGCACGCAAATCCCCAGTCCACTGGTCGATGGGTCATTCAATGTGTCAGCCGCGTGGACGCCGGATTTCTGGGGACTCTACCGCAGGCAGACTGAGGCGGCCCGCGCGCAATTGTTGGCGCAAGTCTGGGCGCAGCGTGCAATTCGCATGATCCTTGTAGAGCAGGTGGCAACCGCGTATCTGCAGCTCCGCACGCTCGATTCGCAGCTCGAGATTACTAGGGATACCATCAAGGTTCGGCAGAACTCGGTGGCCCTCACGAAAACCCTGGAGAGCGGCGGATCCGTGCCTCTGTCCGACGTACGACAGGCGGAGCAATTGCTCTACGCGGCGACTTCGGAGATACCTCAACTCGAAGAGCAGATTCAACAGCAGGAGAACGCAATCGCCCTGCTTCTCGGAGAGAATCCGGGCCCCCTCGTCCACCAGGACCCGAATGCGCTGGCGCCTCCGCCGCAGGATCTTCCCACCGGGCTGCCTTCACAACTTCTTGAGAGACGCCCCGACATTGAACAGGCAGAAGCAACCCTGGTCGCCGCCAATGCGCAAATTGGCGTGGCGCGCGCACAGTTTTTCCCCAACCTGACGATTAGCGCTCAGGGGGAGTCGGCGGCGACAGTCTCTCGAGCATCTTCGATCCCGCGGGAAAGACCATCTACGGCATTGGTACGCTGGCTCAGCCGCTCTTTGAGGGTGGAAAGCTTCGCGGGCAACTTCAACTCTCGCAAGAAACCAAAGAAGAGATGGTGCTTAATTATCAGAAGACCATTGCCGGCGCATTTCGCGATGTTTCCAATGCATTGATCGCGTTGAACAAGCAGCGAGCTTATCGCGAACAGCAGGAAAAGCTCGTTGCGGCTGCAACCGACGCAACACGCCTGGCTCGTCTTCGATACCAGGGTGGCTCTACCGGGTATCTCGAAGTGCTCACCACCGACTCAAATCTGTTCGCGGCTCAACTGAACCTGGTGAGTGCTGAGCAGGGAGAAGCGCTCTCACTCGTGCAACTCTATGGTGCATTGGGCGGCGGCTGGCAATCCTAATCCGGCCGGGATCAATGGGAGCGAAATCCCGAAGTTTCGGTCATGTGGATTAGGTAGCGTGGATTCGTTCCGCTCTAGTTAGAGCGGCGGTGGGGTCTACCTGGATTCAAGCAGGATCGCTTTGCCCTTGGCCTTCGAGGTTCGAAGGAAATAGATGCCTCCGTAGAGCCCCCCAAGCGGCCGAGATGCCCAATGCAAGTAAAGGTTCCTTAAAGGTACCCAAGCCGAAGACGGGCCCGACCAAGTAAAAAGCCATAGGGGATATTCTTCCTTCTCCCCGCTCTCGATAATCGTTCTTGCCAGTGAGTCGGACTGCGGTTCGTCATTGATGAGGGCATTTAAGCGCGCCGACGCCACCGCCTGAAGAATATGCCAGTCCTTCCAACCCTCCTGACGAAGCTCTGCCACCAGACCCAGGAACACTGCATCTTTTGTGAGCTGCTGGAGGGTAAACGGAAACTCTGCCTGAATCCTTCGATAGCGATTCTCGACCTGTTTGAGCGCATCGGCCTCATCAAAATCCGGATGCAGCGCGGGGACCCCTGCAACTTCGGCGTGAGCCCGCACCAGATTCATAACTATGCGCGCCTCTTCCGGGTCGCATTGATGCATTGCATCGTACTCATCCCGATCATAGAACTGTCTAAATGCCTCATGCGGAGCGGTGTATACGCCGACCCGATGGGCTGGTACGACAGAAACATAATCGCAATAAAGACGAGGAAAGAGAAAGGATTCCGTTCGGCGACGAAGAACTGGAGCGGATGTTCGAGGCTTGTGAATCCAGCTACGGAAAAGGCGAGTTCGAGTATCGTTACCACTGGACCGGACAGGATCTGGCGGACTTCATATCAGTTTCCGTCTATACGGGCCTGCGTATCTCCGATGTTGCCACCTTCGACGTGCAACGTCTCCTGAATACTGGCGAGTGCCATATTCGCACCACCAAGGTCGGCAACAAGGTATACACATGGATTCCGGAGTGGCTACAGGAGCGTGTCCGGGAACGTGCGCTGGTGTACGGTCCCAGGATCTTTGGAGCGAGCGAAAATTCCGATACCGAGGTGTTAACCGATCTGTGGCGCCGCAAACTCGTGCGCCTGTGGGGACTGTGTGGCCCTTGGAAAGAGCGTCCTGTTCACCACCGCTTCAGACACACCTTTGTCCGCATCATGCTGCAAACGCCTGGCGTGACCGTACGCGACGTCGCCGAGTTGATTGGCGACACAGAAGAGTCGGTGCGCAAGCACTACGCTGCGTGGGTGCCGGAACGGCAGGCTCGCGTCACAAAGGTCTTGCAGGATGCTTTTGCTGGCAAACCGAAGCCTAGGTTTCTGCAGCGCCCCAACGCTCAAGCCACGTACAGCAAGCGCGTGTGAATCCGTTTCGCCACTGATGCCGGCACACTGTAGGTGATGTGAGCCCTCTTGAGTCCCAGTCCAACTTTCAAGACACCAGGCTTAATGCGATGGGAGCGGATAGCTTTCTAACTATAGGCGCTGGGCACCGTTCGCGTTTTAATGTAAATCGGTTATCTAAAGGTTCTACGAGAGCCATTATACTCCCGTGCCGGATTCGAGGAGAGTAATTTGCCCGCGAATCGGCCCACGGGCGGGCACTAAGCGCTATGCGACAGCGATTCCGAAGCTGCCCATGGCGACCTTCGATTCGTCGATCAGGCCGTCTAGGTAATCCGACCACGCTTGCATCATTTCCCGTCGCTGGGGAATGTAAAGCGCATGATTGTAAGCGGCGCTCACGGCATTGCGCTGAGTATGTGCCAGTTGCAATTCAATGTGCTCGTGGTCATAGCCTTGTTCGTGCAGGGTGGTGGAGGCTAGCCCGCGAAATCCGTGCCCCGTCATTTCGCCCTTGTACCCCATGCGCGCCAGTGCCATTAGAATCGTGTTGTTGCTCATGGGTCTCTCAGTGTCTTTCTCGCCGGGAAAGACAAACTCACCGTCGCCCATGTCGCGAAGAGTGCGCAAAATCTGTACGGCCTGACGCGACAGAGGTACGATGTGCGGCTTCCTTGCTTTCATGCGTTCTGCGGGTATGTCCCAGCGCGCATTGTCTAGGTCAAACTCGCTCCATCGCGCCTGGACAAGCTCACTCGTGCGGACGAACGTAAGTGCAAGTAGCTTCATCGCTAGCCTTGTGATGTTTTTCCCCCGATAGGACTCGATTGCGCGGAGAAGTGCAGGGACCTCTTTCGTCTCGACGCGAGCGTAGTTTTCCTTCTTTCTCGCTTTGAGAATGTCACGCGGTTTCACCTCTGCGGATGGGTTGCGCGTGGCGTGATTGTGAGCGATGGCGAAACGGAATATCTGGTTTGTAGTTTCTAGCACCCGCTTGGCGATCTCGCGAGCTCCGCGTCGTTCGACGGCTTGGACAAGTGCCACGATCTCAGGAGCGGCGATTTGGTCGATTGGCCGCGCGCCAAGGGCAGGGAGTATATCTGCGATCATGCGCCGCTCGGCGTAAGCAGCGTGTCGTGGGGTCACTCCCTCTCTCCAGTGCGCCAGCCAGAGAGTTGCCACCTTCCCGAATGTGCCCTCAGTGCTTGTTTTCTCTGCTAGTCTCTTAGCCTTGCGTTCTGCCATCGGGTCAACGTCAGCGGCCAGCAGTTGCCGCGCTGTCAAATGCTTCTGTCGTGCCGCTGCGAGCGTGACAGCGGGGTAGCTCCCCAGCGACATGAGGCGCGATTTGCCCTCAAAGTTGTATTTGTATCGCCACAGCTTCCCACCTGTCGGCGTTACCAGCAAATAGAGTCCATGACCGTCTGTGAGCGAATATATTTGAGTGCCAGATTTTGATTTGCGAATCTCCGTGTCTGTAAGCGCGTTTGAGAACGCCATTGATGCCCCTCCCCCCAAAACAGCATATACCGTTTGTGAAAACAGAATGTACCCACCGTATAACGTTCTGTATACCGTTTGGGATTGCGCTTTAGGGGACCGTCAGGAGATGATTTGAGACGATACTTCGCAGATAATTTACTGATTAAAAATGACTTACACGAGTAATGTAAGACTGCATGAAACATCCTTAGATTTTATGAGAAACGAGGCATGGCGGAGAGAGTGGGATTCGAACCCACGTTAGAGTTTCCCCTAAACACGCTTT
>OBLW0100002316.1_pt1 | contig 15434 bp, 16 predicted proteins | sample 1520161 | NCBI WGS metagenome assembly OBLW01 (sample SAMEA3539309, study PRJEB22396) | soil metagenome | biome: tundra; feature: field; material: soil | place: USA | collected 2010-05 | depth 0.15 m
GGGAAATTTGGTGACGTCGAGAAAGACGTGACCGACTCCCAGAAATAAGGCACTTTGCATCAGCGCCTCTTCAGCGGTGTAACGAGTGCAATTACGCTGGAACGTAATCATCTCGGAATCCCCATGCGCCGCGTAGCCGGCGCCTGGGTCTTGTGCGTTTTGAGCGGGGTAACGTAGGCGAAACGGCCTTCAGCGGAGGCGGCGCCTCAATGATTCGCAGCATGCTTAACAGGTCCTCAGCATGCCCCTCCTCTTTCGCCATTATCGCCGTGGGCGGCGTGGGCGGACGCTTACCTTAGATGCGATGCCGCGTCTATCAACGACGGCTACGATGACCCAAATACCTTCTGGTTTTCGACAGAAGGTTCGGTGAATGCACCGTCGTCGTTATTTTATAACTATCACGCCCCTGCGCGGAAGCAGCACGTGCCATTCCCCCTTGCGCTGCCAGAACCTCTTCCCCATATCGCATTGGCATCCGACTAGATATCCAACGGCCGGCCTGCATGATCGAAGCCAAATCAATATTGAGTGCAAGTAGATCCTGGGCCGCGCCGACGCGGACAGAATGCCCGCTCACTATTAGCGCGCATTGTGGCATCATTGCCCGATGCTGATGGTCTCTGGAATCATAATCCGACTAATCGGTGAGACGTTTCGCTGGCACCTGCTCGCGTTCCGTTCCGCGCAGTCAATAAGGACCGAGAACCTGTTTCTGCGCCGGCAACTTGCCCTGTACGTCGAACGCGGTGTCAAGCCGCGACGAGTCGACCTGGTCACCCGAATCACATTGGCGTGGCTCGCGCACTTCTTCAACTGGCGGGATGCCCTGGTGGTTGTGCGCCCCGAAACAATGATCCGCTGGCACTGGGCGGTCTGGAAGCTGTTCTGGCGCCTGAAGTCTCGGCCCGGTCGACCCCCGATCCCTGAGCAAGTGCAGACTCTGATCCGGCGCATGGGAAGCGAGAACCCGGCGTGGGGCGAGGAGCGCATCGCCAATGAGCTTCTGCTGAAGCTGGGAATTCACCTATCTCCTCGAACCGTCCGGAAGTATCTGCCCCCTCGCCCACCGGGCCGGCCAAGAGGCGATTTGCGCTGGTTGACGTTCCTGCGGCCGCACGCTCAGGCAATCATCGCCCGTGATTTCTTAGTCGTCGTAACCGCCGCATTTCGGTTGCTCTACGTATTTATTGTCATCGAGCATCGTAGTCGTCGCCTGGTTCATTGCAACGTCACCGCCCATCCGACCACCGCTTGGAGGCTGCAACACCTGCGCGAGATAATTGGGTCCGAGGAACGATACCAGCACCTACTGCACGATCGCGACAGCATCTTTGCCGGGCGCCTCGATGAATCGGTGACGCGACTCGGAGTCACGGTGACGAAGTCCCCTCCACGGTGCCCGAAGGCCAATGCGATCTGCGAACGCGTCATCGGCACGGTTCGGCGCGAGTGCCTAGACTGGTTGATACCGCTATCCGAATCGCATCTGCGGTCCATCCTGAAATCCTGGATTCCTCACTACAACACCGGGCGCCCGCACATGGCGATGGGTCCAGGTGTTCCCGATCCGCCTCCTGCGTGTCGCAACTACCGACAGGCCAATTCACGCCATCGCCGCGCAGAGACGTACGCCGTCCGCGCCGAGTCGATCCTTAGCGGACTGCATCACGAGTACTTCCTTGCGCCCGTCGGCGCGTGATTCAATATTTGCGGAACACAGCCGACAATGATTGAGAGCACTACAAGAACATCGGTTCGAGACACAGTTGAGCATATGCAACGCAAGCGTTTGGTACTGGCGCAGATGGCAGGCATCGAGCAGGCGAACAAAGCGGCGATGCAGCTCGATGAAATAACTCGACAGAACACCGCGCCGGTGGAAGAAGCGGCGGCCGCCGGCAAGTTGGCAGCGGCGGCAGCGACTGTGGTTGATACCTGGAAACAATTCTGAGGAATTTACAGACAAATGCCCAATTCTTCGAAAGAGGAGGTCCTATGCTTTCACGACTAATTTACGCGCGCAAAGCATTTGCAAAAATGGATTATGCTCAGTTGCGGGACATCAACGACACCTCGGTTCGCATTAACTCGACGAAGGGGTGACGGGGCTCTTGATTTATGGCCAGTCTTCCTTCCTTCAGGTTCTCGAGGGTGCCCGCGCTGAAATTAGCGAGACGTATCATCGTATCGTGCAAGATAAGCGCCATCACGAACTCGTTCTAATCGGAGTTTCGGAAATTGCCGAACGCAGTTTCCAAGACTGGGCGATGAGATTCGTGATGATCGACGGGGTCAATGGGCCGAAAACCGCGACATTGTTGATGAAATATGGCGTATCGGATCAATTTCAACCGACGCTATTCTCAGACAGCAGCGCCCACAGCTTTTTGCTCGCACATTCCCGCGAATTCGCGGCGTGAGACTTGCCGTCTTGTTGATTCTCCTATGGCCAACTACGATTTGAAATCTGTGTCAGGGTCGCTTATCGAGCAACGCCTCAATGTCACGGAGCAGGAGAGTGATATCCACGGGCTTAGGCAGTATCCGGTCTGCAATTAGCATAGCCTTCTTCACGTGCGCGTCGGCTATATCACCGGTGAGCATGATCGTGGGGGGCTTGAATTGGAGCCGTGCGGCGATTTCGGCGACGATCTCATCGCCAGTGAATCCCAGGGGCAGCTGATAGTCGCACAGAATCAAGTCCGGGCGCAGCCCGTGGACTTCGATCTGCTGCAGCGCTTCATCGCGCGACGCTGCACCAATGACCTCGAACCCCTCCAGGCGCAATAGCATCGCCATGGACCGCGAAATACCCGGATCGTCTTCGATGTGCAGCACCTTGATCACGCTTGCGGAGAGCGCCGGAGTCAATGCCGAGGTCGCGGCGAGTTCCGCCGGAAAATCGGTCACCACCCCGCGCTGCAGCTCCAAGGTAAACGTCGACCCCTCACCCACACGGGATTCTACGGTCACCGTGTGATCAAGGAGCCGGCAAATGATCTGCACGATGGAGAGGCCGAGCCCCACGCCTTCGCGCTGATCATGATTCGGATTACCCACCTGATAAAACGCATCGAAGATCCGCTGCAGGTGTTCCGGCGGGATGCCAGGTCCCGTATCGACGACATCGATGAATAGCCGGGAGTCTTCCGTACGGAGGCGTAGCTGAATTGAACCGCGCTGCGTGTACTTGATCGCGTTGCCGAGCAGATTGCGCAGAATCACCGGCAAGAGCATCGGGTCGCTGCGCGCGAACTCGCCGGAATCCACGATATCCAAGGTCAGCGACTTCGCAGTAGCCGCATAGGCGAATTCCGAGCGCAGGTGCGGAAGAATCTCCTGCAATGGAAAATCGCGAATCACCGGTTGGATGGCGCCCTTCTCGAGTCGATTGATGTCGACCAGGGAGGACAGCATATGATCCATACTGCGCACCGCCTCCTCGAGCATCGCGATATGTGGAGCGTAGGCGGTACCCTTGAAGGCCCGCGCCAACACCGCCTGCAGACTCCAAATCGTCTGCAACGGTTGGCGTAGGTCGTGGCTCGCGGCGGCGAGGAATCTTGACTTCACCTCGTTAGCGCGCACGGCAGAATCTCGCGCCCGCATGAGCGCATCCTCCAACCGCTTGCGATCCGTCATGTCACGTACGATTGCGATTGTCGCCAGTACCGTGCCGCGATCGTAGGGGTTCAACATGACATCGATCGGGAATTCGGTACCGTCTCGGCGGCGGCCGTGCAAGCTGAGGTCGGCGCCCATCGCACGGAGCTTTGGAGCTTGTGCGAAAGTACTGCGATGCCGCGTGTGAAGATCTCGAGCGGCCTCGGGGACGAGCATGTCGATCGATTGGTTAATGAGTTCGCTGCGCTCATATCCGAACATTCGAGTCGCCGCGGAGTTTAGATACAAGATCTGTCCGCCGCTCGCGATCCCGGCGACAATGAACACCGCGTCGGGGATGTTCTCTAGGACGCCCGTCCAGGCATGCAGCAACGATGGATCGACTGACGTGAACGGATGAAGTGGGCCGGCAAGACGATCCATGGGAACCCCTCAGTGACGGGCAAATCTTGCCGAGAGATCGGTGTGTCCAGCCGGTGCACGTTGCGCGCGAACTACGGATTAGTCAATCAACAAATCGGCCAATCGCAGGAAACCACGGATCCCACGCCATCCGGAAGCTTCTTTGCCAATCCTTCACGCGATTCAGCGCTAGCCGCTAAGGTGAAGCGCGTATGGCAGCTTCGTCGATAGTCTGTAGCCTGTCGGTTAAGGATTTAAGACACAGAGCATCGATCCCATGCATCTTGGCGCCGCGGGACTGATTTTGCATGTGGACGACGAGCCGTCGGTCCGTGATTCGATGTTGATCCTGCTGCGAGCTGACGGCTACGCGGTGAGCAGCGCCGCCAGCGGCACTGAGGCTTTTCAGCTCGTGAGCGAGGGATTTCTTCCCGATGTCCTCATTGTGGACCTTAACCTTGGACAGCAGATGAATGGTCTCGAAGTGGCTGAGGAGATCCAGAAAAAGCTCAGCTATACACCGCCGATCATCATCCTGACCGGTGATGTGAGCCACGCGAAGTTTCCGCGCGTTGCCGAGGTCGTCATTTGGTTGACGCGCAAACCGTTGAACCCGCAGCTGCTGTTGGCAGCATTGCCAAGTCTCGTGCAACTGTCTCGCACAACTCGGAAGCTGCCTTCAAGATCGGCGTAACGTCTCCTTAGGGGCGACATAGAGAAGTCCTTGCGCTGTTTGAACGACCCGATTGCAAACATTCGTGTCGGGCAGATTACGGTCGACACCGAATACTCAATTAACTGGGCTGCAGCCGCCCATGAGCGGTGGTCGTGCTTCGGGATTGGCCACGGAAAACCCGTCGCTCGGCGCACAGGCTAGCCTTTGCGTAGAGATGAACACCTGTTAGAAGCGCGTCCGACAAAACTGCGCATCGCACAAATTCTGGAGCCTGGCATTACATCGACACGTGCGTCGATAGATTCTTGCGCTTACAAGCGCGGTGCGCGATTGTTGAGCTTGTGGCGTCGACTGGAAGGAGATTCATACGCGAACCTTTATTGGGGAGAAGCTCCTGTCGAGCAAGGCGGCTCAGCCCACGAAAAAAGCCTTTTGAGATTTACGACAGCCGCCTCGCCGGCCTCACATTGCGGGTGCAACCCACCGGCGTACGGTCATACTACGCACGTTTCGGGCGCAGCCGCCGGATCGCGCTGGCCAAGGTTGGCAGGCTGCTGCCATACGAGGCGCGGGAGAGATGCCAGAAGGTGCTAGGCAATGTGGCGCACGGCCGTCATCCCCTGCACGGCCTCGGCGGCGACGGCCTGACGCTCGGGCAATTTATCGATGAGACCTATGCGCCCCGGGTGAAGGCCAACCGCCCCCGCACTGCCGCTAAGACGCTCGGCAAGCTCAGTCGACTCTTTGGCAGTTGGTTTGCCGAGCCACTCTCGAGAATTACCATCGAGCGAATCGAATCATGGAAAATCCGGCGCGTGAACGCCGGTCGTGTCGCCACCACCGTGATGCGTGACATCTTCACGGTTTCCAGCGTGCTGCGCCGTGCGGTGAGACTCGGCAAACTAGCTGACAACCCCGTTCGCTGGGTAGACAAGCCGCGTATCGATCGAAGACCCAAGATTCGTTTTCTGGACGAGCGGGAGGAGTTGCGGCTCCGAACAGCACTCAACGCGCGCGAAATCACGAGGTTCCGCTGGCACGACCTACGCCATCACTTTGCCTCGCGCCTGGTCCAGGAGAGTGTGCCGCTCAACACCGTACGAGACCTCCTCGGCCACAGCTCGATGGCGATGTCCTTGCGATACGCCCACTTGGCGCCCGACCTACGGCGCGAGACGGTCGCCAAGCTCAACGAGAAGCCGCTCCTTGCGCTTACGATGCGCTTACAGGGAAATCACGATCCCACAGCGCATTTCTATCCAATTGATTTTATGGTGGTGAGAGAGGGACTCGAACCCTCGACCTCAATATGAGATTGGGCTGAATATTTTCAACAACTTACCGCGTGGCGCCCGTTGCAATTGGCACCATTGAGCACAGTGAAGCACGACAGAGTCATGCAAAACTCACGCACAGTTTAACGCGCCGGATGCGACGTTGCACCTGCCCGCGTATCCACCGGTCAATACTCAATGCTCAACACCTTTGCGCGCGTAGAAGCGCGCCGAGCCCTGCAGGACGTCGTTCGATTTAATGCACCCAATGCGCATGCATCAGAACGCGATTGGTGGCCTGACCGGGCACTTGAACGCGCTCGGCCACGAGCCATCCAACTATACGGTCGTCTATGTGGACGTCGACGACATCAAGGCGTACATGGCGAAGGCCGAGAGCTTGGGCGCGAAGGCGCTCGTTGGTCCGATCGCGATCCCCAACGGCCAGTTCGCCTGGATCAGGGATCCGACCGGAACGACGCTCGGGCTCTGGCAGGCCGCGTAGGCTGCGTGCGGACAGGCTCCGGCGCGGCTATACCGATCCCACGATCCACGGCAACAGCACGGCCGCGCAGATGCCGTGCAGGCCCATCGCGAGACTCGCGTATGCGCCGGCTTCCGGATGGACCGCGAATGCGCGCGAGGTGCCGATGCCGTGCGCCACGATTCCGATCACGAAGCCGCGCTGCCACCAGACGCGGCAGCCGACTGCGTCGAGCAGGTAGCGGCCGAGCACGGCGCCGAGCACGCCGGTACTCACGGCATAAACCGCCGTCAGCGTCGGAGAGGCGCCGATGCGTTCGGCCACGCCCATCGCGATCGGTGTGGTCAGGCTCTTGGCATAGAGTCCGCCCGTGATGAATCGATCGGCGCCGAGCAACCGCGCGATCGCGACCGCGCTGACGATCGAAGTGACCGCGCCGACGGCCAGAGTGACTCCAAGCGCAAGCATGCGTCCGCGCAACGCGCTGAGCCCCTGATAGACCGGTACGGCGAGCGAGACCGTCGCCGTGCCCAGCAAGAAATGCACGAATTGCGCGCCCTCGAAATATTTCGAGTACGGCATGCGGATCGCAGTGATGGTCGCCGCGACGATCACGATCGCGATCGCGACCGGGTTCGCGAGCGGATGGCTACCGCAGCGCTCGTGCACCAGCAAGCCGATCTGGTAGGCGCACAGCGTCAGCGTGAGCGCGAGCAGCGGACTGCCGGAAAGATAGACCCAGATTTCGGCGACGTTCGGCATTCAGCGGCCCTCGCCTACTTTCCCGCCGAGCAGGCGCATCACGAGCCCCGCGACCGCGATGGTGATCACGAGACTGCCGACCAGCGCGAGTGCGACCGCATACCAGGCAGAACGCAGCTGCGGCAAGACCAAGACGACTCCGACCGCGGCCGGCACGAACAGGATGCCGAGATAGCGGCTGAAGGCGAAGGCGACCGATGCCAGGTCGGTATTGATGCGCCCGCGCACGATCAGGAACCCGAGCAGCAGCACGAGACCGAGGACGGGACCCGGAATCGTGTGCAACACCAGGCGCGAAAGGATTTCGCCGAGGCCTTGAAACAGCAGAATTTGTGCGAGTCCAGAGATCATATGGCGTCCAGTAGCGGTTGGTCTGCGCGCGCGCCGATCCGCTCGCGCGCCGATCCGCCCGCGAACAAGTGGTGGGCCCGCTCACCATCGAATTTACGCGGGAAACGCCTATTGTTACAGGAGTCTCGCCAATTCGAGAATCGCAGTGTGAGTATCCTTTAATCGGCCTGGCGTTTTGTTCACAAACTCCAGCGCATTCACGCCGCCGCTCGTTCGTAGTAGCTCAGCATTCCACCGGGGCGAGTGCGGCGACCGATGAGCTCGGACCTTGACGGTGGAACGCGCAGCGGTACGATCGATTCGTTGGCGAGGCCTTGATGGTTGCGCTCGCGATGATAATACTCCATGTATTCGTTCATCGCGCGGCGCAACATCGGAACACCGATCGGTATCGGTTTCGATAGGCATTCGCTCTTCACGGATCTGACGAACCGTTCTGCGAATGCGTTCAAGTTGGGCGACCGCGGCGGTAGCCGGATAACCTCTACGCCCTCGCGGGCGAGAAACGTCCGGAATGCCTTTGAATATTTTGTGTCTCGATCGACGATCAAATGCCGCGCACCGCGGAGCATTCCGGTCTCGGCATCCGTCAGATTGCGCGCCATCTGCAACATCCACACCTCATTCGGGTTCGTCGTGATGCCGGCGATGACGACGCGGCGTGTGGCCAGATCGATCACGAACAGGATGCAGTGTGTGACCAGGCCTCGCCAACTCCAGACCTCGACGGTAAAGAAGTCGCTGGCCGCGATCGCTTTCCAGTGCGCCTTCAGAAACACCGACCCTGGAATACGTCGACCGCGGGCCGGTGCGGGCTCTATTAGATGGTTCTTCAGGATGCGTCGATTCGTGCCCCGTCCGACCTTGATGTCGAGATTGCGCAACGCGCCATGAATGCGGGTGTAACCCCAACCGGGATTTTCCCGTGCCATCCGTACGACGAGTTGTTCAACGTCGATCTTAGTGCGGGCCCTTCCGGGACGCCGCCTCTCCAAGAACGTCCACTTCTGTGCTACAAGCTGTCGATACCAGCGTAATAACGTAGCCGGGGAAACGAGCGGATCGAGGGCGCGAAGCGCCTCGGGACGGGGAAGTCCCTTACATTCGTTAGACGTAACCATGCCGGCCTCTTCGTATTCAGAGTGGCAAGTTACAGCGACCGTCTCCGACGTGGCGTCAGCTCATGTACTAGTCGCATTGTTTGAGATGGAATGTGTGCGGGGCACCCGACCGAAATGAAATCCCATTGCGATCTCTGTCTTCATAACCAGTTTCTCAAAGTTCCTTAGCGCAAATCGTCATTGTCGTCGATGTGCTCATCTTCGCCGCCTTCGTACTCAGGTTCATTCGGTTTATCCGACCGACGCTTTGGCTTGCGCCTGAGGGATGTCGACGCCGCGCGCGCTTCAATTAGTTCGGGACTTAATTTCTGCTCGTTCTCGTTCGGATTTGAGTCCGACGCCAGAATCTTCAAAACGTCATCATCGATAGATTGGCTCATAAAACCACCTATTACAGGATTGGAATATCGCCGATTTCATTCCCGGCATAACAATGGCTTAGCCAGTAGTCCCTGATATAGTCGATTTTTGGTGCGATTTGGTCAAGTACCAGCGCTAGCGGGAGCGGTAAGTCGGGGGTTGCGTACGTTTCCTGTAAAAACCGCCGGTTTCTCTGCTGCAACGCACCGATCGCCTAAGCCTCGACGTGCCCACCACTGCGGACGCGTATCGTACGGAGTGCGTCACGCTGTTACGGGAGGCACTCGAAGATACCAACCGGCTGGCCAACGCCGACGAATTGCCGGATGCCCGCATTAACGACAAGGGGTTGAAGATTTCCCCGCTCGAGGACGACACCCCCCAGTTCGCCCCCGATGCAGGTATTTAGCTAATTACCAAGGGATGGGTTGGATTTAACGCGGTCGGCAACGTTGTGCCATAAGCATCCCTGAATTGCGCCCGCCGGGATTTGTGCGGGGGGCGCTCAGCAATGAGCGTCCCTGCCGCGATTGATAGCGGCATTGCACCGTCAAATAAATCAGGCGGTTGTCACGCCGCTCACTCTGCACATAGGTTGCATACAGCGGTTCACCGCTAAAGCATGGAGATCAATCTCTTGCCGGTCCTTAGCGTACGTGATGCCCCGAATCGTGATGCCATCCCTTGATGTCCAAAAGCGCAGGGCAATGTTGGCGATCAGCGATACAAGTGCTTGAAATGTCGGACACAAATTCGAGCACCACAAATATCGGATATCAATTGCCGAAAGATTGGACATGAATCACTGATGACGACAACGCGAGATATTCCCAATTGCCAGGTAAGACCCTACATGAAAAAGCTGCTTTGTTTCGCAAATCTCAGTACCGTCCGGCTGGAGCATATAGCAGCGGGAAGAACCGCCCTTCGACCTTCTCGCCGGCGGGGATTGCCGGTATGCCTTGAAGCAGAGGGTCATTACTTGCAGAGCGCACGCCATCTTTCATGACATTAACTACCGTCGCGCGGCGGGAATGATCAGAATGATTTGCAAATGATCCATGCACCAGGCGTGGATGATGGAACGAGGCTTCGCCTTTCTTCAATTCAACCGCGACGGGGTGTTGAAACTCCCGTCGCTGTTCCTCGTTCAGAACCGCATTGATAGCGGTCATATCTCCCGCTAGTCCAGTGATAGGCAGATCCGGCCAGTGATGGCTGCCAGCGATGTAATGCAAGCATCCGTTTTCGCGGTTCGAATCATCGAGACCAATCCAGCAAGTCAGGTGGGCAAGAGGTTGAGTTCGGTTCCAGTAAGAGTAATCCTGGTGCCAGGCAACAACTCCTCCGTGATGAGCGGGTTTGCAGAACAACTGGTCGTGCCAGAAGCGAACGGCGCCGCCTAACAGTTGCGCCGCCGGGACGGTGAATGCCGGGTGCCAGAGCAGGTCGTGAAAGCCTGGCGTGATGCGCCAGGCGCCGAGCGCATGGAACAGCACATGGTTAGGATCGGTTGACTCGTTCGAGTTGTATTCGTAAAACAATCCTCGATCTTCTGGTGACGCATCCAGCAGCCGGGCGAGCTCCTGTCTGAGCGCCTCTACCTGCTCGTCTGAGAGAATGCGGACACCGCTCAAATAGCCAAATTCGTGAAAGAACTCGACCTGCTCGGGGTGCAGCTCGTACTCCGCCATCGTTCGATGATTCACATCAGGAAAGAGCGAACTGATGGGGTGATGTTCAACAGAAAGATCCGGAATCATAGGGCTAGGTGGCCTCATCCTTACTGCAGTTGTACCGCACGTACCTGTTTAAAGGCGAAGATCCGCCAGACATATCGGCTGCTCCGTCATGACACTCAGAGCCGATCGCCCCATGTTTCCGAAATGCCGTGGCTCCCGGCCGGAACCGTAAATGTAACGACTCCATTCCGTACGGGAAGGTGGCGCGCGGGGCCACCGTCAACCATTAATGAAACGGCAACAGACTTTGTTTCCATGGTCTCTATCCGAGTAGTGCGAGCCGTCTTTATCGAGAATGACAGGCTATCAGCCGTAACGCTGTAGTTCCGTACAACCACACCGGCATTGGCGTCGAAGCGAGTCTGGCCGTCTCGCTTAACCGAGGTGAGATCGGGTCCGATCGTCACATCATAGCGATGCTGCCTCCACATGACGCCGAGGAGTTCACCTTCGCGCGGGGGTTGCAGGGCTCCAAAGCGAAGCCCGTCCCAGGGATTCTCGTCGATGAACTGTTCCATCCCGATGAGGCACAAGAGGGCGCCCCACGTGTAGTGAACGTCTCCCCCTGCGCTCCCTCCCCATGCATAGTATTGCTCGTTGGTTCGCTGATGTGCTTGCCAGTCCTCCATGAAAAGGTCATAGCTCTTCTCGGCAAACTCCAGTGCTACCTCGTCTTCGCCGTAGCGATTGATTGCCTGATAGACGAGGTAGTTCGTAGGCCCCCAGATGTCGCCTCGCCAGTAGTATTGATCCTGAAATGCGGGGTCGTTCCGAGAAATCGTTGGAATGACGTACTTGCCCCAGAACTCGTCGGAATTGAGTAAATGTTCACGCACCATGCGTTTTGCCTGTTCGGGGCTCGCGATACCCGCTAGTAGCGGATAAAAGTTGGTGGGCGAAAGTCTCTTTGAGAAACGGCCATCCCAATACCGGTTCTCAAAAATGCCATCTTGCTCGTTCCAAAGGAGCTGGCGCACCAGGCTTTTAACTCTGTCATACTCAGCCACGAAACGTCGGTTGTCATCCTTATAGCCGAGAATTGCGGCGATTTTGGCCAAACATTCGGCATCCAGGGCATACAAAGAGTTGAGGCCAACATCATCGAGCTCCATTGTGTAGGTCTTCGGGTTGTAAGTGACGTCGTCGTACATTGGGCTATCGTCCATCCCGCTCTCCCATTTGGCCTGGACGAGGAAGCCACGCCCGCCGACGGAAAAGGTCGCGCCCCGATCACTGCCCCACTCAAGCAAGCCATTGTGATTTCCATCTCTCCAAGGTTGTCCATCGCCGCGATCCGCAAGCCACCATTCGTGCCACTTCTTCAGTCTGGGATACGCCCATCGCAACTGCTCAATGTCGCGGTTCCGCTCATAGTTCTTCAACACGATGTACGCGCCAACCGGCGGCTGCGATCGATCTGGACTCGTACCGTTAGCGGCATCGACATTGGGAACAACCCCGTTGGGAGATTGGGCCAGGAGAATTGCCCGCACACCAGCCGATGTCTGCTGCGAATCCTCAACATTGGTCAGAAGCGAGCCAAAAAAACAGTCCCATTCACCAACTACCCAGCCGCCAAAGCCATGAGCCCAATTGCGACTGATGCTGGGAAACTCTAAGCCGAGGGAAGGAACATACAGGCTGTTCCAGAACAGGGAATTGCCGATTGCTTCTGGCGCACCTGCAAAGAGCCCAGTAATGTGAGGTCGACGACTGGCATAGGATCCCGCCTTCCGATCAAGGATCGCATCGATTTGCCCTGACGCCAGCAGCTGATGGGCGTACTGCGACATTTCGGCAGAATTCCAGCCGATCTTGGCCACGAAATGAGCGCCAGTATTGGCTAACGCCACAAATTGAAGACCCGCCGCTCCATGCGACTGACGGCTGTCCACTGGGAATTGAACGCCAACTACGTCGGCTTTGTTCTTCTTCGAGGGGCTTGCCAATTGGCCCGCATCCATCGTTTTTTGCAGCTGGTTTACCTCGGAAAATAACCCGGCGCCGACCACGGGGCGATCAACAGCCACAACGAAGTGGGCAGCCTCGCCGAATACGCCGTCTATGAAATGCTCCCCATTGATCTGACCCTCTTCTGGGTAGGCGCTGTAGGTTCCCGCGAAATCGCTGGAGCCCGGAGTATAGGCCTCCAGCACGAGCTGCACATCTTCCGGAGCCTTGAGTCTTCCCACCACAGTTGTCTCGTCAATGCGGGACCATTCAAGAGTGATGGTTGCCGCGCGGGGACGGTGTCGCCAACCGAGGAGTGAGTAGGATGCGTCTGGCGCATGAGGTCCAACCAAACTGACCGCATCAAAGATGCGATTTCCGTCCAGAAAGGTGTCGGTCTTCGAACCGATGCGAATGCCAAAGGGCACTCGTTGCCCATATGCTTTGGACTCGAATACGATTCCGTTCCACGCATCCGCATCGAAAGCGCCGATATGGACGTCAGAAAAATCTTGTGCCACCTGCGCAGCGACAAATAACGGAAGAAACAGAGCAACGAAAAATGGTGAATGCTTCCATTGGGCTCCTACTAATAGACGGCGCACCAGTTGCTTGTATCGAGGGTCCCCCGTGCCCTCGTGGCTGATCGCGCGTGTGATTCCGCGTGCGCGGCTTATTGTTGATTTATTAGCTTGGTTCATATGCAGATGGCGTGCTCGGATGAGGTAACGTTCCTTTCGCACATTTCGAGGCGGTGGCCGACTCTGGTTCAATGGAACTGCCAAGGACAACGCCACAACGCCAGACCATTAAGGGGTGGCTCCGCTTTGTTAGGACGGAATTCCTTGCCGTATAAGTGGATCTTACAGGGCGAATGTCGGCGGTTCGAGCCCGTCAGCACCCACCACGACCTTCGGTCGCATTCCTCGAACCCACTCGAAGTTCGTGAGTGAATTTTGCGGGAGTAGTCATCGATCAGTGCCCGCAGATGGCGGTCGAGCCAACGCAGTTCTTGCTTGTCGTCCAGGCCTCTCCGTGCATTTGATGTCAAAAGTCCCGTTTTCAGCGCTGCGCTGCAGTATTAAACACCGCCGCACGTAATCCGAAACCTTGCATGCTGCGAATTCTTCGAGCAAGCAGGAGCGTGTCATGCTGGCCTGGCAAGTCCCATATCTGGGTTGGCGGCATTGTCCCGCCGAATTGTCGGAATTTGAGATATCCCGATTCTTCACGTTCGAACCGGAGGTTCATCGCGCCATTCGATCTCGCTATAAAGACACATTGCGACCCGGCGTAGCACTGCAGCTCGGATTTCTTAGGATGTGTGGCCGAACGCTCCACGCATTCCAGCGTGTGCCGGCCGAATTGCTCAAACACCTCGGCGACCAGATGGAAATCCCGGCGCCCGATATCGCGACCCTGCGTGCCCTGTATAGGAACCGTCGCGCGACGCTGTTTGAACATCAAGCTTGGAGTATTGAATTCCTCGGCTTCATGCGCTTCGAAATGACCGATGCGCCAAAGATTCTTCCGGCTCTTCGCGATGTGGTCAAGGCCGGCGTCAATGGAGATCCGCTGTTGACGTCTGCGCGGCGACTGCTGCACGAGTATCGGTTCGTCATTCCCGGCACACGCCGGCTCGGGTCTCTTGTACAACTGGCGGTGCAGAGCGTTGAGCACGAAGTCCTCGCGGCAATTGACCGAAAGATTCCTCTGCACATTCGAACTCAGTGGCTCGAAGCATTGTATAGCACGCAGCCGGATTCCGAAGCGGCGTTGCTGGAATGGTTGCGCGAGCCGCCGGGCAGTTTCTCGCCGAGTTCCATTGAGCGGCAGTCGAAGAAGGTAAAATAATTGCTCGATCTGTTAGTCGACCAGTATTTGATCGCCACGCTAACGCCGGAATATATGCGTGGATATGCCGAAGGGATGCGACTACGACGGCCTTCCCGGTTCGCGCAGCTAAAAGAGCCGCGCCGAACGATCGAATTGGTCTCCATCATGCAGTTCATGCTGTTTGAGCATACGGATTTGCTCGTAAAGTTGATCGATCGCCAAGTGTCCAGGATCTGGTCGCGTGCGAGCAAAAAGGCGAAATCTGTAACCGGCAGTACAGCACCAGCGGACGCCTTCATGGGCGACCTCCGTGAAGTACTGAACCGCGATACCCTCGACGCCGATGGCAAAATAGCGAGGATCACGACACTCCTTGCGACCTTGGATGCGACCACTGGGCGGCGGACGATAGCAGCTCGACAACGTCAGATTTTCGTCGGGCAGATTAGTCAAATTCGGCCACTCGTTGAAATCCTGTTAGACCTCGACTTGTGCGCTGACTCCGTCGACTGGTGGCCACCGCTGTTGAAGGCCTGGCGGCACGCCTGTCGGTGCCCCCGGCTTCCATTGACACAAGACACCTGCCCGCCAACATCGAGGGCGTGGAAGGAGCTGCTGGCGGATCCGGATCTCAGACGCTCGCGCAATGCCGCCGAGGCGCAGCTACTGTGGGAACTGCGGCAGGCGCTGCGACGCGGAAGCCTCTATATCCCGCACAGCTTGGACTATCGATCTCGGGATGCGCTATTCAACTTGGAAGGAACTACGGTGCGGGCGCCCGGCAGCGCGCGCGCGCCGCCCCAGAGTTTTTAGACCAGCTGTGTGCGCACCTGGAAGTGGCGCTTGAAA
>OBLW0100002318.1_pt1 | contig 15429 bp, 20 predicted proteins | sample 1520161 | NCBI WGS metagenome assembly OBLW01 (sample SAMEA3539309, study PRJEB22396) | soil metagenome | biome: tundra; feature: field; material: soil | place: USA | collected 2010-05 | depth 0.15 m
GACCTGGCGGGGTTGGCGGGAAAACGTCGCGCGGAACCGATGCCTGACTCTACATATTAGCAAACAGTTTGCGGAATCAGGAAAAGCGCCGAAAGTTTTCCATTATCATCCAAACAAACTATGGCCGAACTGGACTGCCCGATTTACAAAGACTTGAAAGAACGCGAAAGTCGCGCCCATGCCCTTTGGACTTCGTTTCTTTATCGTAAAGAAGTCAAGCGCAAACTCTCAGACAAAGCCAAACGCAAACATCAGAAAGAAGAGATGGAAGCCTACCAGCAAGCCCACAAAGCCCGCTTGGCGCACGAGAAGGCATGTGCAAAGTGCAATCAGCGTTCAGCAGAGTAAGCGAACCAATGGAGCGACAGGTACTCCTCACTATTCGTCGTGCAAGCCTAGCGCACAACCAGCACTTCGCGAATCGAATCGCGCGCGAGAAAGAATTTAATCGAAGCAAAATCGCGGAAGAGATTCTCAATGTGCCGGTTATTGAACACCCGCTGCAATCTCGGCGATTGCTTTTCCGTCGCAGGACGCCCAGGCGATGCGAACTTCACCTCTTGCATCTCCAGCATGTCGGAATCAGTCACGTGATAGCGATAACAAGTTGAATCCGGCCCCGCATCGCGGGTGTGAAAGAACGCCAGCAGCACTCCGCCCGGTTTCATCACCGACCACAGGCGATCAATAGTTGGCTTTACCAGGCTCTCTTCCATGTAATCCGGAAGATTCCAGCACAACACCACGTCAAAATGCGCGTTCGGATATTGCAGGTTTTCATCTAAAAATTTCTTGCTGTCCACTACAGAATTCCCGGTTGCGTCCGCAACCCGCAGCGCCGGATCAAGCGATGACCGTAGCAAATCTTCGCTGTAGTTCTTGTGCCCCTTGTCGGTGAAAAAACGAATATTACTGGCTGAGGTCGAGCCCATATCGAGCACGCACAGCCCTTCCTGCGATTTCAGCAGGCGCGAAATTTCTCCCATGCCGCTCGACCTGCGGCTCGACCTCTGCGGAGCCGCAGACTCCGCATCGGGTTTCGAAGAACTCCGAAAAAATCTCATTACGTTGTCAGAGACCAATGCCATAAACCAAAAGCGACAAGCATAGCGGCGAGCAAGTTTCCGCCGCTACGAACTAAGATGCCGGCGCGGCGGCCTTCCCTGCTTCTCTCTGAACATCGACTTTGCCTTTCAAGAACGCGCCTTCTTCGATTGCAATGCGCTGCGTGCTCACATCCCCATTCACAACTGCTGACTTACGCAACTCCACCCGCTCCGAAGCTTTGATCGTGCCATCCAGCTTGCCTTGTATGATTACCGACTTCGCGCTAACGTCAGCCTTGACATTTCCGTTCGGTCCCACCGTCAGGCTGTGGTTGCGCATCTCAATCTTGCCTTCCACGTTGCCATCAACGTACAAGTCCTCGGAGCCTGACAGCTCTCCCTTGATCACGACGGACCTGCCAATGTTGGCCCCTTCTCCGGTCTGCGGAGCATCCATGCCTTGGCCTCCATAAATCTCTGCTCGCGCTCTGTTCGCCGCGAATGAACCGATTGTAAATCATCCGCACACATTGAGTTCAGGTGCTTACCAAGGGAATCCTGTATCTCCACATCAAGCCGAGGTTTGCTACCATCGTCTCAATGGGGCATGTGCGCGTACCAAATATTGCAGCCGCTTATCGACTCATCCGCAGCCTGGTTCGCGCCAGTGCTCTGTTGGCGCTCGTGTCCGCTAGTTTTGCGGAACAACCGTCAGAAATCTCCGCTTACCACGACCCGCTGGATTTGGTTCGCAAAGCTGTTCAGAACGAAGTGAAAGCCGCCAATGATGAATCCGCGCGCTTCTCATTCCGTGGAATCAAGACGACACCAAAGGGTTCCACGACCAGATTTTACGCCGAAACCAAAGACGCGACGGCCGGTTTGGTCGTCGCCTATGACGGCAAGCCTCTTACGCCCCAACAGCGCCACGAGGAAGAGGCGCGAGTCGAACGCTTCATTCACAATCCAAATGAACTGCAAAAAAAGCATGAGCAAGAGCGTGCCAATGCCGAACACACCCTCCGAATCGTGCGCGCCCTGCCCGACGCCTTCTTGTTCGAGTATGCGGGAGCAGAACAGGGTTCGGAAAGCATGGGCCGCGCCGGCGATCCCTTGGTCAAACTAACGTTCCAGCCCAATCCGCGCTACCAACCGCCCTCTCACGTAGAAGAGGTGCTCACCGGCATGCAAGGCTACATTCTCGTGGACGTTGTCCGCTTCCGAATCGCCAGCATCGACGGAACCTTATTCAAACAGGTCGGTTTCGGATGGGGAATTCTAGGTCATCTCGATCGCGGCGGCCGCTTCGTCGTTCATCAGCGCGAAGTGGGTGAAAATTCGTGGGACCTTTCCAGCATAACCCTGAACTTCACCGGCAAAATTTTACTGCTGAAAAATCTAGTCGTGAATTCCACGGAAGTCTTCAGCGATTTCAAGCGCGTGCCTTCAGACCTCACCTTCCCCCAAGCTATCGAACTCCTCAAGAAAGAGACTTTCTAAAACGCCGCGGCTAGACAGTTTGCTGAAAAACTCGAGTTTCGTATCAGGGATCGCTTCAGCGATGCCATAATCCATTTTGAATTCAGATGCTCTTTAAGGGCTGCGACCCGAAAACTGAGCTACCAGCAAGAAGTCGCACTGAATCGAAACCACCGATAAACCATCTAAACGTCATTGTTTTACTTTTGTACAGATTGATTTTTCGATTAGTCTTCGAACGTTGAACTCGCACAACGCTGACTATGAAACTTCTTTACGCATATTCGAAGCAATATTGGAAACTGTTTATCGCCGCCCTATTACTAGCGGCCACCAATCAGGTCTTTTCACTTCTCGATCCCCTGATTTTTCGCCACGTGATCGATAGCTACGCCACCAAATATCACCAGTACACCCAAGGACAGTTCATCCGCGGCGCCGGACTTCTGCTGCTCGCCGCCGTCGGCGTAGCCTTCGTTTCCCGTGTTGCTAAGAATTTTCAAGACTATTTCGTCAACGTCATCGTTCAGCGATTGGGCGCGAAAATGTATTCGGACGGTATCCGGCATTCGCTAGACCTCCCCTACCAGGTCTTTGAAGATCAGCGCAGCGGCGAAACGCTCGGTAAATTACAAAAAGTTCGCAGCGACGTGGAGCGGTTCATAACCGCCGCCGTCAACATTCTTTTCATTTCGCTCATCGGCATCGTTTTTGTAACGATCTACGGATTGCGAGTGCACTGGTCGATTGCGCCCGCGTTTCTGCTTACGATTCCGCTGCTGGGGATTATCAGTTCCGTACTGAGTAAGCGAATTAAAAAGATGCAAAAGACCATCGTTGCCGAAACGACCGCACTAGCCGGTTCGACAACCGAGTCGCTCCGCAATATCGAACTTGTCAAAAGCTTGGGCTTGGCGCATCAAGAAGTCGGACGACTCAACGGGATCACCGGCAAAATCCTCAAACTCGAACTCAAGAAGGTGAAATACCTGCGCAGCCTGAGTTTCGTTCAAGGCACCGCCGTCAATGCTCTGCGCACCAGCATTTTGTTTTTGATGCTCTACCTGATCTTCCGCCAGGAGATAACGATCGGCCAATTTTTCTCTCTCTGGATTTATTCGTTTTATATTTTTGGCCCCTTGCAAGAGTTGGGCAACGTCATCAACATCTATCGCGAAACCGAAGTCTCGCTGCAGAATTTTCAGCAGATTCTCGACACTCCCCGCGATCCAAAGCCCGTGAATCCAGAACCCGTAGATGAACTGATGACCCTTCAATTCGAAGGCGTCAGCTTCCGTCATCAAAGCTCTTCTGTGCTGGCTCTGGACGAGATCAGCTTCAGCGCAGCCCGCGGCGATACGATCGCGTTTGTAGGCCCATCGGGTGCAGGCAAGTCAACTCTGGTCAAGCTTCTGGTCGGTTTGTATGCCCCGAAAGCGGGCGAAATTCTTTACAACGGAATCCCCTCGCAGCGCGTCGATCTCGATCTATTGCGGGAAAAGATCGGATTCGTGACCCAGGATACCCAACTCTTCTCCGGCTCGATCCGCGAGAATTTGCTCTTCGTGAATCCGAGCGCGACCGACGCCGAATGCATGGAAGTGTTACAACAATCCGCCGCGCACAGTTTGCTTTCTCGCGCGGATCGCGGTCTCGACACGCTAATTGGCGAAGGCGGTGTAAAAGTTTCTGGAGGCGAGAAGCAGCGGCTATCGATCGCTCGGGCACTTTTGCGCCATCCGCAGTTGCTCGTATTCGACGAAGCAACCTCTTCGCTCGATTCTCTGACCGAAGAAGAAATCAGCCGCACTATCCGCGAAGTCGCCACCAATCAAGAGGCCATCACCATCTTGATTGCGCATCGCCTATCCACAGTGATGCACGCCGATCGAATCTACGTTCTAGAGCGAGGTCGGATTGTAGAATTCGGCCGCCACTCCGAGTTGCTCGATCAAAAAGGGCTGTACTACGCAATGTGGCGGCAGCAGGTAGGCGAACGCGAGGCCGTATCGCAGTCGAAGTAGTCACCGTAGAGACGGGGCTTGCCCCGTCTCACCCCGCCAGAGACTCAATGACTTCCACTGCGTCTAGCGGTAACACAATCTCAAGGCTCGCCAAATCCTCCATCATGTGCTCAGCCTCAGTCGTCCCCGTCAGCGGTAAAATCCCAATACTCCGCGCAAAGCTGAACACAACCTGCGCTCGCGTTCCTTTCACAAGAGCCGCGATCTCCCCGACCAGAGCATGATTCCATACTTCCTGATTCGCCGTAAGCAGCGAAAATCCTTGATAAACAATCTTGTGTTCACGACAAAATTGCCGCACTCCTCGATCCCACCCGAGCCGAGCGTAGCAATGGTTTTGCACGAATGTCGGAAGCTCACTGCCGCCAGTCTCCATCTGCTGCAGATGGCGCAGCGAAACATTGCTCACTCCGAGAAGCCGCGTCCTCCCCGCATCGCGCTTGCTCCGCATCGCCTCCCAGACTTCATCGTCATGATCCGTCCACTCGTAGTTAGAAGCGGGCCCGTGCAAGACATAACTATCAACGTAATCGGTACCAAGATGTTCGAGCGAACTAGCCATTGACTGCGCTACTTGCTCCGAAAGACTAGCCGCTGGGTCGTAAGGCAGTCGCTGATCCTGCCCATGCTGATAAGTAAATTTCGTCTGCAAGAAAACATCTTCGCGCCTCACCACTCCGTCGCGATACGCCGCGGCGAGCGCCCGCCCGACTCCTTCTTCAAAGTAGTGGCGTCGCTGGTTAGCGGTATCAATGGCCCGAAATCCTGCGCGGAGCGCCAACTCTACCAGCGCCTGAGTTCGCTCTTCCTTCCACGCCGTACCGTAAATGAAATCAGGTATGCCTGCAGCGTTCACTGGACTCTTGCTCATTCTGAAACGACCTGGATAACGAACTGCGTAACGAACTATGTAATGACCGGAATGTCGCTAATTCCCTTCGTCCCAAACACCCGCCGGTAGCGTTCGATTTCAGAGGACGGCCCCAGCGCTTTGCTATAGTTGTCGGAGAGTTTCACGGCCGGCCTACCCTCAACAGTTGAAACCTTGCAAATCAAGCTGACGGGATCAAAGCCACTGCCGTCCGCCGGGTCGCAACCACGAAAATCATTGGTCAGAAATGTTCCCCAGCCAGCACTGAACCGAATGCGGCGCCCCGCCTTCCACTTTTGCGGATCATGGAAATCCACGGCTGAGCGAAAATCTTTCGTCCCTATACCGTCCGCGATTGCTCCTCCGAAATAGGCATGTAGTCCGAGGATTTCGTCGACGTCCATCGCATCCGACGCGATGATGCGCTTGCTCAGCGGGTTTTGACCGCGCGCTTCGAGCCACTCAATGTACTCATCGCCCGCAATATAAGGATCTTTGCTATCGATGCGCTGTCCGGTCCATTCAGCCGCCCACTCAGGTGCATTCTCCAAGAACTGCGTGGTTCCAAACGTATCCGGCAGCATGATGCGAAGCGCGCCTTCGTAAGTCGCCTGCCACAATTCCAGAACACGATATTGCGAAGCTTTCAGGGCGCTGTCATCGTCGGCAAGCGCAGCCAGTACCATTGGGATTTCATGCGCATTGGTTCCAATCGACTCCAAATCATGCTTATGGGCCAGGAACGCATTCGAAGTACCCGTAAAACCACTGCCGAGATTCGCAGCCATTGCATTGACTACATATTCTTGCCAAAGAAAACTATGACGCCGGCGCGTTCCGAAATCCGCGACAGCCAACCCGGGAACTCCGCGCAACCGTTCAATCTTTCCCCACAATTTTGTTTTCGCGCGCGCATACAAAATGTCCAGCCCGAACTCACGCAGCTTTTTCAGCGCCGCCCGCGTCTTCAATTCGTCCAGAATCGATAGCGCATAAAGCTCCCACATCGTTGTCTCGGTCCACTGGCCGTCGAATGACAAAATGAACTGCCCATCGTCGATCGATAGTTCATAGTCCGATAATCGAAAATCCCGCTCCAGCCACTCCAGAAACGCTGGCTCGAAGATGCCTCGGCGTCCGTAAAAAGTGTTGCCAGCAAGCCACACCAGCTCTGATCGGCGAAATTGCAGCTTCCGGACATGCTCCAGTTGATGCGCAAATTCTTCGCGCGGAATCACATCCGCCAGACGCACCGAACTTGTGCGGTTAACCAGCGAAAAACACACGCGCGTCTTTGGATAATGCTTCCAGATGAACTGCAGCATCAGCAGTTTGTAGAAGTCGGTATCGAGCAGAGATCGAGTGACCGGATCCAATTCCCAGTTGTGGTTGTGGGCCCGCTCGGCGAAGTTGACTATCATTGCGCGCTTCTAGCGTACTACATGTAGTCCGTCAGTTCGATTTGCTGACGAGCTAGGGCCGTCTGCCGTTTTCTTACAATGACCTACCTGTCAAGAGTGAACTAATGAGGTGCCCCATTACCCTGGTTTCGCTGACTTTCAGTGGCCAAACACGTTAGTATCAAAGCTCTGCATGAAACGACTTCGGCTCTTTACCGTTCGGAAATGTTCTTCCTTATTTGGAAACTCATCGCCATTATTTCTGGCCATCGGATCGGCTCATGGCTGGACAGGATTGTGCGCGCGAACGATTCACACCTTGGCGGTCGGAATCCTGCCAGCGATGTTTATTTTGCGATCGTCTCGCGAAGAAATTTACAACGTCTTGTGGGTATTGGTGTTTGGCTTTGCCACCCTCAATATCTTGAGCTTGGGTGCGCGCCGTTTTGAGAACGAAAAACGCGGTCTCAGTTTCGGCGAGATCCTGGCCATCATGGTCGTGCTGCTGTCAGTCGTGTTGCTGGCCTGGGAGCTGCTATATTTCTTTCACGTTTTGCCCATCCGCATTAATCCAGAGTGAGTCAGATTGCGGTATGATCGCGAGTGGTGAAACGCGAATCCAATTCCCGCAACTCCAGCTTCGATGTGACTTGCCCGTGCTGCGGCGCGGTCATGAAGATTGATCCCGATACGCGGAGCATCATTGCCCACACCGCCCCAGTCAAGCCAAAGACTTTCAACGACATGGAAGAGGCTGCCCGCGCAATGAAAGAGCAAGACAGCCGCCGCGATTCGATCTTCCAGCAGTCGATCGAGGCGCAAAGACATTCCTCGGAATTGTTGGAGAAGAAATTCCAGGAAGCGGTAAAGAAGGCGAAAGAAACTCCGGATACGGGACGGCCGATCCGCGATTTCGATTTGGACTAAGCCTCGGTGCCTAACCGCCGAATCACTCGACCTCTCCTTCTCGGCCACCGCGGAACTCGTGCCTCCTGCGAAATTCCAGAAAACACAATCGACTCGTTCGAACTGTGCCTGAAGCACGGCTGCGACGGCTTCGAGTTTGACGTCCGTCTTTCCGGGGATGGTCAGGCCGTGATTTGCCATGACGCCGCATACGGGGGTCACCAAATTGCCCGCACTGCGGCCGCCAGCCTACAGTTGCCTATACTAGACGACGTTCTAAACCAATTTACCGATCGCGCCTTCCTCGATATCGAATTGAAAGTAGTTGGTCTGGAGTCCTCAACGCTCGCGTCTTTGCTGAAATATCCGCCCCGCAATGGATTTGTGATTTCATCGTTTCTTCCGCAGGTACTCGCCACAATCCGCGACCTCGACTACCACATCCCCCTGGGATTCCTTTGCGAAACGCAGCGGCAACATCATGGATGGCACGGTTCATCCGCCGAATGGGTGATTCCACGTTGCGATCTGGCAAACGCGCAGCTAATCCAAGAAGTGCATGGCGCGGGGAAACAAATCATGCTCTGGACGGTGAATCGCGCCGACCGCATGCAAGAATTCGGAGAGTGGGGCGCAGATGCGATTATTTCTGACGACACGAAATTGCTAGTCGAATCTTTCGCTAACGGCAAATAGATCGACCGACGGAGCGCCTGGAGTCCTCGCCCGGCCAGTCAAAACACCGACAACCAACACACCCATTGCTCGCCGTATTGCGCTCGTTTACATTGAACAGAATGCCCACTACAGGCGAACGCTTCGAGCGAGCAGTTCAAATCATGGCGCGGTTGCGGGCTCCCGACGGATGCCCTTGGGATCGCGAACAGACTTTCGACACCATCAAACCTTACACATTGGAAGAAGCCTACGAAGTTCTCGAAGCCATCGACAATCGCGACTGGCCAGAACTAACTGGCGAATTGGGCGACCTGCTTCTCCAAGTTTTGTTCTATTCGCAAATGGCGTCTGAGGAAGGCCACTTTTCAGTCGATGATGTGCTGGACCGTCTCTCAAACAAATTAGTCGACCGACATCCCCATGTTTTCGGCGACGTGAAGGCCGATACTCCCGACGAGGTTCTGCGCAACTGGGAAGCGATCAAGGCGCTCGAAAAAGAAAAGAAAAAACGGCTCGCCGGAGGCGCCAAGGGCAGTGAAAATGACGAGGCCGCCAGTCAAGACGGTAGTGATGCAGCAAAATCCGCCGACCATCCGAACGACAATTCATCCTCAGTACTAGACGGAGTGTCCTCAAAGATGCCGGCACTGATCGAGGCTTTCAAACTGAGCTCACGCGCGGCACGCGTCGGATTTGACTGGCCCGAAATCGAAGGCTTGTTTGCCAAGCTCGAAGAAGAAACGAATGAGTTGAGGGAAGAACTAAAGACTGCGCCGATGCCTGCTATCAAAAGCCCATCCGCCGCTACGGGAATTGCCGGTTCGGGAAAGCCCAAGTTGCCGCCCGAACTGCACGAGCGGCTGGAGGATGAAGTAGGAGATATGTTCTTCGTCCTGGTAAACATTGCGCGCTTCTTGTCGCTCGACCCCGAATCGGCCCTGCGCAAAGCGAATCGCAAGTTCAAGCGCCGGTTCCAATGGATGGAACAACAACTGAGCACGAACGGTAAATCCCCACAACAGGCGTCGATGGACGAATTGGAATCGCTGTGGCAAGCGGCAAAGCAGCAGGAGAAACGGGCGTGACCCGCGCAATAACGCACGCAACCGCTGCCTCCCCGGTCGGCGCAATAACGATTCGCAAGTGCGAAACTCTTGCCGACATGGAGGCCTGCTTTACTTTGCAAAAAGAGGTCTGGAGGTTTTCAGACGCTGACCTGATTCCCGTGCGCTTATTTGTTGTGGCAGATAAAATCGGCGGCCAGGTAATCGGCGCATATTTAGACAAAAGCGCCGGGAGTAAACGAACGCCCAGCGACGCAACAGAACTGGTCGGTTTCGCATTAGCGATTCCTGGAGTGCGCAACGGACACGCCTACTTGCATTCCCAAATGCTGGCCGTCCGGCAGCAGTATCGCAACGCAGGCTTGGGCCGCCGCATGAAACTTTATCAGCGGGAAGACGCGCTGGCTCGCGGTTTCGAGCTCATGGAATGGACGTTCGATCCGCTGGAAATCAAGAACGCCTACCTGAATATCGTAAAGCTAGGCGCCATCGCGCGCCGCTACAATGTGAATCAATACGGAATCACGTCGTCTCCCCTGCAGGGCGGGCTCCCCTCAGACCGGTTAATAGCGGAATGGTGGATGAAATCAAAACGTGTCGAAGCCGTGTTGACAGGCACGCCGCCGCCCAACTTCGAATGTCGAGTGCGCCTCGATGTTCCGTCCGAAATCTACGCGTGGAAAGATTCGCCAGCCACGCGGGGGCGGGCGTTAGCGGTAGAAGAAAACAATCGTCAACAATTCACCCAGGCATTTGCGGAAGGATTGAATGTTCTCGGCTATGAGCGCGATGAGCGCGGCGATGGACATTTTCTTCTGGGCGAATGGGATGAACCCTGGGGTTATTAAAGCACTCCCCCGTGGAGACGCGGCTCGCCGCGTCTGCCCCGGCGCAAAATATAACGCACCGCTAAATCGAACTTGAATACGCACCACAAGTTCTTTATGAAAATTGAATCCATCACTCTGCGCGAACTTCATATCCCCCTCGTGCATTTTTTTGAAACCAGCTTCGGACGCGTCTACAGCCGGCGCGTTTTGCTCGTAAGCATCGAGGCCGACGGCGTGCGCGGATGGGGCGAATGCGTTGCTGGCGAAGATCCCTTCTACAGTCCCGAATGGACAGAAACTGCGTGGCCGACAATTAAGACATATCTTGCGCCACTGCTTCTTGAGAGTGCACTAGATGCGGGACGTGATTGTGCCGCGCGCTTTGCCAGAGTCCGCGGCCATCGCATGTCAAAGGCCGCGCTTGAAAACGCCGTCTGGGACGCCGAAGCACGACAGAAACAAATTCCGCTCTGGAAATTGTTGGGAGGATCGCGGCGCGATATCGCCTGCGGCGTTTCCATCGGCATTCAGGATTCGCCAGAACAACTTCTAGAGAAGATCGAAACCGAACTGGCGGCCGGATACCGGCGGATCAAAATTAAAGTGAAGCCCGATTGGGATTTAAATGTTCTGGAGAAGATTCGTTCGCGATGGGCGGACATCGTTCTGAGCGTCGACGCGAATTCAGCCTACACACTCGATGAAGTCGAGCACCTGCGAAAATTCGATGCCTTCAATTTGCTGATGATCGAGCAGCCGCTGTGGAACGACGAAATCTATCTTCACGCGCGTTTGCAGAAGGCGATTCGTACATCCATCTGTCTCGATGAATCGATTCTCAACGCTCGCGATGCTGATTTTGCCCTGGAGATTGGCGCAGCCCGCATTCTCAACATCAAGGTCGGACGCGTCGGCGGCTTTAGCGAGGCCAAAAAAGTTCACGACGTGGCCTTACAGCACAAAGTGCCGGTCTGGTGCGGAGGAATGCTGGAGTCGGGCGTCGGCCGGGCCCACAACATCGCATTATCGACGCTCGAAAATTTTCGCTTGCCAGGCGACGTTTCAGCGTCGAAGCGCTATTGGAAGGAAGATATTATCGATCCCGAAGTGGAAGTGCGTCCGGATGGAACGATTGCAATCAGTGACGAGCCTGGCACGGGATACCAAGTCCGCGAAGATTTGGTGAAGAAGTACACGGTGCACGAAGAAACTTTTCGCAAGAACTAAACACTAGGACAAAATTTAAAACGTTTACGCCGAGCCGGTATTCGCCAGGGCTTCCACCGCTTCCCAGGTGGTGCCAAACGTCACGAAAAAATCCTTGACCTTCGTAATTTCCATGATTTTTCGCACTTTCGGCTTCATCGCTGTCAATACCAAACATCGTCCCGATTTTTGATGCGAGACATAAGTCGCCACCAGTGACCCCAGTCCCACGGAATCAATGTAAGGAACGTCCGACAGATCGAGAATCATCGTCTCGGCGTCCTCGTGGCGAACCGCGCGCTCGAATTGCTGCGCGGTGTCGACGTTGATCGGACCGCGCAGCAATAGAATCCGCTGGTCATCCGCCACGCCCTCATAGCGCTCGACTGTCAATTCCTGCAGGCTCATTGCAGGAGATTGTAGGCCCCGAACCCGTCCCTGTCACCCCCGCAAAACAGTTCGCGATACACGGCGCTTATTGTGGTTTTTTATCGTTGTCGTTGGGGTGATTTTCGTAAACAGAGTACGGGTCGGCGGGATGCTTCAGCTTTACCGTAATCTGAAAGTCCGGCTTGTTGATCTCATAGTCTTCACCGAAGGTTTGAAAATGCGGAGCCATCACCTGCACGCGCAAGGTGCCATACGGAATTCCATCGACACTGGTCTTTCCCTCCGGATCGGTTTTGAAATCAAATTCGCCTTGCCCCTGCTTGCCTTTGGCCTTCACGGGATGCAGAACGACCTGCGCATTCCTCACAGGCTTTCCGTCTGAATCGCGCACGACGAGAAACTGCAATTTCGACAACGGCCCATCATCGTCTTGCGCGAAACTCAATCCAATGCAGGCAAGTAATACGATCGTGGCGAACGCCGTTCGCGAGAACCTTATCTTCATCATCAATTTTCAATCCGATCTAAATTTTTGGACTCACCCGAGCGAACAAATCCACTACTGCGGTTTCGGCGCCGGTTGACTCTTGTCGTCGTTCTTTTTGGTCTGCCCGTTCTTTTCGTATACCGAATACTGTTCCCCAGGACGCTTCAGCTTTACTGTAATTTCCTGGTCCGGCTTGTTGATCTCGAAATCATCCCCAAAAGTTTGGAAACCGGGCGCCAACACCTGGATTCGTATCACACCATATGGAATACCATCGATGTTCGTACGCCCTTCGTTGTTTGTCTTCAACTCCAGCCCGCCGCGCGATTGTTTTCCCTTCTTTGTCACTGGATGGAGGACGACGGCGGCGTTTCGCACCGGCTTGCCGTTGTAGTCTTTCACGACCACAAAGCGCAAATCGGACATGGGCCCGTCTTCCTCGTCCTGAGCCGTTATCGCTCCGGTGAAGCAAAAAACGAGCAGCGCAATCACCGTACTCGTAACCAGACCCCTGTTTCTCATAGCCGTCCATTCTAAACCGGTGGCCGAAAGAAGCGACGCTCTCTGAAAGCGGCCAACCGTCTCGCAAACACCCAATTCTCGCAAAAACTAGAAATGCAGCCCGACGGACGATACCGTCCGGAACACAGATCCCGGCACACTCGATCGAACTTAGGTACTCGGTAAGTAATAGGGAATGAGCCGTATATCGCTAAGTTCTTGGAACGCCTATGCTTGCCTTTGAGGCGTAGCCATGCAGAAGTCAATCATGATCGTCGACGACAACGAGATGACTCGCGGCAACCTCCGACAGCTCTTAAGCCGCAGCACGGACTGGACTATCTGCGCTGAGGCCGTTGACGGGTGCGATGCCGTAGAAAAGGCCAAACTGTTTCGTCCAGATTTTATTGTCATGGACTTTTGCATGCCGAATATGGACGGCCTGGAGGCCGCTCGCAAGATCAAGAACTTGATCCCGAAATCTTCGATCGTGATGCTCAGTGTCTTTAAAGATGGATATCTTGAGAAGAAAGCTTACGAAGCTGGTATCAGTTGGGTACTTGCCAAAGGCGAGGCCGAGCGCGTCGTTGACTTCGCGCGAATTCTGCTGCGGTCTGACCCTGCCTTCGTTACGGCGAGTGCGGCCAGCATTGGAGGATGACGCCGGTGGTGGGCTATTGCTTCGGCGCTTGCGCCATTTGTAACTCCCGCGCTCGGCTTATTAACTTCTTAAGTTTCCCTTCAATCGAAGCGTCGCCAATGTGCTGATCCTACAGAACCGTTGCCGGTCCCCGCTAGCCCATGCAGACGTAATAGAAAGCCTTATCGCCCATGTAATTCCGAGACGATTTATGAGGCGCAAGTTTCTCCCCAACAAGGTTCTCCCCAATATGCCGGACAATCAAATGTCGCGCCATGTTTTGATCGAGCATCGGGAATCGACCAACTCGTGATCAAAAGGCGGGAAAATGCCTTTGATTTTCGATGGCCCGATCACCCGATGGCCCGATCACCCGATCAGTTCTAAGCTCCCACCATGTGCCTTAGCGCGGGGCGATTGTGAATGATCAGCATTGACCCTTTCAGTTCGGCGAGCGCATTTTTCCTGAACTCCGATAGCAAGCGAGTAATGGTTTCGCGACTGGTACCGATGAGCTGCGAAATTTCTTCGTGCGTCAACGCCAGTCTGACCCTCACGGTCCCGTTACTCGTCTCTCCATCCGCAGCAGTCTCCAGCAGAAACCTGGCAAATCTCTCCGAAACAGAATGAGACAGTCCGATGGAACGCACCACGCCATAGCTATCCGAGCAGTCCTGCGCCAGGTGCTGAGTCGCGTGCAAAGAGGCGTCGCCGTGCGTCTTCAGGAAGTACAGGAAGTCGTCGCGGCCAACAAAATTCAACTGGCAGGGCTGCATGGTTTCAACCGTCAGTTCGTAGGGGCCTCCGGTGATAACTGCGTGCAGGCCCAAGACTTCGCCCGCCTCGGCGAGCCGCACAATTAAGGTCTTCCCTTCCCGCGAAGTGGTCGAAAGCTTGGCCCGTCCCTGGCAAAGTATGAATACTCCGCAAGGCGCTTGCCCTTCGACCAGTACGACCGTGTGTTCCGGAAAAACCGCGGCGTGTTTGATCTGATTAAAAGCTTCGATCGAGCTCGGGGCAAGATCACAGAAAAAGCCGGGGGAATGCAACCGGCAAGTAACGCAACTTTCAACACATCGTAAGCCAGAAATACTCAAGGGTCCTCCTCTACCACCGCTCAAAAATCACCTGGGGTTTAAACAAGCAGCGACGAAGACTCCTATAGAATAGGAGCCTCATCTGGGATCGCCACTTGTCGGAGGGTGGACAAAGAGGCTGTGCACGCCGACGCCCCCTTTTCGACACTTCCAATTCTGACTAAAACTAGAGGGATTGCGAGACTATTGGCTGTGGGTTGAGGCGGGTTCCGCCGGATAGTCGGCACGTCCACCGTCGATTCGGCAGCCCGCGTAAGAGCATGAATCTGCCCTCCGCAAAGGCATCTCACGCGCATGCGCCTAGAAACCGCAGACGACTTTCAGCAACCTATTTGGGTCCGCCGCCGTACTTACGCTCCGAGCCCTATCCCGTTTCGGAACGCAGGTACAATCCGCAACTCGTTGAAATTAAAGACACAAAAATCTGCGCGCGATCTGCTTGACAATTGCCCACTCACATTCCTATAATTGGCACTCGTGGCATTCAAGTGCTAACAGGCCTTGATTCTAGGGAAATCCTGAAATTTCGATCCAACCTTACCCAAATCACCACTCTTGAAAGGAGTAACGCAACTATGGCTACCAAATTCACCCCGCTGCATGACCGCATCCTGGTCCGTCGGGTAGAAGAAGCCGATACCACCCGCGGCGGGATCATTATTCCCGACTCCGCGAAAGATAAACCGATGGAGGGAGAAGTCATCTCCGCCGGCAAAGGCAAGATCAGCGAAGAAGGCAAGGTTCGTCCCCTCGATGTAAAAGAAGGCGACCGCATTCTGTTCGGCAAGTATTCCGGCACCGAAATCAAGA
>OBLW0100002319.1_pt1 | contig 15426 bp, 18 predicted proteins | sample 1520161 | NCBI WGS metagenome assembly OBLW01 (sample SAMEA3539309, study PRJEB22396) | soil metagenome | biome: tundra; feature: field; material: soil | place: USA | collected 2010-05 | depth 0.15 m
CCCTCGGCAGTAGAGTCGTGTCCCAGAAGGTGAACTTTTTGGGACAGGGGAATAAGGGAGGCTCATCTCGTCTGCCGTTAGGCGAAGAACGGGCGAATATCCTCCTGCTCCTAGCAGCAGGCGAACGCCATGAGCGTTAACGCCTACAAACGGGGCCGCGAGATGGTGTGGAGCAAAACGGCGGAAATGTACATGCGCTCCTTTGAAATGGCGCGGCGGCAGGTGGCAGCGACGCCATGCGAAGCTCTTGCCGCGAGCGCGTTCGGTCGTCGGCCCCATGAATCGGCTGAGTTGAATGTGAATCGTCCTTACCATATATGACCGATTCGATAGGCATTATGCAGCACGCGAGCTTCACAACTTTGTGGGACGAGGTTGTTCCACAACGTCGCCTCCCAGGGCAGTCCTCACGCTTTTATGTGGACTAAGACACTTTCTCGCCTCCGGCCATGGTGATCATTGTCACCATTCACCCACACGTTACCCTCTCTCTCGTCTCCAAATACCACGCGGACGGTATATTACCGGCTGTATATCGAAGCTAGACTGTGAGGTGGCAGACCCCGTATGGGCCGGTCAGATAGAGGACCCATCAATGAGCGGCCGATCAGAGGAGCCTATCCCATCGCTGGAGGGGACTGCACTGGTCCTTGCCGTCAGTCCTTTGACCGCTGATCGTGTTCGACTTCGAGAGATCCTCTCCCAGGCAAACTGGAAACTACATGAGGCTTCAGACTGCCGTGAAGCCTTGGAAGTGTTGCGCGGCCTAAGTGTTCCGGTGCTCCTCTGCGAGCGTGACCACGCCGACGGCAACTGGGAAGACCTTTTGAAGGCCACGGCGGGACTGCCGGCTCCGCCGAACCTCATTGTATTCTCTCGTCTGGCCGACGAGTGCCTCTGGGCGGAAGTGCTGAATCTGGGTGGTTTCGACGTGCTGATGACGCCTTTCGAGCCGGAAGAGGTCTTGCGAGTCACCTTCGCTGCCTGGAGCCGCTGGGAATGCGACTTTGTCGGGAGCACCTCCAAACAAGCGGAGACTGGCAGCCGCGCGATCCTCTCGGCCGGAGAATGTTGTCGCACCGCCCGGTCTGGCGGCGGACCTTAACGTGAATGGTCGGGTTGGCCCTGTTCGATGATGCACAGAAGGCAATGCAGCAGGGAAATTGGGGAAACTCCGGCAATGCGATGGATGCGCTTTAAAGCCCTCGCTGAACGGACAGGCACAATAGAGATCGGCAATTACGAGTCTTATCCGTGAAGCGGCAAAGGAGATAGCTGGTGACACGAGAACAACTACAAGACTTCAAGGAGCCGGCTCAACTGGCGGGTGCTGGCGCGACGCGGCTACAAAGTGAGCAGAACGGCGGCGTTGAGAAGAGGACCGTCGTCCCGGCGTCCGCAAAACTCGGGCAGCGCCGCTCCGCACTAAGAACGAAGCATTCGGGACCTGTCCGTGCCGCGGAACGCCGCGGCCGGCCGGATCATTTTCTCGACGACGGGTCACGTGGCTTATGTTGGAGACCCAATTACGTCGGACGTAGCGTAGGAGAGCTGAATATAACAGGAGAAGACGAGAATGACACTTAGACATCTGTTCGCAAAACAAGTCCTTATTCGGCTCACCGACGACCAGACTGCCTTGGTCTGCACCGCCAAGTGGTCATTACTCTCAAACATCACACGGGTTTGCGTTAGCGAGACCGGGCCTGACTTCGCTCTTCAAGTGACGAAACGTGGCTCGATTGCCGGGCAAGAGCGTCCGACGCTCAGGGACATTCGGCTTGAGTGAATTCGAAGGGACGTTTTGCTGATCTTCGTCGAAGGCCGGCGCATGTGGGTAATGGCTCTCTCCGGAGTTGAGGCACCTGAGCCTTTTCGCGAAGGGGTTTCGCGAGTGTCGGATAGGTTCCGAGCGGAGTGACGTGATTTGAATACTTTGCGATGGAGGTCTTAATATGCCGAAGACTACAGTTGGATTATTTGAGAATCCCGGCCTCGTGGACGACCTGGTCCGCGAGATCGTGTCCCTTGGTTTTCCTCGGAATGAGGTCCGCAATCTAAAGGAGCCGGCGGCCTTCGAGGTCACTGGTGTGATGAGCTTTCCCTGCCTCGATTTCGAAGTCCACGCGGTCCGGGAGCTTACCAGGATCGGGGCTACCCAAGCGGAGGCGCAGGCTTACGTTGAAGGACTGCGACGCGGAGGATCCCTGGTTTTCGCGACAGGTTCGGACGAAAAGGTGGATGCCGCTGCGGATCTCATGAACCGGCGCGGCGCGGTGGAGATCGAAGAGATCAATGGTCTCGAACCGCAGTTAACTGGCGTGGTTCGCGAGAGCATGACTCCGCTACGCGATAGTCCGGTCATGACTGGGCGGCTCCGCCAGTCGGGCGGCGGAGCCTGCATGTTTGTGTGGTAACTAAGCATAGCCGATCTTGCGAGTAACTGGCGGAGGCACTGTTACCGTTCGCGCACGCGGGGAGTGTCCGCCGCGACTTGCTCGAATCTTCAGACGGATGCGACGCAATAGATTTGGAGAGAATGAAAGGAAGCGTGAAAAGGAACATAAGTCATGTCTGAAACCAATGAGACCGGTAACTCGTGTCCAGGCGGAGGGAGCTGTTTTGGGCGGCTTTCGTTGCCGCGCTTCTGTACTTGTGGATCAATCTTCGTAACCTTGAGAATGTCGACTGTAAACTCCTAGGAGATACTTATGAAACACCACGTGAGAACGTTAGCGCCTGTTCTAGTCAGCTTGTTCTTCGTAGCTGCAGGCACACCGCGGTTGAATGCCCAGATTGTTAGCGGGATTCGAGCGCGCCTTGACCACAGTTTCGTGATCGGCAACACGACCTTACCGCCGGGTGAGTATACATTCCGGATGGTGGACAATACGGACCTTTCAATGATGACCGTTACGAGTGAAAACGATAAGGTCACCGTAGAGTTTATTGTCCGAGACGCTACAGATGATCACAGGCCCGAGCATTCAGAGCTTTTTTTTCGGAAGTATGGAAATACTGAGTTTCTGAGTAAGCTTTTCGAGGCGGGATCAAGAACTGGCGTTGAAATTACGGAAGGTAGCAGGCAAGAGGCGCGTTTCGCTAAACATGCCCAACACGCGACGGAGCACGCCGAAGAGCAAAAATAGAGGTACTAGAACGGACACGACACGAGCCTTGCTTCACACATATCATCTTCAACAAGAAACTACGGAAGGCTGGGACGATCCCAGCGTCTAAGTCCGCTACGCTCTTTCCGTGCAAACGATACAAAGGCGCAGGCTGGACAAGGGTGAGTTCCGCGACCTTCGTGTTGCAATGGTGGGCCGGGGCGGACAAGGGTTGCGCTACTGCCCTGCGCGCCGGGACTCTAGGAGAACCGCGGAGAGTCTGCGCCTTCTTTGGCCCTTTACGTGCGATGATGTTTGTGGAACAGCGATGGAAGTGAAAACCGATCCCAAAGCTGTCTAGGAAAGGAAGTTGCTTATGTTCACAGTAAGTACGTTGCGATTAACACCGGTTCTTGGAGTTGTCGTATGTCTCAACGCCGCGCTAACCTGCGCAAGCGCGCAGACCGTTAAAGTCAACTGGCGGCAGAAAGCTTGTTTTTGCGGATTACAAGACCTATAGCTGGTCGTTTGCCAAAGGACAGGAAAACAGCTTGTACCGACAAGTCGTCCGCGTGGACGTGGACGGACAATTGGCCAACAAAGGCCTTCAAAAGGTCGCGGCGGTGCAAGGCCACGATCTAATTGTTACTTATCACTTTGTGACGCAAGAACTCATGGATTCGACGACCACGTCGGACGGCTTTGGTTTGGGCGGAGGCGGATTCGGCGGTTGGGGTGGCTGGGGCGGCTGGGGTGGTTGGGGCGGCGGCATGGATGACATGGATGACATGGTAACCACGGAAGCGCAACCCCGCACGATGGGAATATTGGTGGTGGACTTGGTGGACGCCAGGACGAAACAAGTCGTTTGGCGGGGCCAGGCGACCGAAGACAGTTTGGCTTCCAGTCAAAAAGGGGACGAAAAGCAGGTGAAGAAATCCGTCGACAAAATGTTCGATCGTTACCCTCCGAAGCAGAAATAGTCATGGCTTGTCCGTGATGTTGACATCTGCTGGGCTATGAGCCAGGCGAGTGGCAAGTGTTCTGCTATCAAGACCGGGGAGAAACCAGGGTATGCCGAAGACTACAGTTGGATTATTTGAGCATTTCGGCCTCGTGGGCGACGTTGTCCGCGAGATCGAGGCCCTTGGTTTTCCTCGAAATGAGGTCCGCAATCTAAAGGAGCCGGCGGCCTTCGAGGTCACCGGTGGTGATGAGCTTTCCCCGTCTCGATTTCGAAGTCGACGCGGTCAGGGAGCTTACCAGGATCGGGGCAACCCAAGCGGAGGCGCAGGCTTACGTCCAAGGACTGCGACGCGCAGGAGCCCTGGTTTTCGCGACAGGTTCGGACGAAAAGGTGGATGCCGCTGCGGATCTCATGAGCCGGCGCGGCGCGGTGGAGATCGAAGAGATCAATGGCCTCGAACCGCAGTTAACCGGCATGGTTCGCGAGAGCATGACTCCGCTACGCGACAGTCCGGTCATGACTGGGCGGCTTCGCCAGTCGGGCGGCGGCGCCTGCCTTTTTGTCTGGTAACTAAGCGCAACTGTTGCCGTCCGCGCACGCGGGGAGTTTCCGCCGCGATTTGTCGAATGTCACACGGAATGCGACGCAATCGATCTGGAAAGAAAGAAAGAAAGAAAGCTAGAAAGGAAGGAACATAAGTCATGTCTGAAACGAATTCGGTTGTAGCGATTTACGAAACCCACTCCCAAGCAGAGGAAGCGGTAAAGGAACTGCAGAGGGCTGGGTTTGATATGAAGAAAATGTCCATCGCCGGCAAGGATTATCATACCGAAGAGCACGTCGTCGGATACTATAACGTCGGCGACCGCATGAAGTATTGGGGCAAGCAGGGCGCGTTCTGGGGTGGCATCTGGGGGATGTTGTTCGGATTCGCTTTTTTTGCAATTCCAGGCATCGGGCCGATATTGGTAGCTGGTCCGTTGGTCGCCTGGATCATCGGCGGGCTTGAAGGCGCCGTTGTCGTGGGTGGATTGAGCGCTCTCGGCGCGGGGCTGTACAGCATTGGCATCCCCAAGAACAGCGTCGTGAAATACGAGGCGGCGCTCAAGTCTGACAAGTTCCTCCTTCTGGCTCATGGCACAGCGAACGAGGTGGCCAGGGCCAGGGACATCATGCAGACGACGCACGCAGTCGAGGTTACAGTACACGCGGTGGAACGCGAGGAGTTCGCCGGGGTTAGCGGCAGATAGTCCGGTTATCGGCAGGTGAGAGACTTCGGGCTCTGGTCGTAGAGACTGTATGGCCGGGGTCTTCGCCTGCCCTGAAACAAGTGGAACCGTTAGTGGAACCGTTAAAGGAGAAATATCGTGTCTAGGAACTGGTTAATTGCTTCGATTGCGGGCCTGGGTTTGGTCCTGCCCGCTTTTGCGTCGGACCGAGGTGATGACATTGGGCGTATTCAAAAGGCGACTCAAGTCTTCCAGGAGATCATGCGAACGCCCGACAAAGGCATTCCCCAGGACCTGCTGGAAAAGGCGAAATGCCTGGCCATCGTTCCAGGAGAGGAAAAGCTCGCCTTCATATTCGGCGGCAACTACGGCAGGGGACTGGCGACCTGCCGCACGGCTAATGGCTGGAGTGCCCCGATGTTTGTGGCTGTCGGGGGAGGGAGCGTCGGCTTTCAGATTGGCGGCTCTTTCACCGACGTTGTAATGCTGTTTATGAACGACAATGCCTTGCAAAGGCTCCTGGGTGACAAATTCACAATCGGCGCAGACGCAACCGTGTCAGCCGGGCCGGTGGGGAGACAGGCAGCCGCCGGCACCGACATAAGACTCGACGCGGAGATCCTGAGCTATTCGCGCAGCAAAGGAGTTTTTGCCGGGGTTAGTTTGGACGGCGCCGTCGTGCATGCCGATCACAGCGGAGACAAAGCCATGTACGGCTCCAAGGCCACCCGCCAGGAAATCCTGCACGGCAAAGTTGCGGTTCCCGAGCCGGCGCGGCTCCTGCTGGAGGACCTTGCCAAGTACCCCGCACACCTTTGAAATCGGCACCGCAGCGGGAACAGTTTGTACAACTGCCCGGCATTTGCGATGGTGCCGGAGTGTCCAACGTGGAGACGGCGCTTGCCGGCAAGCCGCGCCGTCGGAAGGGCCTTGTCCATTGACTGACCGCCGGCTCTCACACTAAGGGATGTCCCGCCGCTGAAACTCCCCTATGCCTCTTCAAGACGTTGACAATAGCGACCAGAAGGCCTACCCCGCCGGCGGGCCTACAGCGTTTTCGGTCGTCTTGGATATCGCGTCCACAGTGAGCCTACGCGTCAACGAGTCCCCCATCCTTTCGGTACATCGCGACCGCACTATCCGCGGCAGGCTTGGCCATGGCTGTTTATATTGGGCCCAGAAGGCGGCAGCCCACTTCCCAAGCACGGCCGGCAAGAAGATCAAGACCACGGAGTGAGGAAATGAAACTCATTAGCAAACCCAACCAGGCGAAAGCTTTTGGATGGCCGGGTATCGAGCCTAGATGGACGCATGGAGGAAAGGATGGCGTGGGAACTGCTTATGCGGCTTCCAGCCGGGTCTGGTTTACCTTTTGGAACGGCATCGTCACGGAGGTCTATTATCCGACAGTGGACCGGCCACAACTCCGTGACCTTCAGTATCTCATCACCGACGGCAAGAACTTCTTCCACGACGAAAAGCGCCATCTCAAGACCAAATTGGAACCTCTGCCGGACCATGGATTGGGATACCACTGTACGAATTCGGATCCAGCCGGGCATTATGCCATTGTCAAAGAGATCATCGCCGACCCGCACTTGGCCTGCGTTCTGCAGCACACCAGCCTAACCGGTGACGAGTCGTTCATCTCCAAACTGCGGCTCTACGCCCTGTGCGCACCGCATCTCGAAGTCGGCGGCTGGGGCAACAACGGCTATGTGGCGCAGGTGGCGGGCCGAACGGTCCTGATTGCCGAAAAAAAAGGAACATGGCTGGCGCTGGCGGCCACGGTTCCTTTCTCTCGTGTTTCGTGCGGTTACGTGGGGAGGAGCGACGGCTGGACCGATCTGGCTGGCAATTTCCAAATGGACTGGGAGTTCGATCACGCCCCCGACGGCAACATCGCGCTCACGGGAGAATTGGATCTGACCGGCGCCCGTGAATTTACCTTGGGCCTGGCCTTCGGCAATAGCCAGCACCACGCCATCTCAACGCTCATTCAATCGCTGAGCACGCCCTTCGCGGAGCATAACAAACGGTACGCGGAACAGTGGGCGCGATCAAGCACAGGCATCCTCCCGCTGGAAAAGGCTGCGGGCGATGGAGGTAACTTGTACCGCACGGGTTTCAATTTGCTCCGCGCTCACGAAGATAAGTCGTATCCCGGCGCATTTATCGCCTCGCTCGCAATTCCTTGGGGAGAAGCCGCGGGCGATGAAGACCAGGGTGGTTACCACCTGGTATGGACGCGCGACATGGTCAATAGCGCGAACGCGATGCTGGCCGCCGGAGATCGTGCCACACCTCTGAGAGCACTGATCTATCTCGACGTCTCCCAGCAGGAGAAAGGAGGCTTCGCCCAGAACTTCTGGATTGATGGCAATCCCTACTGGCGTGGAATCCAACTCGACGAAGTCGCTTTTCCCATTCTGCTCGCCTGGCGGCTCAGATGTGAGAACGCCCTTCAGGACTTTGACCCGTACCCCATGGTTTTGCGGGCGGCCGCCTATCTCGTCCGCCATGGCCCTGTGACTCCGCAGGAGCGCTGGGAGGAGGTCAGCGGCTATTCCCCCTCCACCCTGGCGTCCAACATTGCCGCTCTGATCTGCGCGGCATGCTTTGCTCGCGAAAGGGGCGATGAGCCGACCGCGAAATACCTGGAGGAATACGCCGATTTCTTGGAATGTCATGTCGAGAGCTGGACTGTAACAACGGAAGGCACCCTGCTCCCAGGAGTAGCGCGGCATTACATTCGGATTCTTCCCGAGAGCGCCGATAATCCGCACCCCGAGGAGGACCCGAACCGGGGAAACATCACCATTGCGAACCTCCAGCCCGGCGCACAAAACGTCTTTCCGGCTAAGGAAGTCGTCGACGCCGGATTTCTGGAACTCGTCCGGCATGGCGTCCGCAGTCCCGGCGATCCCCTGATTGTGGATTCCCTCAAAGTGGTGGACGCCGTGTTGAAGGTGGAAACGCCGTCCGGCCCTTGCTGGCGCCGCTACAATCACGATGGATATGGGCAGCGCGAAGACGGCGCCCCTTTTGTTGGCTGGGGGCAGGGGCGTGCGTGGCCGCTGCTCACGGGCGAACGGGGCCACTACGAACTGGCGGCCGGGCACGATCCGAAGCCGTTCGTGCGGGCTATGGAAACCTTTGCCTCATGTACCGGCCTTTTGCCCGAGCAGGCGTGGGATGGTGCGGATTTGCCCCAAGCCTACATGTACTGTGGACGGCCAACTGGCTCGGCCATGCCACTGATGTGGGCTCACGCGGAGTACATCAAGCTGCTTCGATCCGTCCGCGATGGGAAGGTGTCCGATTTGATTGCCGCGGTTGCAACCCGGTATCTCGGGGCGCGCACGGATCGTCAATTATTCGAAGTCTGGAAGCCTACCCGGCAGGTGCGGAGCGTCAAATCCGGCTATGTGCTTCGCATTCAGGCGCCTGCTTCTTTCCGGCTGCACTGGTCCGGCGACGAATGGCAAACCGTGAAGGACACTCCCTCTTCGACCACTACGCTGGGAGTTGAATTTGTGGACATTCCGATTGGTGCAGCGCAGCGGGCGCCTATCCGTTTTACTTTCTTCTGGACGACGAGCGATTCTTGGGAAGGACGCGACTATCTGGTGTCAGTCGCCTGAACCCATTGTCTGAGCCATGTACACTCCCCACTCGTACCCGGTTGCTCTCCTGATGATGCTGCTCAGCATGCTCTGCTGGGGCAGTTGGGCCAACACACAGAAGATCGATAAAGCGCGGCGATTCGAGCTGTACTATTGGGATTACATGTGGGGCGTTCTGGCGTGCGCCCTTCTGTTCGGTCTCACCATGGGCCGGACGAATCCGGCGGCTCCTGTAAGTTTCTTTCACAATCTCGATAGCGCAGCCGTTCGCTCCCTGGTTGAAGCGCTCGTTGGCGGAATGATTTTCAATCTCGGAAACCTGCTTCTGGTGGCCGCCATTTCAGTCGCCGGCATGGCGGTCGCCTTTCCCTTGGGCGCCGGTCTCGCCCTGGTCATCGGAGCGGTTCTCAACTACATCGTCTCGCCGGCCGGTAATCCGTTGCTTCTCTTTGGCGGGATCCTGCTGATCTGCGTTGCTATCGCCGCCAATGCCATGGCCTATCGTGGACTGTCGAAAGGCAAAAAGGCGGACACCAAGGGAATTGTCCTAAGTCTGCTGTGCGGTGTGGTCATTGGACTCTTTTATCCCTTTGTCGCGAAAGCCCTGACCGGAAAGAACCATCTCGGGCCGTACACCGTCTACTTCGTGTTTGCGCTCGGCGCTCTAGTGTCCAACTTCCCCTTAAATTATGCGTTCATGCGGCGGCCGGTGAGCGGTTCGCCGCTTTCGATCGGCGACTACTTCCACGGCGGACGGGCGGCGCATGCCTGGGGAGTCTTGGGCGGTCTCATCTGGGGAACCGGGACCATTTGCAGTTTTGTTGCCGCCTACACGCCGATGGTGGGGCCGGCCACGTCGTTTTCACTCGGCGAGGGCAACACCATGATTTCCGCCGTCTGGGGCGTTTTCGTATGGAAAGAGTTTCGCGGCGCCACGCGTGAGGTAAAGCACTTGCTCGCGGTGATGTTCATCCTTTTTATGATGGGTCTGGTATCAATATCGTTAGCACCGGTGTTCCGATAGAAGGATATGACTGCGGACAATGGCGACATGATACCTTCCACACTGGCTCGCCCCGGCGCCGCTCCCTTCTGGTTGGCGGTGTTGCTCACGGGTATCGGCGCGGGTATTGCCGCGGCAGCGCTGACCCGGCTGCTGGAAATGGTGCAGCACATCATGTGGAACGGCTCCGGCGCCAACCTGCTCGAAGCCGCCGAGCGTGCCGGTGCGTGGCGGCACATTCTCGTGCTCCTGGGCGCAGGCGTACTGACTGGCGCGGGGCAGATCGTCCTAAGGCACCTGTCTAGTGGTAACGGAATCGATACTACGGCTGCTATTTGGTTCCACGCCGGGCGAATGCCGGCTTGGCGTACTTTAGGCAGCGCTTTGCTCTCTGTGATCATCGTTGGCATGGGCGCGTCGCTGGGCCGCGAGGGCGCCCCCAAACAAGCCGGCGCGGTGATCGCAAACTTCTTTTCCGACAGAGCGCACTTGTCCGATGAACAACGCCGGCTTTTGGTGGCCTGTGGCGCGGGAGCTGGGATGGGTGCGGCCTACGGCGTGCCGCTGGGCGGTGCGCTTTTCGCGCTAGAGGTGATGCGCGGGATGCTGGCGCTCAGGTACGTGCTGCCCGCCCTTTTCAGTTCAGTGGTTGCCTCGGCGGTTTCGTGGGTGGCGTTGCCCGATGCGCCGACCTACCTCATCCCGGCTTATCCCAATCCCATTTCGAGCGTGGTATGGGCGCTCGTAGCTGGGCCGGTCGCGGGGGTGGCTTCGGTCGCCTATGTTCGGGTTGTTACGTGGGCCGATCGCAATAAGCCGGAGGGCTGGCGCCGGGTGACAGCGCCGCTACTGGGTTTGGGTCTGCTAGGCGTGGTCTCGATCTGGTTCCCGCAGTTGCTTGGCAACGGCAGGGACGTCTCGCAGCTCGCGTTCACGAACCATGTAGCGCCAGCCTTGCTTCTGGTGCTGCTTGCGCTGAAGCCCGCCGCAACTGCGCTGTGCGTGCGCAGCGGCGCTCCCGGCGGCTTGTTCACGCCTACCCTCGCAGTAGGCGCATTGCTCGGCGCTGTACTGGGTCACGCCTGGTCGTGGTTCTGGCCCGGCGTGCCCCCCGGACTGTTCGCCGTGCTCGGTGCGGCGGCGGTTCTCGCAGCCACCACTCAAGGCCCCATCTCGACTGTGGTGCTGATGATGGAACTGACCGGGCGGGACAGATCGTTTATCGTGCCGCTGTTGCTGGCTGTGGGTACCGCCACTCTCGTGGCGCGGACCATCGAACCACGCTCGATCTATGACGCGCGTCTGACCGATGCGGAGGTCGCGGAACGCCAGAAGGCGCGTGAACTGCCACCGCGATAGCTGGGTGCAAATTTGTGGGCCGACAATTGCAACAGCACCGGCGTTCGGATAGAAGTATATGGCTACGGACAATCGTTACGACGTCATCATCATAGGAACGGGCGCTGGAGGAGGTACGCTGGCTTACCACCTGGCGCCTTCGGGGAAGCGAATCCTACTCCTGGAACGGGGCGGTTACCTGCCTCGGGAGAAAGACAACTGGGATGCGCGGGCCGTGTTTGTCGAATCCAAGTATAGGGCCAACGAGACGTGGCTTGACAGGGACGGCAAGGCCTTTCATCCCGGCATTCAGTATTACGTGGGCGGCAACACGAAGGTTTATGGCGCGGCCTTACTGCGGTTCCGCGAGCGGGACTTCGGGGAAGTCAGGCACCAGGGCGGCATCTCGCCCGCATGGCCGCTGAGCTATGCGGACTTTGAGCCTTACTACACAAAGGCGGAGTACCTCTATCATGTCCACGGGCAGCGCGGAGCCGATCCGACGGAAGGTCCTGCCAGTGCGCCCTATCGCCATCCGCCGGTTAGTCACGAATCACGCATTCAAGAGTTATTCGACGATTTCCGGCGGCTGGGCCATCACCCGTTCCCTTTGCCGCTCGGCATCCTGCTCGACGAAGAAGATGGCAAGGCCCTGCACAACAGTGCCTGTGTGCGGTGTCCCGCGTTTGACGGATTCCCCTGCCTGGTAAACGGCAAAGCCGACGCTCAGGTGATCTGCGTGGATCCCGCCCTGGAGCACTCCAACGTCGAACTCCTTACGGGCGCCTATGTCGATCGCCTCGAAACGAACTCGTCCGGACGTGTGGTGACCAAAGTCATCGTCACGCGCATGGGCGCCACGGAGCAGTACTCGGCGGATATAGTCGTGGTCGCCTGCGGGGCGGTCAACTCCGCGGCCCTCCTTTTGCGCTCCGCGAACGAGAAACACCCTGGCGGCCTGGCAAACAGCTCCGATGTGGTGGGCCGGCACTACATGCGCCACAACTGCTCCGCGTTGATGGCCATTTCCAAGGATCCCAATCCGACGGTCTTCCAGAAGACTCTGGCATTGAACGACTTCTATTTTCGCTCCGACGATTGGGAATATCCGCTTGGTGAGATCCAGATGCTCGGCAAGACCGACGCAGAAATGCTCAAGGGGGAAGCGCCCGGCTGGGCGGTTTGGAAGCCCGAGTTTGCGCTGGATTTCATGGCGGAGCACTCCATCGACTTCTGGGTGCAGTCGGAGGATTTGCCCGATTCAAATAATCGCGTCACCATAAACCCGGATGGACAGATCGTGCTGAACATTCGGGACACCAACCTGGAAGCGCACAAGCGCCTGACCGCAAAGCTCAAGGCCATGCTCAGCGAGATCGCCTGTCATGATGTGTTGATGCCCCGTTCGCTTTACTTGGGCAAGGACATTCCGATCGGAGGCACTGCGCACCAGGCAGGAACCGTTCGGTTCGGTTTCGATCCGAAGACATCGGCGCTGGATGTGAACTGTAAGGCGCACGATTTGGACAATCTTTACGTGGTCGACGCAAGCTTCTTCGTGTCGATAGCAGCCGTGAACCCCAGCCTGACCATCATGGCGAACGCGCTGCGCGTGGGCGACCATCTACTGGAACGGCTGGGCGCCGTGGACAACCGCAAGTAGAAAGGATGGAGAATTCTTGAAAGCAATCGCTATCGTTCCGGGCACAGCTGGTTCGCGTATTGTGGAGCGGCCTGAGCCTTCGATCGCTGCACCGGACGAAGTCAAAATCCGCATCATACGAGTGGGCGTCTGCGGCACCGACCGGGAAGAGGTATCCGGGGGGCGGGCGCAGGCCCCGGACGGTGAGAAGGAACTCGTCATCGGACACGAAATGTTCGGCCAAGTGGAGGGTGTGGGCTCGTCCGTGACGCGCGTGAAAACCGGCGACTACGCTGTGTTCACTGTGCGGCGGGGATGCGGTGAATGCCCCAACTGCCTGATGAACCGTGCCGACATGTGTCAGACCGGCAAGTACCGCGAGCGAGGTATCCGTGGACTGGACGGATACCAAACGGAATACGCGGTGGATAAAGAACAGTACCTGGTGCGGGTACCGGCCGAACTGGAGCCGGTCGGAGTCCTGATGGAACCGCTTTCCGTCGTCGAGAAAGCCATTGATGAGGCCCTGTCTGTAGAGACGCTGCGCTGCCCCGAGGCCGCCACGACTCCCGATTGGTTGCATGGACGCCGGTGCCTGATTGCCGGACTGGGACCGGTGGGCTTGCTGGCTGCCATGGTCTTGCGCTTGCGGGGCGGCCTGGTCTACGGTCTTGACGTGGTCGATGCGAACACCGCCCGCCCGAAGTGGTTAGGCGGTATCGGCGGGCGGTATATAGACGGCCGCCAAGTGGCGGCGGACCAGGTGGAGAAGAAGGTCGGCGGCATGGACTTTATCCTGGACGCCACCGGGATTGCCCAGCTCGAGTTCAATCTCCTGGACGCACTGGCACTGAACGGGATCTATGCGCTCACCGGCATCCCGGGTGGCGACCGGCCACTCCAAATTCCCGGCGCTGAACTCATCAGGCAGTTGGTGTTGGGCAACCAGGTCATGCTAGGCAGCGTGAATGCCGCGCGCGGCCACTTTCAAATGGCCGCGGACGATCTTGCACATGCCCATCTGCGTTGGGGCGATCAAATCGCCGCCCTAATCACGCATCGTTATTCGCCGGATCAATTTGCCGAACTAATGAATAAGCATCAGTCGAACGCAATTAAGGAGGTCGTGGAGTGGGCACTAAGATGAAAATCGATTCAAAACATTTCCGCGTGCGGCCCAAGAAAAAAGTCGAACTCAGCGAGTGGCCGACAATTGTGAAGCCCGTTTGCGAGTCGAAGAAGGAGTATCAAAAACTGCTGGAAGAACACGTTGCGGAGTTGAGCTCGCTGCAACGCCTGCACTACGCGTCCAACCGCTACGCGCTGCTGCTGATCTTTCAGGGGATGGACGCTGCCGGCAAGGATGGCGCCATCCGGCACGTCATGTCCGGGGTCAATCCGCAAGGCTGCCAGGTGTCCAGTTTCAAGCAGCCGAGCGCCGACGAGCTGGAACACGATTTCCTCTGGCGCACGACGCGCCGGCTTCCCGAACGCGGGCAGATCGGCATATTCAATCGTTCCTACTACGAGGAAGTGCTGGTGGTTCGGGTACATCCGGAGATCCTCCGCAGCCAGGGACTTTCCGAAGAGTTGCGCGACGAGAAGACCATCTGGGAGGAGCGGTATCGGTCCATCGTGGACCTGGAGAGCCACCTTTATCGCAACGGCACGCGGACCGTCAAAGTATTCCTCCATCTTTCGCGGGAAGAACAGCGCAAGCGATTCCTGGAGCGCATTGATGAGCCGGAAAAGAACTGGAAATTCAGCCTCGCGGACATCCACGAGAGGAAATACTGGAAAGACTACATGACGGCTTATGAGGCTTGCCTGAACGCGACCAGCACGCGTCACGCGCCCTGGTACGTCGTTCCCGCCGACGATAAGGAGAATGCCCGGTTGATTGTTTCCCAAATTGTCCTGGATGCGCTCAATGGACTGAAGATGGCATATCCCAAGACCACATCGAAACGTTGGCGGGAATTGAAATCTATCCGCAAGCTGCTAACGAAGTAGTATGGATAACCCAATGACTCCACCATCTTCTGCTAAACATAGCCCGCCCTCGACTGGCCTCACCAGCGGAGAAGCCCGAAGCCGGTTGGAGAAGTCCGGTCCAAACGCAATGCCCGACACGGCCCTGCATCCGCTACGCAGGGCACTCGCCAAGTTCTGGGCTCCGGTCCCCTGGATGCTCGAGGCGGCGATCGTGCTCGAGATCGTCCTCGGCAAGTATGTCGAGGCAGGGATCATCGCCGGTCTCCTGGCCTTCAACGCTGCTCTCGGGTTCTTCCAGGAAGGGCGCGCTCAAGCGACGCTTGCAGCGCTGAAGTCGCGGCTCGCATTGAACGCAGCGGTCAAGCGCGATAATGCCTGGACTACAGTGCCCGCTGCCGGATTGGTAGTTGGGGATGTAGTGAAGCTATCGCTCGGGGCCGTGGTTGCCGCCGACGTGCGCTTGACTGAGGGGTCGGTGCTGCTTGACCAGTCCATGCTCACCGGCGAATCCGTTCC